>OLNQ01003868.1_pt1 | contig 11761 bp, 5 predicted proteins | sample 1672821 | NCBI WGS metagenome assembly OLNQ01 (sample SAMEA3136727, study PRJEB25190) | human gut metagenome | biome: human gut; feature: human-associated habitat; material: faeces | place: Austria | collected 2013 | reverse complement strand
CCGAGGGTTATCGCTACTATAATATACAGAGCGACACCGACCGCCAGCTCTTGGCAAGTCGGTGCAAAGAGCGACTGCAGGCCCTGCACCGCATACCCGTCGAGGAGCGGGAGCAGTATCACTGTGCGCTGCAGGAGCTACTTGGCGGGCTTGGCGAGGAGAGTTGGCTGGTGCCCCCTTTCTTCTGCGACTACGGGAGCGAGATTAAAGTGGGGAGTCATACCTTCATCAATAGTGGCTGCACCATGCTCGATGGCGGACATGTGACCATCGGTGACTATGTACTCATCGGTCCCTCCGTCTCACTCTACAGTGTGGGGCATCCGCTCGATCTCGAGGAGCGTGCTGCCGGCTGGGAGTTTGGCATCCCGATCATCATCGAGGACCATGTCTGGATCGGTGGTGGCTGTACGATCCTTCCCGGTGTAACCATCGGCCGTGGCTCCGTGATTGGCGCTGGGAGTGTCGTCACCAAGAGCATCCCCCCGATGAGCCTGGCCGTGGGCAATCCCTGCCGTGTCATTCGCTCGCTCAGCAAGCCCACCGACCCTCAAGATTAACCCGTTACTTTTTACCCTATCTGAACTATGCCTACGCTCTATCTGCTTGACGCTTACGCCCTGATTTACCGAGCTTACTACGCCTTCATCAATCGTCCCCTCGTGGACGCGCAGGGGCGCGACACGAGTGCGCTCTACGGCTTCGCCTCCACGCTACAAGATATTATTGACAAGGAGCGCCCCGACTACATTGCTGTGGCGATGGATATGCCAGGAGGAACCTTCCGCCACAAGGAGTACCCGGAGTACAAGGCCAATCGCCCCGAGACACCCGAGACGATACGCTTCTCGATGCCTTATATCAAAGAGTTGGTGCAGGCTTACCAGATACCTCTGCTGGGGGTCGAAGGATACGAGGCGGACGACCTGATCGGCACGCTGAGCCGCCAAGCTGTCGAGGCAGGCTACGAGGTGCGCATGGTCACACCAGACAAGGACTACGGGCAGCTCGTCGGACCGCATGCGCAGATGTTTGCGCCACAGCGCACGGGGTCAGGCTTCGAACTACTAGGCGCTGAGGAGATCACCGCTAAGTATGGCATCCGCTATCCGCTACAGATGATTGACTACTTGGGACTGGTGGGCGATAGCTCGGACAATGTGCCTGGCTGCCCAGGCATTGGCAAGGTAGCAGCGCAGCGACTCCTCGAGGAGTTTGACTCGATCGAAGATATCTACGCACGCATTGACCAGGTGAAGCCGACCTATGCGAAAAAGCTCCTCGCAGCCAAGGAGCAGACGATGCTCTCGAGGCATCTCGTCACCATCGTGACCGACGTGCCTGGGGTCACCTTTGACCCAGATCAGATGAAGTGGCGAGGCCCCGACCACGCCGCTGTAGAGCGCATCTTCAAGGAGTTTGCCTTCACCTCACTCCTCAAGCGCATCGGCAAGCCCGCAGAGAGCACGCCACAGGTGGGTCTCTTTGACCTTGGCGGTAGTTCGACGCCAGCTAGTTCGCCAGCCACGATTGAGGTGACGGGTCCCGTGAGTGCCGCAGCTCCTATGGAAAACTACAAGACGGTTGGCGTGACCTTTACCGAAGTCAAAGGTTACGAAGCAGTGAGCCAGCTCGCTAAGCAGTTGGCGGGCAGCTCCGTTGTTGCCTTTGACACCGAGACCGATGGCCTCGATGCGCTCTGTGCGGGCATCGTCGGTATGTCGCTCTGTGCCGATGAGCAGCAGGCTTACTTTATCCCGCTGCCTGATTCCGCTGAGGAGGCTACGCATATACTCTCTCCGCTGGCCGATCTGATGCAGGACGAGCGTGTGCTCAAGGTGGCGCACAATGCGAAGTTTGACCTAGAGGTGCTGACACGCTACGGACTGCCCGAGGCGCACCCGCTCTACGACACCATGCTGGCGCACTACCTGATCGATGCCGACCAGGGGCACAGTCTCGACGAATTGGCGGGTGGCCTGCTCCACTACGACACGATACGGTACAAAGAGCTCTCGTCTAAGGAAACCTTTGCACTACGCACCGACGTAGACCCCAAGCTCCTCTGCGACTACGCCAGCGAAGATGCCTACGTGACGCTACGCCTCTACCACGCCCTGCACAAGCAGCTCTCCCCTACCGAGCAGCGACTCCTCACCGAGGTGGAGATACCGCTCCTCTACGTGCTGATGCACATGGAGCAGCGTGGCATCGTCCTCGACATCGAGGCACTGCAGCGCTCCCGTCAGGAGCTTCTCGAGAGCGTCCTCCGCCTAGAGAAAGAGATACAGAGCTACTCCTCACGAGGGCTTAACCTCAAGGTCAATAGCCCGAAGCAGATCGGCGAACTGCTCTTTGATGAGCTTAAGATTATGGAGAAGCCACGCAAGACCAAGACGGGCAACTACGTGACCAACGAGGAGACGCTCCTCCCGCTGCGCTCGCTCCACCCCGTCGTCGCGCTCATCCTAGACTACCGTGAGGCGCGCAAACTGCTCAACACCTATATAGATCCGCTGCCCAAGATGTGCTACCCCGATGGCAAGCTGCACACTTCGTACAATCAGGCGGTCACCGCCACGGGCAGGCTCTCCTCGAGCAATCCGAATCTGCAAAACATCCCCATCCGTAGCGACCTCGGCCGTCCCCTGCGTCGTGCCTTTGTCGCTGATCCGTACTACACCCCGCGCCTTTCCGCTTGCACTCCTGTGGATCATACCCATGAGGAGCCGATCGGCGCTGTCCTGCTCAGTGCGGACTACTCGCAGGTGGAGCTGCGCGTTATGGCGCATCTGAGCCAAGACCCAGCGATGATACACTCCTTCCTCTCGGGCGATGATATTCACACGGCGACAGCCGCTAAGGTCTTTAAGGTGGCCCCCGAGGAGGTGACCCCGCTGATGCGTAGCAAGGCGAAGACGGCCAACTTTGGCATCAACTACGGCATCACGCCCTACGGTCTGAGCCAGCGTCTCAACATCCCCGTTGGCGAGGCTGCCGAGCTGATCAAGGAGTACTTCGCCACTTTTACTCATATACAGGCCTTTATGAATGAGTCTATAGCGCTTGCCACCGAGCGAGGCTATACAGAGACCGCCTTCGGTCGTCGCCGGCAGCTGCGCAACCTCCGCACGGCGCGTGGAGCCCAGCGTGGCAATGCCGAGCGCAATGCTATCAACGCACCGATCCAAGGCACCGCCGCTGACATCATCAAGATTGCTATGATACGTGTCGAGGAGGAGCTAAAGAGGCAACAGCTACGCAGCTACCTCGTCCTGCAGGTGCACGACGAACTGATCCTCAACGTCTATCTCGACGAACTGGAGCGTGTCACCGCCCTCGTTCGTGAGGCGATGGAGGGTGCCTGGCCCGAGTGCTCCGTGCCGCTTGTCGTCGAGATCGGCACCGGCAAAGATTGGCTCGCAGCGCACTAATTCACCCAAGACGCCACATAAGAGCTTTCACCCAGCGCAAAGGATAACGCCGATAGCGTACGAATAGCAAGAAGCAAGCGGCAAGCGACGATATACGACTCAAAAACCAATAGCCACGTGGGAAATTGAAACTTTCCACGTGGCTATTTTTTATTCTCCACGTAGACGCGAAACATTTCCTCCGAAGTTTCATTCGATTCCTCCGAAGTTTCATTTCTCGCCCACGTGGAGAATGTTTTGTTTCTACGTAGAGATTTCGGATTTCCTCGGTAGCGAGCGAAGGTAGTGACTAGAGTAAATCGGAATGAATCGGAGCGATCAGAGAGAATCAGAGCTGCATCACAGCGAGACGTGTAGTCCGTTGTAATCATCCTCTCTAACCTCTAATCCCCCTCTTGCGCAATTCAAAATAAAGGTTTACCTTTGTGCAGGACATCACCTACTAGAGGATAGTTCTTCAAAAGAAAAGTAACTAACCGTAATTGTTTAGATGGCTCTGACAGCGTATAGTATCGATAGCTGTGGTACTACCCATGAGTACCATACCACGAGGTCTCAGAGAGATCGCCTCGCTACACCTCATCGTAGCGAGTCCCGTCCTCTGCGCCACGCCACCACACACACCCGCAGAGCCACTTTAGAGCCTCCCTGTCATCACATCTCGCTGACAGACAGCATGTTTACCCCCCCCCGAAAATCGCGCATATAGACGCCTTCTAGGCGACTACACAGGAGCAACCCATCATCCATATCACACGACCTGCAGGCTGACGCAACGAGCGTCCGCCCCGTTTGTCGTCTCTTTACGCGCTTGTGCCACGCTACGCCCAGCACAAGCCCCCTCGTCGTACCTCCATACGACCCTACCTGCAAATACGAATCAATCATCCATAAAACAATCAATCTATGATCAATCTAGGACAAACGATCTTAGGCATCCTTCCCACCAATGCGCTTAAAGGCAAAAACGGAAGAGATGAAATCATCGCAAGGCTACGAGCTCAAGGGCATCCGGATGCCTCCGCTACAGAAGTCATTGCGGTTGACGTGAATAAAACATTTGAGCCAGCAAACGGCTCTTCTAACTGCTTCTACGAGCAGGCTGCTGGAGATTGGAAAGTCGCGCTGAGTCGCGTCAAGGATATCCACTACGCATTCGTCGTGTACGAAGACGTAGTCTTGGAGATCTACGAGATCGCCCACTGGACGGAGAAGAAAAAGGACGCGCGTAGCGTCTTCCGTGGACAGCCTATCCTCAGGCCTGTCTTCAATGGGAAGACCTCAGGCGACACACTAGACATTCGCTACCTAGGTCACCCGCTTAGCCCTTACATAGGCCAAACGATGACCAACTTGACAGCTAATCCCCAACACGCAGCTCTGCCATCAGGTCTGACTCTAAGCAAGAGTGAAAACCCTGTACGCTACTACACCATCTTCTTCGAATAGAAGGTGCTGACAAGTCTCATAAAACGAGTAACCCTGTGTAGGGACGCTCGGTCTGAGCGTCCGTCCCCGTCAAAGGGGACATTGTCAAGATCGTTCTACAACGGACGCCCTCCGACTAAACACTTCCGAGCGTCCCTACAACGGGCTATACGTCTCGCTTTAACGGGGACGGACGTCCCTACAACGGGCTATACGTCTCGCTTTAACGGAGACGGAGCGTCCCTACAACGGGCTATACGTCTCGCTTTAACGGGAACCGAGCGTCCCTACAACGGGCTACACGTCTCGCTTTAACGGGGACGGACGCCCTCCGATTGGACACTCCCGAGCGTCCCTACAACCGTTACACGTCTCGTCGAGTCCGTTGTATCAAAGCAAGACGTTGTCGTGTAGGGACGCTCGGTCTGAGCGTCCGTCCCCGTCAAAGGGGACATTGTCAAGATCGTTCTACAACGGACGCCCTCCGACTAAACACTTCCGTGCGTCCTTACAACGGGTTACTCGTAAAATCTGTCGACTCCAAAACTATCCACTAACTACTACCTACTAATCACTATCTACTTAACCACGCTATGAGCAAACAACTACGCATTTGGCTCTTCGTCCTCCTCGGCACGCTCCTCACCTCCACCACGCTCCCCGCCGAAGGCGTCATCACTATGACCACCTCCAAAGCCCTCGGAGAGAAAATCGGACTGGCTATCAAGGCAAATGGCTCTGTGACAATCATTGGAGTTCAAGAGGCCGCCCAAACGGACGGATATAGTAAATACTATACCCTCACTAGCCAAACGATAACCATCCGAGGCGACGTGACAATCCTTGACTGCGGGGAAAATCAACTGACCAGCTTGGACGTCTCGGGCTGTACCGCCTTGAAAACGCTTTGGTGCTACAGCAATCAGCTGACCAGCTTGGATCTCTCAACTTCTCCTCAGCTTAGTTACTTAAACTGCTCTGTGAATCAAATTAAGGAAGAGGCGATGAGCCAGCTGGTGGCTAGTTTACCTACTTATAATAGTGGTAACGAGGGAGAATCTGGGAAATTCATCGTTGTGTCCTACTCAGCACAAGAAGGGAATTTCTGTTCTAAGGCAAATGTAGCATCTGCTCGTGCGAAGAACTGGAACTCTCTCAAGGAAGCTATAATAACGCATACGTTTGCGTTGGTTCCATACGAAGGTGAAGATGACAACCTACAAGTAGGTAGTGGTGTTATTACAATAAAGACAACAATAGCAATTGGAGGTATCGTGTCACTTGCTATCAAAGCAGATGGGGGTGTGGCTATAGAGGGAGTGAAGCCTTTTCTGCAACCTGATGGTCATACTGCTGACTACACCCTCACCAGCCAAACGGTCACCATCCGAGGTGATGTGACAGAGCTCAATTGTGCGGTTAAACAACTAACTAGCTTGGACGTCTCAAAGAACACCGCCTTGACAACGCTTGACTGCTCCAGCAATCAACTGACGAGCTTGGACGTGTCAAATAACAGCGCCTTGACAAAGCTTAACTGCTCTAGAAACAAACTGACCAGCTTGGACGTGTCAAATAACAGCGCCTTGACATCGCTTGAATGCAACGACAATTATCTGACCAGCTTGGACGTGTCGGGTTGTACCGCCTTGACAACGCTGTACTGCTACGGCAATAAACTGACTCGCTTGGACGTTTCGGGCTGTACCGCCTTGACAGAGCTGTACTGCCTCAACAATCAACTGACCAGCTTAGATCTGTCGGGCTGTGCCGCTTTGACAATGCTTGACTGCGGAGGCAATCAACTGACCAGCTTGGATGTCTCAAAGAATACCTCCTTGAGATGGCTTTACTGCCGCAGCAATCAACTGGCTAGCTTGGATGTATCAAAGAACAATTTCCTGACAGAACTTAGCTGCTCCTACAATCAATTGACCAGCTTGGAGGTGTCAGGCTGTCCTTCACTGAACTATTTAGACTGCTCTGCGAATCAGATTAAGGGGAAGGCGATGACCCAACTAGTGGCTAGCTTGCCTACTTGTACTAGCGACTATCCTGATAGAAGCCATAGGTATAACTATTCAGGAGGATATTTTATCGTTGTGTCCAACTCTGCTCAAGAGGGAAACTTCTGCTCTGAAGCTGATTTGGCATCTGCTCGTGAGAAAAACTGGACCTCTCTAAAAAGCATAGACGGGGAACTAATCCCATACAAAGGAGAAAGTGATAATCCACAACAGCCAGTAGGCAGTGGCATTATTAAGATGACCACAACAAGAGCTATAGGAGAGATCATCAAGTTAGGGTTTAAGGCTAATGGAAGAGTTGTAATAGAGGGCGCTAAGACTCCATTGCAACCTAATGAGCAGGTTGCTCACTACACTCTCACCAGCCAAACGATTATCATACGTGGAGATCTAACAGAACTGAATTGTGCAGGTAGCCAACTAGCTAGCTTGGATGTCTCGGGCTGTCCCTCATTGATAAAACTTGCTTGTGGTAGTTCTTCTAGTGAAAAGGGAACTTTGACTAGCTTAAAAGCTTCTGGTTGTACTGCTCTAACAGATCTTGACTGCAGAAACAATCCGCTAATTAGCTTAGACGTATCGGGCTGTACTTCCTTGACAAAGCTTGTCATTGAACATGAATATCGTACAACCCTGGATAGCTTAAACGCTTCAAGGTGCACTGCCCTAACAGAGCTTAACTGTCAATACATTCAACTGTCTAGCTTGGATGTTTCAGGCTGTACCTCCTTGACAACGCTTTACTGCTCTAATAATCAACTGACTGGTTTGGATCTGTCGGGTTGTCCCGCCTTGACAAAGCTTGGTTGCTCCAGCAATAAGCTGACCAGCTTGGACGTGTCAAAGAACACCGCCTTGACACAGCTTGACTGCTCCAGCAATCAACTGTCTAACTTAGATCTGTCGGGCTGTACCGCCCTAACATCGCTTAGCTGCGAGGGTAATCAGCTGACTAGCTTGGATGTATCGAATTGTACTTCCCTAACACGTCTTGTCTGTGGAGATCTTTTTAGAGAAAGAGGTGCTTTGAGGAGCTTGAATGCTTCTGGTTGTACTGCCTTGAAAGAGCTGCAATGTCATAACAATCAACTGACCAGCCTGGACGTGTCAGGCTGCACCTCCTTGACAAAGCTAGAATGCTACTCGAATCAACTGAGTAGCTTGGATATATCTAGTTGTACAGCTTTGATCTCCCTAGACTGCGGGTACAATCAATTGACCAGTTTAAATGTGCTACACAATAGTGCCTTGACCTCTCTAGACTGCGGGTCTAATCAATTGACTAGCTTGGATGTCTCTAGCTGTACAGCCTTGATAGAGCTCGACTGCTCTCGAAATCAATTGATGAGCTTGGATCTAGCAAAGTGTCTCAACTTGCGCTACGTAAACTGCTCAGCCAATCGAATTAAGGGTGAAGCGATGAGTCGTCTCGTGGCTAGTCTACCTACTTGTAGTGGCGACTATAGAGGTAAATACAATAATGGACGATATAGCGAACACAGTAGCTACCCAGGAGGGTACTTTGTAGCTGTCTCTAGCTCTGACAACGAGTGGAACAATTGCTCGAAAGAAAACGTTGCGTCTGCTCGTGCGAAGAATTGGACTCCACTAAACAAGAAAAATGGATTTAAGTATTACAGTCTCGAGTTAGTCCCATACGAGGGAGTAGACCTAAATCAACCTGTGGGGCATGGCGTCATCACGATGACTACGGAAAGGGCTGTCGGGGAGTCTATCACACTTCTCTTCAAAGCAAATGGCAGTGTCGCTCTAGAGGGTGTCAAGGAGATACTCCAGTCAGATGGTAGTACGACTTATCAGATCCTGCCTGGGCAAAGGATCACCCTCCGAGGCGATGTAACGGCTCTGAGTTGCGGGAAGAGTGAACTGACAAGTCTGAACGTATCGGGTTGTCCCTCTTTGACTCAGTTGCATTGCTGGGGTAATCAACTGACCAACTTAGATGTGTCACAGAACAGAGCCTTGACAGATCTTCAGTGCCATAAGAATCAGCTGACCAGCTTAGACATGTCGCAAAACAGTGTCTTGGCACTCCTATCCTGTGGCGACAACCAACTGACCAGCTTGGACGTGTCGCAGAACACTACTTTGGAAAATCTTTACTGTAATAACAATCAACTGACTAGTTTGGATCTATCGCAAAACAGTGCTTTGAAATGGCTTGACTGCAACGACAATCGGCTGACGAGCTTGGATCTATCGCAGAACCTCTCTTTGTACACCCTTTACTGTCAGAGCAATCGGCTAACTAGCTTAGATCTCTCGCACAATAGCAAGCTGAGTAAGCTGTCGTGCTATTACAATCAAATCAAGGGAGCTGAGATGACGAAGCTAGTCAATGGTTTGCCCCAAATGAATAGAAGACATAACTCAACCTTTTATGTAGTGGTAAAGGACTCTCTCGAAGGGAATGTCTGCCTCAAATCAGACATCGCTATAGTAGTAGATAAAGGGTGGAATCCTCTGGGCTACAATAGAACGACAGAAGTGTGGGAGTACTACGGAGGCAGGGAGACAGACTCCTTTGGCGTCTCACTGACCCATGAGGGCGAGGGTCTGCTTGATGCTACGGGTGCTGACAACCTCAAGGCGGTACCCTACGGGACGAAGCTAACGATCACAGCGACTCCTGCCGAGGGGTACGAATTGGTAGCTCTCACGGCAAATGGGCTTGACATCCTAGAGAGTAAGAGCTTCGAGGTCACTGGCTATACGGAGATCAAGGCAACCTTTGCGAAGAAGAGCTTCGCCGTTACCTTCGCTAAGGAGGGTGAGGGAACAATCACTGCTACGGGTGCTAGCAACCTCAACTCAGTCGCTTACGGCACGGAGTTGACGATCAACGCTACACCTGCCGAGGGTTATGAACTTACTGCGCTTACTGCCAACGGCACGGATATCCTCGCTACCAAGAAGGTGACTGTCAAGGAGGCTGTCGAGGTTAAGGCGACCTTTACGAAGAAAGCCTTTGCAGTATCTCTGACCAAGGTGGGTGAGGGTACAATCACCGCTACGGGTGCTAGCAACCTCAACTCTGTCGCTTACGGCACGGAGTTGACGATCAATGCTACGCCAGCTGAAGGTTATGAACTTACTGCGCTTACTGCCAATGGCACAGACATCCTCGCTTCCAAGAAGGTGACTGTCAAGGAGGCTGTCGAGGTCAAGGCGACCTTCTCAAAGAAGACATTTACTGTGACACTAGAGAAGGTAGGAGTGGGAGAGCTCTCTACCACAGGCACAGACAATCTCAATAAAGTCCCTTACGGCACGGAGTTGACGATTATTGCGACTCCAGCAGAGGGCTATGAGTTGAAGTCCATTGTAGTTGACGGAGTAAACATTACTGCTACCAAGAAGGTAGTCATCAAGGACAATGTGACCGTGAAGGCAACCTTTACAAAGAAGACGTTTACGGTTACGCTGACTAAGGAGGGCGAAGGTACAATCACGGTAACGGGAGCTAGCAACCTTAACGCAGTTACTTACGGTACAGAGTTGACGATCGTCGCTACGCCAGCTGCGGGTTACGAGCTTCAATCTCTCGTGATTGATGGTGTAGTAAACATCACCGCTACGAAGAAAGTGGTCGTCACGGATAATGTGACCATCAAGGCAACCTTTGCGAAGAAGAACTTCGCCGTCTCTCTAACTAAGGAGGGCGAGGGTACGATCACCGCAACGGGTGCTAGCAACCTCAACTCAGTCGCTTACGGCACGGAGTTGACCATCAACGCTACACCTGCTGCGGGTTACGAACTAACGGCGCTTACTGCCAATGGCACGGATATCCTCGCAACGAAGAAGATCGTTGTCAAGGACAACCTGACCGTCAAGGCAACCTTTGAGAAGAAGACGTTTGCAGTGACGCTGACGAGCAACGAGCATGGAGAGATCACGATCGTTGAGCCAGTGAACCTCAAGGCAGTGCCGTATGGTACGACTCTGACGGTCAAGGCTACGGGCAAGAATGCGCAGTGCGTACTGACGGAGCTGACGGCCAACGGGAAGGACATCCTCGCTACAAAGAGCTTTGTGGTCGAGGGCGCAACGGAGGTCAAGGCGACGTTTGTGGATCACACGGGCGTGGAGACGACCATCACGCAACATGTGAAGCTCTACCCGAATCCAGCGACTGACTATGTCATCGTGGAGGGTGTAGCGGCTGCTAGCGAAGTGACGCTGCACAGCATGACTGGCGAGCGACTCTATGCGGGTCGTGCCGATGGTCGAGGCACGCTGCAGATTGACCTGACACCCTATGCGGACGGGGTCTACCTAGTCTGCGTAGCGGGCGAGACTTACCGAGTAGTGGTAAGACACTAGAATCAAAAAAGGGGCGAACGATGGTTCGCCCCTTTTTTGATTAGAGATTAGACTTTAGAGATTAGAAGTTAGAGGTCAGAGGTTAGACGACCGCTTGCGGTAGGACGCATCGTAGCCCCCAGTCGGAGGGGCAAAGCCCCGAACGACTGCGGTGTCAGGAGTGTCACACGAAGCAAGCGACCTCCCGCACAGGGGAGGTCGGACTGGGACTGTATCTTTGTCTAGTCCGACCCACAAGGGGTCGATAAACTGATGCCGTCTTGTCTCCGTGGGTCGTTCGGGGCTTTGCCCCTTCGATCCACGGCTATGATTCGTCGGACCTCTCACGAGGTCCTTCTGTGTGTGTGTCCCTACAGGATACGGTCTCGCCGTTCGACAACGGACGCACGAAACGTGTAACCCTGTGTAGGGACGCTCGGCCTGAGCGTCCGTTGTATCAAAGGTTACAGCATCGTGATTGTAACGGAGACGGGGGTGTGTCAATAGTCCATTTATCGTTTGAGAGAGGGAGGAGGCTGGAAATTT
>OLNQ01003862.1_pt1 | contig 11774 bp, 4 predicted proteins | sample 1672821 | NCBI WGS metagenome assembly OLNQ01 (sample SAMEA3136727, study PRJEB25190) | human gut metagenome | biome: human gut; feature: human-associated habitat; material: faeces | place: Austria | collected 2013 | reverse complement strand
CATAATAGATAACATAACTTTTCTCCATATCTTTTGCTAATCTAATATAATTTATACGAATATAAGCTTAACTCATTCAGGTTATTTTCGCAACTGTGACTTCATTGGAACAAATTCAATTTTCAGCTGCATTCCCATACCTGCTGCAAATCTCTTTAATAATTTTAAAGATGGATTTGTATTTTTCCTTACTCTATGTTATGCTTTCTAAATACATCTAAAAAGGTAATAAGAAAGGTAAAAATGTTATGAAAAAAAATAATGAAAAAAGAAGCTCTTTCTCTGGAAAGCTAGGCTTCGTTCTTTCGGCTGCAGGGGCTTCTGTAGGACTTGGAAATATTTGGAGATTTCCTTATCTTGCTGCTAAATACGGTGGTGGTATCTTCTTATTAATATATATTGTCCTTGCCCTTACTTTTGGATATACAATGATTGTAGCTGAAACTTCTATTGGTCGTATGACTAAGAAAAGCCCTGTTGGTGCTTTTAAATCATTTAGTAACTCTAAGTTTGTATCTTTAGGCGGATGGATTAATGCCATCATTCCTATACTTATCGTTCCGTACTATTCTGTTATCGGTGGCTGGGTTATTAAATATCTTGTCGAATATATTATTGGTGACAGCAAACTTTTAGCAGGTGATGACTATTTTACGGGATTTATTTCAGGCGGTTTTTCTGCAGAAATTTGCTTTATTATATTTACTTTTATAACTTTGGCAATTATTTATGCAGGTGTTAGAAGCGGTATTGAACGTGTATCAAAATTTATGATGCCTATACTTGTTGTTCTTTCACTTATCATTATGATTTATTCTATAACAAGACCGGGAGCAATGGCCGGTGTAAAATATTTTCTTGTCCCTAATGTTAAGAACTTTTCATGGATGACTGTAGTTGCGGCAATGGGACAGATGTTTTATTCACTATCTATTGCAATGGGTATTTTGATTACATTTGGTTCTTATATGAAAAAGGATTTGTCAATTGAAAGCTCAACTAAAAACGTTGAAATCTTTGATACTGCTATTGCCATTATGGCAGGACTTATGATTATTCCTGCTGTTTTTGCTTTCTCAGGTGGAGATCCTAATGCGTTAAAAGCCGGTCCTTCACTTATGTTTATTACAATTCCTAAGATGTTTGAAAGTATGGGACTTAGTACAGCTGTTGGTATACTTTTCTTTACATTAGTACTTTTTGCTGCACTTACAAGTTCAATAGCCTTAACAGAAAGTGCTGTTTCAACTTTTGAGGACGAATTTGGATGGGGAAGAAAGAAATCAACTATTATCCTTGGTGGTATTATGATTGTTCTTGGCAGTCTTTCATCATTTGGCTATGGTCCTTTAGGCAGCATCAAAATTATTGGAATGCAGTTTTTAGACTTCTTTGATTTCTTAACTAATTCAGTAATGATGCCAATTGCTGCATTTGCTACATGTATTCTTGTTTCAAAAATAATTGGTCTTAAGAAAATCGAAGAGGAAGTTCTTCACGGCGAAGGCACATTCCGCAGAAAGAAAATTTTTAACTTTATGATTAAATACCTTTGCCCATTATTTGCGGCAATAATACTTTTAAGTTCAATTGCAAATGCATTTGGATGGATAACAATCTAAGGATTATAAGAGTGCGAAGCACGTAGCAATCTGTGTAATCATATCTTTTTTTAAAACGTACCCCACTATTTCTATTTTTTGAAATGGTGGGGTACGTTTTCTTTTGTTTCAAATTATATGTTGTGTTAAATTTGCGAGAATTTAGGCTAGCGTGCCCAGAGATTTAAGCTTTTTCATATAGCGGGGTACATTTGCCTTTGATTCAAACTATATGTTGTGTTAAATTAGTAGGATTTGGGGCTAACGTACCCCGAAAATATAGAAATTTTATATATTGGGGTATTTTGGTTGCTAGCATATACAATATGTTGTGTGAGTAAGTGTAATATTGCTGATTTCGTACCCCGAAATTTAACCAAATCTCTATGTTGGGGTACGCCGTACTTTTTACTTCTCATATTGTTGTTTCCTTTATCCTAACTCCCTATGGTTTTAGACAAAGAAGATGCCATATTATTGATTTACTCTCTAATATGACACCTTCTTGCTTTTTATTTAATTTTAGCTTTTTTGCTTAAGCCTCTCTTAACAAGAATCTTTTTGTAAGATTTCTTCTTGGTCTTTGGAACCGTTATTTTTGCTTTCTTGTTTATACTTTTGAAAGCCGATTTTCCAACCTTTTTTAAAGTCAATTTCTTTGACTTGATTTTAATATTCTTAAGTTTCTTACAATTATAGAATGCCTTACTTCCTATTTTGCTAACGTTCTTTTCAATTGTAATACTTGTAAGATTCTTGCATTTCTTAAATGCATTGCCCCCTATTGCTGTAACTTTATAAGTAACATTTCCTATCTTAATTTGTGATGGAATAGTTGCTTTTTTAAGTTTCTTATCAATAGGGCAAACATATTCTACCTGCTGGTTCGGCACAATCACTCTGTAGATTGCGTTGGTTGTAGCATCTTCATAAGTACTTCCAACATTATACTCTTCTTTCAAAACATCTACTGTCTCAGTTTTAGTCTTTCCACAAACTGTACAAGTATATGTTCTTGTTCCCTGTTCTGTATATGTTGGCTCTTTTGTTATTTTTCCAGAATCCCACTTATGGCCTTTGGCTTCTGTCTTTATTGTAGTTCTGCTTAATTCCTTTCCACATACTGTACAGTAAATTACTTCATCATAGCTTCCACCATTTTCACACGTTGACTCTGTGGCATTCTCGATTTTCTTCTCGCCTGCTACGTGACCTTTTGCTGGAATAACTGTTTCATCCTTCTTGATGTCACATCTCTTACAATGAATTGACTTTAGACCTGTTTCTTCACAGGTTGCTTCCTTATCTACTGTGAAATCATTGTTCCAATCATGTCCTAAGGCTTCTACTTTTTCTGTCTTTGTCTTTCCACAGACTGTACATTCAAATGTCTTAACTCCTTCTTCTGTGCATGTTGGTTCTTTAGTTACCTTGCCCTCGTTCCACTTGTGACCTTTAGCTTCTGTCTTTATTGTAGTTCTGCTTAATTCCTTTCCACATACTGTACAGTAAATTACTTCATCATAGCTTCCACCATTTTCACACGTTGACTCTGTGGCATTCTCGATTTTCTTCTCGCCTGCTACGTGACCTTTTGCTGGAATAACTGTTTCATCCTTCTTGATGTCACATCTCTTACAATGAATTGACTTTAGACCTGTTTCTTCACAGGTTGCTTCCTTATCTACTGTGAAATCATTGTTCCAATCATGTCCTAAGGCTTCGACTTTTTCTGTCTTTGTTTTTCCACAGACTGTACATTCGAATGTTTTTACACCTTCTTCCGTACACGTTGGTTCTGTGGTGATTGTTCCTGGATTCCACTTATGACCTTTGGCTTCTGTCTTTACTGTAGTTCTGCTTAACTCTTTACCGCATACTGTACAATAAACGACCTCATCATAACTTTCTCCAACTTCGCATGTTGCTTCCGTGGCATTTTCAATCTTTACTTTGCCTTTAACATGTCCCTTTGCTGGAATTGTTGTTATTTCTTTTCTTTCGTCACATCTCTTACAATGTATTGATTTTAAGCCTGTTTCTTCACAGGTTGCTTCCTTATCTACTGTAAAGTCTTCATTCCAATCGTGACCCAAGGCTGATACTTTCTCTGTCTTGGTCTTTCCACATACCATGCATTGGAAGGTTTTCACTCCTTCTTCCGTACATGTTGGCTGGGTGGTTATCTTTCCTTCATTCCATTTATGACCTAACGCTTCTGTCTTTACTGTTGTTCTGCTTAACTCTTTGTTGCAAACTGTACAGTAAACTACTTCATCATAGCTTCCACCTTTTTCGCATGTGGATTCCGTGTCATTTTCAATCTTTACTTCGCCTTTAACATGTCCCTTTGCTGGAATTGTTTCTTTTTGTACATCAGTTATTTTTTGGTTATTGTATGTTCCGGTTGCTGTGTGTGTTATGTTTCCATCCTCCTCGCATGTTGCTTCCGTTCTAGTTGTTTCCACATCACAGTCCACTTTAATAACATGCTCACTATTATATTCGCATGTGTACACAGCCTTACATGTACTATAATCATCTGACCACTGAAAATCCGGTCCTATGTAATTATGAATACAGATTTTGTTTACTTTAGTTGTTAAATCTGCAATATTGTATTCCTGTTTTGTAGCGTTTGAATCTGTAAGTTCATCTACAACAAGCTGGAACTTGCCTGATACATTCTCATTCTTTATAGCCTTAAAGATCAATTTAATAACCTGTCCGTCAGCCTTTATATCGTCTGTTGACATAAAAGCAAATTTAACTTTTCCTTTAGTTGAAGTTGAAACATTAGTAAATGAATTTTTCAAAATCCCATCAGAAAATGACGCATCCTGTATTTCAAATATATCTTTGTCATATTCAAGATAAGCTGTCATTGAAGCTATTCCTGAATTGCCTGCCAGATTAATTGTAACGTCAAATGTTTCCTGTGAATCTATTGAATCAAGACCATTTACCGTAAACAAATTATCTGACTGCTGCTCTGACGTTGATATTGTTGCTTCATAACTTCCATCAAAAGTGCATTCCTGCAACTGCTCGTTTGTTATTGTTACATCTGATAATGAAATGTTACTAGATGTTGATTTTTCTAAAGGTATAAACTCCATATTCAGAAAATTCATCGTTGTTGTAGAACATTTATTAAAAGCATAGGCTACCTTAACAGTTCCTTCTTCAACCTTATTATATGAAACAATTAAGCCTTCAACATTTTTGTTAGCTGTGACTTTCTGAAATCTTACCTGCTCCTCATTATAATGTAAAATAAAGCTTCCGGACATTACTCCTGCATTGCGACTAAAGCCAAACCTGCACTGTACTGTATCATTAGCATTTGCATCTGTAGTTCCTTCTAGGTTAACCTGATAATTATCACTAAGTGGGTTATTAACATTTATGGTTAATTGTGAATCAATATTAAAGTCTATGTTAGAAAGATTTCTGTCATATGCTTCATTTATATTCGTATTAAATACACACTGTTCACTTCCTACGAAGTCAGCTGTATATGTAATTGCAAACAATTCTTTATCACTTACCGACAAACCATTGCCATTAATTAATGCTATTTTAATTGTACCCTGACTCTCTTTGGCTGATGTTATTGTTGATCCAAGCTCACTGCTAAACTTGCATTCTTTATAACTAAGCTTCTCATTGTCATATTTAATTAACATTTGATAACTGCTTAGATTAGTTATTCCTGTTCCATAATAATGTATTGTAACAACACCATTGCTCTGTTCATAGGATGTCCATATTGTTGGATTGTTATCATCTGCCTTTACTATTGTATTAGCAGGGACTATTGTCCCTGCTAACAATGAAACTACAAGAATGATGCTTACAATAAAATGATAAAATTTATTCTTTATTTTCATCTAAACACCTTCCTTATTTAAACTGAGTTATTTCTCCTGTTGCATACTGCAAAATTCTCATGGCATCTACTGCTGTAATCTTACCGTCACCGTTAACATCTGCTAAGCCAAGTATTACATCTGTAGGATTATCAAGTAATGCCAGTTTCAATGCAAGCATAGCATCTACTGCCGTTACTTTTCCATCCATATTAACGTCACCTAATTCATAGCTTGTCTAGCTCAGGGATTGTAAACACACCAATCAGCACCCTGTCAAAACGGACCAATCAGCTCTCTGTAAAACAGACCAATCGGCTCTCTGTAAAATGGACCAATCAGCAGGATGTGAGTGGTTGCAACTGCCGTATTACTTGATGTCCACTGAATATTTCTCTTCTGGTTACTTGTTTCGTTTCTAATCTGTGCATCGGCTGTATATGTTTCATCAGGATACATTGTTATAATATCCTGACTTAATTCTACATATGCCTCATCCTTAAATATCTCAATAGGAATCTCACACCTAGCATTGTTATAATATGCTGTTACTGTAGTAGAACCAGTTTTAGTTAATTCAAATACACATGTTCTTCCATTATCTGTTGATTCAATAAGTCTTACTGCTTCGTCATTGTATGACCAGTTAATAGTTGCTATTGAATCTAAAGGTTTGGCACTTACTTTTATAGTAACAATATTTCCAACAGTTCCTGAATACTTCTTGCTTTCTGAAGTAATCTCCTTTACAGGAATCTCATTAACAGTAACGTATACACATTCACTTACACCGTCACTATTTATGCACATATTAGTTCTGCCACTTTGAATAGCTGTAAATGAACCGTCCTCGTTCTGTTTCAACATGGAAGAATCGTAACTATATTCAACATAATCATGATATGTAGCATTAGCCGGTGATACTGTTACCTCAGGTGTAAAGGAATCGCCTATGTCTAATGTAACACTTGAATTCTTAGCCTTTATACTCTTAATAGGAACATAATCTTCTAAGTCAACAAATGATACTTTGTCCGAATCATAATCAATATTCTCTACTTCCACACCATTAATTTTCACACTTTCGATTTCTGATTTTAGGTCATATGTTAAATTATAATATATAAAATATGCTAAATTTCCACCATTAATATATAACTTGTTAAACTTATAGATTTTCTTATTACGACTTACATTGCAACTAATGTAACCTAACTGCGTTCCTAAATCATTTGTATTGCTATATGTTACTTCCAAACTATTAATAACACCAACATAATTAGTTTTAATGTTTACATATTGCTGTCTGCTTAATTCTTTAGTAAGTAGGGTATCCTCATTATAAACCCTTACATTAGGATCTGTAACATCGAAAGCTTCTTTGTAACTTGATACCACTACCTGATTCTCTGTAAGCTGAACATCCTTCTTTCCCATATATTCAGGCTTATATGTGAATTTAAGCTCTTTAGCAGATATATATTCTGTATCAACTTCCTTGTCATCAATTACAACTTTATCATTTTCGTTGAAATTAACACCCTTAACTGTTCCTGTCATGCTCTTTCCAACTATACCTGATTCAGCTCTAACTGCCGAGATGTACGCCTTAGATTCTACCGGTACTATATTCGGTTCACCGATACTACCACTATAAGCATAATTAGTACCGTCTGTTGCCTCTATATAGTATTGCAGATTTCCAACATTCATATCCTCTGCATCAATGTGCGCCGTGTAATTAATGCCTGTTGTATTGTTCATTGCAACTGACTTATAGTTCTCTTCACCTTCCATTCTATAGAGTAAAGTTACACCTTGTACTCCAATATTATCCTTAACTGTAGCTGTAACAGTAGCACCTACTCCATTAATTATGGACTTAAGTGCTGTATGTTTAATTACCGGTGGCTTATCATCTACTGCTGTATTAGAAGTAATATTAGAAGGTCTTGACTCAGACATTGCCGTATCTACTACTGTAAAGTAATAATAATACTTCTTTCCTGCCTCGACTTTTTTGTCTTCGTATTCTTTCTCTTCTGATGACAAAATAGATGAATTAATCTTCTTAAAGCTTCCTTCCTCCCCTGTTTCGCTTCTATAAATGTTGTAACCTGCCATTGTATCGTATTCATCCTGTGTCCAGTTAAGATAAATACTTCCAACTCTACCTTCTGACTGCAATGTTAATGCTTCTGCTCCACTGGCAGTAACATCGAATTCAAATCTTCCCCAGACAGTTCCTGTAGTAAGCCAATGGTCATCTGCTGCAACAGCATCCTTAACCCTGAAGTACTGATGTCCCTGATTAATAAGAACCTTAATCGGCATCTTACCAACCCATTCTCTGCTGCTATTCCACTGTCCTTTCAATGTATAATCAGTATATGGATCATCCGGTCCGTAAGAAACCATAGGATCTGTGTTCTTATCCATATCTCTGTTAAATAATACATGAACATCATATGTTCCGTTACCAACAGTGTCTACCTTATCACCATTCTTATCTGTAATGTAAATATCTGAAACACATGGATAAGTTTCCTCTGATGGCTTGTCTAAATATGGGCTTGTAATAATATCCGCATAATTTGTATTTGTATCAAAATCAACTAATTGTTTCTGAATAAGATTTTCATCTGTAGTTCCCCAATAATTATCAGTTGCCATATAGAGCATCTTATTATCTGTACCTGCTATAACCTTCATCCATTGTGAAGTATCAGTACATGTAAGCCTGTTTAATATAGCATTATTTTTAAACTTTGTATTTTCTGTAATTCCTACATATGTTGGATCCATATTAGGATTCAAAATTGTTTCATCATCTACATCTTCCGGATATTCTGCAAGATAATTATTTGATCTGTATGAAAAATCTATATTACCTTCATAATAATCTGTTGTGGAAACAATATAACCGCCAATTGGATTATATTCTGAAGGACCGGAACCTTTTATTTCTGTCTCACCTAATGACTTTATTTCTTTTGTATCCTTATCATAATAAAATCCATTTATAAGTTTTAACTCACTACTATTTTCTTCTCTTACATCTTTGTACAGACTCATTAACAATTTTGTGCTCTCTTCACTTTTTCCAACTGTTCCAATATGTCCACCATTTTTTACTAATGCTTTATTTGTAGCAAAATAACTATTCATTGATGATATATGGTCTTCTCCACCAAAATATGAATTATTTATCTCATATACTACATATTTTTTTCCATTTAACTTTCTAATCTTGCTAACGGCAGTGCATTCTTGAATATAATATGAATCTCCTGAAATTTTCATAACAGATATCGAATTGTGGTTATCAAATTTTGGCATATTAATCAAAAATGTACTATTTGTGTACCCTCCTGAACTATAACGCACATTGCAATTGTCAAATAGAACAGTATTATATCTTCCATCAACATCTCTATAACCATTAAAATACGACTTATTTCTTAAATTAGACATTTTAGATTTTTCAATATAATTTCCTTTAACAAAGGAACTATCACTATCTGTTGATATTTCACCATTTCTCATTTGACGATAATAAACCTCATCATAATCCTGCGTACAATTTAGATGTGAACCGCTGCTTATGTCTATATACGGATTAGTTATATTTACATAATTCATATCCACTGTTCCATTGCCTGATTTTTCTACCTGTACTCTATATGCTTCATAGTCTTTTCCCGGGAACAGGTCTATTGGCTGACTTTCCGTTCCATTAAAGTACATGTTTCCCTCTACAGATATATAAGCTATATAGTTATCCCCATATACAGAGTACTGGTCTGATGCCCAGAACTGTATCTTAGTTCCCGGTTCTACATTTACAGTTACTCCCTTTGGTATAAGAAGTGAATTTTTAACTATGTAGTAATTATCAGCTGTCAATGTTGTATCTTCAGTTATTTTTCCTGAAAGCACTGTTCCCTTTACTATATGAATAGTGTAGGTTGTATCATATGACTGTGTATAAACAGTAGTATCATTTTCGTCTAATCCATTTTTAGCTTTATAGTTTATATTGAATTGAATGTTTAAATCGTTAGGTGCGTTATCTTTTATTTTCACTCTTATTGGGTGTTCTACACCTACTACTGTTTTTGATTCATTGTATTTAAATCCGTTGTTCTGTGTTCCGAAACTTCCTATATCATCTATTCCAACTTCTTTGTCTGAAACAAATTCTACATACTGATTGTCTATTCCATTAGTTGTAGCATTCACTGTTATAGTAACATTCTTAGCTGCTCCCCACTGATTACGAAGACCTATTGCCAAGTCTATTGTTTCACCCGGCTGAATTATTCCGTCACCATTGTTGGCCTTTGATATATCCTCTGAATCGAAGGCATATACTTCATACACATTAAGATTAGGCTTAGGCTTATTAGTCAGGGAATCCGTTAATGATAATTTACTATAGTTATAAGTCTTTTTTATACCTTCATTATAGTATGTGATTTTATCCTCTGTGGCTCCCACTAACTGCCCCATTATATATCTTGATGAATATGTATCTTTGTCTTTTAATGAGCTTCTAAGTATGGCTGCCTCCGCTGATGCCATAGGCGCTGCCATAGATGTACCATTCCATGATGCATAACGTCCGTTAGGAAGTGTACTATATACGCTAACACCCGGAGCTACTACTTCATACTCAGCATTTGCATTAGGTTTATAGTCCCAGTTAGAAAAACTTGCAAAGCTATTAGCTTCATCATATGCCATTACACCTATTACATAAGAATATGATGCAGGATACATATTTCGCCCTCCTAATGGACAATCTGCTGTTGGCGTGCTTTCATTACCTGCTGCTGCTACAAGCACACAGCTTCCGAAGGCATCCTGTAGAGCGTTTTCTATTAAGGCTGAATGAGCTGATGAACCAAATGACATATTAATTACATCTGCACCATTCTTATATGCATATTCTATTCCCTTTGCTATATCTGAAGAATAGAATGTTCCGTCTGACCCCCCTGCCTTAATTGGCATTATCTTAGATTTGTAGGCTATACCCACTCCGCCTACATTGTTGTTTTCCATGGCAATAATACCTGCCACATGTGTTCCGTGACCATGGTCATCCATAGGTGTTTCATTAGGATCTATTAGGTTAATTCCGTGTACATCATCTACATATCCATTGTTGTCATCATCAGCACCTGTTGTTCCGCTTACCTCTGCGCTGTTAGTCCATATATTATCCTGAAGGTCTTCATGGTTGTAATCCACACCTGTATCAATAACAGCTACTACTGTTCCTTCACCTGCAGTATTTCCATAGTCTTCATTACCCCATACTGATTCAAGCTTCTGATCCTTTAAGTACCATTGCTTGTCCATTCCCTTATTGTCTTCTGCTGATGGAACAGACTCTTCACTTGTAAAGTATTTGTATACAGGTTCTGCTATTTCTACTGTATTCTGACTGTTAGTGTTATCAACAATGCTCCAGATATCTTTTTCATCTGTAGTTATTTTGTAGGATACCTGCTTATGTTCTTTTCCGTCATTGTCCTTAATGGTATTCTCCATAATAACTTCACTGTCTGTAGCCTTAGCATCCTTATACCACTGTTCTTCTTCTATAGGCTTAGTGTTCTTGTCTTCTTTTCTAATTACAACAAAGCCGCCTTTTTTAACCTTTACGGCTTTTCTGTAATCTTCGTCCTTAGTCTCACGGATAATCTTCTGATAGTCAATCTTCTTGTCCGGGTCTCCTATCTTATTATCCACATTGTTTTTGTTCTCAGACACATTAGGCTCTTTAGACTTTTCAGTCTTAGTATCCTTGTTCGATACAATGTCTGCCTTTGCCACATCTGACTTGTTATCATTTGTTTTAGAAACTGTTGTTTCTTTTACTACTTTGTTACTGTTGCCATCCATAAAAGTCGATGTTGCAAAGCCTGTTACAATCAGTGCTACTGCAAGTACAACAGCAAGTACTTTTTTCTGCCAATTTTTCATAACAAAAAACCTCCTTCTACTTGTATTTTAATGTTTCTACTTTTGATTCTAGTTATCCACTGTTATTAGAATCTTTCATAGTTACATTATAATACATTGGAAGGAGGCTTTTTTTCACAAACTGACCCCTATTAAGTTTACTCTTCATATCATCAGCTAGCTAGTTTATAATTCCACAACTATCCCCAAACTTCTTTGGCTATTTCCTTAACAAGTGTAAGCTTGGCCCACTGTTCTTCTTCTGTAAGTTTGTTTCCAATCTCACATGATGCGAACCCACACTGAGGGCTTAAGTAAAGTCTGTCTA
>OLNQ01003859.1_pt1 | contig 11783 bp, 8 predicted proteins | sample 1672821 | NCBI WGS metagenome assembly OLNQ01 (sample SAMEA3136727, study PRJEB25190) | human gut metagenome | biome: human gut; feature: human-associated habitat; material: faeces | place: Austria | collected 2013 | reverse complement strand
GGAAACAACTATAATGATGACGTTCTAAAATTAGAAGATTATCATTCGATGACGAGCGAGCGCGGCGCGTGACCGAATGAGGTCGGAAAGGAACCGATATGATGCCGAAGGAACCGATGCGCGGGGCAACGCTTTTCAGCCACGCCAACAAGATGACAAAGGCTTATCACGTTATGTTAACTCCACTGTGCAAGGAGACCGGCCTGCCGCCGCTGGCGCTGGACATTCTGCTCTTTCTCGCCAACAATCCCGAGCACAACACGGCGAAGGACATCTGCCGCATGCGCGGGCACAAACCGGGTATCGTCTCCGTGCATGTGGAAAGACTGGTGAATGACGGCCTTCTCGAGCGGCGGGAGATGCCGGGCGATCGGCGGCAGACGCGGCTTATCTGCACCGAACAGGCGCAAGCGCTCATTGAGCGCGGACGGCAGGTGCAGTGGCAGTTCGGAAGACGTCTGCTCGAGGGCATCCCGGAGGAGGATCTGGCGACGATGCGCCGCTGCCTTGAAAGAATGGATGGCAATCTGAACGGCATCTGCAAGGAAAAGCGCTGAGGGCCCAAAGAAGAAATCAGGAGAACAACAATGCTGAAATTACTCAAAAACATGCGCCGTAAAGAGGTGCTCATGGTGCTGCTGTGCACCGTGCTTGTGGCGGTGCAGGTCTACTTTGACCTGCGGCTGCCGGATTACATGACCGATCTGACGACGCTCATCAAAACGTCGGGGGCGACGGCGGATATCCTGTCCGTCGGCGCGAAAATGCTTGGCTGCACGCTCGCAAGCGCCGTGCTGGCCGTGGGCTGCGGGTATCTCGCGGCCAAGGCGGCGTCGGGCTTCAGCTTCACGGTGCGCGAAAAGCTCTTCCGCCACGTGATGGACATCGGCAGCGAGGAGATGCAGGACTTTTCCGTCGCCAGCCTCATCACGAGAACGACGAACGACATCACGCAAATTCAGATGATCGTGGCGATGGGCCTGCAGATGATGATCAAATCGCCGATCATGGCCGTGTGGGCCATCATCAAAATTCTCGGCAAGAGCTGGGAGCTCTCCGCCGTGACAGCGGCATTCGTCGTGGTCATCTGCGTGACGGTGATAACGGTGATGAGCATCTGCATCCCGCGTTTCCGCATCGTGCAGAAGCTGACCGACCAGATCAACCGTGTGGCGCGCGAAAACCTGACGGGCATCAACGTGGTGCACGCGTTCAACGCCGAGCAGTACCAGAACGACAAGTTCAACAAGCCGAGCCTTGACATGATGAATGTGCAGGTAAAGAACCAGAAGCTCTTCGCCCTCGTCCAGCCGACGATGACGCTCGGTATGAACGGCCTGGCGCTCACGATCTACTGGCTGGGTGCGGCGCTCGTCAACAACATCGCGCTGACCGATTCCGCAGCGCGCCTCACGATGTTCAGCGACGTGCTGGTGTTCAGCACGTATGCAACCTACGTGGTGATGTCTTTTATGATGCTCGTGATGATCTTCATGCTGCTGCCGCAGGCGCAGGTCTCGGCCGAGCGTATCAACGAGGTGCTCGAGCGCAAGGCGAATATCCGCGAGGGCAGCGTGAACGAATGCAAAGAGCACGGCACAGTGGAGTTCAAAAACGTTTCGTTCCGCTATCCGCACACTTCGGAGGATGAGCTTTCGAACATCAGCTTCCGTGTGAACAGGGGCGAGACGCTTGCCGTCATCGGCGCGACGGGCAGCGGCAAGACGACACTTGTGAGCCTGATCCCGCGCTTTTACGATGCGACGGAGGGCGAGGTGCTTGTCAACGGCGTGAACGTCAGGGATTACACGTTCGACACACTCTACAACAAGCTCGGCTACGTGACGCAGAAGGCGGTGCTCTTCGCCGGCAGCATCCGCGACAATGTCTACTTTGGCGAGAGCGAAGCGCCGGCGGACGATGAGGGCCTTGCGCAGGCCGTCGAGCTTTCGCAGGCGAAGGAGTTTGTCGACAAGCTCCCCGACGGCACGCAGCACCATGTGGCGCAGATGGGCCGCAACATGTCCGGCGGCCAGAAGCAGCGCCTTTCCATCGCCCGCGCGCTGGCGAGAAAACCGGAGATCCTCGTCTTCGACGATTCGTTCTCCGCTCTGGACTACCGCACGGATGCGAAGCTGCGCGAGGGGCTATCCAAGCAGCTGCACGACACGACGAAGATCATCGTCGCGCAGCGCATCAGCACCATCCGCCACGCAGACAAGATCATCGTGCTCGACCGCGGCGAGACCGTGGGCATCGGCACGCACGAAGAGCTGATGCGGAATTGTGACGTTTACCGCGAGATCGCGACCTCCCAGCTCAGCGCCGCGGAGCTCGCGTAAAGGAGGTGAGAGAAGGTGAAAAAGAAAAGCAGCAATCACGTCGGCGCGCTCAAGCGCACGGGCGCGTATATGAGCTCGAGCATGGGCATTATCATTTTTGCCCTCGTGCTGGCGGCACTGAGCGCTGTGATGACGATCATCGGCCCCGACAAGATCGGCAAAATGGCGACCATCATGTCCGACGGCCTGTTCACCGGCATCGACCTCGCCGCCATTGCGAAGATCGGCGTGTTCCTTGCCATTATTTACTGCCTGAGCGCGCTGTTTGGCTTCATCCAACACTATATCATGGCGGTCGTGACGCTGAAAATGTCCTACCGCATGAGAGGCGAACTCTCGGAAAAGATCAACCGCGTGCCGCAGAAGTATTTCAACACCACCTCGCAGGGCGACATTTTGAGCCGCATCACAAACGATGTGTCAACGCTCCAGCAGGGACTTACCAACAGCCTGCCGACCATCATCAGCGCCGCGACACAGTTTGTCGGCTGCCTTATTATGATGTTCGTGACCGAATGGCGCATGGCGCTCGTCGCACTGTGCATCACGCTCCTTGGCATGGTGCTGATCGTCGCCATCATGTCGAAGTCGCAGCGCTACTTCACCGCGCGGCAGAAGAGCCTCGGCGAGCTCAACGGCTATGTCGAGGAGATGTATTCCGGCCATGAGGTCGTGCGCATCAGCCGCGCAGTCGATAAGGTCCTCGACCACTTCGACGGCCTGAACGCGGCGGTCTATGACGCAAACTGGCGCTCGCAGTTCCTCTCCGGTGTGATGCAGCCGCTCATGAACGTGATCGGCAACCTCTCGTATGTTGCCGTGTGCGTGTTCGGCTCGGTGCTGGCCATCAATGGCACGATCGAATTCGGCGTCATCGTCTCATTCATCCTGTATGTGCGCCTCTTCACCACGCCTCTGACGCAGATCGCGCAGGGCATGACGAATTTGCAGACGGCCTCCGCCTCCGCGCATCGTATTTTCGACTTCCTCGAAAGTGAAGAGCTCGGCGACGAGAGCGACAAGACCGAGAAGCTCGACGCCGTGCGCGGCGCGGTAATGTTCGACCACGTGCGCTTCAGCTACCCCGATTTGCCCGACAAGATCATCATCAAGGATTTCTCCGCTGAGGTCCATCCGGGCCAGAAGGTCGCCATCGTCGGCCCCACCGGCGCGGGCAAGACCACGATGGTGAACCTCCTGATGCGATTTTTCGAGGTCAACAGCGGCCGCATCACGATCGACGGCGTGGCGACGACCGACCTGCGCCGCGAGGATGTGCACGAGCTCTTTGGTATGGTCCTGCAGGACACGTGGCTCTTTGAGGGCACGATCCGGGAGAACCTGGTCTATAACATGGAGGGTATCACGGACGAGCAGCTCGAAACGGTCTGCAAGGCCTGCGGCCTCGACAAATTTGTCCACTCGCTGCCACAGGGCTTTGACACCGTGCTCAGCGAGAGCACGACCATCTCGGCGGGACAGAAGCAGCTTTTGACCATCGCCCGCGCGATGCTCCAGAATGCGCCGATGCTGATCCTCGACGAGGCAACGTCCTCGGTCGATACGCGCACGGAACTTCTCATTCAGCGCGCGATGGACGAGCTGACGAAGGGCCGGACGAGCTTTGTCATCGCCCACCGCCTGTCGACCATCAAGAACGCCGACCTCATCCTCGTGATGCGCGACGGCGACGTCATCGAGAGCGGCACGCACGAGCAGCTGATGGAGCAAAACGGCTTCTACGCCGAGCTCTACAACAGCCAGTTCGCGCAGGCGTCGTAAAGAAAAACCAGCGCAGGTGAGCCTGCGCTGGTTTATATTTTCTGCGGAAGAAGTTAAAAGAAACTCTATTGCCGAACTGGGAAACGGTGGTATAATAAGGAACATTCAAGGGCTGACAAAGCCCGCACCGCGAAAGGAAGCGGAAACATATGAATTGGTTTCAGGAATTGCTGTCGAATCCCTTTTTGCTCATCGGTCTCTCGTCGTGGTTCTGGGCGCAGCTCATCAAGACGATCATCCATGCCATTGTGACGAAGAGCATCGACTTTACGCGCCTGATCGGCGACGGCGGGATGCCGAGCGGCCATTCGGCCACGGTCTCGTCGCTCGCGACCGCGGCGGCGCTCGTCTACGGGCTCGGTTCGTTTGAATTCGCGATGGCGTTCATCTTCGCCATCGTCGTCTGCAAGGACGCGATGGGCGTCCGGCTCGAAACGGGGCGTCAGGCCGTCATCATCAACGACATCGTCGAGGCCTTCAACTTGCTCGCGTCGGAAAAGCTTCCGGAGGCGAAGCTCAAGGAGTTCGTCGGCCACACGCCGCTGCAAGTCATCGCCGGTATTCTGCTCGGCGTGGCGAACACATTTATCATGTACTACTGCGTACTGTGAGGGAAAGTACATGACGCTTTTTATTAACTGCTGCCCGCGCGGAGAATCGCGCACGGAAAAACTGGCCCGCGCGCTGCTTAAAGCGCTCGGCGAATACGAGGAGCTGCGCCTTTATGACGAGCCGCTGCACCCGCTGGGGCGCGCGGACATCGCAAAGCGCGACGCGCTGCTCGCGGAAAAGAAGTATGACGATGAAATGTTCCGTTACGCCCGTCAGTTCGCCGCGGCGGACAGAATTGTCATCGCTGCGCCGCTGTGGGACCTGTCGTTTCCCGCGCAGCTCAAGGTGTATTTGGAGAATATCTATGTCACGGGCATCGTGACGAAGTACAGCGAGGCGGGCGAGCCCGTCGGCCTGTGCCGCGCAAGCGAGCTCTACTATGTCACGACCAGCGGCGGACCGTTCGACGGCCGCTTTGGCTACGACTACTGGAAGACCATCGCGCAGGACTGCTTCGGCATTCCGACCGTCAAGCTCTTGGAAGCCGAAAACCGCGACATCATGGGCGCAGACGCGGAAAAGATCGTCGACGATGCCATCAAGGCCTACGGCCCTGCGTAAAATCAAACTTGTATAGCAAAAAAGCTCCGTGCCTTGGCACGGAGCTTTTTTATCGGGAAAAATCAGTTGGCGCTGTTCTGCTCGCTTTCGGGCAGGAGGTTCGTCATGCTCTTGAGGCCGATGGCGAGTGTGGACATGTTGTGCAGCAGCGCCGAGGTCGTCGGCGGCAGGATGCCAAGCACGCCAAGCACGATGAGCGAGAAGTTGAAGCTCACGATAAAGCGGTAGTTGCGGTGGATGCGGGCCATGAGCTCCTGGCTGAGAGAGCGCAGCGTGACGAGCGCGAACAGATCCTCGGACGAGATGGTAATATCCGCGATCTCGCGCGCGATGGCGGCGCCGGTCGAAATGGCGATGCCTGCGTCGGCTTCGGACAGGGCGGGGGAGTCGTTCACGCCGTCGCCGATCATGATGACCTTGCGGCCCGCGGCCTTTTCGCTGCGGACGAACGCGGCCTTGTCCTCGGGCAGGACTTCGGCGTAGACATCGTCGACGCCGACCTCAGCGGCGACGGCTTCGGCAGTCTTGCGGCTGTCGCCGGTCATCATCACGACCTTGTCGATACCGAGCTCGTGCAGCGCGCGCACGGCGGCTTTCGCCTCCTTGCGCAGGGGGTCATGAATGCAGATGACCGCGGCGAGCTCGCCCGCGATACAGAGGTACAGGTGCGAATACTCGGGCGGGAGCGATTCAAACTTGTCCTCTTCGCCCTCCGGCACGCGGCAGCCCTCGTCCTCGAAGACGAAGTGTGCGCTGCCGATGAGCACTGTTTTCTCGTCCACCATGCTCGAAATGCCGTGCGCCACGACGTACTGGACCTGAGAGTGATACTCCTCGTGCGTCAATCCGCGGTCCCTGGCCTCGGCCACGACGGCGTTGGCGATGGAATGGGGATAGTGCTCTTCGAGGCACGCGGCGAGGCGGAGCATCTCGCTTTCCTCATTGCCGCCGAAGGTGACGATTCTCGCGACCTTGGGCGTGGCGTAGGTGAGCGTGCCGGTCTTGTCAAAGACGATGGTGTTCGCCTGGGCGACGGCTTCGAGGAAGCGCCCGCCCTTGACGGAGATGTGATGGCTGCTGCTCTCGCGCATGGCAGAGAGCACCGCGATGGGCATGGAGAGTTTGAGCGCGCAGGAGAAGTCGACCATCAGCACGGCCAGCATCTTTGTGACGTTGCGCGTGATGAGATAGGTCAGGATCGTGCCGCCGAGCGTATAGGGTACGAGCCTGTCGGCAAGGCGCGAGGCCTTGTCCTCAGCCGTGGATTTGAGCTTTTCCGACTCTTCGATCATGCGCACGATGCGGTCATAGCGGCCGCCGCCGAGCGCCTTTTCCACGCGCACGACACACTCGCCCTCTTCGGCGACGGTGCCTGCGTAGACATAGCTGCCCTCGCGCTTGGGGACGGGCATGGACTCGCCCGTCATGGACGCCTGATTGACCATCGCCTCGCCGGAGACGACCTTGCCGTCGAGCGGGATGAGGCTGCCGGTGCGGACAACGACGCAGTCGCCCGCCTGAATATCGCCGATGGGAACGAGCGTTTCCGTCTCGCCCGTCTTGAGCCAGACGTGGTCGACGTTGAGCGACATCGCGCCCGCGAGGTCCGCGACGGACTTCTTGTGCGTCCAGTCCTCAAGAATTTCGCCGAGGCGGAGCATGAACATCACGGAGCTCGCCGTTGAGAAGTCGCCGCGCACCATCGACACGGTGACGGCGGTGGCGTCGAGCACGGCGACGGAGAGCTTACCGTGCAGCAGCGCTTCGATCCCCTCGCGGATGTACTTGATCGAGTGATAGATGGCGAGCGCCGTGATGACGGGGAGCGGGAAGAAGAGCTTCGAGATCACGCGGCGGATCACCGTCCACGAGAGTTTGTCTTCAAATTCACGGTTGAGTTTGCGCGTCGTATGGTCGGGGACAAGGTCCATTGTTTCGGCCTTGTCGAACGAGAACGCCGCGAGCGCGTGCACGAGCGCGGCGCGGTCCGCGCGGTAAACGATCACGGCGTCCTGCGTGCGGTCAAAGACCGAGACCTCTCGCACGCCGTCCACATTGCGCAGATAATATTCCAGGACGTCCGCCTGATGCAGCGTCATGCGGCGGCAATTCAGATGCACGCGTATGCGCCCGGCGGATTCGTGCAGAATTTTGCATTTCATAGTGTATCAATTCCTCCGAAAGTGAAAGAGAGCCGCGCGTCGCGGCTCTCCTGCGATTTATTCCTCGTCCGCTTTTTCCTCGGACGCGTCCTCAATGACTTCGGCGTCCTCTTCCGCTGCGCGGCGCTCGTTGATGTCCTTGGCGTCGGCGTAGACGTCCTCAGCATCCTCACGGACGTTCGTGACGGCCTGCATCACGCAGTCCTTGGCACGCAGCACCGCGGCGGTGGTGTGAGAGTAGACCTTTTTGGCATCCTTGCTGGAAAGGATCTTGAGGCCGGCGGTGCCGAACAGCACGCCTGCTGCAAATAAACCGAGATGTTTCATTGAAAAAACCTCCTGTTAGTATGAATTAGAGCTCTTTAACATAGTGGGAATATAACATAACGCCGTTTCAAATGCAAGTAGCGAAATGTTAAAATTTGACGGAGAATGGAAACCGCGGATTTGTTATGTTTTTCAGATGTTCGCGCGCTCGTCCCAGAGCGTCAGCGTACCTGATTGCAGCGTTTTCGGAACGTCGATGATGCGCTGGTTCGACGAGCCGCGAAAGCGCAGCGAGATATCGTGCAGCGCGTCCACATAGCGCCCGTCGACGAGCACATCGAGCAGTGACAGCAGTTCGTCCGTCACCTCGCAGCGCGGGTATGCGGCGGGGTCGTGCAGCTCCTCCCACGTAAAGCCCGTGAACGACCAGATCGTCTTTTGCGGCAGCTCACGCCTCACGCGGCGGAGAAACGGCAGCAGCGCGCGCTGATTTTTGGGCTCGAACGGCTCACCGCCGAGCAGCGTGAGACCGTTGATATAGTCGGGGGAGAGCAGGCGGATGAGCTCGTCCTCCGTTTCACTCGTGAAAGGCTTGCCGTAGCAGAAGTCCCACGTCTGCGGCTGAAAGCAGTTTTCGCAGTGGTTCGTACAGCCGGAGACGAACAGCGTCACGCGCACGCCAAGACCGTTGGCGATGTCGCAGTTTTTGATCTCGCCATAGTGCATGGGAAATGACCTCCTTATCAGAAAAAGGTGGGAGCGCGGTGCGCTCCCACCTAAACAGCAATTTTATGGCGCAGCCTTACAGATGCAGCACGCGCTCTTTGATCTCCTGCGTGCGGCCCTGGTTCCAGAACTGGGTGCCGATGTAGCCGCAGGTGCGGCGGGCGACGTTCATCTTGTCCTGATCGGTGTTGCCGCACTTCGGGCAGCGCCAGATGAGCTTGCCGCCCTCCTCGACGATGTCGATCTCACCGTCCCAGCCGCAGACCTGGCAGTAGTCGGACTTCGTGTTGAGCTCGGCGTAGATGATGTTGTCGTAGATGAACTTCATCACCTGCAAAACCGCTTCAAGGTTCTGCTGCATGTTGGGCACTTCGACATAGCTGATCGCGCCGCCGGGGGAGAGGTGCTGGAACTGCGCCTCGAACTTGAGCTTGGTGAACGCGTCGATCTTTTCCGTCACGTGGACGTGGTAGGAGTTCGTGATATAGCCCTTGTCCGTCACGCCCTCGATCACGCCGAAGCGCTTTTGCAGGCACTTGGCGAACTTGTAGGTCGTGGACTCGAGCGGCGTGCCGTAGAGGGAGTAGTCGATGTTTTCGGCGGTTTTCCACTCCTTGCACTTGTCGTTCATCTTCTGCATGATGGAGAGGGCGAAGGGCGTTGCGCTGGGGTCGGTGTGGCTCTTGCCGGTCATGTACTTCACGCACTCGTAAAGTCCCGCGTAGCCGAGCGAGATCGTGGAATAGCCGTCGTAGAGGAGCTTGTCGATGGGCTCACCCTTTTTGAGTCTTGCGCACGCGCCGTACTGCCAGAGAATGGGCGCCGCGTCGGAGAGCGTGCCCTTCAGGCGGTCGTGACGGCAGCGCAGCGCGCGGTGGCAGAGCTCAAGACGCTCTTCAAAGATCGTCCAGAACTTTTCAATGTTGCCGCCGGAGGAGAGTGCCACGTCGGGCAGGTTGATCGTGACGACGCCCTGATTGAAGCGGCCGTAATACTTGTGCTTGCCGGGAACATAGTTGCCGGCATTCGCGATGTTGCCGACGCCCGCGTCGGTGAAGCGGTCAGGCGTCAGGAAACTGCGGCAGCCCATGCAGGGATACACATCGCCCTTGAGCTCGAGCATCTTCTTTTCGCTGATGTAATCGGGCACCATGCGGCGCGCCGTGCACTTGGCGGCGAGCTGTGTGAGGTAATAATACGGCGAGTCGTCGTGAATGTTGTCCTCTTCGAGCACGTAGATGAGCTTGGGGAAGGCGGGCGTGACCCACACGCCCTGCTCGTTTTTGACGCCTTGATAGCGCTGCTCGAGCATTTCCTCGATGATGACGGCAAGGTCGCGCTTTTCCTGCTCGCTTCTCGCCTCGTTGAGGTACATGAAAACGGTGATGAACGGTGCCTGACCGTTCGTGGTCAGAAGCGTCACGACCTGATACTGGATGGTCTGCACGCCGCGGCGAATCTCCTCGCGCAGGCGCTTTTCGACGATTTCGGTGATCTTGTCCTCCGTGGGGTCGACGCCGAGGGCCTCGACCTCGGCGAGCACCTGCTTTCTGATCTTCTGGCGCGATACGTCGACAAAGGGGGCAAGGTGCGTCAGCGAGATGGACTGGCCGCCGTACTGGTTCGAGGCGACCTGCGCGACGATCTGCGTCGCGATGTTGCACGCGGTCGCGAACGAATGTGGGCGCTCGATGAGGGTTCCCGTGATGACGGTGCCGTTTTGCAGCATGTCCTCCAGGTTCACAAGGTCGCAGTTGTGCATGTGCTGGGCGTAGTAGTCCGTGTCGTGGAAGTGGATGATGCCCTCTTCATGCGCCTTGACGATATCCTCGGGCAAGAGCAGACGGTTCGTCAGATCGCGGCTCACCTCGCCGGCCATATAGTCGCGCTGGGTGGAGTTGACGACGGGGTTCTTGTTGGAATTCTCCTGCTTGGCCTCTTCGTTGTTGCACTCAATGAGGGAGAGAATTTTGTCGTCCGTCGTGTTGCTCTTGCGCACGAGCGAGCGGTTGTAGCGATAAGTGATGTAGCGCTTAGCGACCTCGAACGCGCCGTGCGCCATGATCTGGTGCTCGACAAAGTCCTGGATCTCCTCGACCGTGGGTGCGCGGCCCAGACTCTGGCAGGAGAACTCCACGCTCTCGGCGATGCGCTGGATCTGGACGGGCGTCATGCGAGCCTCCTCGTCCACAACGTCGTTAGCCTTAGTCACTGCGGCGATGATCTTGACGATATCAAATTCTACTTCTGCGCCGTTGCGCTTGATAACTCTCATGTATTCCCGTCTCCTCTTCTTTTGGTATGTTCTTTACATAACACTATATCTTGTGGTGACCTTCATAACAGCAAACTAATTATTGCACATGAGACTCAACATTGCAAGTCCTAAGTGCTGAAAAAAGGAAACAATATCAGAGCCTCAACTTTGGACACTATTGACGAAACACCTTGAATAAAGCGGAATAGCGCATTATTTCAATTTGACGCAAAAATCAACAAGATATAAGTAATGCTAATGATAGCTATGCAAAATTAACTCTTTTCATGGGCGGAAAATGTGACTATAATAACTCGGTTGAAAAATTTGAGCAGGACTCGCAGAGCGGGCCCGCTCCGGATCGGAGGATCAATACAATGGCAAATTGCGCGATCGTAGGCATCAACTGGGGCGATGAAGGCAAGGGCCGCATGGTCGACTACCTCACGGACCATTATGACGTGGTTGTCCGCTATCAGGGCGGCGGCAACGCGGGCCACACTGTGGTGAATGAAAAGGGCAAGTTTGCCCTGCACCTGCTGCCGAGCGGCATTTTCCGCGACGGCGTTGTCAACATTCTGGGCAACGGCGTGGCGCTGGACTGCGAAAACCTGCTCAAGGAGATGGAGACGCTGCGCGCCGCGGGCGTTATCATCACGCCGGAGAATCTGAAGGTCAGCGACCGCGCGTCGCTGCTGCTGCCCTGGCACCGAGAGCTCGACGCGCTCGAGGAAGCGCGCCTTGCCGACAAGAAGTACGGCTCGACCAAGCAAGGCATCGCACCGTTCTATGGCGACAAGTACCAGAAAAAGACCGTGCAGGCGGGCGAGCTCCTGCACCCCGAGCACTTAAAGGAGCACCTTGCCGACCTTCTTGAGTGGAAGAACCTGATGCTCCAGAAGATCTACGGCGCAAAGGGCTACACGATGGACGAGCTCATGGCGTGGGTCAACACCTACTGCGGCGCCATCAAGCCCTACATCACCGACACCGGCCGTTTCCTGAGAAACGCGCAGAAGGAGGGCAAGTCCATCCTCTTTGAAGCCCAGCTCGGCGCGCTGCGCGACCTGGACT
>OLNQ01003856.1_pt1 | contig 11789 bp, 8 predicted proteins | sample 1672821 | NCBI WGS metagenome assembly OLNQ01 (sample SAMEA3136727, study PRJEB25190) | human gut metagenome | biome: human gut; feature: human-associated habitat; material: faeces | place: Austria | collected 2013 | reverse complement strand
TCGGCAGCCGTTTCGCCGCAGGCAGTGAGGGACAGGGCAAAAATCGTCAGCAGCAGCGCTGCAAGTTGTCTTTTCATAGGTTCTCCTGCGAAAACAATTTATCAAGCATAGCTTATCAAATGTATTTTACCCGCGTCTGTGCGGTCTGTCAAAAGAAAAAATTTGAACCGCCGTGCGGAACGTTTATAAAAGGGGAGAGCCTCTTCTATAATAAAAGGCTCTCCCCGATCTGCGTCTGCGCGCAGGCAAAATTATTTTCTCTCGAGCGAGACGCGGTACGTGAGCCGCAGGAACGTGGCGTTCAGGATGACGCTCACGACCTCCGCGATCGGGAAGGCGAGCCACACAAGCTCGAGCCGCCCCGTGAGCGAGAGCAGATACGCCGCCGGCAGCAGCACGACGATCTGGCGGCAGACGGAATTGATGAGCGCATAGATGGGCTTGCCGAGCGCCTGACACGCGCTGCCCGCGATGATGCTGAAGCCCGCGAGCGGGAAGTGCACGCCGATGATGCGCAGCGCAACACGGCCGATGGAGAGCATTTCGTCCGTCGGCGAGAACATCCCCAGCAGCGTTTCGGGGATGAGCTCGAAGAGCGCGCAGCCGACGCACATGATGCCGATGGCCGTGAAGACTGTCAGGCGGACGGTCTTGCGCACGCGGTCGAATTTCTGCGCGCCGTAGTTGTACGACACGATGGGCACCATCGCGTTGTTGAGGCCGAAGCACGGCATGAAGATGAAGCTCTGGAGCTTGAAGTAAGCACCGAACACCGCGGTCGCCGCCTCGGTGAACGAGATGAGAATTTTGTTTATGCCGAACATCATCACCGAGCCGATGGACTGCATGATGATCGACGGAATGCCGATGGCGTAGATGTCCGCCACCGTCGCGCGGTGGGGACGGATGTCCTTGAGGTGGATCTGCACCTCGGGATTTTTCTTGAGGTTCAGGAAAAGGCCAAGGCCCGCGCCGACGAACTGGCCGACGATCGTGGCGACCGCCGCGCCCGCGACCTCCATGCGGGGAAAGCCCAGAAGGCCGAAAATTAAAATCGGGTCGAGCACGATGTTGCACACCGCGCCCGCGATCTGCGAGATCATCGAAAGGTCCGTCCGCCCCGTGGACTGGAGCAGGCGCTCGCCGTAAATTTGCAGGAACAGTCCGAGCGAGCCGCCGATACAGATTTTCACATAGTCGCTGCCGTAGGCGATGATCTGCGCATTCTCCGTCTGAAAGCGGAAAAATGGCGTGGCGAGCGAAAAGCCGAGGACAGCAAAGACGGCGGCGGTGCAGAGCGTCAGGAAAAGTCCCGTGCCCGCGGCGCGGTCGACCGCCTGCATGTTCTTTTCACCCAGCGAACGCGCGAGCAGCGCGTTCATACCGACGCCCGTGCCCACGGCGAACGCGATGCACAGCGTTTGCAGCGGGAAAGCGAGCGACACGGCGTTCATCGCGTCCTGACTGAGCCGCGCGACGAACACGCTGTCGACAATGTTGTAGAGCGCCTGAAAGAGCATCGATATCATCACGGGCCCCGCCATGTTGGCCAGCAGCTTGCCGATGGGCATCGTGCCCATCTTGTTTTCTCTGGTATTTTCTTCCATGTTTCCTCCCTGCTTAACCTTTTCTTTCCGACATATAAAATTCCGGCGCCGCAGCGCCGGAATCAAAATCAAATCATTTTTTCCAACGACATGTGCGTTGGAAAAAATACCCCTTAGAGCGCAAGCGTGCGAACGGAGTGAGTGCGACGCAGCGCTCGGCAAAACCCAAATCAAAAATGCACCGCAGTGCATTTTTGAATTACTTTTTCAGCTCCCCGTTCGCAGACTTGGTGAGATACGCGTTGATGAAGCCGTCGAGGTCGCCGTCCATGACGGACTGGATGTTGCCGGTCTCGTAGTCGGTGCGCGTGTCCTTGACAAGCTGGTAGGGCATGAAAACGTAGGAGCGGATCTGGCTGCCCCATTCGATCTTGAGCTGCACGCCCTTGATGTCGGAGATCTTCTCCGCGTGCTGCTGAATTTTGAGCTCCATGAGCTTGGATTTGAGCATCTGCATGGCGTAGTCGCGGTTCTGGAACTGCGAGCGCTGGGTCTGGCAGGCGGTGACGATGCCCGTGGGCTTGTGGATGAGTCGAACGGCAGAGCTCGTCTTGTTGACGTGCTGGCCGCCGGCGCCGGACGCGCGGTAGACCTGCATTTCAATATCCTCGGGACGAATTTCGACCTCAATGTCGTCGGGCAGCTCAGGCATGACCTCGAGGGCTGCAAAGCTCGTCTGGCGGCGGGCGTTCGCGTCGAACGGGGAAACGCGCACTAAGCGGTGCACGCCGTTTTCGCCCTTCAGATAGCCGTAGGCGTTCTCACCCTTGACCATGACCGTCGCGCTCTTGAGACCGGCCTCGTCGCCGTCGAGATAGTCGAGCATCTCGAATTCAAAGCCGTGCTTGTTCGCCCACTGCATATACATGCGGTAGAGCATCTGCGCCCAGTCCTGCGCCTCGGTGCCGCCCGCGCCGGCGTGGAAGGTCAGAATCGCGTTGCAGTTGTCGTATTCGCCGGAAAGGAGCGTCGTGAGTCGCGCCTGCTCCACATCGGCTTCGAGCTTTTTGTAGCCCTCTTCGAGCTCTGGCAGCAGGCTCGCGTCGTCCATCTCCGTTCCCATGTCGATCAGCGCGAGCAGATCATCGCGCGTGGAAACGAGCTTTTCGTAGCGGTGAATTTTATTGTGCAGCTGCTTGGAGCGCACCTGGTTTTTCTGCGAGCGCTCCAGATCGTTCCAGAAGCCGTCCTCGTGCGCCTCGAGCTCGAGGCGGTTCAGCTCCTGACGGGCCTGCTCGATCTCCAGCGCCTTGAAGAGGTTTTCAAATGTTTCGTCCATCGCAAGCAGCTTCTGCTTGTAGGAATCGTATTCGATCACAGCCATGGCGTTCTCTCTCCTTACTTTTATCCTTCATTAGCCGAAAAAGTATATCACACACACCGTGCAAAGGCAAGAAAAATCCGCCTCTCGGGACGAAAATTCCCGTGGAAGCGGCCCTTTTTCGCCTTTCCGGCGATAAAAACAAAAAAGCCACGCTTTCGCGTGGTCGATACAACGGATCTCAGCGCTCGCTGATGATCTGCTTGGTGCTGCCGAAGATCATGTCGTCAACATCCTGCTTGATGAAGTTCTCAAACATATTCGTTTTCACGCTCCTTTCCTTCATTTACTTCAGTTTGTATTATAAGCGCGGAAAAGGCAAATTTCAATCGTCAGCTCTCATGGTTTTGCCCAAAAAATTAGCGACTTTTTCATGCAAGCTGCTATATCTACACTTGCATTTCCGTTATTTTCCACTTATAATAGAATAGAAATGATATTTAAAGCGGAGGAGTCGGACTATGGCGGCTTTCGTCACATTTGAGGATGTTTCCAAGGTCTACCACAGCGGAGAGATCGAAATTCGCGCGGTGGATCACATCAGCTTTACGATCGAAAAGGGTGAATTCTGCGTCATCGTCGGCCCCTCGGGCGCGGGCAAGACGACGGTCCTCAACATGCTCGGCGGCATGGACGCCTGCTCGGGCGGCACCATCACGGTCGATGGGACGCGCGTGAGCGGCTTCAACGCCCGCCAGCTCACGACCTATCGCCGCCACGACATCGGCTTTGTCTTCCAATTCTATAACCTCGTCGGCAACCTGACGGCGCTTGAAAATGTCGAGCTCGCGGCGCAGATCTGTAAAGACCCGCTCGACGCAGCGACGGTCTTGAACGAAGTCGGCCTGTCCGCGCGCGCGAACAACTTCCCCGGTCAGCTCTCCGGCGGCGAGCAGCAGCGCGTCGCCATCGCCCGCGCGCTGGCGAAAAATCCGAAGCTCCTGCTCTGCGACGAGCCGACCGGCGCGCTCGACTATGTGACCGGCAAGCAGATCCTCAAGCTCTTGCAGGACACCTGCCGGCAAAAGGGTGTGACGGTCGTGGTCATCACGCACAACAGCGCCATCACGCCGATGGCCGACCGCGTCATCCACATCAAAAACGGCACGGTGGAGAGTATGCAGTGCAATGAGCATCCGACCAGCGTGGAACTGATCGAATGGTAACGAAGAAATCGGAACGAAAGGGGGCGGCGCGATGAAAAACGCCATGCAGAAGGACTTCTGGCGCGAGATCCAGCACACGCGCAGCCGCTTTTTCTCCATTATGATCCTGGTCGCGCTATCGGTCGCGTTTCTCTCCGGTCTCAAGGCGACCGCGCCGGACATGAAGCGCACGGGCGACGACTATCTCGATTCGCTGCATCTGGCGGACATTCAAGTGCTTTCAACGCTCGGCCTGACTGACGACGACATTACCTCTCTTCGAGCACAGGACAAGGTCGAGGACGCCGAGGGCGAATACGTCATCGACGCGTTCGCCTCGTCCGATTCACTCGACGCGGTGGTCAAGGTCCTCTCCCTCACGGGCCGCGGCATCAACGAGGTGCTGCTGCGCGACGGGCGCATGCCCGAGCGCGCGGACGAGTGCGTGGTGGAGGAAAACATGCTCTCGCTGATGAACATTGAAATTGGAGATCGCATCACTCTGACGCCGGGGGACGATCTCTCCGACGCGCTCGCGCAGGACACGTATACGGTCGTCGGCACGGTGCGCTCGCCCGTGTACCTTGCGGTGGAGCGCGGCACGTCGACACTCGGCAGCGGCACGGTCAAGGCGTATCTGTACCTGCCGCGCGAGGCGTTCACGCTCGACTACTACACGGCGGCCTATGTGCGCGTCTCCGGCGCGGCGGAGATGACCGCGTTTTACAGCGACTATGACGACTATATCGACGCCGTCATCGACGAACTGGAGCCGTTCGGCGACGCACGCTCTCAGCTGCGGCACGACGATCTTGTCGACGAGGCGACGGAAAAGCTCGACGATGCGCAGCGTGAGCTCGATGACGCGAAGGCCGAGGCCGACGAAAAGCTCGGCGACGCGCAAAAAGAACTGAGCGACGCGCGCAGGAAGCTCGACGACGGCTGGAAGGACTACTACGACGGCCAGCAGGAGCTCAAGGACGCGCGCGTCGAGCTGGACGATGCAAAGATCGAGCTCGACGACGGCGAAATGCAATACCTCAACGGCATGGAAGAGTACGAAGACGCGCTGGACGAGTACGAAAAGGGCAGGGCAGAGTATGAAGACGGCCTCGCCCAGTACGAGGACGGCGTCAAGGAGCTTGAGAGCGGCGAAAAAGAGCTTGCCGCAGGCAGGAGCAAACTGGAAAGCGGCCAGCAGCAGCTCAATTCGCTGGCCAAGACCGTGACGGACGCGCTCGCGGGCACAGGCTCTCCTTATGCGGGCGCGCCGGGGAAGCTGCTCGACGATCTCGGCCGCGGCGACAGCGCAGCCATCGCTGCGACGGACGCCACGCTGGGCGGTATGCGCGCGCAGCTTGAAGGCGGCATCGCGCAGGCGCAGGAAAAGATCGACGAGATGCAGGCACAGCTCACTGAGGTCAACAAGAACCTTTCAGCGCTTGAGCAGACGCCCACTGAGGGAATGCCGGAAGAGCAGCTTGCGGCGTATCAGGCGCAGCTTGCGAAGCTGCAAGGCACAAAGCAGAAGCTCGAGGCCGGCATTGCCGAGGCGCAGGCGAAAAAAGCGGAGCTTACCCAGCAGCTTGCCCAGCTGCAAAGCGTCAGCGCGAGCAGCATCGCCGCAAACAAGCGGGAACTGGACAACGGCTGGAGCGAGTATTACAACGGCGCGGCCGAGCTCGACGCGGGCAGAAAAGAGCTGCTTGACGCCAAAAAGCAGCTGGACGACGCAAAAGCGCAGCTCAACGACGCGCCCGCGCAGCTCGCGGACGCGAAAAAGGAGCTTTCTGACGCGCGCAAAAAGCTCGACGACGGCTGGAAGGACTACTACGACGGCGAAGAGCAGTACGCCGACGGCGTCAAGGAGCTCTCGGATGCCTACACCGAACTGACGGACGGCGAGCGCGACTACCGCAAGGGCCTTCGTGAATACGCGGACGGCAAAGCCGAGGCGGACGAAAAAATCGCTGACGCGCAGGAAAAGATCACCGACGCGCGCCGCAAGGTCGCGGATATCGACAGCTGCGAGTGGTACATCTTCAGCCGCAGCTACAACCCCGGCTACACGGGCTTCGGCCAGGACGCCGACCGTATGGCGAACCTCGCAAGCGTGCTGCCGATCATCTTTTTCCTCGTCGCGGCGCTCGTGTGCCTCACGACGATGACGCGCATGGTCGAAGAGCAGCGCGTGCAGATCGGCGCGCTCAAGGCGCTCGGTTACAGCCGCCTTTCGATCTCACGGAAGTACATCGGCTACGGGCTGCTGCCGAGCCTTGTCGGCGGCGTTCTGGGCCTTATCATCGGCTATATCCTGTTCCCGAAGATGATCTTCACGGCCTATCAGATCATGTATCAGATGCCGGATATCGAGCTGCACGCCTACACGGATATTTCGCTCTTTTCCGTGCTTGCGGCGGTCGCCTGCACAACAGTCGCGACGCTCTGGGCCTGCCTTGCCACGCTGCGCGAGACGCCCGCGAGCCTGATGCGCCCCCGCACGCCGAAGGCGGGCAAGCGCGTGTTCCTTGAGTACATCAAACCCCTGTGGAAGCGCATGTCGTTCATCCACAAGGTCACGGCGCGCAACCTCTTCCGCTATCAAAAGCGCTTCTGGATGACGGTCATCGGCATCGGCGGCTGCACGGCGCTCATCATCGCGGGCTTTGGCATGCGCTCATCGCTTCTTTTCACGATGTCGCGCCAGTATGACGAGCTGTTCCACTACTCGGCACAGGTGACGCTTGCCGACAACGCCCTGCCCGAGGAGCGCGCGGCGGTGGAGGACTTCCTTGCAGGCGACTCCCGCGTTGTGAACTACATCCCCTGTGCGGCCTCGTCCGCCACGGTGGTCACCCCCTCCTATTCAACCACCGCCTATGTCGAGGTGATGGCCTCCGACGAGATCGGCAAGGTCGTGGACCTTTTCGACTACAAGAGCGGAGATCCCATCACAATGGGCGATGAGGGCGTATACATCGACCAGAAGCTCTCCGAGCTTTTGAAGGTCTCGGTGGGCGACACCTTCTTCCTCGACGGCGACGTGCGCGGCGATGTGACGGTCGCGGGCATCTACGAGCACTATACGGGCCACTTCATCTATATGACGCCCGGCTACTATGAAAATGCGCTCCACGCCGGGAGCGAGCCGAACGCCTACCTTCTGAACTTCACGAGCGACGATACCGACACCTGCAACGCCATTTTTGAAAAGCTGCTCGACATGAGCGGCGTGGCGACGACCTCGCGCATGCGCGACACGCAGGATACCTACATGCACAGCATGGAGCGCGTGGACTTTGTCGTGGTCATCATCATTCTGGCGGCGGCGGCGCTGGCGATGGTCGTGCTCTTCAACCTTTCGAACATCAACATCACTGAGCGCCAGCGCGAGCTCGCGACGATCAAGCTGCTGGGCTTTTACGACGGCGAGGTCTCAGCCTATGTGTATCGCGAAAACATCGTACTCACGCTGTTCGGCATCCTGCTCGGCTGCTTTATGGGCCACTGGCTGCACATTTACCTCGTGCGCTCGACGGAGATCGATTTGATGATGTTCGGACGTCAGACCGCGCCGTCGGCCTACGTGTACGCAGCGATCCTGACGGCGCTGTTCTCGCTGCTCGTCAACGTGCTCGCGCACTTCAGGATGAAGAAGATCGACATGGTCGAGAGCCTCAAGAGCGCGGAATAAAATCCCTTGTTTCAAGGCAGGACAGTGTGCTACAATAAGGGGCGGCAAAAGCCGCCCCTTACTATTGTCGAAAAAGCGGCATGCCGCTTTTTCGAGGAGAATTCGCTGCGCTTCGTGCCTTGCCACCCGCAGGGCGGCTGCGACATTGCACCGTCGCGGCATTACGATTCCCGCGCCCTTTCAGGCGCGCCAATCGTGCCGCTTCCTCGAAAACGGCTTGCTGTTTCCGTCACAGACGGCGCTTCACCGTTTTCCGCTCCGCGCAAAGTGTTTTCTGCCAGAAGGTGAATTGCCCCGCAGCGGGCAAGAGAAGCCCCTCTGGAGGGCGCACGTGTCGCGGCAGAAAACGGATTTGAATTGATTGCGTGCCGTGCGCGGCACGCAACTCTGCGAGGCTTTTTGGCTTATAGCCTCCTATTAGATTGGAGTTCCCATGGCGAGACAAAGAAAAAAACATCATTTCTGGCGCAACCTGCTCATTTTGATCGTGCTGTTCGGCATTTACCTCTACTGGGGCAACCGCAGCATCGAGACCGACGAGGCGACATTCACATCTGCTGAGCTGCCTGCGGGCTTTGACGGCTGCCGCATCGTGCAGCTCAGCGATCTGCATGGCAAATACTTCGGCAAGGGCAACGAGCGCCTGTACAGTGCGGTCAAGGCCGCGCATCCGGAGTATATCTTCGTGACGGGCGACCTGGTCGACCGCAGGACCGAGAACCCGACCATCTACGCCGGCGAGGTCGGCGCGGCGCTCTCGGCCATCGCACCGACGTATTACGTCACGGGCAACCACGAGTGGGGTCACGGCACAAAGGTCGTGGAGGAGATCAAGCGCACGCTGCTCGAGAGCGGCGTAACGGTGCTCTCCAACGAGTTTACGTATCTTGCGCGCAACGGTGATACCATCGTGCTCGCAGGCATCGACGATCCGAACGGCTACGCCGATCAGGAGACGCCGTACGAGCTTGCTCAGGAGGTCTACGCCGCCTGCGGCGACCCCTTCTGGATGCTGCTCGCGCACCGAAACGACCGCTTTGCGGGCGAATACAGTCTCCTCGGTGCAGACTTAACGATCTCCGGTCACGGCCATGGCGGCATCTGGAGACTTCCGTTCGTGGGCGGGGTGTTCGGCACGCAGCGCAACCTCTTCCCATCGTACACCTCGGGCTTTTATGCCGACAACGGCGCGTCCGTCTTCGTCAACCGCGGGCTCGGAAACTCGCCGCGCGTCATCCCGCGCATTCTGAACAGGCCGCAGGTGGCGGTCATCACACTGGAAAGGGGCTGAGGCTATGCGTGAATTTTCTGCCGGAAGCTACGATGTCGCCGTCATCGGCGCGGGACACGCGGGCATCGAGGCATCTCTTGCCTGTGCGCGCCTCGGCATGAAAACGGTGTGCTTTACCATCAACTTAGACGCGGTGGGCAACATGCCCTGCAACCCCGCCATTGGCGGCACGGGCAAGGGCCATCTCGTGCGCGAGCTCGACGCCCTCGGCGGCGAGATGGCAAGGGCGGCTGACTTAGCCTGCATCCAGTACCGCATGCTCAACCGCGGCAAGGGCCCCGCGGTCTGGTCGCTGCGCGCGCAGGCCGACCGGCGGCGCTATCAGAGCGTGATGAAGCACACGCTCGAAACGCAGGAAAATCTGCTGCTGCGGCAGGCGGAGATCGTCGACTTACGCGTCACCGACGGCCACGTGTCCGCCGTTGTGACCGAGACAGGCGGCGTTTACGCGGTCAGGGCTGTCATCCTCTGCTCGGGCACATTTTTGGATGGCCGCACCATCGTCGGAGAATGTGTGCGCGAGAGCGGCCCCGACGGGATGCACGCCTCGCTCACGCTGGCGGACGCGCTCAAAAAGCTCGGACTGCCGCTGCGCCGTTTCAAGACCGGCACGCCGCCGCGCGTGAACGCGCGCAGCGTCGATTTTTCTCAGATGGAGGTGCAGACGGGCGACAAAACGCCGCTGCCGTTCTCGTTTTCGACGGAACACCCGCCCGAAAATCAGGCGGTCTGCTACCTGACTTACACCACGGAGGAGACGCACCGCGTCATCCGCGAGAATCTGGATCGCAGTCCCATCTACTCCGGCGCCATCGAGGGCGTCGGCCCGCGCTACTGCCCGAGTATCGAGACAAAGATCGTCCGCTTTCCCGACAAGCCCCGCCACCAGCTCTTCATCGAGCCGATGGGCCTCGATACAGAAGAACTCTACATTCAGGGCTTTTCGTCGTCCATGCCCGAGGAGGTGCAGATCGAAATGCTGCACTCGGTCAAGGGCCTTGAGCACGCGGAGATCATGCGCCCGGCCTACGCCATCGAATATGACTGCATCGACCCGACCGCGCTCTACCCGACGCTTGAATACAAGCACATTTCGGGCCTGTACGGCGCGGGACAGTTCAACGGCTCGTCGGGCTACGAGGAGGCGGCGGTGCAGGGCTTCGTCGCGGGCGTGAACGCCGCACGCAAATTAAAGGGCGAAACGCCGTTCATTCTGGGCCGCGAGCAGGCGTACATCGGTACACTCATCGACGACCTTGTGACCAAGGGAACGAACGAGCCCTATCGCATGATGACGAGCCGCAGCGAGTACCGCCTCATCCTGCGGCAGGACAACGCCGACGAGCGCCTTGCGCCCATCGGGCACGAGCTTGGCCTTGTCAGCGATGAAACGCTGCAAAAGGTCGTGGGCAAATACGACGCGGTGCGCCGCGAGATCAAGCGCCTCGAGCACACGGGCGTCCCCTCGTCCGACGCGCTCAACGCGCTTCTGACTTCGCGCGGCACGGCGGAGGTGCACGACGGCAGCCCGCTCATCGCGCTGCTGCGTCGACCGCAGCTCACCTATGACGACCTGCGCGATTTTGATGCGGGCTGCCGCACCTTCCCGCCCGCACTCGCCGAGAGCGTGGAGATCGCCGTCAAATACGAGGGCTACATCCGCCGCCAGATGGCGGAGGTCGCGGAGTTTGCGCGCCTGGAGCACCGCGCCATTCCCGAGGATATCGATTACGCAAAGATCGACGGTCTCCGTCTGGAGGCGCGCGAAAAGCTCGCCGCCATTCGTCCGCAGAATCTGGGGCAGGCGGGGAGAATCTCGGGCGTCAGTCCGGCGGATGTTGCAGCTTTAATGCTCTATATTACTTCAAAAACGCGGGACTGAGTCCCGCGTTTTTGAGTATTTGAAAAGGCGGCTATGCCGCCTTTTCAAGGGGATTCGCTGCGCTTCGTGCCTTGCCGCCCGTGAGGCGGCTGCGACACGCGCTCCGCGCAGAGAGTAATTTGTCACGCGCATGTCGCGACAAATTACGATTAAAATTATTTGCGCCGTGCGCGGTGCAAAATCTACGATGTTAAAACAGGCGGTCGCTGCGTTGGCAGCGGCCGCCTGTTTTTGTCTGGGGATTTACTTTTTACCGAATTTAGTGAAGAGTGTGACTAATACGGTGATGAGTCCCATCACAGCGAAGATGCCGAGCATTCCCTGCCCCGTGATGAGCAGCGCGATCTCAAGATTTGTCATAGTGCGTTCCTCCTTAACCCATGAGCTGCGGCACGAGATTGAGGATCATGCCGCCTGCGAGCACCGATGCGATCTGGCCGGCGACGTTCGCGCCGACGGCGTGCATCAGCAGGTGATTGGTGCAGTCCGCCTCCTGCCCCATCTTCTGGATAACGCGCGCGGACATCGGGAAGGCCGAGATACCGGCCGCACCGACCATCGGATTCACCTTGTTCTTGCAGAAGAGGTTCAGAAGCTTTGCAAACATCACGCCCGCGATGGAGTCAAAGACGAAGGCGACAAGGCCCAGCGCCATGATGATGAGCGTTTTGAGATTGACGAACTGGTCAGCCTGCATCGAAAACGAGATCGTGATGCCGAGAAGCAGCGTGATGAGGTTCGCCAAATCGTTCTGCGCCGTCTGGGAAAGACGCTCTAAGCAGCCGCACTCACGGAGCAGGTTGCCGAACATCAGAAAGCCCACAAGCGAGACCGACATCGGCGCGATGA
>OLNQ01003852.1_pt1 | contig 11795 bp, 9 predicted proteins | sample 1672821 | NCBI WGS metagenome assembly OLNQ01 (sample SAMEA3136727, study PRJEB25190) | human gut metagenome | biome: human gut; feature: human-associated habitat; material: faeces | place: Austria | collected 2013 | reverse complement strand
GGCAACACCTTGCTGTGACATACAATGGTTCCAAATATCGTATCTACATTAACGGTAAAGACGGAGGCTCAAAAGACGTTGCCGGCGGACCTTGTATATTTGGTAGTATGAGTTGGTTTAGTGGCGGTAGCTGGTGGAGCGGATGTAAGATATTGGTGAGCGAAGCTCGTATTTGGTCCGTATGCCGGTCGGAAATTCAGATTCAGAATAACATGACTATCACAAGCCCGAAATCTCCGGGATTAGAAGCTTATTGGAGATTCAATGAAGGTAAAGGTAATGTATTTGAAGATGCTACCGGCAAAGGACATACTATTACCACAACAGTCACTCCAGTGTGGATAGATAAGATTCTGTCTACGGATGAAGCTACTCCATGGAAATAAAATTAATATAATTACTATGAATAAAGTATTTCAATCTATAATCATTGCGCTCATGAGTGCAATGATTCCCTTCTTCTCATCTTGCAGTGATGATGATTCGGTTAATGAATGGGATATGAGTTACGTTTCTTTATTACCGGCAGATTATTTGCAGCCGACTCCTTCATTCACACTGAAACATGTTGAAGAAGAAGGTATTGAAGGCAGTGTTGAGTTTCAGTTTATGGCTACAACACAAAAAGCCATTGCTCAGGATATAAATGTGCGCTACAGTGTTACTTGTGATGGAATTGATGCAGACAAGATCAATCTGAGTGATAAAAATCTAGTGATAAAAGGTGGTTCTACAGCCTCAGAGCCGATTACCTTAAGTATTACAGACTGGAAGTATCTGGAAAGCACCAAAGAAGCCCTTGACTATACGTTGAAAATCAAGATCACAGATATTGAGTCTACATCGTCGGAAGTCGCAAATGCAGCATATTATCAGGAAATCATCCTGAAAATCTCTAAAACTGCAGAAAAGAAAAAAGAAAGTGTATTGCTGACCAATGCCAAAGACTGGATATTCACCTTTATAGAAGGAGTAGAAAATGCAGAATCAAACTCCGTTGCAGGAACAGGAAGCAATGACGTTGCCACGAATGGAGTACCTTTTTGGCTGACAGTTGACTTTAAAGAAGTAAAAACAGTCACAGGTATTCAAACTACCCATTGGGGAGCCGGATATGCTCCTTCAAAAGTGGAAATATTCTCCTCTGAAAATGGAGACAAGTGGACGTCTATCGGACAATGGGACACGAAAGGAAGAAACCAAACCATTACTTTTGATGAACGGATTAAGACACGTTACCTGAAATATCAGATGGTTACTGTTCCCAGCCGTGTAGATATCACAAAATTCTATATCTATGCATGGGAATAAACATGTGGAATAAGTTTTCCATCAATTAAAAAACAGACAAGAGCAAACTTACAAGGAAAATGTATAAGTTTGCTCTTGTTTTATATAGAGCTAAAATCAACCTTTGACAAACATAAATTAGATAAAATGAGAAAACATCATCTATTAGGAGCTATTCTTTTATGCGGTGGGTTATTTTCCTGTTCTTCAGAAGTCATCCAACAGGCAAATTATGAAATCATTCCTCTGCCCCAGGAAATCAAAATCAGTACTGGTAATTTTGTACTGAACGACCGGACTTCTATTGTTTATCCGAAAGGCAACGATGAAATGCAGCAAAATGCCAACCTACTGGCGACATACATTCGTCAGATGTCCGGCAAAAAGCTGAAAGTTATCGATGAACAGATTACATCGAACGTTATTACATTAACAACGGGACTGAATACAGACAATGCTGAAGCATACCAGTTGAAAGTAACTCCGGATAATATAATTATTAGGGGAGCCTCAGAAGCTGGTACTTTTTATGGTATACAGACATTACGAAAGTCACTTCCGGCAACAAACAAAGGAGATATAAGCCTTCCTGGTGTCGAAATTAACGACTATCCACGTTTCTCCTATCGCGGAGTACATTTAGACGTTTCACGCCACTTCTTCCCTATCGACTCCATTAAACGTTTCATTGATATGATGGCCTTACATAATATCAATCGTCTGCACTGGCATCTGACAGATGATCAGGGATGGAGAATCGAAATAAAAAAACGTCCGGAACTCACGACTATAGGTTCCAAACGTTCAGCAACAGTCATCGGGCACAATTCCGGAGAATACGACGACGTTCCCTATAGTGGATTTTACACACAAGACGAAGCCAAAGATATTGTAAGATATGCCCAAGAACGCCATATCACGGTAATACCGGAAATAGATCTTCCGGGACACATGCAAGCCGCACTTGCTGCTTATCCCGAATTGGGTTGTACAGGCGGTCCTTATGAAGTATGGAAAATGTGGGGAGTATCGGAGGACGTGTTATGTGCGGGAAATGACAAGACTCTGCTATTTATAGAAGACGTTTTAAGTGAAATGGTAGATATCTTCCCTTCCGAATATATTCACGTTGGCGGAGATGAATGCCCGAAGATACGCTGGGAAAAGTGTCCAAAATGTCAGGCACGTATCAAAGAACTAAGATTGAAAGCCGATAAAAATCATACAGCCGAACAGAAACTACAGAGTTACATCATCAATTATGCGGAGCAGTTCCTTAACGGTAAAGGACGTCGGATCATCGGCTGGGAAGAGATACTGGAGGGAGGATTGGCACCTAATGCCACTGTCATGTCATGGAGAGGTATAGAAGGAGGAATTGAAGCTGTAAAACACAAACACGACGCGATCATGACTCCCAGTTTATTCCTGTACTTCGACTACTATCAGACCATGGATACAGACAATGAACCACCTGCCATTGGCGGATATGTACCTTTGGAAAAAGTATATAGCTACGAACCGGTACCTCAGACACTCACTTCCGAAGAAGCAAAATACATCGTAGGAGTACAAGCCAATTTATGGACGGAATATATTCCTACTTACAGCCAAGTAGAATATATGGAATTACCCCGTATGGCTGCATTATCAGAAGTACAATGGACTATGCCGGAGAAGAAAGACTATGCAGATTTCCTGAAACGATTGCCCGGACTGATTACCATCTATGATCTGAACTACTATAATTATGCCAAACATATTTTTCAAGTAAAATCCCAATACATTCCTGACACAAAAGCCAATATACTGAATGTGGTCCTATCTACTATTGATAATGCTCCGATTTATTATACCCTCGATGGCAATGAGCCTACTGCCGGTTCCAACGTATATACAGATACGTTGAGAATTAATCAAAGCTGCACATTGAAAGCAATCACCATCCGTCCAAACGGTACAAGTACAGTGTTGAAAGAGGAAGTTAAATTCAATAAAGCTACTATGAAGCCAGTAACGATGCTACAGCCCATCAATGAAAAGTATAAATTCGAAGGAAAAAACACACTAATTGACGGGTTGGCAGGCAGCAGAAATTATCGTACCGGACGATGGATTGCATTCTATCAGAATGACCTTGAAGCAGTAATTGATTTACAGCAGGAGACTCCGATAAGCAAAGCATGGGTACGCACTTATGCCGAAATAGGAGAAGAAATTCTCGATTTGCGCGAACTTTCCGTAGCCATATCAAACGATGGGAAAGGATACAAAGAAATAAAATCTGAAGTTTACCCTGTTGCCAGTAAGGAAGATAGAAATGGTATTTATACCCATGAACTATCTTTTGATACAGTGCAGGCACATTATGTGAAAATAACAGCCCGACCGGAATATGACATACCGACATGGCACTGGGGAAAAGGAAGACCCGCATTTATATTCGTAGATGAAATAGGGTTGGAATAAAACCTAAGAAAAGAGTTGCTGTTAAAGGATCTCCGATAAGTTCAAATAAAAAAGGTATGCCATTCAGCGACATACCTTTTTTAAACATTCTCTCTATATCTCTTTATTTTTTAGACAATCGAATAATCCGCCCTTCCTTCTTATAACTGAAGTGATTTGTATGCATCAACACATTCAATATCTCGTCTGGAAGATTATCTGTAGAAAATTCGCCGGTAAAACGTTCAACCTTCAAACTCTCGTCATCATACACAAACTTCAAATCATACAGTTTCTCCATGATATTTGTAATCTCCAGCAATGAATGCTGCTTGAATTTCAGCTTTCCGTTAATCCAGAGCAGAACTTCAGTCGGCTCGGCATATTCTATCAATTCAGCCTGATAAGTTGTTGTATTAATGTTCAACGTTTGTCCCGGCTTCAGCAAGTATCCATTATTTACGGTTCGCGGAGATTCCATTCTTACAGAACCTTGCAACAAAGTAGTCACTACCCTATCCTCTTCTTCACGTGCCCGTACATTAAACTTTGTACCCAACACCACAGGTCTTAATATGCTTAGTATTAACAATGAAAGGAGCATGCTTATCACGAGCCACCTCAAAATAAGCTTCACCCGACAAATCAATCTGACGATCCGTACTCCAGAAAGAATTACGGTAAATAAGCTTCGTAGATGCATTCAGCCAAACCTTACTACCGTCCGGAAGTACTGTTTCGCTCTCTGTCCGCCGGTAGTCATCACTGTATAATCAGAAAGTTTATTGGAAAGCAATCCCCACGCAATTCCACCTGCGAAAACAAGACCTGCCAGAAAAGCGGCTGCCGCGGACGCATAATGTCCCCATCGAACCGATATACTTCTTCGCTTGGCTTTTTTCTCCTTTTCACGTACGAGCGACTTAAACTTCGTCAATGAAGCTTCTGTGTCTACAGCATCCATCACTGCCATACGGTCGCCTACAAAAAGGGTATAATAAAGTTGCTCTAGTATTTGTCGGTTTTCCGGTGCTTCTTCACACCACAATTCTACCTGCCGACATTCTTCGTCATTGCTTCCTCCCCGCAAGTAGTTCACCAAGATAGATTCATCCATGTTCAATCATCCTTTTACTATAAAAAAATATAATACCTCTGTTATTAATACAGTTGACAGCGCAAAGATACTAAACTAAAAAAGAAAAAAATATTTTCTCCCGTTTTATTTCGTTTCTTTCATTGCTTTCATTATTTTTGCTCTGCATAAAAAATAATGAAGAATGCAACAACCTCCTATATACCTAGATATTAACAATAATAAATCTATCATCACCGCCTTAAAGGCAGGCGAAGAATATGTATTCGACACCGTCTACAGGCACTATTTCAGTAGATTATGTGCTTTTTGTTCGCAATATGTCAGCGAACAAGAGGAGATTGAGGAGATTGTACAGGACACAATGATGTGGTTATGGGAAAACCGTTGTAGCCTTCTAGAAGAGCTGACATTGAAAACGCTTCTTTTTACTATCGTGAAAAACAAGGCCCTGAACCGTATTTCGCATTTTGAAATCAAGCGTAAGGTACATCAGGAAATTACAGAGAAATACGAGAAAGAATTCGATAATCCTGACTTTTATCTGGAAAATGAGTTATTCCGTCTTTATGAGAATGCCTTGAAGCAACTTCCCAAAGATTATCGTGAAGCATACGAAATGAATCGTAGTCACCGGTTGACTCATAAAGAAATTGCAGAGAAGTTGAACGTCTCTCCCCAAACAGTCAACTATCGTATCGGACAAGCATTAAAGCTGTTACGTATTGCCTTAAAAGACTATTTGCCTTTATTCATTCTTTATTTCGGGCCTAATATATTCAAACAATCATGAAACAATTCATACTAAAAGCATGAGCGAACTCCTAGTCTATAAAGCCTCGGCAGGTTCAGGCAAAACCTTTACCCTCGCCGTAGAATATATAAAATTGCTGATACTTAATCCACGCGCCTATCGGCAGATACTCGCCGTTACCTTTACCAATAAGGCGACAGCTGAAATGAAGGAACGTATCCTTAGCCAACTATACGGTATTCAGATCGGTGATAAAGATTCCGAAGCCTACTTGAACCGTATCAAAGAAGAAACAGGAAAAACAGAACTGGAAATACGGGAAGCGGCAGGAATTGCTCTCGGATTTATGCTGCATGATTACAGCCGTTTCCGCGTAGAGACCATTGACTCTTTCTTTCAGTCCGTCATGCGCAATCTGGCACGCGAACTGGAACTCAGTCCGAATTTAAACATCGAACTGAACAACGCAGAAGTACTCAGCGATGCAGTGGATAGCATGATTGAGAAATTAGGTCCTACCTCTCCTGTCCTCGCGTGGCTGTTGGACTACATTAATGAACGAATAGCCGATGACAAACGTTGGAATGTATCGGATGAAGTCAAAAACTTTGGACGTAACATCTTCGATGAAGGATATATAGAAAAAGGAGAAGGTCTTCGTCAACGCCTCCGTAATCCGGATACTATCAAAGAATACCGCAAGCAACTGAAAGCTCTTGAAACAGAGATACTGGAGCAGATGAAAGGATTCTACGAGCAGTTTGAAGGAGAGTTAGAAGGGCACGCCCTGACTGCCGATGAATTAAAAAACGGTTCACGGGGAATAGGCAGTTATTTCCGCAAATTGAATAATGGCATTCTAAGCAATGACATTCGTAACGCGACTGTTGAGAAATGTCTGGATGACGCCAAGAACTGGGCGACAAAAACCTCTCCCCGTTATACCGATATTATAGATCTGGCAAATTCCAGTTTGATACAGATACTGGAAGATGCAGAAAAACTACGTTCTAAAAACAATCTTTTATTAAACAGTTGCCGGCTTTCCCTGCAACATCTCAACAAAGTGCAGCTGCTCGCCAATATCGATGAGGAGGTACGCCAACTGAACCATGACAACAACCGATTCCTTCTGTCAGATACCAATGCCTTGTTACATCAACTGGTCAAGGATGGAGATTCTTCCTTCGTATTCGAGAAGATAGGAACCAACATCCGCAATGTCATGATTGACGAGTTTCAGGATACCAGCCGAATGCAATGGGGAAACTTCAAGCTACTGTTGCTTGAAGGTCTTTCACAAGGAGCAGACAGCCTGATAGTAGGAGATGTCAAACAGTCAATCTATCGCTGGCGAAACGGTGACTGGGGAATTCTTAATGGTCTGAATGACCGCATTGAGCACTTTCCTATTAAAGTAAAAACACTGGCTACCAACCGAAGAAGTGAAACCAATGTCATCCGATTCAACAATCATATATTTACTGCCGCTGTAGATTACCTGAACGGTGTCTACAAACAACAATTGGGCAAAGATTGCGATGACTTACAAAAGGCTTATGCCGATGTTGTACAAGAATCCCCCCGAAGTATGCAAAAGGGATATGTCAAAGCTACTTTTCTGGAACCGGACGAAACACACGACTACATCGAACAGACATTAATTAGTCTGGGGGAAGAAGTAGAACACTTACTCTCTTCCGGTATACGACTGAATGACATAGCGATCCTTGTACGAAAGAACAAAAGTATTCCCCGTATCGCAGACTATTTCGACAAAGAGTTACATTATAAAATCGTATCAGACGAAGCCTTTCGCCTCGATGCCTCTCTCGCCATCTGTATGATGATAGACGCATTGCGTTATCTGTCCGATGAAAACAATAAGATAGCCCGGGCCCAACTGGCAATAGCCTACCAAAATGAAGTTTTGCAGAAGAATATGGACTGGAATACGCTCCTGCTTCTTCCAATAGAGAACTATCTGCCATCCGTATTTCTCGAAAAGCAAAGAGAACTCCGTTTCATGCCTCTCTACGAATTACTGGAAGAACTATTCAGCATCTTCGAGATGGGGCACATCAAAGAACAAGATGCCTATCTGTTTGCCTTCTTCGATGCCGTGACGGATTATTTGCAAAGTAATTCCTCTGAGCTTGACAGTTTCATCCGCTACTGGGACGAGACACTATGCAGCAAAACTATTCCCAGCGGTGAAGTGGAAGGTATCCGGATCTTCTCCATCCACAAATCCAAAGGATTGGAATTTCATACAGTACTCCTCCCTTTCTGCGATTGGAAACTGGAAAATGAAACGAATAACCAACTGGTATGGTGTGCTCCTCAAGAGGCTCCGTTTAATGACATGGACATCCTTCCAATCAATTACTCGACACAAATGGCCGAGTCCATTTACGGGAACGATTATTTGCAGGAACGTCTTCAACTGTGGGTGGACAATCTCAACTTGCTTTATGTAGCCTTTACCCGTGCCGGAAAGAATCTTATCATATGGAGTAAAAAAGGTCAAAAAGGCACCATGTCCGAACTGTTAGCCAATACGCTGCCTGTAGTTGCCCTCAAAGAAGGTACTGATTGGGAAGAAGATTGTTATGAGCAAGGAGAACTATGTCCTTCGGAAGAAGAAAAAGCAAAAACTTCGACTAACAAACTAACTCAAAAACCTGAGAAATTACCCGTCCGCATGGAATCTATGCGTCATGATATTGAATTCCGGCAATCCAACCGTTCCGCTGATTTCATTCAGGGAATCGAAGAAGAAGAATCGGACGACCGTTTTATCAACCGGGGGCGTATGCTGCACACACTATTTTCCGCCATTGAAACGGCAGAAGACATTGATCCGGCTATCGAACGTCTGATTTTCGAAGGGGTCATCGGCAGCAACGAAAAAGCAGAAGAAATACGTGAAGTGGCTCACAAAGCTTTTTCTTCTCCGGAAATTCAAGACTGGTATTCAGGGGAATGGACCTTGTTTAACGAATGTGCTATCATTTACAAAGAAAAAGGGGCTTTACAGACCCGACGTCCTGACCGTGTAATGATGAAAGACGGACAAGTAGTGGTAGTTGACTTCAAATTCGGAAAAGAAAACCTCCAATACAATAAACAGGTTAAAGGGTACATGCAGTTACTCACTAAGATGGGATATAAAAATATCACAGGCTATCTGTGGTATGTGGATGAAGGACTAATTGTAAAAGTGAAATAATGAAGACGGCACCGCTCATAGGAATCAGTCGTCATCGGCTCACTACTGATGGTGAGGGAGTTACTACACTTGTGGCTTTCCATGGTTGTCCATTGCGTTGTAAGTATTGCCTCAATCCGCAATCTCTGCATTCGGAAGGCATATGGAAGCACTATGACTGCATGCAGCTTTATGAGGAAGTCAGACTGGATGAATTATACTTTCTCGCCACTCATGGAGGAATCACTTTCGGAGGTGGAGAACCTTGTTTGCAAAGTGATTTTATTTATGAATTCCGTCAGCTCTGTGGACAGGAATGGCAACTTTCCGTAGAATCATCACTCAATGTACCACAAGAGAATATAGAGAAACTATTACCTGTCATTGATTATTATATCATCGATATCAAGGACATCAATAATGATATATACCAGCAATACACCGGAAAAGAAAATGAAAAGGTACTGAATAATCTTCATTATTTAATTGAGCATGGAAAAAATGAGCAAATCATTGTTCGTACCCCCATCATTCCCGTGTATAATTCAGAGAGTGACGTAGACAACAGTATCCGTCTTCTAAAAGAAATGGGTATCACCCAGTTCGATCGGTTTACATATAAAACACTTAATACTTACCAGCCATGAAACGAGGAAAACAAACCTGCAAGATATTAAAGGATATCCGCAGACAAATAGCAGAAGCCAACGATATTGAGTTCATTACTTCCGAGTGTCAATATCAAGGAGATTGTCTGGGCACATGTCCCAAATGCGAAGCAGAAGTACGCTATTTAGAGCAACAACTGGAACGTAAACGGATGGCCGGGAAAGCTATAACTATATTAGGGATATCTGCCGGCTTGGTAGCAATGGCACCGATGACTTCCTGTAGTAGTTCCCCTAATAAAGGAAGTAATCAGGAAACTATCAGTGACTCCGCCAATACAAGTGTAATGTTTGGAGAAGTATGCCCGACTCCTATAGAGGATACTATACCTATGGTAGAGAGAGATACAGTAAACAAACAAGAATTACCTGAGCTACCCCAAGAACAGGGATTAATTGAGATCACTCCTATATCAGGCGATATAATAACAGTAAAAGACTCGCTTGCCGACGTATTGGAAGTGGCTGCTGTCATGCCCGAATTTCCCGGAGGAGCACAAGAACTGATGAAGTTTATCACTAAAAATATAAATTATCCGAAAGAAATAGCTCAAGGAGAATTGGGCGCTCAAGGTCGCGTCATCGTTCAATTTATCGTTGATAAAGAAGGAAATATTATTCAGCCTAAAGTGGTGCGTGGTGTAGATCCCTATTTAGACAAAGAAGCATTACGCATTGTCGGTCTTATGCCTAAATGGAAACCGGGAGAGCTGGATGACGGAACGAAAGTTGCCGTCCGATTCACAATTCCCGTAATGTTCAGGCTACAATAAACAAATATATAAGCTAGAAAATCTATAATTGATATGCAATCATTTCTCCAACTAGTCGCTCACGATTTATATGCCAAGATAGGAAACGACTTATCTCGTACAGTACTCGTATTCCCTAATAAACGTGCCAACTTATTCTTCAACGAATATTTGGCAGGAGAATCCGATCAACCCATCTGGTCACCTGCTGCAATGAGTATCAGCGACCTGTTCCGGAAGTTATCTGTGCAGAAAGCCGGTGATCCTATCCGACTGGTCTGCGAACTATATAAAGTATTCCGCGAAGAGACAGAAAGCCAGGAAACGCTGGACGATTTCTATTTTTGGGGCGAACTGCTGATCAGTGATTTCGACGACGTAGACAAAAATCTCGTTGATGCGGATAAACTTTTCAGCAATTTACAGGACCTGAAGAATCTGATGGACGATTACGAGTTTCTTGATAAAGAACAGGAAGAGGCGATCCGGCAGTTCTTCCAAAATTTCTCTATCGAACGCCGGACAGTGCTGAAAGAGAAATTCATCTCCCTTTGGGACAAACTAGGCACCATCTACCACCGTTACCGTGAAAACTTAGCGGAACTGGGAATAGCCTATGAAGGCATGCTCTACCGCAATGTAATCGAGCAACTGGATACCACCCAATTGAAATACGACAAATATATCTTTGTCGGCTTCAATGTACTCAATAAAGTAGAGACAAAATTCTTCCAACTATTACAAGATGCAGATAAAGCCATGTTCTATTGGGATTACGATATCTTCTACACCAAGCAGATTACCAAACACGAAGCCGGAGAATTCATCAACCGTAACCTGAAACTATTTCCGAATGAATTACCCGAAAGTTGTTTCGACACTTTGCGAAAACCGAAAAATATACGCTACATCTCCGCTTCTACTGAAAATGCACAAGCCCGCTTTCTTCCTGAATGGGCACATAACACTCTTTCCACTACCAACGAAGAGAAAGAGAACGCCGTTGTGCTCTGCAATGAAGCTCTGCTGCTTCCCGTACTCCATTCCATTCCACAAGAAGTGAAGAACGTCAACATCACGATGGGTTTCCCGCTGGCACAAACTCCGGTATACAGTTTTATCAATGCCGCTATGGAATTACAAACCAACGGCTACCGCAGCGATACCGGACGCTTCACCTACGAAACCGTATCTGCTATACTGAAGCACCCTTATACCCGGCAGCTATCCATCAATGCCGAACCTTTAGAACGGGAACTGACCAAGACCAACCGCTTCTACCCGCTCCCTTCGGAACTGAAGATGGATGACTTTCTGGCAAAGCTCTTTACTCCTCGAAACGGCATCAAAGAGTTATGCGATTATTTGACGGAATTAGTCAAAGAAATCTCCCTTCTCTATCGGGAAGAAAGCGAGTATAGCGATATCTTCAACCAACTATACCGGGAATCACTTTTCAAGAGCTATACTACTATCAATCGTCTCTATAGCCTGATAGAAAGCGGAGAACTGAACATACGTACCGACACGTTAAGACGCTTGATCAGCAAGGTTCTGACCGCTTCCAACATTCCTT
>OLNQ01003836.1_pt1 | contig 11827 bp, 10 predicted proteins | sample 1672821 | NCBI WGS metagenome assembly OLNQ01 (sample SAMEA3136727, study PRJEB25190) | human gut metagenome | biome: human gut; feature: human-associated habitat; material: faeces | place: Austria | collected 2013 | reverse complement strand
CCACAGAGCAGCGGGGGTGCTCGAGGGGGCAAGACCCGCCTCGAATCAGATTATGCAGTTTTTCAGGCGCAATGCGCCGAACAAAGCTTTTGCCGCGCTACGTATTCCGCACAAGGGAACATCCACAGAGCAGCGGGGGTGCTCGAGGGGGCAAGGCCCGCCTCGAATTGAATTCTGCGGTTTTATCCGGCGCAATGTGCCGGATAAAACCGCCCCGGAGCTGTTGGCTCCGGGGCGGCCCCGCAGTTACGGGAATGGGGGATGCAACACGCACATGACAGCGCAGTGTTAAGCGAGAGAATACTGGCTGACGAAGCGCCACAGGAGCGCCGCGCACTCGGCGCGCGTCGCCGTGCCCTGCGGGTCGAGCAGGTTGCCGTCCTTGCCGTAGAGAATGCCGTTTTCCACGGCCCAGGCCAGTGCCGCGCGGGCATAGTCGCTGACGGCGGCCGCATCGGTAAAGCCGCCGAGCACATCATCCGACTGCGCCGCGCCCGCGATGCCAGTGAGGCAGGCATAGCGGTAAAGGATGGCGGTCAGATCCTGCCGGCTGATCGCCTGCGCAGGGCAGAACGCATCGGCGCTGCAGCCGCTGACCACGCCGGCGTGGTAGGCCCAGAGGACGGACTGCGCATAGTAAGCATCGGCCGGAACATCGCGGAAGGGCATGTCTGTGCCCGCCGCAGCCGGTTCCCCGGCGATGCGGTGCAAGATGGCCGCAACCATGGCGCGGTCCACCGGCATATCGGGCGCAAAGCGCGTATCCGTCACGCCGACCATAAGGCCGCGATAGTAGCAGGCCGCCACATCCATGTAATACCACGCGCCCTCCGGCACATCTTCAAACGACAGGGCCGTGTCCGGGAGCACAGAGAGGATGCGGTCGGCAATGTAGCGATGGCCCGCCGCCGTGGGGTGCACGGCCGGGAGATATGCCGTCCAGAAATCTTCCTGCGTGAACGCCAGCTCGCCGCACTCAACATCCGGCACATCGCAGTAGATGTACTGTCCGGCGTAGGCGGAGCCGGTCTTCATCCAGGCGTTCATCTTGTCCATGATCGGCTGCAGGAGCTTGCCGGTCTTGATTACACTGCCGACCGTGAGAGAGGTGTTGGCAAACGCATTGTGCATGCCGACCGCGACAAGCGTCACGTCCGGGTTCAGGCGGTAGATGTTCTTGACGATCGCGTCCCAGTTTTCCGTGAACTGCTGGTAGGCGATGTTCATGTAGTGTGCCAGCGACACAAGGAGCTTCGTGCCCTGACCGATGGACTCGGCATAGCCGATGAGCTTGAGCAGCGCCGTGCCGAAGTCACCGGTTTTCTGCAGCTCGGCCTTGATGGCATCGAGAATGGCCTTGTCCGCGCCGTCGGTGTTGTACATCTCGCGCATGGCCTGACCGAGCGGGTTGCCGAGGATGTCGTTCGAGCCGATGTTGACCGTGATGAGGTCGGCCTCCTCCACGGCCTGAATGTACAGGTCGCGGCGGGACTCCAGATCATTGTACTGCACGTAACCGGCGCAGTTATCAGCATATTCCCAGTCGGTGATCTCCCAGTCCGGGTCGAGCAGATGGCGCATCTCGTGGCTGCGGAAACCGCCCCAGCCGCGGGCGTTGAGCTTGGCGCCGAGGTCACCGGCGACCATGGAGTGGTACGCGCCGGGCGTCACGGTGCACGGCTGGTCCTGATAGCCCTCGGCCGCGTAACCGGCGGCGTTGCTGTCGCCGAGGCAGGTATAGACGCGGTAGCGGACATAGCGCGCGGGAACGGTGTCCGCCGCCAGCGCCGGCAGGCACAGCAGGCTCGCCGCAAGCACGAGCGCGAGCAGCAGGGCGATGGGTTTTCTGACGTGTTTCATATCGTTTCTCCTTCCTGTATGTCAGGCACAGTGTTCTCGTTCGTAGTCGTCCTCCAACCGGCGGTAGTCGATCTTGCCGACGGCCGTGTGCGGCAGCTCCGGCACGAAGGCCAGATCATACAGCCGGTCCTTGAGCGGGAGCTGCGCGTTGCACAGCGCCAGGATCTCATCCCGGATAGCCTGGAACCGCTCGCGCGGGATCGAATCTCTGAGCTTTACGAACGCCATGGGCAGCTTGCCCTGCGCCCGCTCCCGGTCACGCACGGCGACGACCGCGCACGCCTCCACCTTGCCGCAGCCGCCGATGATGCCCTCGAGCTGTGTCGGGAACACCTTGTGCCCGTCGTGGCGGATGATGATGCGCTTCATGCGGCCCTTGATGTAGACGAAGCCGTCCGCGTCCATATAGCCGAGGTCGCCGCTGTGGATCCAGACCGTGCCGTCCGGGTGGCGGCGCATGACGCGGGCCGTCTCCTCGGGGTTGTTGAGATAACCGAGCATCATCGTCGGGCCGGTGATGCAGATCTCGCCCATCTCGTCATAGCCCAGCTCCTCGAACGAATCCGGCCGGAACACGGACACGGTGGTTTTCAGCAGCGGGATGCCGACCGAGCCGTTTTTGTGCACATTATTGAAGTTGCAGCAGGCGGCGGCGCTGACCTCGCTCATGCCGTAGCCCTGCGAGAGCGGATAGCGGCAGCCGCGGCCGTGCAGAAAGCCGTTGAGCTTGTCCTCCAGCCCGGCGTTCATCGTGTCGCCGCCGGAACCGGCCGTCTCGAAAAACGACAGGTCCATTTTTCGGATCCGCGCGTCGTTCATCAGCCGCTCGTAGTGCGACGGGACAGCCAGCGTGTGCGTCGGGCGGTAGCGCCGGACCATGTCCGCAAACTTTTCCGGGTCGAACAGCGGGATGAGCACGACCTCCAGCCCGAGCGAAAACGGCACGTGCAGGCTGCACACGACGCCATAGGAGGCAAACGGCGGGATGATATCGAGAAAGCGGTTGTCGCGGCTGTAATTGACGCCCGAGAGACCGAAGTTCACGCTCATGGCGTTCATGCCATCGTTCGTGAGCATGACCCCCTTGGGCACGCCGGTCGTGCCGCCGGTGTGGTTGATGACGGCGAGCATATTCTCCCGGTACGGCACGGGCCGGGCATTCGCTCCTGCGCCCGCGCGCAGAAAATCGTCCCAATAGACGATGCGTTTGTCCGCCGGCAGACGGACCGCGCCGTCCTTGAGCCGCTTGAGCAGCCGCACCATCGGCGGCAGCGACCGCTCCGCCGTCTGGACGATGATCGTGTCCACATCCAGCTCCGGCAGCATGTCCAGATTCTTTTCCAGGATCGCGTCGAGAATCACCAGCACGCGTGAGCCGGTCTCGGCCACGAAATTGCGGATGCCCTCGCTGCTCGCGCGCGGGTCGATCATGTTCGACACGCCGCCGATCTTGTTGAGCCCGTAGAGCGAATAGACCGTCTCCGGGATCGCCAGCGAGCAGCACGTCACGATCTCGCCCGGCTGCACGCCGAGCGCCTGATAGGCGTCCGCCGTGCGGTCGATCTCGCGCAGCGCGCGGCCGAACGGAATGCGGTTGCCGTAATAGTTGAGCGCGGCGTTGTCCGGATACGCGCCGTTTTGCGCCACGAGATAGCCGTAGAGCGTGTCCTGCGGCAGCGGCGCAGCCACGGCCTCCGGGCTGAAATATTTCAGCCACGGTTTGCCCTCGGACGGGCGCGGTTTTACCTGCATGTCATAAGAAAGCGCATACATACTGATACCCCCTGCTTGGAGTCCTGCTCCAATGAATGTGCAGCGGCATGCTCAAGAGCTCCGCCGCAAAGTTTTTGAACAGAAGCTCGTGATGTGCCCGCTTCTGGACAAAACTTCTTTTCCCTGTATTGCGTTTCCATGGAAAAAATATTGCAGGTAATTTGAAAAAAATTTTAAACGCTTAAAAACGGGACCTTAAAATTTCCATTCCCCACAGTTTCGTGCAATATTTTGCCGCCGGATTTGCAATATGGTATGCAGGTGTGTTATGCTGGTGACAGATAGGTCCACCTTGTGAAAAAAGAGGTCCCCGCTATGAGCAACATCACCCATCCGGCGGTCAGCGAGCAGTTGCTCGTTCGCATTGCCGCCGGAGACAAAGCCGCGCTTGCCGAGCTGTATGCGCAGGCAAAAAATCCTGTCTACTGCTTTGCACTGTCCATCCTGCGCGACAGTTTCGCTGCCGAGGACGTGATGCAGGAGACATTCCTGCAGGTCTGGAAGAGCGCGCCCACCTACCGCCCCAGCGGCAAAAACGCGCTGACCTGGATCCTGGGCATCACAAAATACACCGCGCTCGCTCGTCTGCGCGAGAGGCAGCGCGCCGGCATCCCACTCGAGGACGCCGCGGACAAAGTCGATCCCCGTGACGCATTCCGGGACTGCGAAAACCGGATCGTGACGCAGGCCATGCTCGCGCAGCTTGCGCAGGACGAGCGCGAGATCGTCGTTTTGCACGTCGTCACGGGACTCAAGCACCGCGAGATCGCGGAGCTGCTGGAAATGCCGCTGCCGACGATACTGAGCAAGTACCGCCGCAGCCTGAAGAAGCTGGAAAGGCTGGTGAGAGAGCCGTCATGAAACCGGAAGAGATCAAAACACGTCTGCGCGATGAAATGGCCGACCTCGCGCCCGACTGTCTGGAAGATCTGCTGGCCGCCTGCGATGCGCAGCCGCAGGAGCACGCGCAGCAGCCGGTGCCGATGCCGGCGCCCCGCCGCCCGGTGTGGAAGCCGCTCGCCGCAGCCGCCGTGTTCGTGCTGCTGCTCGGCGGCATCTTCGGCTACCGCGCGCTTGACAAAAACGTCTGCACCGTCATCGTCGACATCAACCCCAGCGTCACGCTGACGGTCAACCGCCTCGGCCGCGTCAAGGCCATGGACACCGGCAACGCGGACGCCGCCGCCCTGCTCGCAGATGTCGATTTGGCGGGCACGCGCACGCAGGACGCGCTCGGCACGCTCACGGATGCGCTCGCGGACGCCGACTATCTCACGGACGCGGACAACACGCTGCTCGTGACGGTCGAGGGCGCTTCCGCCGCGCGGGCACAGAAGCTCGGCAGGGCCGTCTATGACGCGGCGCAGGCGTCTGCGCAGCAGCGGCAGTTTTCCGCCGCCGTGCTCTGCCAGCAGGCAGCGGACGCCGAGCAGACGCGCACGGACGCCGACGCCTGGCAGGTGTCACCCGGCAAGGCGGCGCTGGCCGAGACGATCGCCCTGCAGACGCAGCTCGACACGGCGCAGGCGCTCAGTGCCCTGCCGGTGCAGGATCTGCTCGTGCTGGCCGAAACGTATGATGTCACGTTTGAAGCGGCGCAGCTCTACGGCACCGTCAGCCGCGACGGATACCGGAGCGAGGACGACGTGCGCGCGATTGCGGGCGGCGACGCGGCGGTCGATCCGGCCGACTGCACGCAGGCGCTGACGCAGTACGGCGGTCAGCTCGCCTACCGTGTCCGCTTTGCGGCGACCGGCGGAGAGTATTGCTACACGATTGCCGCGCGCACCGGTGAGATTCTCGATGTGCAGCGCCCGACGCCTCCTGCACAGATGCCGGATCTCCCGGCAATTCCGGCAGGACCGGATACCCCGGACGACCCGACCGCTCCCACCGATTCGGAGATCAGCATATCCGAGGCCCTGCGCCGGGTGCTGCAGGAGCTGGGCATCTCGCTGCCGGAGATCCGCGATGTCGACGTCCAGCGCGTGCATGTGGGCGGCCGCGACGCCTACCACATCACCTTCACGGCGAACGGGAAGCCGTATTCGTTTTACGTGGACACCCACGACGGCGATATTTTCTAAATCCATATCGTGAGACGGCCTGTCATTTGACAGGCCGTCTGATTGTCCGCTCTTGACTTCCGGCGCGTACAAGATTACAATACAGTCCGAATTTTCAAAAAAGGCGTGAGATACGTTGCATCATCCGATCATCAAACCAAACCATATGCAGATCCCGTGGCACGATCCCATCCGCGACCAGAAAGAGCTGCCCATCTCGCAGGCGCCGCTGCCCATCCGGGCCGGTGTCGTCGGCCGGGTCGGGCTGCTGCTGCTCTCGTGCGGCACCGGCGCATGGCGTGTGCGCAGCTCCATGAACGAGATTGCCGAGGCGCTCGGTCTCGTGTGCGCCGCCGACATCGGGCTGCTGTCCATCGAGTACACCTGCTCCGACGGTGAGAACAGCTTCTCGCAGACGCTGACGCTGACGGCAACCGGCGTCAACACCGCGAAGCTCGACCAGCTTGAGCGCTTTGTCAAGCGCTTCCCGCTCGACGGCGTGTACATGACCGCGGACGACCTGCACACCAAGCTGGACAAGATCGCGCAGACAGGCGGCAGCTATACCCCGCTGCAGTTGGGACTGGCAGCCGCGCTTGCCTGCGGCGGGTTCACGTTTCTGCTCGGCGGCGGGCCGATCGAGATGCTGCTGGCCTTTCTGGGCGCAGGCGTTGGGCAGTATATCCGCGCGCGGCTGACGCAGCGGCACCTGACGCTGTTTGGCTGCATCGCCCTGTCCGTCGCTGCGGCGTGTCTGGTCTATGCCGGGCTGTTCCGGCTGGCATCGCTGCTCTTCCCCATCGCCCCACAGCATCAGGCGGGGTATATCTGCGCGATGCTGTTCATCATCCCGGGCTTTCCGTTCATTACGAGCGGCATCGACATGGCAAAGCAAGATATGCGCTCCGGGTTCGAACGGCTGACCTACGCGATCATGATCGTCGTCGTGGCAACATTGACCGCCTGGCTCATGGCGCTGCTGCTGCGGCTGCAGCCGATGGATTTCCTACCGCTGGGGCTGCCCGTCTGGGCGCGGATTTTGCTGCGGCTGGCCATGAGCTTCTGCGGTGTGTTCGGCTTCTCGCTGATGTTCAACAGTCCCGTGAAGCTCGCGTCCGTCGCCGCCGTGATCGGCGCGCTGTCGAACACGCTGCGGCTCGAACTCGTCAGCCTGGCCGGCTTCCCGCCGGCGGCGGCCGCGTTTTTCGGCGCGCTGACAGCGGGCCTGCTCGCGTCCGTATATAGGCAGCGCTGGGGCTGCCCGCGCATTACGATCACCGTGCCGTCGATCGTCATCATGGTGCCGGGGCTGTATTTCTACCGCGCCGTGTACGATCTGGGCACGATGAACCTGAGCGACAGCGCATCGTGGCTCGTCGCCTCGCTGCTGATCGTCATTTCCCTGCCGCTGGGGCTGATCTGTGCGCGCATCCTCACGGACAGCAGCTTCCGCCGGTGCACATGAAAAAGGCATGAAAAAAGACCGCCGATCGGCGGTCTTTTTTCATGCAGAGATATCGGATTACATGTGCTTCGTATTGAGCGCGCGGGCGGCATTGAGCACGCACAGGACCATGACGCCGACGTCGGCGAAGATGGCGACCCACATGTTCGCAATGCCGAGCGCACCGAGCACGAGGCAGACGGCCTTGACGGCCAGCGCAAAGACGATGTTCTGCCAGACGAGGCGCATGGTCTTGCGCGAGATGCGCATGGCCAGCGAGAGCTTGCGCGGATCGTCGTCCATGAGCACGATGTCCGCCGCCTCAATGGCCGCATCCGAGCCGATGCCGCCCATGGCGGCGCCGAGATCGGCGCGTGCGAGCACCGGCGCATCGTTGATGCCGTCGCCGACGAAAGCGAGGTATTTCCCGGGTGCGCCCTCGCCGAGCAGCCGCTCGACCTGTGTGACCTTATCCTCCGGCAGCAGCTCGCTGTGCACCTCCGCGATGCCCAGCTCCTCCGCCACGGCGTCAGCCGCGCTCTTGCGGTCGCCGGTGAGCATGACAACACGCACGCCGTCCGCCCGCAGACGGGCCACCGCCTCACGCGAGCCGGCCTTCGGCTCGTCGGAGATGACGATGTAGCCGAGATACGTGCCGTCGGCCGCGACGTGGATGACCGTGCCGGTCTCATTGACCGCAGGCACCGTCAGGCCGAGGGCATCCATCAGCTTCGTGTTGCCGGCGGCAACGGCCCGGCCGCCGACCTGCGCGGTCACACCGTGACCGGCAAGCTCCTTGGCATCCGTCGTGACCAGGTCGGCCGGCAGCTCCCCGGCCGCGCGGCGCAGGCTCTGGCTGACCGGGTGGTCGGAGAACTGCTCCGCCGCCGCCGCAAGCTGCAGCAGCGCCTGCTCGGACAGCTCCGGCTGCGCGGGGTGCACCGCCGTGACGGCGAACGTGCCGCGCGTGAGCGTGCCGGTCTTGTCAAAGACGACACGGTCGGTCTTGGCCAGCATCTCCAGATAGCTGGAGCCCTTGATGAGGATGCCGCGGGCGGACGCGCCGCCGATACCACCGAAGAACGACAGCGGGATCGAGATCACGAGCGCGCACGGGCAGCTGATGACGAGGAATGTCAGCGCGCGATAGACCCATTCGCCCCAGTCGGCTGGGATGCCCATGATGAGCCGCACGACCGGCGGCAGGATCGCCAGCGCGAGCGCCGCGCCGCACACGGACGGCGTGTAGACGCGGGCAAACTTTGTAATGAAGCGCTCGGTATGCGCCTTCTTGAGCGAAGAATTTTCCACGAGCTCGAGGATGCGCGCGACCGTGGACTCGGCATACACCTTCTCCACGCGCAGGCGCAGCACACCCGACAGGTTCACGCTGCCGCTGACGACGGCGCCGCCCTCCGTGACGTCCACGGGGGCACTCTCGCCGGTCAGGGCGCTCATATTCAGCGCCGACGTACCCGTGAGCACCGTACCGTCGAGCGGGACACGCTCGCCTGGCTTGACGACGATCGTATCGCCGACTGCGACCTGCTCGGGCTTCACCCGCGTGACGCCGTCCGCCGTCTCGACATTGGCGTAGTCCGGACGGATGTCCATCAGGTCGCCGATGTTTTTGCGGCTGCGGCCGACGGCGTAGCTCTCAAACAGCTCGCCGATCTGGTAAAACAGCATGACGGACACGGCCTCGGGATAGTCCCCGAGCACCATCGCGCCGATGGTGGCCACGGCCATGAGCAGGTTCTCATCGAACGGCTGGCGGTTATAAATGCCCTTGCAAGCATCGACGAGCGTCTCGCCGCCAACGAGCAGATACGGGATGAGGTACAGCACGAGCTTGAGCCAGCCCGTGACCGGCACAAAGTGCAGCCCAATGAGCAGCACGGCCGCTGCTGCTATAAGCAGCAGCGACCTTTTCTGTTCGCGCGACATGAGATTCAGTCCTCGAAGCGGAAGTCCGGCTCGACCTTGAGCGCGGTCTTGAGGATCTCCGCTTTGGCCACGGCTTCGTCCACGCCGGGGGCATATTCCACCAGCATTTTCTGTGCCATGTAGCTCACAGTTACTTCCTTGACACACTTGAGCTTTGCCACGTGCCGCTCGATGGTCGCCGCGCAGTTGGCGCAGTCTACTTCGATTTTATAGGTCTTTTCCATGATGATGTACGCTCCTTCATCTGTCATTGAATGTTATTTGAAAAGATGGCCATGCCATCATTTTTCCAGCACATGCTCCATGCCGAGGGCCAGCACGGACCGGACGTGATCGTCATCCAGCGCATAAAACACGGTCTTGCCCTCCCGCCGGAAGCGGACGAGGTTCGACGCTTTCAAAATGCGCAGCTGGTGGCTGACCGCCGACTGCGTCAGATTCAGCAGCCGCGCAATATCGCACACGCACAGCTCGCTCTCAAAGAGCACATAAAGGATCTTGATGCGCGTCGAATCGCCAAAGACGCGAAACAGCTCCGACAGATCGTAGAGCGTCTCATCGTCCGGCAGGGCCGCGAGCACCTGCGCCACCGCGTCCTCGTGCACGTTGAGATATTCGCACGCCGGTGCGCAGTCGGTTTTCGGTTCTGCCATGAGATCTCCTCGCTTTCGTTTGAACATATGAATGATTGTTCATGTGTTTATATAACCATTTCTCCGCCCGTTTGTCAATAGGATATTTGCATTTTCTCAAAAAGAATTCCCGGATGTACACACATCCGGGAATGGGTCTCAGTTTTCTTCGGTTTTGGGGCTGCGGAAGGCGAAAAAGCGCTGGCCGAGGTAGTTCAGGCCAGTGAAGAGCACCATGCCGACAAGCATGGCCGCATTGTCGCGTGTGCTCACCGCAGCGCCGGAAAGCAGGCGCAGGCACAGCGGCTTGGCAATGCCGTAGGCGATGAGATAGCACACGGCGATATTCGCCGCGAAGCGCACGGCCTGCCCCGCGCCGCGCTCCCGGCTCTGAAACGTGAAGTGCTTGTTGAGGAAAAAGCTCAAGATGCTCGTGAGCACATAGTTCGCCGCCGAGGACACCCAGTAGGAGCAGCCGGCAACATTATACAGCCCGAACATAATGCCCATGCCGGCGAGCGTGTTGACCACGCCGACGAGCAGGAACTTCCACAGCTTCGCGTCAAAGAGCGTGCGCAGGCGCTTCAAAGCTCCGCCTCCCGGTCATCGAGCTCCGTCTCGATGCGGTAGCGCGGGCGCGCCTTCGTCTCGAGATAGATCTTGCCGATGTACTCCCCCACCACGCCGATGGCCAGCAGCTGCAGCCCGCCGATGGCCCAGATGGACACGGCGAGACTCGACCACCCGGCGACGGTGTGGCCGGTGAAATAGCGCACGAGAAAATAGATGAGCATGGCGATGCTGACGAGGAACATCACGATGCCGATGCGCGTGATGAGCCGCAGCGGTGAGACCGTCAGCGACGACACGCCCTCCCACGCGAATGAGAGCATCTTGCGCAGCGGATACTTGCTCTTGCCCGCAAAGCGCCTGCCGCGCTCATAATACACGACCGTGCTCGGGTAGCCCACGAGCGGCACGAGCCCGCGCAGGAACAGGTTCACTTCTTTGTACTCCGCGAGTGCGTCGAGTGCGCGGCGGCTCATGAGCCGGTAGTCGGCGTGATTATACACCACGTCCGCGCCGAGTGCGCGCAGCAGGCGGTAATACCCCTGCGCGGTGGCGCGCTTGAAGGCAGAGTCCTGTTTCCGGCTCGCGCGCACGCCGTAGACGATATCATTCCCGTTCTGAAAGGCCGCGAGCATGGCATCGATGGCATCAATGTCGTCCTGCAGATCGGCATCCATGGAGATAACGCAGTCGGCGCGGTCCCGCAGCGTCATCAGGCCGCACAGCAGCGCGTTCTGGTGGCCGCGGTTGCGCGACAGGCGGATACCGGAAAAGACCGGGTCGCGCGCGTGCAGGTCGGAAATGAGCTGCCAGGTGGCGTCCTTCGAGCCGTCGTCGATGAAGCAGATGCGGCTCATGGGGCCGATCGTCCCGGCAGTGCGCAGGGCAGTGAATTTCTCCCGCAGGCGGCGCGCCGTCTCCGGCAGGACCGCCTCCTCGTTATAACAGGGGATCGCAAGATAGAGCGTCACGGACATGGCCGCGCCTCCCTTCCAAAAATCACGGTTCAGTCGATCGTGCCGCCGCCGAGCACCGTGTCCCCGTCGTAGAACACGACGGCCTGGCCGCGCGTGATGGCGCGCTGCGGAGTCTCGAACGACACGTGCACCGTGTCCGGACCCGTGGCCGTGACGGTGCACGGCTGCTCCGGCTGCCGGTAGCGGATGCGGGCCGTCACGCGCAGGGGCGCGCCCGGCACGTCGCCGGAGATCCAGTTGCAGCCGCTCGCGTCCAGCTCGGTCGAAAACAGTTCTTCATTGCGGCCGAGCACGACCTCATTGTTCGGCACGTCGATGCCGCAGACGTACAGCGGTGCCTCTGCCGCGATGCCAAGCCCACGTCGCTGGCCGATCGTATAGTGGATGACGCCGCGGTGCTCACCGAGCACCTTGCCCTGCGTGTCCACAAAGCGACCGGGCTCGCTGTGCGTGCCCGTCAGCCGCTCGACCGCAGCAGCATAGTCGCCGTCCGGCACGAAGCAGATGTCCTGGCTGTCGTGCTTGTGCGCGTTGCAAAAGCCGTGCGCCTCGGCGATT
>OLNQ01003823.1_pt1 | contig 11843 bp, 10 predicted proteins | sample 1672821 | NCBI WGS metagenome assembly OLNQ01 (sample SAMEA3136727, study PRJEB25190) | human gut metagenome | biome: human gut; feature: human-associated habitat; material: faeces | place: Austria | collected 2013 | reverse complement strand
CAGGTGGCCAGCCAGACCATGCAGGCGCTGGCCGTCAGCGAGGACGTGACCACCATGCCGGTGCTGCGGCCCCTGATCGGCATGGACAAGGAGGAGATCGTGAAGATCGCCCGCCATATCGGCACCTTCGACACATCCATCCTGCCCTATGAGGACTGCTGCACCGTGTTCACGCCCCGGCACCCCAAGACGAAGCCCAGCGTGGAGGAGACGCGGGAGTACGAGAGCGCGCTGGATGTGGAGGGCCTGTGCCAGCGGGCCATGGCCGGACGCGAGATGATCCGGATCAAACCTACGCTATAAGGAGGCGCGTCTATGCCCCGTACCGCGGAGATCATTGCCGTGGGCAGCGAGCTGCTGACCGGCGGCGTGACCAATACGAATGCCGCGTTTCTCTCCCGGCTGCTGACTGCCGCCGGTGTGGAGGTGCTGTACCACACCACTGTGGACGACGACGCGGCGCGGCTGGAAAAGGCCGTGACCATCGCAAGGGGACGGGCAGAGCTGCTGGTGTTCACCGGCGGGCTGGGTCCCACCTACGACGATATGACGAAAACGGCGGTGTGCGCCGCGCTGGACACGCCGCTGGTGCTCCACCCGGAGGTGGTGGAGGATATGCGGCGGTATTTCGACCGGGTATTCCGCCGGGAGATGCCGGAATGCGATATGCAGCAGGCCTATCTGCCGGCGGGGTGCACCGTGTTCCGCAACCCGGTGGGCACGGCCCCAGGGTGCGTGTTCACCGCCGGGAAGACCACGGCGGCGCTGCTGCCCGGCGTGCCCCATGAGTGCCGCTATATGGCCGAGCACTGCCTGCTGCCCTGGCTGGAGCAGGCCCGGGGACAGACGGTGCGGTCACACACGCTGCATATCTTCGGCCTGACGGAGCCGCAGGTGCAGGAGCTGCTGGGCGACCTGCTTCGGCGGGAGGCGGACATGACGCTGGCACCCTATGCCAAGCCGGGCGAGGTGATGCTGCAGCTGTCCGCCCGCGGGGCGGACGAGCGTGCCTGTGAGGCGCGGATGGCGCCGGTGCTGGCGGAGGTAAGGACCCGGCTGGGCGCGTATCTCTACGGCGCGGACGTGTCCGGGCTGGAGGAGACGGTGCTGACGCTGTGCCGGGAACGGGGACTGACGCTGGCGGCGGCGGAGAGCTGTACCGGCGGACTGATCGCCAAGCGGCTGACGGATATCCCCGGCGCGTCGCAGGTCTTTCTGGGCGGCGTAGTCAGCTATACGAACCATGTGAAGCAGCAGGTGCTGCGTGTGCCGGAGAATTTGCTGGCGCGCTGCGGCGCGGTGTCGGCAGAGGTGGCCCGGGCCATGGCCCTGGGCGTCCGGGTGCTGACAGGCGCGGACCTGGCGGTGTCCGTCACCGGACTGGCCGGTCCCGACGGGGACGACCGGGGAAACCCGGTGGGCACCGTGTTCGTGGGGCTTTCCGCGCCGGAGGGCGTGACCGTGCGGCATCTGACATTGGGCGGCGATCGGGAGCGCATCCGGACGCTGTCTGCCCACCACGCTTTTGATATGCTGCGGCGTTATCTTACCAATCTACCGACAGAAGGAGAATAAAACCATGGCAAAGAACAGCTACAAGGCCAACGTGAACCAGTACGCCAACCAGGAGGAGGCCATCCGCAAGGCCAAGGGCAACCCCAATAAGAATATCCATTCCAAGAAGAAGAACAGCAACTACGGCGGGTACACCACCGGCGCGTACATGGCCCAGAAGGTGGCCGAGAAGGTGAACCAGCAGGAGAAGGTGAAGCTGCCCACCTGGCTGAATGTGACGCTGATCGCGGAGTTTGCCGTGGTGCTGGTGATCCTGATCCTGCGCCTGACAGCCTTCAAGGACAGCGCGGTAATGACCCACCTGTCCTCCCTGACGCTGGGCATCACCTGCGGCACGCTGTTCTATATCCGCAAGTACAAGCACACGAAGAAAACCAGCGCCATGTACAGCATCATCACCATTCTGCTGGTGGTCATGTGCCTGATGTACACCACCTTCGGCATTCTGGGCCTGCTGGGCTTTTTGGGCTGAGCGCCCCGCGCCGTAAGGCGCAGACTTCCCGGAGGGAGAAAGGAGCCGAGCTATGGCTGAGCTGACACCCATGATGCGGCAGTATATGGAGGAGAAGGAGAAGCACCCCGACTCCCTGCTGTTTTTCCGGTTGGGTGATTTTTACGAGATGTTCGGGCCGGATGCCCGGACGGCGTCGAGGGAGCTGGACCTGGCCCTGACCACCAGGGACAAGGACAAGAGCAAGTCCGACGAGGAGCGCATCCCCATGTGCGGCGTGCCATATCACTCCGCCGAGGGGTATATCGCGCGGCTGATCGCCAAGGGGTACAAGGTGTCCATCTGCGAGCAGATGGAGGACCCGGCTCTGGCCAAGGGGCTGGTGAAGCGGGAGATCATCCGCACCGTCACCCCCGGCACGGTGCTGGACGAGGCATGCCTGGACGCGGGACGCAGCAACTATCTGTGCGGCGTGTATCTGACAGACACGGCGGCGGGACTGTGCGCGGCGGACATCTCCACCGGGCAGGCCCAGGTGACGGCGTTCACCGGGGCGCAGCGGTTGACGGGGCTGATCAACGAGCTGGGGCGCTTCGCCCCGGCGGAGGCGGTGATGAACGCCGCGGCCTATGACGACCCGGCGCTGACCGCCGCGCTGGAGGAGCGCTTTTCCTGCCGGCGGGAGAGGCTGGCGGAGGGGCGGTTCGACGTGTCGGACGCGGAGAAGAAGGTGCGGCTGCAATTCGGCGAGGCGGCGCTGCGGGACCTGCCCCGGAATGAGAGCGCACCGCTGCTGGCGCTGGGCGGACTGCTGACGTATCTCTACGAGACGCAGAAGACCGACGTGAAGCAGCTGGACAAGCTGGAGTGGTACCGGACGGGGCAGTTCATGGAGCTGGACCTGACGGCGCGGCGCAATCTGGAGCTGACGGAGACGCTGCGGGGCAAGGAGAAGAAGGGCAGCCTGCTGTGGGTGCTGGATAAGACCAAGACGCCCATGGGCGCGCGGAACCTGCGGATGTGGCTGCAGCAGCCGCTGGTGAACGTGGCGGCCATCGACCGGCGGCTGAATGCCGTGGCGGCGCTGACGGACAACACCGTGGGCCGCCAGGAGCTGCGGCTGGCCCTGACCGGCATGGGCGACATGGAACGGCTGATGAGCCGGATCGTCTACGGCACCGCCGGAGCCAGGGACCTGGTGAACCTGCGGGCGGCGCTGGAGCACCTGCCGGAGATCAAGCGGTGCCTGACGCCGTTCCGGACAGGGGCACTGGGAAAGTTGGACGAGCAGCTGGAGACGCTGGAGGACATCAGCGGGCGCATCGCCGCCGTGCTGGTAGACGAGCCGCCGTTCTCCGTCCGGGAGGGCGGCATGATCCGCGAGGGCTATGACGATGAGGTGGACCGGCTGCGGGGGATACTCTCCGGCGGCAAGGGGTTTATCGCGCAGCTGGAGGCCCGGGAGAAGGAAAAGACCGGCATCCGTACCCTGAAGGTGGGGTACAACAAGGTGTTCGGATACTATATCGAGGTGAGCAACTCCTTTAAGGACCAGGTGCCGGCGGACTACATACGCAAGCAGACGCTGGTGAACGGCGAGCGCTATATCACCCAGGAGCTGAAGGATCTGGAGCATGAGGTGCTCACCGCCCATGACCGGGACGCGGCGCTGGAATACGACCTGTTCGCCGCGCTGCGGACAGAGGCGGCGGGACAGGTGACACGGGTGCAGCTGGCGGCATCGCTGATCGCGCAGCTGGACACGCTGTGCGCCTTTGCCGAGGTAGCGGCCCAGAACCACTACTGCCGGCCGGAGGTGGACGAGTCCGGGGTCATCGAGATCACGGCGGGACGCCATCCGGTGGTGGAAAAGGTGCGGGGCGACGCATTCTTTGTGCCCAACGACACCCACATGGGCGCAAAGGAGGACCGGGTGGCCATCATCACCGGTCCCAACATGGCCGGTAAGTCCACCTATATGCGCCAGGTGGCGCTGATCGTGCTGATGGCCCAGGTGGGGTGCTTTGTCCCCGCCCAGCGGGCGCACATCGGCGTGGTGGACCGCATTTTCACCCGCATCGGCGCCAGCGACGACCTGGCGGCGGGACAGTCCACCTTCATGGTGGAGATGACCGAGGTGTCGGAGCTGCTTCGCTGCGCCACGAAGAACAGCCTGCTCATTCTGGATGAGATCGGCCGGGGTACGTCTACATTCGACGGAATGTCCATTGCCCGGGCGGTGCTGGAGCACTGCGCCGGGAAGCTGAAGGCCAAGACGCTGTTCGCTACCCATTATCATGAGCTGACCACGCTGGAGCAGGAGCTGCCCAACGTGCGGAACTACAACGTGGCCGTCCACGCCCGGGGCGAGGATATCGTCTTTCTGCGGAAGATCGTCCCCGGCGGTGCGGACCGGAGCTACGGCATCGAGGTGGCCAAGCTGGCGGGCCTGCCGGACACGGTGCTCAAGCGGGCGCGGGAGATCTTGCGGGAGCTGGAGAGCCAGTCGCAGCAGCCCCATGCCCCGGCGGCGCGGGAGGACCAGGTATCCCTGGAGGGCATGGCCGAGGGCGCCGTGGCGGATATCATCCGCCGGACGCAGGTAGACGCGCTGAGCCCGCTGGAGGCGCTGAACCTGCTGTATGAACTGAAGAGCAAGCTGCAATAGAAAAGGAGTGAATACCATGCCGCAGATACAACAACTGCCTGCCCATATCGCCGATCTCATCGCTGCCGGCGAGGTGGTGGAGCGCCCCGCCAGCGTGTGCAAGGAGCTGCTGGAGAACGCCCTGGACGCCGGGGCGTCCGCCGTATCCGTGGAGCTGGAGCACGGCGGCATGACGTATCTGCGGGTGACGGACAACGGCTGCGGCATCGCGCCGGAGCAGCTGCCTACCGCGTTTCTGCGCCACGCCACCAGCAAGCTGCGCCGGGCGGAGGACCTGGCGGCTATCGGGACGCTGGGTTTCCGGGGCGAGGCGCTGGCGGCCATCGCCGCCGTGTCACGGCTGGATATTTTCTCCCGTGCGCGGGGCGCCGACAGCGGCGCGTCCCTGCATCTGGAGGGTGGCGTACCCGGTGAGGTCACGGCCGCCGGGTGCCCGGAGGGCACCACCGTGTGTGTGCGGGACCTGTTCTACAACACCCCGGCGCGAATGAAATTCATGAAAAAGGACAGTGCCGAGGGCGCGGCGGCTGCCGCTGTGGTGACACAGCTGGCGCTCAGCCACCCGGAGGTGTCCTTCAAGCTGCTGCGGGATGGGCAGGAGGTGCTGCACACCCCCGGCGACGGGCAGCTGCTGTCAGCGATCTACGCTGCACTGGGCCGGGATTTTGCCAAAAGTCTGCTGGAGGTGGACGGCGGCAGCGGCGATGTGCGGGCCAGCGGCTTTGTGAGCAGTCCCGCCGCGGGACACGGTACCCGGGCGCGGCAGCTGTTCTTTGTCAACGGGCGGCTGGTGAAGAGCCAGCTGCTGACCGCCGCCGTGGAGGAGGCCTACCGCAACCGGCTGCTGAAGGGGAAGTTCCCCGGCTGTGTGCTGCACATCACGCTGCCGGTGAACGAGGTGGACGTGAACGTCCACCCGGCCAAGACGGTGGTGAAATTCGCCGCCGAGAAAGCGGTGTTCGACGCGGTGCACTACACCGTGAAAGACGCGCTGGACGGCGAGGGGCGGCCAAAAGCGGCGGAAAAGCCCTTCTATCAGACCATGACGGCACAGGAATTCCTGAAACGACCGGATGCGCCAAAGCCTTCGCAGGCGGTGACGCTGCCCGCGGGGAAGGCCATCGGCTCGGCCGCGGCAAGGCCGGTGGTGACGGCGGCGCCGGTACGGCCCGCGCCTGTCCCTGTGCCAGCCGCACCGGCGATGGCCGTTCGGGATGTGGCGCCGGAGGCGGACAAGCCGTTTACGGCACCGGCCGCGCCGGGCGTGGTGTATCACATCACACCGCCGGAGGAAACGGCGGAACGACCGGAGATGGCGCCCTCCCCTGCCCCGGCCGCGGAGCCGGAGCAGCAGGAGATCGCCATGCCGGAGGGCCCCGCCGCGGCGGAGCAGCCCTGGCGCGTGGCGGGCGAGGTGCTGAAGACGTATATCATCTGCGAGGACGCGGAACGGAATGTGTGGCTCATTGACAAGCACGCCGCCCATGAGAGGATGCGGTTCGACGCGCTGAAGGCGCGCACGGAGCCGCCCATGCGGCAGCTGCTGCTGACGCCGGCGGCGGTGACGCTGGCGGCGGAGGAATACACCGCCGTGCTGGAAAATCTGGAGCTGCTGGCGGACTGCGGGTTCCTGTGCGAGGACTTCGGCGACGGCACGGTGCTGGTGCGGGAGGTGCCCGACGATGTGCGGGCCGAGGACGCCGCCGCCACGCTGGAGGAGCTGGCGCAGAAGCTGCGCCTGCACAGTGCGGACCGGGCGGCCCTGCGGGACGAGGTGCTGCACACCGTGGCCTGCAAGAGCGCCATCAAGGCCGGCATGACCAGCGATCCGGCGGAGCTGCGGGCGCTGGCGGCGCAGGTGCAGTCCGGCGCGGTGCGCTATTGCCCCCACGGGCGGCCCGTGGCGGTGAAGCTTAGCGAATACGAGATCGAAAAAATGTTCAAACGGGCGTAAAGCCGCGTCTCTTCCGTTCTGCCATCGCCGGGTCGGCTTGCTGTACACAAAGTACAGCGGCACCGTCCCGTCATCGGCAGAACGAAAAATCCACGACTTTACAGGCCATAACGGCGCTGCGGCGCTTTCCAAAACGGATCGAGGTGAGGACATGGACAACAAGGTCGTCTGCGTGGTGGGGCCCACGGCCTGCGGCAAGACGAAGATGGGTGTGGCGCTGGCGCAGCGCTTCGGCGGCGAGGTGGTGTCCGTGGACTCCATGCAGCTCTACCGGGGGATGACCGTCGGCACCGCCGCCCCCACGGCGGAGGAGATGGAGGGCGTGCCCCACCACATGGTGGCCGTGGCGGACCCGGCGGAGAGCTGGTCCGTGGCCCGGTACGTCCGGGAGGCGGACGCGTGTGTGCAGGACATCCTGCGGCGGGGAAAGCGGCCGGTGCTGGTGGGGGGCACGGGGCTGTATCTGGACGCGCTGGTGCGGGGGCAGGACTTTGCCGCCGGCAGCCAGGGCGGGGAGATACGCCGGGAATTGCAGGAAAGGCTGGCTAAGGACGGCGCGGAGGCGCTGCTGGAGGCGCTGCGGGCCGTGGACCCGGAGAGCGCGGCGCGGCTGCACCTGCGGGACGAAAAGCGCATCGTCCGGGCGCTGGAGGTCTATTACGAGACGGGGGAGACTATCGGGGCGCACGACAGAAAAAGCCGGGAGATACCGCCCCGGTATGACGCGGCATACATCGGCCTGGCCTTCCGGGACCGGGAGGACATGAAGGAGCGCATCGACCGGCGGGTGGATGCGATGGTGGCACAGGGGCTTTTGCAGGAGGTGGAGACACTGCTGCAAAGCGGCCTGCCCCGGGACGCCACGGCCCTGCAGGCTATCGGGTACAAGCAGTTTCTGGCGGTGGCCGAGGGCCGCGCCACTGTGGCCGAGGCCATCGCGGAGGTGAAGCTGCGGTCACGGCAGTACGCCAAGCGGCAGCTGACCTGGCTGCGGCGCAACGAGGCCATCCACTGGATATTATGGGAAAAAACGCCGGATTTTTCGGCGGGGTTACAAAATGCGACAGAATTCCTCCTGTCCGCCGGGGTATGCTGATAGCGGCGGGCGGAGGCAGATGTTGTGCATATCGTCCGTACAGACATACAAGGAGTGGACGATCATGCAGAAGACAAACAACTTACAGGATATCTTTCTTACCAAGGCCCGGAAGGAGAACGTGCCGGTGACACTGTTCCTGGTGAACGGCTTTCAGCTGCGGGGCGTTATCACGGGGTTCGACTGCTTCGTGGTGGTGCTGGACAGCGAGGGGCGGCAGCAGGTGATCTACAAGCACGCCATCTCCACCATCGCGCCGGCGCGGAATGTCACGCTGTGGGAGGACGCGGAGTAAGAGAACATAGACAAAGAGGAAAGCCCATGAACAACACCCCAGACAACAACACGAACATCCCGGCGGGGAGCAACAAGCGCTCGTCGCCGCTTTTGAAGGTGCTGCCCATCGCGGTGCTGGCGGCAGTGCTGGTGTACTTCGCCGCGCAGGTATACAACTACTTTGCCGACCCGATGACCATCACGCTGGTCTATGAGGCACAGGCGGAGGACGTTATCTCCATGGAGGGCTGGCTGGTGCGGACGGAGGAGCCGCTGCCCGGCCAGACCGGCACCGTGTCCCGGGCCGTGCAGGAGGGACAGCGGGTGGCCGCCGGCGAGACGGTGGCCACGGTGTACAGCGACGACAGCGCTTTGCAGACCGTCAGCCGGATCGAGACGCTGGAATTGCAGCTGCAGCAGCTGCAGTTCGCCCTGACATCCTATCTGGACCCGGACGCGGCGCTGAAGCTGGACACGTCCATCACCGGCGACATCCTGACCCTGCGCCAGACGCTGAGCGCCGGGGACTATGCCGCGGCGGAGAGCGATCTGGCCGCGCTGAAGGCCGCCGTGCTGAAGCGGGACCACGGGAGCTATACGTCACAGGAGGAGATACAGGCCCAGATCAAGTCGGTGGAGAGCGAGATACAGCAGCAGAAAGCCGCGCTGTCCGGTGCGAAGACCGTGACCGCCAAGGCCTCCGGCACCTATTCCGCCGTGTGCGACGGGTACGAGAGCGTACTGACGGAGGCATTTCTGGAGGACGTGACGCCGGGCAAGCTGAACGGCGTGAAGGCGGCGGCGGAGCAGAGCAACGTGGGCAAGCTGATCTACGGCGACACCTGGTACTATGCGGTGGTGCTGCCGGCAGAGCAGGCGGCGGCGCTGAAGGATATGGGCCGGGTGGATGTACGCCTGGCCAAGGGCTTTGACCAGAGCATCCGCATGAGCGTGGTGTCCGTGTCCCGGGAGGAGAACGGTCAGGCGGCGGTGGTGCTGTCCAGCACACGGTATCTGGCACAGACCACGCTGCTGCGTCATCAGGCGGCGGACGCGGTGCTGCACACCTATCAGGGCTTGCGGGTACCGGCCGACGCGCTGCGGGTCAGCGCGGACGGCGCCACCGGCGTGTACTGTGTGGACGGCGAGAACGCCTCCTTCCGGCCGATCGAGCTGGTATATCAGGGGGAGGGCTACGCGCTGGTGAAGCCCGCCGAGGGCGTGCGGGACACGCAGACCCTGCGTTCCGGCGATCAGGTCATCGCTACGTCCGGCGAGCTGTATGACGGCAAGGTCATCCGATAAACACGGCGGCACCCGCCGGCGGTGGGCGCACGCGGCTTAGATACGAAAGAGACAAGGAGGCACAAGCGATGTCTATTCGGGAAAATTTGGAAGCGATCCGCGCCGAGATCGACGCGGCGGCACGGGAGACGGGCCGCACCGGGGCGGATATCACGCTGGTGGGCGCCAGCAAGATGAACGATGCCGCCGCCTGCCAGGAGGCCATCGCCGCCGGCATCGACGCCCTGGGCGAGAACCGGGTGCAGGAGATGACCGCAAAGCTGGCGGAGGACGCCTATCGCGGCGCGCCGCTGCATTTCATCGGCCACTTGCAGCGCAACAAGGTGAAGCAGGTGGTGGGCAAGGTGGCTCTGATCCAGTCCATCGGCTCGCCGGAGCTGCTGGCCGAGGTGGACAAGCAGGCGGATAAGCTGGGCATCGTGCAGGATATTCTGCTGGAGGTGAACATCGGCGGCGAGGCGGCCAAAAGCGGCTTTGCGCCGCAGGAGGTGGAAAACGCGGCGGCACAGGCGAAGGAAATGGACCATGTGCGGGTGCGGGGACTGATGACCATACCCCCGGCGGACGCCACACGGGAAGAAAATGTGGTATATTTCCAAAAAGTACAGGCACTATATGTTGACATAAACAGAAAAATGTACGATAATGAATTAGAATATCTTTCTATGGGTATGAGCGGCGATTTTGCCGATGCCATTCGCGCGGGGGCCAACATGGTCCGCGTGGGCACCGCCATTTTCGGCGCAAGAGACTATTCCAAATAATACGCGGGAGGTATTGCACATGGGCCTGATGGACGAGCTGAAGAAGATCATTCATCCCTACGATGATGAGGATTATGATTATGAGGACGATTTTGAGGAGCCGGTAAAGGAGTCCTCCCGTTCCCTGTTTGACGACCGCAAGGACGACCGCCGTGAGGATCGCCGCAGCGAGGACCGCCACAACAAGGTGGTGAACATCCACGCCACCACCCAGCTGAAGGTGGTGCTGGTGAAGCCGGAGCGCTTCGAGAACGCCTCGGAGATCGCGGACCATCTGAAGGAGAAGCGCACGGTGGTGCTGAACCTGGAGTCCACCAACAAGGACGTGGCCCGGCGGCTGATCGATTTCCTGTCCGGCGTGGCCTATGCCGGCGAGGGCAAGATCAAGAAGGTGGCGGCCAATACGTACATCATCACCCCCTACTCTGTGGACATCATGGGCGACCTGATCGACGAGCTGGAGAACAACGGACTGTACTTCTAAAGAAATCATATAACGGAGGGATCGGCAATGTTTACACCCCAGGAAGTTTCCGAAAAAGTATTCCCGAAGGCGTCATTCGGCGGCGGCGGATACAATATGGCGTCTGTGGATGAGTTCCTGGACGCGCTGACGGAGGACTACACCGCCCTGTTCAAGGAGAATGTCACGCTGAAGGCCAAGCTGAAGGTGCTGGCCGAGAAGGTGGAGGAGTACCGTTCCACCGAGGAGGCCATGCGCCAGGCACTGCTGACGGCCCAGAAGATGGCCGCCAAGCTGGTGCAGGAGGCCCAGAGCGAGAAGGAGAAGATCCTGGCCGACGCGCAGGTGGAGGCCCAGGCGGAGATCCACCGGCTGGACGACGAGCGCAGGGCGGCGGAGAAGAAGCTGCAGGCCGCACAGGAGAAGACCGCGGCGTTCATTCGCCGCAGCGAGGAGCTGTGCCAGGCCCAGAGCGCCTTTTTGAAGTCCCTGCCGGAGTTGGACTTCGTGCCGGAGCAGCCGGAGTCCCCTGCCGCTGAGCCCCAGGCCGATGTGGTGTCCGCCATCGAGCAGGATATCCTCAGCAAGTACATTGACGCGCCGGAGGAGAAGGGCGCCGGGAGCGCCGTCACCGACGAGCCCACCATCAAGCTGCCGCCGGTGGACGGCAGCGCCATCCCCAGCGATTTCCGGCTGAGTCTGGACGAGCTGAAGTTCGGTCGGAACTACAGCGGAGACAAGTAAGCACAACAACAAAAGGCGGCCTTGCGCCGCCTTTTTTCCACGGAGGAAGACGGTATGACAAAGCCCATCATCGCGCTGCTGTATGACTTTGACAAGACGCTGTGTACCACGGATATGGAGGACTACGCCTTTATCCCGGCCCTGGGATACACCCCGGCGGAGTTCTGGCACAAGGCCAACACCTTCGGCCGGGAGAACCGGATGGACGGGCTGCTGGCGTATATGTACACCATGATCGTCGAGTGCCGCGCCCAGGGAAAGGACCTGAAGCGGGACTTTCTGGTGGCGTGCGGCCGCAGCATGGAGCTGTTTCCCGGCGTGCGGGAGTGGTTTCAGCGGATCAACGCCTTCGGTGAGCAGCAGGGCGTGACCATCGAGCACTATGTGCTGTCCTCCGGGCTGAAGGAGATCATTGAGGGCAGCGGTATTGCCCACGAATTCAAGCAGATCTACGCCTGCGAGTTCTACTATGACGAGGCGGGTGCCGCCTGCTGGCCCAAGCTGGACGTCAACTTCACCAACAAGACCCAGTTCGTCTACCGCATCA
>OLNQ01003821.1_pt1 | contig 11850 bp, 8 predicted proteins | sample 1672821 | NCBI WGS metagenome assembly OLNQ01 (sample SAMEA3136727, study PRJEB25190) | human gut metagenome | biome: human gut; feature: human-associated habitat; material: faeces | place: Austria | collected 2013 | reverse complement strand
CCTTGGACTTGGACATCTTGCCGCCGTCCAGCAGCAGCCAGCCGTGGCCGTAGACCTTCTTGGGCAGGGGCATCTCCATGCTCATGAGCATGGCCGGCCAGATGATGGAGTGGAAGCGCACGATCTCCTTGCCGACCATGTGCACGTCGGCGGGCCAGAACCGGTCATAATCGTCGTACTTGTCGTTCAGGAAGCCGAGGGCCGTGCAGTAGTTGAACAGCGCATCGACCCAGACATAGACGACGTGGCCGGGGTCAAAATCGACCGGGATGCCCCACGTGAAGCTCGTGCGCGACACGCACAGATCCTCGAGGCCGGGGTCGATGAAGTTTTTGATCATCTCGTTGACGCGGCTGGCCGGCTCGAGGAACGTGCCGCTGAGCAGCAGCTCGCGCACGGGCTCGGCATACTTCGACAGGCGGAAGAAATACGCTTCCTCCTCGGCATAGTGCACCTCGCGGCCGCAGTCCGGGCACTTGCCGTCGACAAGCTGGCTCTCGGTCCAGAAGCTCTCGCACGGCGTGCAATACATGCCGGAGTACTTGCCCTTATAAATATCGCCCTTTTCGTACATCTTCTTGAAGATGCGCTGCACGGCCTCGACATGATAGTCGTCCGTCGTGCGGATGAAGCGGTCGTTGGAGATGTTCATCAGCTTCCACAGCGCGCGCACGCCGCCGGGGCCTTCGACGATGTTGTCCACGAACTGCTTGGGCGTGACGCCGGCGGCCTCCGCCTTCTCTTCGATCTTCTGGCCGTGCTCGTCCGTGCCGGTCAGGAACATGACGTCATAGCCGCACAGGCGCTTGTAGCGCGCGATCGCATCGGTCGCAACCGTGCAGTAGGTGTGGCCGATGTGCAGTTTGTCCGAGGGATAATAAATCGGGGTGGTGATATAAAACTTTCCTTTGCTCATACTGCATTCTCCTCTATATTATTCTTCACCGGCGTCACCGGGGTCGTAGATGGACGGATAGGGTGTCGGCTGCGGCTTCGGCGTGGGTGTGGGCGTCGGGGCCGGCGTGGCGCTGGGCGTAGGCGTCGGCTTCGGCGTGGTGTCGTGCGAGTGGTAGGTGCTGTTGGCCTCGAGCGTGTGGCTGATCTGGTTGCCGTCCTTATCATAGACGGTGCGGTAGGTCGTGGCGCGCAGGCCGTTGGCGGTGTAGCTCATCTTGACGTAGCTGCCGTCTACATCCGTGCCCCAGATCTCGACCGTGACGCTGCCGTTCTGCACGGAGGCCTTGATCTCGATCGGGTAGTCGCGGTTATTCGTGAACTTGAACTCCGGCCCGCCCCAGCTGACTGTAGCGTCCATGCCGGGCTCGATATAGGCCACGGGGAAGTAGTGGCAGGTGCGGGTGTTGATCTTGAGGTTGGAGACCATGGCGCAGTAGTACAGCGTGGACGACACCTGGCAGATGCCGCCGCCGACCTCCTGCACGACCTGGCCGCCGGAATAGGCCCCGGCCTCCTTGAAGCCATTGGCCTTCGTGCGCTGGCCGACGACGTCGTTATACGAGAACGTCTGGCCGGGCTGGAGAATGATGCCGTTGATCTTCTCGGCGGCGAGCTTCACGTTCGTGATGCGGTTGCTGCTGCTGCCGGAGAGCGAGGTGGTCTTGGTGGCGAGCTTATCGGCCAGGAGGTGCTTTTGCAGCTGCTCCTGCGTCATTTCCGGCTGCGTGAGCGTGGCCGGGATGGTGACGGTGTCGCCGGTGGACGCCGCGTCCCACAGGGGCTGGGCGGCGGCGACGTCGAACTCGATGCCGACCTTGCTCTCGGTGGCGGACTGGGTCTCGGGGTCGTAGCCCGCGTTGACCGGATCGCCGCAGACGGCGTCATGCAGCTCCTGCAGCGTCATCTTGTCATCGCCGCTCATATCGACCGGGTAGGCCGACGTGCCGAACTTGCCGGCGCGGATGTCGCTGAGCATGCGCTCGGCAACGGCGGCGGGGTCGAGCGTGATCATACTCGCGCCCTTGACGACGCGGATGGCGCTGTGCGCCTCGTCGATCTCGATGCTGCCGGCGGAGAGGCTGACGTTGATCTCGGCGGCCTCGCGCTCGATGCGCGTGCGCAGGGCGTCGGCGTCCATGTCGGCGAGGTTATCCGAGGCAACATCATGGCCCTGGAAGGCGCAGTGCAGCCATGTGAAGAAATTCGTGAACACATTGCCGCTGCGGCCGTAGGCATAAGCCGTTTCGGCGGCGGCATCGGGCGTGGCGTCAAAGCCGATCTCCACCGCGGTGACGGTGATGGCCCGGTCACCCGGGAAGGTCATGGTGAGCACCGGGGCGCTCGTATCGTCCCACCCGGCGGCGCGGATGGCATCCGCCGCGGCGGCCTGCGTCATGCCGCCGACGTCGGTACCGCAGACAGAGACGTTCGGGAAAATGGCATCCTTTTTCGCCACGAGCACCATGCCGACGGCTGCCGCCGCCACGAGGACGGCCAGCACGATGAGCACGACGCGCACGGCAATTTTGCCGCCGCGGCCGCGCGGTTTTTTCCCTTTCGAAGCCGGCTGCGGCTGGGCGCCGGGCGCACTGCGGCGCGATGCCTGCTCCTGCCGGGGCACGGGCGGGCGCTGGGGCGCCGCCTGTTTCGGTGCGGCGGCGCGGCGGGCAGCCGCCTCGCTCTGTATGGAACGGTTGGCGCCGCTGCGGTGTGCCGAGCGCTCCTGCGCTGCGAAATCCGCCGCCTCGCGGCGGGCGGCCGCGCTGCGCTTGGAAGTGTTGCCGTTGAGTTTCATTTGCTCGAATCCCTGTCTTTCCCTGTCAGAATCGGATTGTTTAAATATGTATCGCGGAAAGCCTCCGCCTCGCCGGGCGGGAGCTTGGTGCGCGGCTGGCGTTCGATCTGCGGCTTCATCCACGGGTTGTGCTCGGCCTTGCGGTCGGTCTGCGCCTCAAGGAGCTTGCCGATGAGCACGTTTGAGATGAGGAAGCCCGAGGGCGTGAAGTGCCAGCGCTCCCCGTCCGCGACGGCCCAACCGCGGCGGATGAACTCCTCGAGCTGCTGCGCGATACCGGAAAAATCGCTGCGGTAGAGCCGCTCATACTCCGCGCGCGATACGCCGTGAACGGTGCGCATGCCGAGCATGAGATACTCCGCCGCGCGCTCGAAATCGCCGATGGTCTCGTACTCGTCGATCATGTCCTCACCGTGGAGGACGCCCGCGAGATAACGGTCGAGATCGCGCACATAGCTGTAGCGCGTGCGGCCGATGCACGAGTGCGCACCGGGGCCGAAGCCCATATAGTCGTCAAGCTGCCAGTACTTCAGATTATGCCGGGATTCATAGCCCGGTATGCTGAAATTGGAGATCTCATACTGCTCATAACCGTAGCGCCGCAGCTCCTCGACCATGCACAGGTACATATCCGCCTGCTCGTCGTCCGACGGGATAAGGGGCGAATCCTTCAGGGCGTACATGGGCGTGCCCTCCTCAAGCTTGAGCCCGTAGCCGGAGATGTGCTCCGGGCGCAGGGCGATCGCCTTGGCGAGCGTGTCCGCCCAGTCGCTGCGGGTCTGGCTGGGCAGGCCGTAAATGAGGTCGAGACTGATGTTGTCGAAACCCGCCGTGCGGGCGTTTTGCACGGCCATCTCCACCTGGCGGAAGCTGTGGCGGCGGCCGATCATTTTCAGGATGTCATTGTTTGCCGACTGCATGCCGATGCTCAGGCGGTTGAAGCCCGCCTTGTGCAGGGCGCGCAGATCGTGCAGGCGGACGCTGTCCGGATTGACCTCGACGGTCACCTCCGCGCGCTTGAGCAGGCGGCCGGTGGCCTTGACGGCGTCGAGCAGCTCAATGAGGCGCGCCGCGCCGTAAAAGCTCGGCGTGCCGCCGCCGAAATACACCGTGTCGATGTACGCCGGGGCGATGCGCCCGGCGCTCTCTTCGATGTGCTCGAGCAGGGCCTGCTGGTAGTCCGCCATGCGGTCGGCCGCGCCGGCGCAGGAATAAAAGTCGCAATAACCGCACTTGCTCGCGCAAAACGGGATGTGGATATAGATACCGAGACGCGGTTCCATAGACAGCTCCTTACATGGGGATGCCCCGGCCGCCGGGGCGCGGCGGCCAGGGAAAAGATCGGATCAGATGAGCGTGCAGACGAGCTCGGAATACGCGGCCGGATCCTCGAGCGGCTCGCCCGCGATGAGCAGTGCCTGCGCGTGCAGGATGCGCGCGATGCGCGCGGCCTTGTCCTTGTCGCCGGTGTCGAACGCTTCCTTCATGGTCTGATAGGCGTGGTGGTTGGCATTGAGCTCGAGCACGCGGATGGCGCGGATGTCGGTCGGTGCGCCGGGCATGCTCTTGAAATAACGCTCCATCTCGAGCGTGACGCCGCCCTCCGTGCTCAGGCACACGGCGCTGGACACGAGCTTATTGGACAGGCGCACGGACGCGACCTGGTCGCCGAGCGTCTCCTTGACGAAGTCGAGCAGGTCCTTGTCCTCGGCCTGCTTGGCCTCGGTCTCCTTCTTCTCTTCCTCGGTCTCGAGGCCGAGGTCGTCGGTCGCGATGTTGCAAAACGGCTTGTCGGCGTAGCTCTTCATGGTGTCGACGAAATACTCGTCGATCTGCGAGGTCATGCACAGGACGTCGAAGCCCTTTTCGTGCAGGAGCTCTGCCTGCGGCAGGCTGAGCAGCCGCTTGACGTTCTCGCCGCAGGCGAAGTAGATCTTCGTCTGCTCGGCTGGCATGGCGTCGGCGTACTCCTTGAGGGAGACGAGCTTCGTCTCGCTCGTGTGGTAGAGCAGCAGATCCTTGATCTCGTCGACCTTGTCGCCCGTCTCGGTGACGGCGCCGGCGCGCAGCATCATGCCGAAGGCGGCGTGGAACTGCTCGTACTTCTCGCGGTCGTTGGTCATGAGCTTCGTGAGCTCGGACTTGATCTTCTTGCCGAGGTTCGTGGCGATGAGCTTGAGCTGGCGGTCGTGCTGGAGCATCTCACGCGAGATGTTCAGCGACAGGTCGGGCGAATCGACCACGCCGCGGGCAAACGCGTAGCACGGCGGCAGGAGGTCGGTGCACTTATCCATGATCATGACGCCGGAGCTGTAGAGCTCGAGACCGGGGTCAGCCTCGCGGGTGAACATGTTCATCGGGGCCTTGGCCGGGATGAACAGCAGCGCGCGGTAGGAGATCAGGCCCTCGGCGTTGACGCGGATGACGGCCAGTGGGTCGTCCTTGTCGTGGAACTTGTCCTTATAAAACGCGATGCACTCCTCGTCCGTGGCTTCCTTGCGGCTGCGCTGCCAGATGGGGACCATGCTGTTGATGGTCTGCTCCTCGGTCTTGGTGACCATCTCCATCTTCGGCTCGCCCTTTTCGTCCTTCTCGCCGGTGTCGACCCAGTCGCTCTGCTCGACGTCCATGACGATCGGCCAGCGGACATAGTCGGAGTACTTGCGGATGAGCATCATGAGCTTCCAGTTTTCGAGGTAGGTGGAGTATTTCTCTCCCGTCTCGTCGGCCTTGATGTGCATGATGACGTCGGTGCCGACGGTATCCTTCTGCGCCTCGGTGATGGTGTAGCCGTCCGCGCCGGTGCTGACCCACTGGTAGGCCGTGTCGCTGCCGTAGGCGCGGGTGATGACTGTGACCTTATCGGCGACCATGAACGCGGAGTAGAAACCGACGCCGAACTGACCGATGATGTCGATGGCGGCATCCTCCTGCGCGTTCTCGCCGAGGCCGTCCTTGAACTTCAGCGAGCCGCTGCGCGCGATGACGCCGAGGTTGCTGTCGAGCTCCTCCTTGGTCATGCCGATGCCGTTATCCGACACCGTGATCGTGCGCGCATCCTTATCCGGGGTGACGCGGATCTTGAAGTCGCTGCGCGCCATGCCCACGTTTTCGTCCGTGAGCGACTGGTAGCAGAGCTTGTCGATTGCGTCCGAGGCGTTCGAGATGATCTCGCGCAGGAAAATTTCTTTGTGCGTGTAGATCGAGTTGATCATCATGTCGAGCAGCTTTTTCGACTCGGCCTTGAATTGTTTCTTTGCCATATCTATGCCTCCAAAAATTTAATTACATCTTTGGGTCCGTACCCGGCCGGCACGCAATAGCGGCCCACGGTACAGATTTTAATATTATAGCACATCGACCGTTTTTTTCAACACCCGCGGCCGGAATAATTGGGATTGTACAGCGCGTTTTTCATGGTATAATAGGGTGTTAAGAAAAAAATAAGATTCTGTGAGGTGGCTCCCATGAACGATCTGAAAGACCTGCTCGGCACGCGCCTGTTCCTGCTGGACATGGACGGCACGCTCTACCTCGGGGACGACGTGTTCCCCGGCGCGGTCGACTTCATCCATACGCTGGCCGATACCGGGCGGCAGTACATCTACCTGACCAACAACTCCTCGCGCGCGGGCACGGATTACATCACGCGCCTGCGGCGGCTGGGCTTCCCGTGCGAGGCCGAAAACGTGTTCACCTCCGGCATGGCGACGGCGCTGTACCTCAACCAGCACTATGCGGGCAAGCCCGTGTACCTCGTCGGCACGCAGGCGTTCCGCCGCGAGCTGCTCAGCTACGGCATCCCGCTGGTGGAAGAGGGCGCGGAGATTGTCGTGGCCGGATTTGACACCGAGCTCGTGTACGAAAAGCTCGATAAGGCCGTGCACTTCCTGCGCCGCGGCGCGGCGTTCATCGCCGCCAACCCCGACTGGGTCTGCCCCATGCCGGCCGGCGAGGTGCTGCCCGACTGCGGGAGCATCTGCGCGCTGCTGACCGCCGCCTCCGGCGTGAAGCCGACCTACATCGGCAAGCCGAACCGCAACATGGTCGATGTCATCTCGGCGCAGACCGGCGTGCCGAACGCGCAGATCTGCTGCGTGGGCGACCGGCTGTACACCGACATTGCCGTGGCCGTGAACGCGGGCGCGCAGAGCGTGCTCGTCATGTCCGGCGAGACGGACGAGGCGATCCTCAAAGCGTCCGACGTGCAGCCGAAGTACGTCCTGCGCGACGTAGCGGAGCTGGCGCAGATCTTGCGCGGCGGCGCAGCAGTGTGAGAAAAAAGTTCAAAAAACTTTTGAAAACCGCTTGACAATGGTGGACACAAATGTTAGGATATGTTCAGTAAACATCGTTTTTCTTTTCGATGTTGCAAAATCCCTCGTTTGTGTTCTCTCTTCCACTTTGCAGCGTCCGGGTCTGCATCCGCCGCGGACGTGCAAGCACAAGCAATCAACAGCAGCAGCCGCACCGGTTTCCCGGTGCGGCTGTTGCTTTCGTTATGTGCGGATGCGGCAGCAGCCGCACCGGGAAGCCGGCGCGGCTGCTGCGATCATCAAAAACGTTCCGTTCAGCTGTCGGCGCGGAACCAGGCGCCGGGGCGGTAGTGCTCAAAGATGACGATGTCATAATCGTGCTCATGCGTCCAGGCGCGGCTCGTCCAGCCGGCACGCACGGCGCCCATGGCCTCACACAGGCGCACGCTCAGCGGCTTCGGCCCGATCTTGTAGGCGATGAACTGCGGGCGGGCGATCACGTTCGTGAGCACGTTGCCGACGATGGCGGCCGCGGGCTTATTGAGCGCCTTGCCGTAGTCCTTCGGCGGCTGGCTGAGCTGGCCGCGCAGGATATCGGGCGCGTTGCGCCGGAACCACGCGACGATCGTGGGGTCAAAGCTCTCGACGCAGTACGGCCCGCCGTAAGTACGCAGGGCGGCGAGCGTCAGCGCGCACAAACGGCGGTTATTATGCCCGCGCTTGACCTCGAGCAGCAGCGGTACGCGGCCGCCGAGCGCTTCGAGCGCCTCGGCAAAGGTCGGGATGACGCAGTCGGTATCGCCGAGGCGCAGAGCGCGCAGCTCGGCGAGCGTGAAATCATCAATGACGCCCGGCACGCCGCACATGCGCTCGAGCGTGTCGTCGTGGAACACGACGAGCTGGTCGTCCGCCGTCAGGTGCACGTCCATCTCAACGGCGTAGCCCGCCTCGGCCGCGGCACGAAAGGCCGGGAGCGAATTTTCCGGCACGGTGCCGTCCTCGGTATGCAGGCCGCGGTGCGCATAGTTGCGGTATAGAAACGGGGCCTTCTGTGCGCGCGTGGCGTGGCCCGGCGCAACAAGAAATGCAAACGCACCCGCGCAGGCGGCGGCCGGTACGGTAAACTTGCAGGCAGTTTTCCAATCCATAATGTATCCTCCTTTCGGCGGCGCAGGCCGCCGGTTTGCTTTGCCCTTATTAAACAACAATTTCTGCTTTTCGTCAAATGCCTGTTGAATTGCCGGGCGAGGTATTGTAGAATGAGACAAATCCGATACACATGATGGAGGTAACCCTGTGAAGCTCAACTACAAACGCACCATCTGCGTTGGCTTTGCCTTTTTCCTGATCTGCGCCTTCTGGCAGGCGTATGACAACACCATCCCCCTGATCCTGACGAACAAGTTCGGCATGTCGCAGGCGTGGTCCGGCGTCATCATGGCGCTCGACAACATTCTGGCGCTGTTTCTGCTGCCGCTGTTCGGCGCGATCTCCGACAAGCACACCGGCAAGCGCGGCCGCCGCACGCCGTTTATCGTCTTTGGCACGATCGTTGCGGCCATCGCGTTCATCAGTCTGTCGCTCGTCGACGATGCGCAGCTGAAAAACATCGACGCGGCCGCCGCCATCGACGATCCCGCCGCGCTGCGCGTCGTGTACCAGCAGGAGGCCGACCGCACGCTCAAGACCCCCGACGGCGAGACGTTCGTGCTCGAGGACACCTTCACGGAGGACGAGTTTGCCGCCATCACGAGTCAGGTCACGAACGCCGAGGGCAAGACCGTGACGAACCACGACTACACGAACTATGTCGTGCCCGCGCGCCAGGCCTACACCCACCAGACGACCGTGCAGCACCCCGGCGCGCTCATCGGCTTTATCGCGCTGCTGCTCGTCGTGCTCGTGGCCATGGCCACGTTCCGCTCCCCTGCCGTCGCGCTCATGCCCGATGTTACCATCAAACCGCTGCGCAGTAAGGCGAATGCCGTCATCAACCTCATGGGCACCGCCGGCGGCATCCTCGTGCTGGCCATCGGAATGGCCTTCGCCACAAGCTCCGTGCGCAACTCGCTCATGAGCTACACGGTGTACTTCGCCGTGATCGCGGGCATCATGCTGCTGGCGCTGCTGATCTTCCGCCTGACGGTCAACGAGCCAAAGTTCGTGGCCGAGATGCAGGCCGACAGCAAACGCTTCGGCATCGACAACGGCGACAGTGACGATGCGCCCGCCGGCTCCGGCAAGCTCGGCAAGGCCGAGCGCCGGTCGCTCATCTTCCTGCTGCTGTCGATCGTGCTGTGGTTCTTCGGCTACAACGCCGTGACGTCGAAATACTCCGTCTACGCCAGCAACATCCTGCACAAGGACTACAACCTCACGCTCATGCTCGCGCAGGCCGCCGCCATCGTGGCCTACCTGCCCGTCGGCATCGTCGCATCCAAGATCGGCCGCAAGAAGACCATCCTCGGCGGCGTCGTGATGCTGGCCGTCGCGTTCGGCGTGGCCGCTTTCCTCAACGCCGAGAGCCCCACGATGCTCATGAACGCCATGTTCTGCCTCGCCGGTATCGGCTGGGCCACCATCAACGTCAACTCCTTCCCGATGGTCGTGGAGATGTGCTCCGGCAGCGACGTTGGCCGCTACACCGGCTTTTACTACACGGCCAGCATGGCAGCCCAGGTCGTCACGCCGATGTTCTCGGGCTTCCTGATGGATAAGCTCAGCATGACCGTGCTCTTCCCCTACGCCGCCATCTTTGTGGCCGGTGCGTTTGTGACGATGCTCTTTGTCCGCCACGGCGACAGCCGCCCCATCCCCGCCAAGGGCCTCGAGGCGCTCGACGTGGACGATTGACCGAAATTCACATTTGGAGGATGCAAATACTATGGAACGTCTGACCCGCAAACTGAAAAAGGGCGGCTACTCCGCCAACCGGCACTCCGAGGCCCAGCTCACCGAGCGCCTTGACCAGCTCAAGGGCGTGCACAAGCAGTGGGTCGGGGATGTGTCGGACATGATCACCGGCATGAAGCAGAGCGAGGCCGCCGGACAGGCCGGCGCGCTCACGCTGGCGATGCTGCAGGCGAGCTATGCCGCGATCGTGCGCATCGGCCGCCGCTTTGAGGCCGTCTGCCCCGCCGAGGGCAACACCGACGACGCCGTCACGGCGCTCGGCAAGCTCGAGGATCTGTACGAGCAGTGCGTCTCCGAGCTCGAGGATGCCAAGGCTGGTCTGGATGAGTGCCGCGAAAACGGCTTCCAGGATGACCTCGCCTACGGTGAGCTCATGGTGACGAAGCTCGGTCTCACGCAGCTGACCAAGCAGTTCGACATCGCCACCGGCTACGCCGAACCAGATCCGGGGCCGTATCAGTACCAGCCCAAGGAAGGCAAGCCTGCCGAATAAGCCGCTGTCATATTTCAAGAAAGGATCAGTTCGCCGCCGGCGTGGAGGACATCACGCTCGAGCAGTACGCCGAGCTCGTCATGCAAGCCAACAGCGACAAGGATCCCGTCGCGGGCGACGACATCGACGGCAACCCAACCCTGCTGTATAACTACTACAACGAGGATCGGGACCTCGAGTACCGCTACCTGACCGTGCTGTATCAGGCCGACGACGGCTTCTGGATGGTGCAGTTTGCGAGCGTGAAGGACGATTTTGACACCTACGAGCCGAGCTTCGTGGAGGCGGCCAAGAGCGTCAGCTTCGGCGCATAAGTGCGGCCGCACAGACACAAACGAACTGGCCAGCAGCGAACATGCTGCCGGCCGGTCGGATTTATATGGGCAGATGCCTGATCGGAAGGAGACTGCGGCGATGGCAGCGGCAACAGACGAACGGCTGATCTACGAGATCCTCTCCGCCGTGGGCGAGATCCCGGAGGGATGCGTGGCCACCTACGGGCAGATTGCGCGGCTGATCGGCCGGCCGAAGAACGCGCGGCTGGTCGGCCGCGTGCTCAGCCAGGCCGAGCGCTACGGCGACTATCCGTGCCACCGTGTGGTGGACCACAGCGGGCGGCTCGTGCCCAGCTGGGACGCGCAGGCGGCGCTGCTCGCGCGCGAGGGCGTGACCCTGCGCGACGAGCAGCACGTGGACCTGCGGCGGCACCGGTGGCAGTGCGAATAAGTGAAAAAAGCAGACAGGCAAGTTGCCTGTCTGCTTTTTGTCGGAAAAACTCAATAGCGCACATCGCTGACGGCGACGGTCTCCCCGTCGTAACGGTAGACGCGCCGGACGCGGAAATGGATGTCCGCCGTAACGCCGCCATTCGTGCCGTCCGGCAGCAGCGCCGCCAGCGCGTCGGCCGGGATCTGACGCGTGCCGTCCCCGCCGAGCAGAATGGCCTGATCACCGACAGTGACATCGGGAACATCCGTGACATCGACCATGGTGAAGTCCATGCACGTCTTGCCGCACACGGGCGCATATTGCCCGCGCAGGAGCACCTGCGCGCGGTTGGAAAAGGCGCGGGAATAACCGTCGGCATAGCCAACCGACAGCACGGCCATGCGCGTGGGGCGCGCGGCGGTGAAGGTGCGGCCGTAGCTGACGCTCTCGCCCGGTGCGACCGTGCGGATGTCAACGACCCTGGCATACCACGTCAGCACGGGCTCGAGCCCGAGCGCACGCGCACTCGCGGCGCTGTAGCTCATGCCGAGGGCGAACATGCCGGTACGCACCATCTGGCAGCGGTACTCCGGGTGCACGAGCAGGCCGCCCGTGCTGGCGCAGTGGCGCACGCCGGGGTCGATGCCCAGCGCCTCCAGACCGCGGCATCCCTCCTGAAAGGCCGCGAACTGCGCGTCCGTGAACGCGCTGTCCGAGGGATCCGTCGT
>OLNQ01003815.1_pt1 | contig 11865 bp, 9 predicted proteins | sample 1672821 | NCBI WGS metagenome assembly OLNQ01 (sample SAMEA3136727, study PRJEB25190) | human gut metagenome | biome: human gut; feature: human-associated habitat; material: faeces | place: Austria | collected 2013 | reverse complement strand
TTGCAGGGCTATATAAGAAATACTGTTGGGATATGATTACCATAATGGTGATACTCGTAAGTATGGCAATAGCAATCTATTTCGCAGATTGGATAAGGACAATATTACCAGTCAATCTACTGTTTCTATTGTTATTGGTACAGGTAATATATGTCGTGATAAGATGGTATGTGAAAGGCTGGCGGGAAACAAGGGGATATTACTAAAACATACTATACCATGCCTAAAACTGTTAAACAATAAATCGGCATAATTGGTCATTTCATGATGCAAGATAAAAAGACTGATTATGTCGATATACAGATTCTGTGAATGAATGAAAGTGGATAACTTGTTTTGTCCGAGCAAGGGAACTATAATGTTTTGGTAGAAGTAAAAAAGACAACCATTTGGTTGAGAAAAAAAGATGCAGAAAAACCTATTGACGGAAGAATAAAAAATCAAGGAGTAATCATGATAGAAAACAAGATAATATTGATTGAAGATGATAAAGAAATAAGAGGAATGATAAACGATTATTTATCAGGAGAATTTGAAGTGACAGCTTTTAATGATGGTATGTCAGCTATCCAGAAAATTACAAGCTATGATGAATATGCGCTTGCGCTTATTGATCTTATGTTACCGGATATAAGCGGGATGGAGATTATTAAGATAATTCGTAAAGTCAGCAAGATACCAATTATTATTATTACTGCTAAAGACAATGATATAGACAAATCATTAGGATTGAATTTGGGTGCTGATGATTATGTGGTAAAACCTTTTTCACTCATTGAGCTTACTGCTAGAATAAAGGCTAACATCAGACGAGCAAGAACCTACCAGGCGTTACCGAATAATTCTATTATCAAAATTAAAGATATAGAAATCGACCCTCATAGTCACATGGTTCAGCGCAAAGGAGTAACCATAGATTTAACGCCAATTGAATTTCAAATTTTATACATTTTAGCAAGCCATCCGGGGCAGGCTTATTCAAAGGAAAGGCTATATGAACTGATTTGGAAAGAACCATATTTTGGAAATGAAAATGTGTTGAATACACACATCAATCGTCTTCGCTTGAAATTGAAGAGCAATGCAGAAGACAGTACAGCCTATGTTAAAACTTTATGGGGCATTGGATATAAGATGGAGGAGAAATAGATGATGATTTTATTTGTGGTTCTTTCATTTGTTATGGTTTTTATATTGATCTGGCAACAGATACAGCATAAAAAATTAGTACGAGAAATTGATTATATTACAAGTAGGCTTGATACTATTTCTGTCATTTCTGAAAATGGCTTTGTACTTATACCTACAGATAATGATAGTATCAAGAAATTAAGCGCTGCACTTAATAAGCTGCTTCAAGATTTTTATACAAAAAAGTCACAATTTGAGCAGAGTAAACAGGCAATGGCGAAAGTCCTTACAAACATCTCTCACGACATCCGAACTCCACTCACTGTTCTAAAAGGAAATAGTGAAATGCTTTCCAATATAACAAACACTTACTCTGCATCTGAAAATGTTCATGCTATGGCTGTTAAAATAGACCAAAAGGCTGATGATTTAATCTCAACAATTAACGACTATTTTACAATGTCTAAAATAACTTCTGGAGATTTTTCTATTAAAATGAAAAAGGAAAATATATCAAGGATTTGCCAAGATACAATTTTGGACTACTATGACCTTCTTGAACAGAAACAATTTGAAGTCAATATTCAGATACCGGATACACCGATTTTTGCCTATACAGATAACGAGGCGTTACAACGCATTTTAAAAAATCTGATAGACAATGCCATCCGACATGGTGGTGATGGTAAGTATATTTCTTTAAGGCTCACCACATCAAATGGAAAAAACATTATTGAAATAGAAGATCGAGGAGATGGGATATCACCACAGCAGCAAAAACAGATCTTTGAAAGGAATTATACAACAGCCCGAAAAACTTCCGGCAGTGGTTTGGGGCTTTCAATTTCAAAATGTCTTGCTGAACAAATTGGGGCAGACTTAGAAGTTTATAGTGTACAAAATGAGCAAACTATTTTCTCAATCATCTTGAAAAAGTTAGAAAATCGTTAGATTTATGACAGAGAAAAGAGAAGTCCATTTTGTATAATGGCAGCTATAAAGGAGGCACACAAAATGGATTATATTATGGAAACCGTAGGTTTGCGAAAAGCCTACAAAGATAATATTGTTGTAGACGATGTAAATATGCATATATCTAAAGGGGCAATATATGGCTTTGTTGGTCCAAACGGCGCAGGAAAAAGCACGGTTATGAAAATGATTTTGAGTCTTATCCAGCCAGATGCTGGAGAGGTTCAGCTTTTAGGCGAAAAAGTTACCAGTCACAGTTATGAAATATTCAAAAAGGTTGGTTCTATTATTGAGAATCCATACTTTTACGATAAAATGACTGCCAGACAAAACTTAGAGCTGCACTGTGAGTATATGGGATTTCCCAACAAGGAACGAATCGATGAGGTTTTGCATTTGGTGGACTTGCAGAATGTCGAGAAAAAACAAGTTTGTCATTACTCGTTGGGTATGAAACAACGACTTGCTATTGCAAGAGCTATTCTGGCAAAGCCAGAATTTTTGATTTTAGACGAACCGATCAATGCTTTAGACCCTGAGGGTATTCGTGAAATGCGAACCCTTTTTCAACGGCTAAATCAAGAAGATGGAACAACTATTTTTATATCCAGCCACATTCTATCCGAAGTGGATCTTCTTGCTGATACGATTGGAATTATTCAACACGGAAAACTCTTAACAGAATTACCTATCGAAGAAATCCATAAGCATCAAACAGATTATATCAGCTTGCAGGTTGACGATGTGACTCGTGTTGCTGCACTGCTTGAAAACATGAGAATCACGAATTTTAGTGTATTAGATAAAGAATTTATCCACATTTATGATTCTGATATTTCAGGTAAAGCTCTGTCAAAAGCCATCATTGAGAACGGGATTGGTTTGGAGAGCATGGGACGCAAGCAAGACACACTGGAAGATTTCTTTTTCCAGCTTACAGAGGAGGAAAAATGAGATGACACATTTGATCAAACTGGAACTGAAAAAATTTGGTATTGCACAAAATATTATCTTTATGTTTGCCGCAATTCTTTTCAGCATCCTTTTCATTACAATATCTTTATGGGATAGCATGACAGACCCCAAACAGGTCAAAGACACATTTGAAAGCACATACCTTGTCATTGGCTTATTGATGTCATTCATTTTTCTTGTGTACTCGTCGGTCTTAACGGCAAAGCTGGTTATTGGAGAATATAATCATCGAACAATTACGATTATGTTTTCTTATCCTTTAAACAGAATAAAATTGATTGCCAGCAAATTAACTATAATCATGGTTTATACAGCGATTTCAATGACGATTGGATATATCTGTTGTAGCAGTTATATTATATTTGCGGATAAATCCTTTAATATGCTGGAGGGAACATTTCAACCATCAATGCTCCGAACATGGATACCAATGGCAATAACCACTGTGATTATATGTATGGTGCTGTCTCTGTGGTCATTTATTATTGGCATGATCAGAAAATCTGTTCCTGCAACAATCGTTACTTCTTTGATTGTTATTGTGTTACGGCAAGTTATTATCACCAAAAACACAACCAATCAGGAGTCCATAATGCAAGTTATCTTAGTTGCTATTGTTACCGTCATTGCTACACTACTTATCTTTAAAAGAAAAGTGCCTGAACTATATTGATTATTTCTATTTTTACAAATGGTAAAAGAAAAAGCCGTCGCAAAGCAGATTCAATTTCATGTATTTATATAACGGCGGCTTTGATTTTTAAAGTCAATGTTTTTAGTGATTACACAAACAGATGACAACTTACATGTATGTGGTAGCTGACGTAAGTTTGGATTATTTTAAAAGATTTCCAATGAATCTTCCGCATCTACCCACATCTGCATATTCCCATCCAGATATAATCGTACATATTCAAGCGGTTCATCAATTGCAAGTGCATTTAATGCACAATCTGAGCCAGGCGTAGTTTTTAAATTCTTTTCTGCTTCCCAACAGTCAATGCGGAGCATATAGCTCGCAGAGGTATAAACATCAACACTATTACGTTGTGGATTGTATTCTGCAAATATTGTTCTCATTGTATCAAATCTCCTTATCATTCAATCAATCATTTCTTACAAAATCAGAAGCGTTTCAATCAGTTCACCATGTCATTTTCATTTTGTGCTATAATGTGTTATCAGTTTTTTTGCCCTTGTATTTGCCCTTATCAGAGTTCGTAAACACTGGTGGGACGATATAACACAAGGGAAACAATAAGGGAAAGCTCACCTGCGCCAAACTTAGTGTTTTCAAAGGCTTGAGAGATATTTGATAATAAAATATAACAATTATTAAATCCCTTGGAATACATGAAATCTCAATTCCAGTTTGTTGAGTCGAGTATACCATATTTCTCAACGAAAGAACATTCTTATATACGAGAACCTGACCGTTTTACTGCGTACAGAACCCCGATCTGCAAAAAGCCCCATGCGCGACACCTTGACGGCGCGAACATGGGGCTTGATATTTCCTTGACCTATCCGCTTTTTTATTTTACCGCGCTGAGCAATTTATCCTCTTTCCGCTTTTTGAGCATGATTGGCACGTCCATCAGCGCGAACACCGCCACGAGCAGCACGGGGAAGCCGATCCAGTGGTAGCCGACATGGTCGCGGAACCACGCGAGCGGATTGCCGTCCGGCGCGTACATCAGAAACATGAAATTCGTATCGAGCAGCAGGTTGACGCAATAAATCGGCACCGCCATCGCCAGCAGCAGCAAGAAGCACTTGCCCATGTACCTGACGCTCGGTCGGATATCACCGCCCGAAAACAGCATGATGGGATAGGCCGCAAGCAGAATGTGCACGCTCGTCGAATGCCAGAACATGAAGTTCGCCGCCGGAAGCGACGTCCACGTCGGGAACAGCAGTGCCGCCGTCGCCGCGGGGATATAGATAAAATAGAGGAAATTGTCGAGCAGCCTGCTCGGCTTCCATGCGTACAGCGCGATAAGGAAAATGTTGATCGAGCACAGGTGCAGCGGCAGATAGTCCCAGCTGAAATTCCCGCCGATCTGCAAACCGATCTGTTTGAACGCCTCGTCCGCGAGCAGGAGAACGGCAAAGAGCCCCCGCAGCTGCGCCCGCTTCTTCTCATCCGCCGCCTTGTAGAGCTTGCAGCTCAGCGCGGCAAATCCGATATACAGCGCAAGCGTCACTAAGTGCCGCGCGCCGAAGAGCGAAAAGCCAAAGCCCTCGCCGATCGTATCCACCGTATCCCAAAAGTGCTCCACTTGATCCAGCCTCCGCAAATTTGTTGTCCCTGCCAGCATATCATACGGCGGTGAAAATACACCTGAAAATTTCTTTAAGATTTCAGTATCCCATCCGCGCTCCCAGCATCTCGCCGCTGCTGCCGCCGCGGTACACGCCGTTTTCGATCACGCGCTCGCCGAGCACGAATACCTCGTCAAAGCCTGTCGCAGGCAGGTTGGGCCGCGCGTAGGTACCGTGCTCGCGGACGTTTTCGGGCGAGAAGAGCAAAAGGTCCGCGTCCATGCCCGCCGCGATGACGCCCTTTTTCTCAAAGCCGAAGCGGTCCGCCGCATGCCCCGTCACCTTGTGCACGGCCTGCTCAAGCGTGAGTACACGCTCCTGCACGACGTATTTTTCAATGAGCCGCGCGAATGTGCCGTACACGCGCGGGTGGACACGCCCGCCGCTGGGGTACGTCGCATCCGAAATGACGCCCGAGAACGGCGCGCGCAGGATATCCCGCACGTCCTCCTCGTCTGAAATGTAGTCGATCATTCCCGTCCCGCACTGTTCCGCTGCCAGCAGGTCGAAGAGCGCGTCAAACCGGTCTTTTTGAAGCGTCTGCGCGATCTCGGCGATGCTCTTTCCCTCAAATCGGCGGTATTCGTCCGTCCGGAGGCCGATGGCTACTACATTGTCAAAGCCGACGAGCAGCGTGATGTTCTCAAAGTCGCTGCCCGCCTCCATCCGCGCGCGCATTTCCTTTCGCGCAGCATCGTCGAGCAGGCGCTTGGTCAGCGCCTCCGTGCCGCCCTCCTGGAATTCCGGCGGCAGCACGTGGATAAGCTGTGTCGAGCCCGCAGTGTAGGGGTACACGTCGCACATGACGTCAAGCCCGTCCTCCCGCGCCTTTTCAATGAGCGAGAGCATTTCCGGCACGGCCTTTCGCGCGTTGCGCCCTCCGATGGCCTTGAGATGACTGACCTCCAGCGGCGTTTGCAGCGCGCGGGCGACCTCGAGCATTTCGCGCAGCGCATCGACGACGCCGTCGCCCTCCTGCCTCATGTGGACGCAGATGGGCACGCCGCTCCGGTGCAGCGGCGCGAGCGCGCGGATGAGCCCGTCGGTCGAGTAAAAGATCTCCGGCGCGTAGCCAAGGCCGAGCGACACGCCGCACGCGCCGTCGGCCAGCGCCGCTTCCATGTGATAGTGCAGATCGCGCAGCTCGAGCGGTGACAAATTTCCCGTCGTGAAGCCCGCGGCAAGCGTGCGCAGCGTGCCCATGCCGATGAGTTCCGCGCACGAGAGCGGCAGTCCCCGCCCCTGCGCCGCCTTGAAATAGCTGCCAATGGACGCAAAGCGCAGCTCCGGCGGGATGTTCCCCGTGATGGGCGCGAGGTATTTCGCGCACTCGTCCGCGTGCGCGCCCGAGAGCGGCGCGAGCGACATGCCGCAGTTGCCGTTCACAAGCGTCGTGAGGCCCTGGCAGAGCTCCGCCTCGCCAAAGCCTTCGCGGAACAGCGCCGCGTCGGCGTGGCGGTGCATGTCGATAAGGCCCGGCGTCAGGACGCGGCCCGCGGCCTCGATGGTCTCGAACGCCTGCGCGTTTGACAAATTTCCAACCTCTTCGATCATGCCGTCTAAAATGCCGACGTCCGCTGTGAACGCCGCCTTTCCCGTGCCGTCGACGATCTTCGCGCCGCGGATCAACGTATCCAGCATGTATATCACCTCTTTTTTGCAGTCTACCACACCCCACGCCCGCTTGGCAAGGTCATTTCCCCTTGCAATCTGCCGTGCCGCAGGGTATACTGTGGAAAACGCAAAAAAGGAGCGCTTCCATGAATAAGAAAGACCGCATCCACGACTGGCGCAAGCTCAAGCGGCCGTTCACCGCCACGTTTTTATATTACTCTCTCCTCTCGCTCTACACCGGCACCGCCGAGCAGAGCGAGCAGGGCTTTCTCGTCATGTTCCTCACGGTTTTGATTGTGGACGCCGTGGCGTATTTTTCCTACTGCTATTTCCTCTGCAAAAAAGAGGAGAACATGCAGAAGCTCTGGTTCGTCTTCATTCTGGCCTATGTGCTCATCTCCACACAGCAGCTCTCCATCCTCTGGCAGATGATGACGGCGCATGTGATCGGCGCGTAAGCGTATTTTTCTTCTAAATATCGTCTATTTGAACGTCCTTTCCACCGGGAAAGGACGTTTTCTTTCATTTTGTCTTCTGTGACATTTGCGTGCCACTGTCTGAAAATCTGATATGCGGCTCCTTTTGTCCATAGTTTTCGGCAGTTTCCTTTGTTAAGTTGGTGTTAACGAGGGGAGCGTCCCCTTCTCGCGCCGTGAACAAAAAAGTTTACACCCTGCCCATTGAAAGCGCGGCGCTTCTTTGCTATGCTTTTCCTGCAAGCCCGCATTTTTCCGTGCGGGACAAGAAATGCTAAGTACAAAGGAGCTGATGACAGTGCCGATCCGTCCGCTTGTCGATCGCACTTATCTTGAACAGGTGCTGCTCTCCCGTTTTTCCCACGGTGAGGTACAGCAGTGGGTCCAGAAATACTTCCAGCCCTACCGTGAGCTGATGAGCTATTACCGCTGCGCGATCATGGAGGTCGAAACGAAGTTCAACGTGCTCAACGAGGAGCTCTCGCTGCAATACGACCGCAACCCCATCGAGACGATCAAGACCCGCCTCAAGTCCCCCGAGAGCATCATGGAAAAGCTCAGCCGCCGCGGATATCCGCTCACGGTGGAGAGCATCGAAAAGAATTTGAATGACATCGCCGGTGTGCGCGTGATCTGCTCGCACCCTGCCGACATCTACAAACTCTCCGAGGCATTTTTGCGCCAGGACGACATCACACTCTTAGAGCGCAAGGACTACATCGCAAACCCCAAGCCCAACGGCTACCGCAGCCTCCATCTCATCGTCGAAACGCCCATCTTCCTGCATGACCAGAAGCGGCTCATGAAAGTCGAGGTGCAGTTCCGCACGATCTCGATGGATTGGTGGGCCAGCCTTGAGCATAAGATCCGCTACAAGAAAAATCTCCCCGAAATGGAATACGTGGAGCGCGAGCTCTATGAGTGCGCCGAGATCAGCGCACAGCTCGATGCGCGCATGGAAAAGCTCCAGAAAATCGCCGCACAGGCAACGGAGGGAAAGGATTGCGCCCTTTCCTCCTGAATTTTTAGGATGCCCGCACCGCGGGCAGGGAAAGGAATCGTGACACTATGAACGCAGCAGAAAAAATCGCCCACGCAGCAGAGCGCAAGGCCTTTGAGACCATGCTCGACTCGCTCATCAGAAAAAGCCAGACGAAGGACGTCTGCACCGTCGCAAACGACTTTGTCAACATGGTCCAAAAGATCCACTCCAGCGTCTGGACGCCGGAGACCTTCGAGATGCTGCACCAGATCGCAAACGCCCCCGACAGCAAGTGGGCGCACTACGCCGAGCGCCTGCTGCGCGAGTGCGACCCCTACCTTCTCAAGACCTTCCTGACGGCCGCCGCCTACGAGGGCGGCTTCCGCGGCTTCCAGCAGGCACGGGCAAACTCCGAGAAGTATGACTGCAACATCCCGTGGATCGTCCTCATGGACCCGACGAGCGCCTGCAATATGCGCTGCGCGGGCTGCTGGGCGGCGGAGTACGGCCACAAGCAGAACCTCACCTTTGAGGAGATGGACCGCGTGCTGACCGAGGGCGCAGAGCTCGGCACCCACGCCTGCCTCTTCACCGGCGGCGAACCGCTCATGCGTAAGGCAGACATCTTCCGTCTGTGCGAAAAGCACCGCGACATCGCTTTCCACGCCTTCACGAACGGCACGCTCATCGACCAGGCCTTCTGCGACGAGCTCAAGCGCGTGGGCAACTTCATCGTCTCGGTCAGCATCGAGGGCTTTGAGGACGCCAACGACGGCCGCCGCGGCACGGGACATTTTGAAAAGGCGCTCGCCGCGATGGACCTCATGCACAAAAACCACATCCCGTTCGGCGTGTCCATCTGCTACACGAGCAAGAACTACAAGGTCGTCACGAGCGATGAATTCCTCGACCTGCTCATCTCCAAGGGCTGCTTCTTCGCCTGGTACTTCCACTACATGCCAGTCGGCATGGGCGCGACGACCGACCTGCTGCTTAATCCCGAGCAGCGCGCCTATATGAAAGACCGCGTGCGCGAGATCCGCGGTCTCACCGGCGGCAAGGAGATCTTCGCCATCGACTTCCAGAATGACGGCGAGTTCACAGGCGGCTGCATCGCCGGCGGCAAGCTCTACTGCCACATCAACGCCGCGGGCGACGTCGAGCCCTGCGTGTTCATCCATTACTCGGGTGCGAACATCCGCGAAAAGAGCTTCCTCGAATGTCTCCAGCAGCCGCTTTTTAAGGAGTACCGCAAGGGCCAGCCGTTCAACAACAACCGCCTGCGCCCCTGCCCGATGCTGGAAAATCCCGAATATCTGCCCCAGATGGTCGCGCGCAGCGGCGCGCATTCGACCGACCTGGAAGCGCCCGAGAGCGTGGAGCACCTGTGCAACAAGTGCGAGTCCTACGCCGCCTGCTGGCGCCCCGAGGCCGAAAAGCTCTGGGACGAGGAGCACCACAACTGATCGATCCCGCCCATATAGGAAAACAGCGCCAGCCCGCTTTCGCGGGTCGGCGCTGTTTTTATCAAATGGTCTCACAGAGTTTCGTGCCGCGCACGGCACGAAATAAATTTGAATCGGTTTTCTGCCGCGACATGCGCGTGGCAGAAAACACTTTGCGCGGAGTGAGTGTCGAATTGTCCGCTTTCAGCGGACAACCGAGGCGCAAAACGCAGCGAAACTTTTTCGAAGACGGGGCTTTGCCCCGTCTTCGATTACTCTTACTTCAGCGCGGCGAGCAGCGCGTCGACGCGGTCGGTCTTTTCCCACGTTACGCCGAGGTCTTCGCGGCCCATGTGACCGTAAGCGGCAAGCTGGCGGTAGATGGGACGGCGCAGGTCGAGGTCGCGGATGATGGCGGTCGGGCGCAGGTCGAAGACCTTCTCGACGGCCTCTTCGAGCTTACCGTCATCGACCTTGCCGGTGCCGAACGTCTCAACGAGCACGCTCACGGGATGCGCAACGCCGATAGCGTAGGCGAGCTGGACCTGGCACTTGTCGGCAAGGCCCGCGGCCACAATGTTCTTAGCGACATAGCGCGCGGCGTAAGCGGCACTGCGGTCGACCTTCGTTGGGTCCTTGCCGGAGAATGCGCCGCCGCCGTGCGGGGCGCTGCCGCCGTAGGTGTCGACGATGATCTTGCGGCCGGTCAGGCCGCTGTCGCCCTGCGGGCCGCCGATGACGAAGCGGCCGGTCGGGTTGACATAAATCTTGGTGTTCTCGTCCATCAGCTCCGCGGGAACAGTCGGCTTGATGACAAGCTCGATCATGTCCTTGCGGATCTGCTCAAGCGTCGCCTCCGGCGCGTGCTGGGTGGAGAGGACGACCGTGTCGACGCGGACGGGCTTGCCGCTCTCGTCGTACTCGACCGTCACCTGCGTCTTGCCGTCGGGACGGAGATAGTCGACAAGGCCCTGCTTGCGCACGTCGGTCAGCTTCTTTGCCATCTTGTGGGAAAGAGAGATCGCGAGCGGCATGAGCTCAGGGGTCTCGGTGCAGGCGTAGCCGAACATCATGCCCTGGTCGCCCGCGCCGTTGTCGAGCTCGCTCGCGCCGCTTTCCTTATTTTCAAGGGAGTTGTCGACGCCCATCGCGATATCGCCGCTCTGCTCGTCGATGTTCGTGATAACGCCGCAGGTGTCGCAGTCGAAGCCGTACTTCGCGCGGTCGTAGCCGATGTCGCGGATGACGTCGCGCGCGATCTTCGGGATATCGACATAGCAGCTCGTGGTGATCTCGCCCATGATGTGGACAAGGCCGGTGGAGACGGTCGTCTCGCAGGCCACGCGGCCGTTGGGGTCTTTTTCAAGGATCGCGTCGAGCACCGCATCGGAGATCTGGTCGCAGATCTTGTCGGGATGCCCCTCGGTGACGGATTCGGAGGTGAATAAACGTTTTGCCATGGTTCTTTTTCTTCCTTTCTCGTTGTTGGGAAAAACAAAAAATACTCTGTCGAACCGACAGAGTATCGCGCTTTCTGCTCTTCCTCATCTTTCGATTCGTTCGTCGGATTTGGCACCTTGCCTCTTCGGGCAGGTTGTCGTGGTGTCATAGGGCCGATCCCTCAACCACTCTCGATGAAGTATTCACTTGTGGCTTTCGCCAAATCGTATTCTACCATGTTTGTGCGTTTTGTCAATCAGTTTTTGAAGATTTTGTGCAAATACTTGACTTTGTCCGGATTTATGCTACAATATTGTTCACAAATTGAATGTCATCGGGGACTTGCGGCCGCAGCCGCAGCGGTCGAGAGATGTCGGATGCGTCCGGTCAAGCAGTGACCGGACTTTTTTTATATTTTTTGAAACAATCGGAGGCTCTTCCATGCAGATTTCCCTTTCCGATCATTTTACGTATCAAAAGCTGCTGCGCTTTGTCGCGCCCAGCA
>OLNQ01003810.1_pt1 | contig 11876 bp, 8 predicted proteins | sample 1672821 | NCBI WGS metagenome assembly OLNQ01 (sample SAMEA3136727, study PRJEB25190) | human gut metagenome | biome: human gut; feature: human-associated habitat; material: faeces | place: Austria | collected 2013 | reverse complement strand
GTCTTTGGCTGGATTTTGTTTGAATTAAATAGTAACTCAAAATGTCAAGTCAAGCGTAAAAATTTGTATTTTTTAAGTAGAATATCAAATGTTTTTCTATAAAATGACATGATAAAATATGTTTATATTGGCTGACTAATCTGTTGACACATTTTATAGTCTTGCTATAATTTTATATAGATTAGCACCTTAATATGATATTAGGGACAAAATACCTTTTGACCTTAACATTTTACGATGGAAGTATTATAATGATTCTGACTGAAACGATTCAGAAAATATGAACATACTTTTGCTAAAAGGAGACGAAAATGGCAATTTTAAAATTAAAACCAAGCGGAAAAGATTACATCTGGGGCGGACATAAACTCGTAGACAACTACGGAAAAGAAATGACAGGCGACCGATTAGCAGAGACATGGGAATTATCCTGTCATCCAGACGGTCCAAGCTTTGTTGCCAATGGCGAAGATGCTGGCAAGACATTAAGACAGTATATTGAGGAACACGGAAAGAAAGTACTCGGAACAAACTGCGAGCGTTTTGAGGACTTTCCTATTTTAACAAAATTCATCGATGCACAGGACAACCTTTCTATCCAGGTACATCCAGATAACGAGTACGCCTTAAAAAATGAAGGGCAATATGGCAAAACCGAGATGTGGTATGTAGTGGATGCAGAAGAAGGAGCCTGCCTCTACCACGGATTTAACAGAGAAATCAGCAAAGATGAATTTGCAAAAAGAATTCAGCGAAAGAAACCTGAGGTTGGTGATATAGTATATACACGAGAGGGTGCAATACTTGGTATAGCAGCTATTATTGACAGAGATTGTAATGTTGCATTGGGTCAAAGGTCAATGCTTCTTTCACCAGATATAGACAAGTGCACATCAGAGTTTTTGTGTGTAGCAATGAATAGTGATTCATTTTTTGATAATGCTTTGAAAGGTATTTCTGGTTCTGCATCACCACATATTAATGTGGGAGATATTAAGGCGTTCAGGATGATAATGCCGCCAATAGAACTTCAAAACCAGTTCGCCGACTTCGTCCACCAAGTCACCAAATCAAAAGTTGCAGTGCAAAAAGCTCTTGACGAAACGCAGTTATTATTTGATTCGTTAATGCAGCAATATTTTGGATGAAAGAGAGGTGCAAATCAATGTCAGAATTTAAAAAGTGGCTGATAGATCGTTTTATAATTGAACGGAAAAAGTTTGATCGTTCTGGAGTTTATGCTTATACGCAACGAGTAATGGCTTATAATTCGAATAAAATTGAAGGAAGTACATTGACACCGGAACAAACGGCATCCTTATTTGATAACGGAACGTTGCCGAGAAGCGATGATTATTATCGGGCAAAAGATGTGGAGGAAATGAATGGGCATTTCCTGATGTTCAATTATATGCTTGATACATTGGAGGAAGATTTATCACAGGAACTGATAAAACAGTTTCATTACGAATTAAAATCCGGAGTATTTGAAGACCGTGCAAATGGTTATGCAATAGGAGATTATAAGCAGCGCCCGAACATGGTGGGAATGTACAAAACGGTGTTGCCAAAAAATGTTGCAGAAGAAATGGAAAAGCTTTTAGCGTGGTATGCAGCGCAGCCTAAAAATATGGAAACACTTGCAAAATTTCATGCGAGATATGAATCCATTCATCCGTTTCAGGATGGAAATGGACGTACTGGAAGAATGATTTTGTTTCGGGAAAGTTTGAAATATGAGGAAGTGGATCCCTTTATTATATTGGATGATGACAGAACGGTATATATTGAGGCATTGAAGGAGTTCAGAGAGAATGGAACAGTAAGTCAGCTGACGGAATTGTTGCAGAAAGAAGCTGAGATATATTATAAACAGTGCGAATATTTTATGTGAAAAAATGGCTGCAGGATGTTGGTATAACAAAAGGAGTATATCAACATGGACGAAAAAATCGTTGCAGTCTTAAATGAAATGTCAGAGTATCTTTCTATTTCACAGATGAAAAAGCTGCAGGAAGTGATTTTAAAAACATTTTCTGAAAATGAAGTAAAGAAAACCGATCATTCGAATCTTGAATATTTACAACTGTTCATTGAAGCGAAACGGATTGAAGGCTGTTCGGAAAGAACAATTCAATACTATAAGAGTACGGCGGAAGATTTGCTGTCAAAGATTGAAATCAGTGTGAGAAAAATTTCTACGGAAGAAATTCGATCTTATTTATCAGAATATCAAAAAGAAAGTAAATGTACGAACGTTACAATTGATAATATTCGTAGAAATTTATCCAGCTTCTTTTCTTGGTTGGAGGAAGAAGATTATATTTTGAAAAGTCCCATGAGACGGATTCATAAGATTAAAACGAAAACCGTTGTAAAAAATGTGATCACTGATGAAGGAATTGAAAAATTACGGGATCATTGCCAGAAAACAAGAGATTTAGCAATGATTGATTTGCTGTACTCTACCGGAATCCGTGTCGGAGAACTTGTAAATCTGAATATTGACGATATTGATCTGGAAGGCAGAGAATGTGTGGTATATGGAAAAGGGGATAAGGAAAGAAAAGTTTATTTCGATGCAAAGACGAAGGTTCATCTAAAAAAATATATATCGGAACGGGAGGACAACAACAAAGCATTGTTTGTTACATTGGATGCGCCGCACGATCGTTTGAAAATAAGCGGTGTAGAAATCAGACTTCGTCAGATGGGTAGAAGATTGGAGCTGGATCGGATTCATCCACATAAGTTCCGGAGAACAATGGCAACGCGGGCAATAGATAAAGGAATGCCGATCGAACAGGTGCAAAAGATTTTGGGACATTCGCAGATTGATACGACGATGCAGTATGCAATGGTAAACCAGAGTAATGTGAAAGCATCTCATCAAAAATTCTTGGCTTAGAATCCGGATCAATTCGGGTTTGCAGGGATGATGTAGATGAAGATTAAAGATATTTGTACTTCTGTGACAGACGGAAGTCATAATCCACCTCAAGGCATTGAGAAAAGTGAATATATGATGCTGAGTTCAAAAAATGTTTTTGATGACGAAATAACATTTGATGAACCACGTTTTCTCTCTGAAAAGGATTTTGAAAGAGAATACACGCGTACTAAGGTAGCGGTGGGTGATGTTCTACTTACCATTGTTGGAACTGTTGGACGAGCAGCCACTGTAGATGAAGATATGCCAGCATTTACATTACAGAGAAGTGTTGCTGTGCTTCATCCAAAGAGTGATGTTTGTTTGCCACGATTTTTAATGTACGCTTTGAGAAGAAAACGTACATATATTGAAAATAGAGCAAAAGGTGTAGCTCAAAAAGGAATATACCTTAAAGAAGTATCTGATATAGATATACCGATTCCCGATATATCGAATCAAGAAATAATAATAAATAAGCTGGATAAGGTTAAAACAATTCTTAAACATAGACAAAAAGAAGTACTTGCATTAGACAACCTCATCAAAGCCCGATTTGTCGAGATGTTTGGGGATCCAATTATGAACCCAAAGAGGTATCCGGTTCATCAGCTTTCAGAGTATATCAGTTCGTTAACATCGGGTTCTCGTGGTTGGGCACAGTATTGTGTTGAAAACGGTACGGAATGGTTTATTACAATAAAGAATGTAAAGGATTGTCATATTACCACTGATAATATGCAACCAGTTAATGCACCAGATAATGCCGAAGCAAAAAGAACTAAGGTACAAGAAGGAGATCTTCTTATTAGTATTACAGCAGATCTTGGACGAACAGGTGTTGTTACAAAAGAAATTGCAGAACATGGTGCATATATAAACCAACATTTATCATGTATTAGAGTAAATAAAGAAGTGCTGCATCCACTTTTTGTTGCACACTATATGGAAAGTCCTGCCGGAAAAGAACAGTTTACAGCTAAAAATCAGAGTGCTGTTAAGGCTGGACTAAATTTTAATTCAATAAACTCTTTAAAATTATATGTTCCGCCACTGAAAGAACAAGAAGAGTTTATTACTTTTATCACACAAGTCACCAAATCAAAATTTTGATAATTCCATGATAGAAATTTTATGGAAAATGAAATGGTCTTGTTTCCAAGTCTCTTTTGTATACAGCTGGATAATTGATTATCGAAATTTATTTTGGGAATTATCGGATAAAAATGTTATACTCTTCATAGATGGACATAAAAGAATCTACGAATTGCCTTGGGGGAGGCTGATTTATATGGTTACAAACTTTGACTACTTAAAAAATGAATCGAAATTTTCTGCATTTGCAGGCGTTGCAATATCCGCGGAGAAAATTATTCTGCTGGATCCGGAGGCGTGTATTATGAACTGCCGCCGGGCAATGGAATTTGCGGTAAAATGGATGTATTCTGTGGATTCTGCACTGCAGATGCCGTATCAGGATACTTTGCAAAGCCTGATGAATGAAGAGGACTACCGACAACTGATTGGCAATGATCTTTGGAAGCGGATGGATTATATCCGAAAATGCGGCAATAATGTGGCACACAGTGGAAAGAAGCTGGGCAGAGATGAGGCGATGCTTTGTCTGGAAAACCTGTTCATCTTTTTGGATTATGTCGCTTATTGCTATTCAGAGCATTATGAAGAGCGGACGTTTGATAAGAACACGATTCTGTCGAGAATTGCGAAAGCAAAAGATGCGAAAAAATCAACAGGAAATGTTCAGAACATTCAGATAGAACTACAGAAAGAACAGGAAAAAACTGCAAAACAGGAACTGGATCTGCAGAAGCTGATGGCAGAAAATGCCTCCTTAAAAGAAGCACTATCTGCACGCAGACAGGAACAGCAGCAAAGCTATGTTCCGAAACCGCTTGACCTTTCAGAATTTGAAACCAGAAAACTCTATATCGATGCGATGCTGATGGATGCCGGGTGGACAGAAGGAAAAGACTGGATCAATGAAGTTCGTCTTGTTGGAATGCCGAATTCCTCCAATGTCGGTTATGCAGATTATGTGCTGTATGATGATACCCATAAGCCGCTGGCAATCATTGAAGCGAAGCGCACCTGCGCGGATGTTGCGAAAGGGCGGCAGCAGGCGAAACTATATGCGGATATATTAGAAAAAGAATGTGGAAGAAGACCAGTTATTTTCCTGACCAACGGATTTGAAACGCGTATTATTGACGGTCAGTATCCAGAACGGAAATGTGCGGAGATCTATTCCAAGAGAGATCTGGAAAAATGGTTTAATCTGTTGAAGATGCGAACAAGCTTAAAGCATATTTCTGTCGATAAGCAGATCGCGGGAAGATATTATCAGGAAGAAGCAATCAAAAAAGTCTGTGAAAGTTTTGACGAAAGAAACAGAAGAAAAGCGCTGCTGGTTATGGCAACTGGCTCCGGAAAAACACGAACAGTTATCGCATTGTGTAAGGTTTTGTTGGATGCAGGATGGGTGAAAAATATTTTGTTTCTGGCAGATCGAAATTCTCTTGTGACACAGGCAAAAAGAAATTTTGTCAATCTGCTTCCGAACCTGTCCTGTACAAATCTGGTAGAAGAAAAAGAAAACTATCAGGCACACTGCGTCTTTTCTACCTATCAGACGATGATCAACTGTATTGATTCAGTCAGTGACCAGAATGGGAAGTTGTTTAGCTGCGGTCATTTTGATCTGGTGATCTGCGATGAGGCGCATCGTTCGATTTATAATAAGTATCAGGATATTTTCCATTATTTTGATGCACCGTTAGTAGGTCTTACTGCGACTCCGAAAGATGAAATCGATAAAAATACGTATGACGTATTTGAATTGAACAATGGTTATCCTACTTATGGCTATGACCTGGCACAGGCAGTAAAAGACGAATATCTGGTGGATTATATTTCGGTGGAAACGAAAATGAAATTCGACGAAGGTGGTATTGTATATGATGAACTGCCGGAGGATGAAAAGGAAGAATACGAAAAAACCTTCGAAGAGGAAGATGGAACCCTGCCGGAAGCAATCGATTCTTCAAAATTAAATAAATGGATTTTTAATGTGGATACGATTCGTCAGGTTTTGGATATTGTAATGACGAATGGATTGAAAATTGATTATGGTCAGAAAATCGGGAAGACGATCATTTTTGCAAGGAATCATAAACATGCAGAACAGATTTTGGCAGTATTTCAGAAAGAATATCCGTATCTGAAGGACTATGCGAAAGTCATCGATAATCATCTAACGTATGCCCAGAGTGCCATTGATGAATTTTCAGACCCGAAAAAACTTCCGCAGATCGCCATTTCTGTTGATATGCTGGATACCGGAATTGATGTGCCGGAGGTTGTGAACCTCGTTTTCTTTAAAAAGGTAATGAGCAAGGCGAAGTTCTGGCAGATGATCGGGCGTGGAACGAGATTGTGTCCGGGTCTGTTTGATGGAGAGGACAAAGATAAATTTTATATTTTTGATTTCTGTGGGAATTTTGATTTTTTCCGAATGAACAAAGGAAAAGCGAGCGAAAACAGAATCGCATTACAGAGTGCGGTCTTCCATTTGCAGTTTGAAATTTGCTATCAGCTGCAAAAGGTAGAATATCAGACAGAGCGGCTGATTACGTATCGGAATGCGTTGGTACGCCATATGTGTGAAAAAATAAAAGAACTTCCCAAAGACAATTTCCGGGTCAGACAGCATCTGAAATATGTGGAGCTGTATTCTTCGGAAGAAAACTACCGGGCACTTACATTTGAAGATACAAAGATCGTGAGAGAAGAAGTGACGCCTCTCATTTTGCCAGAGAAAGATGAGGTGAACGCGGTTCGGTTTGATGCGCTGATCTATGGAATTGAAGTTGCCTTGCTTGCAGGGAAAAAATATCCAAGAGGATATAAAGATTTAAAAAATCGAGTAACCGCAGTTTCAAGTGTGGCGAATATTCCGGAAATCCAGGACCAGAGAGAGTTTATCCGAAAAATATTAAATACGGACTATTTGGAACGGGCAGGAATGGAGGATTTTGAAGAAATCAGAGAGCGGCTTCGCAGTCTGATGAAATATATTCCGACGGAGGAAAGAAATACCTATATCACACATTTTACGGATGAGATTTTGTCGATGGACTGGAACAAAGCGGAGCTTGACAATGATGAATTGAAGAATTATAAAGAAAGAGCAGAGTTTTATATCAGGGAGCATCAGGACAATATCGTGATTGCAAAATTAAAGACGAACAAGCCTCTGACAGAAAACGATATTGACAGTCTGGAAGAAATTCTTTGGAAAGAAATCGGGACAAAACAGGATTATGAAAATGAGATTGGGCAAAAACCGCTGGGAGAATTTGTCCGTGAAATTGTTGGACTGGATATGAATGCGGCGAAAGAGGCGTTTTCTGCATATCTGTCTGATACCAATATGGACAGCAGACAAATTTATTTTGTCAATCAGATTATTGAATATATTGTACATAACGGAATATTAAAAGACCTTTCCGTATTGCAGGAATCCCCGTTTACCGATCAGGGCAGTATCGTCGATATTTTCACTGATCTGTCCGTGTGGATGGGGATCAGAGGAGTCATCGATCGGATCAACGCAAACGCAGCCGCATAAGGGTATCACAGGATTTCATATTACAAAAAATACAGACACAGGAGAGGAGAAACATGGATAAACACAATTATTCCGCACCCGTTTCGCTGAAAAACATTCAGGTGACGGACACCTTTTGGAAAGGGGAAATGGAGCTCGTACGCAAGGAGGTGATCCCGTATCAGTGGGATGCCTTAAATGACCGCGTGGAGGGCGCGGCACCGAGCTTCTGTATGCACAATTTCAAGGCTGCAGGAAAGCTGAACCGGGAAAAGAAAGAAAAAGGAAACAAATTTATTGCGCCGAAGTATACCTATCGCGGCTTTGAGGTGTTGCCGGAGGATCCGAAGCAGTTAAAAGATGACGAATTTTACGGGTTTTTGTTCCAGGACAGCGATTTTTCGAAATGGATCGAGGCGGTTGGTTATTCTTTAACGCAGCATCCCGATCCGGAGCTGGAAAAAATCGCGGATGGCGCGATCGATATCGTCTGCGCCGCACAGCAGGACGACGGATATCTGGACACCTACTATATTTTAAGTGGTCGTGACGCGACCTTTACGAATCTGAAGGACCATCACGAGTTGTACTGCTTCGGACACCTGATTGAAGGGGCTGTGGCATATTTTCAGGCGACTGGCAAGGACAAGCTGTTGAAGGCGGCGGAACGATTTGCAGACTATGTGGCGGCAAATTTCGGTACGGAAGAGGGAAAGCTTCACGGTTATCCGGGACATGAAATCGCAGAGATGGCCCTTGTGCGGCTTTATGAACTGACCGGGAAGGAAAAATACTTAAACCTTGCCCGGTATTTCGTGGACGAGCGCGGAAAGCGTCCCTACTACTTTGATCAAGAGCATCCCGAAGAAGTAAAAAAGGGGCATGAGGACGAACTTCGTTATTTCTATAATCAGGCGCATCTGCCGGTGAGGGAGCAGGACGAGGCGTTCGGACATTCCGTGCGTGCGGTTTATCTATATTCCGGCATGGCGGATGTGGCGAGACTGACAGGGGATGAAACGCTGTATGGGGCGTGCCGGAGACTCTGGGACAACATCACGGAGAAAAAGATGTACGTTACGGGCGGAATCGGCAGCACCCATCTGGGCGAGGCGTTCACCTATGCCTACGATCTGCCGAACGACACGGCGTATGCGGAAACCTGTGCGTCGATCGGTCTTGTCTTTTTTGCGCGGAGAATGCTGGAAATCGCGCCGGAGGCAAGGTATGCAAACGTTATGGAACGCGCACTTTATAATGGCGTACTCAGCGGCATGGCGCTGGATGGAAAGAGCTTTTTCTATGTCAATCCGCTGGAGGTACTGCCGGAGGCATGTCATAAGGATGAACGAAAATTTCATGTCAAGCCGGTTCGCCAGAAATGGTTCGGCTGCGCATGCTGCCCGCCAAACCTGGCGCGTCTGCTCAGCTCGATCGGTTCCTATGCATATACGGAAAACGAGGATACGCTGTTTTTACATCTTTATATGGGAAGCACCCTGGAAAAGAAGATCGGCGAAAAGACAGCAGATATCCGTGTGGAATCCAACTTCCCTTGGGAGGGGGATGTGAAAATCACAATTCGCGCAAAGGATACCGGATTAAAGCTTGCACTGCGGATACCGGACTGGTGCAGCAGATATGAGCTGGATGGTTTTACCGGTGGTACGGAAGAAAAGGACGGCTACCTGTATCTGCAAAAGGATTGGGGAGAGGAAGAAGAATTTACGCTTCATTTCCCGATGGAGGTTCGAATGATTGCGGCAAAGGAAGCCGTGCGTGAGGATATAGGAAAAGTGGCCGTGATGAGAGGGCCGGTTGTCTATTGTCTGGAAGAGACAGACAACGGAAAAGATCTGCAGAAGCTGCTGATTGACCCGGAGTTAAACGTAACGGTGTCGGACGGAAATATTTGCGGAACGCCGGTCAAAAAGCTGACTGCAGCAGGGTTTCGGCAGCTTGATACGCATATAGAAAAAGAAAGCGAAGCGCTGTATCATGTCTGGAAGAAGCCGGAGTTTGAAAAAGCGGAACTTTCGTATATTCCGTATTATACCTGGGCAAACCGCGGTGAAAACGAAATGCAGGTTTGGACGCGGGTCAGAGATTGACAGAAATAGACATAAGTGCTGCACTATAGTACGCTCAGTTGAAAGCAGAGGTATGTCGAAAGCAAAAGGAGGGCATCAGGCATCGGGCCGGATGCCCTCCAGTACGTTTTGCATGTCCTGCGGGAGTGGAACATGAAATTCCAGAGGTTCTTTGGTGATAGGATGATGAAAACGCAGACGGGTTGCGTGCAGCGCCTGTCTGGAAATCCATTCCATATCAGGATTATAGAGGGAATCTCCGATCAGCGGATAGCCCAGATATTTCATATGGATCCGAATCTGGTGAGTACGACCGGTTTCCAGTGTCAGGCGGATCAGGCTGTGCCTGTTTTTTTCTTCCAGCACTTCATAGTGAGTAATGGCAGATTCGCCATGTTCAAAGTCGATGGTACGCTCGATGATGGAGCCGTCCTTTCGTCCCAGTGGAGCAGTGATAGTTCCGGAGGAGGGAGTGACCCTGCCGCGAGAGATCCCGAGGTATTCCCGGTGGATTTCCCGGTTCCGGACCATGGTTGCGAGAATACTGCCGCTGACCAAATGCTTTGCGATGATCGTCAGGCCGGAGGTATTATGATCGAGCCGGTTGATGCAGCGAAAGACGAAGGGACAGTCTTTCTGAGCAAAATACCAGGCGAGCCCGTTTGCAAGGGAATGGGTGTAGTTGCGCATCGACGGATGGATCGGAAGATCGGCTGGTTTGTTGACCACCATGAGGTCTTCATCCTCGTAAACGATGTCCAGAGGATGATAAACGGGGGGTATTTTTTCTGAGACCGCAGTTTCCTGAATGTGTACAGTTAAGCGGTCACCTCCCTGCAGATGGCGGATCATATAGGCGGGAGTCCCGTTTATGAGGATGCTTTCCGGCATCTTTTTTAAGTCAGTTAAGTTGGCGGAGGAATACCCCTGCCGTTTTAAAAAGCAAGCGACGGTAGGAGAATCGTCGCTTGCTTTGATTTCATAATGTAAAATGCGTTCCATAAGTTAGTTGGATTTAACTTCCTTCCACATGTCATTATAGAGGGAATCCCCGTCTTCACCGAGATAGGTATAGGTTTCCAGACCGGAATACTGGCTTAAATCCGGGAAAGCAATTTTGGAATTTTTCAGGTCTTCGTCCTCGATCAGGTCGCGGGCTGCATCGTTGGGGGTGGAGTAGGTAATGTACTCGAAATTCTTTAAAGCAACGTCACCGCGGCACATAAAGTCAATGAACTTTTCTGCATTTTCCTTATGCTCTGCATTCTTCGGAATTACCCAGGAGTCGATCCAGATATTGGATCCTTCTTTCGGGATCACGTATTCCAGGTTTGGATTTTCTTTCTGTGTGTAAATGGCTTCACCGGAGTAAATAACACCGATGGCTGCTTCGTTTCCGATCATCTTGTCACGCACCTGGTCAACGACGTATGCCTGAACCAGTGGTTTCTGTTTGATCAGAAGATTCTTCGCTTCGTTCAGCTCGTCCAGGTCGGTTGAGTTCAGGGAATATCCAAGATATTTTAAGGTAACACCGAATGCATCGCGGACGCTGTCCTGCATGAGGATACTGTCTTCGTATTTTTTATCCCAGAGGATTCCCCAACTGTCAACAGGTTCATCAACCATTTTTTTATTATAAAGGATACCGACTGTTCCCCAGAGATATGGAACAGAGTATTTGTTTTCCGGATCGAACTGGCGGGACATTTTCATGTAATTGTCACCGATATACTTCAGGTTTGGAATGTGATCATAGTTGATCTCTGCAAGCAGATCATTTTCAATCATTCGCTGGATCATATAATCTGACGGGCAGACAACGTCATAAGCAATCGCGCCGGACTGAATTTTCGGATACATGATCTCGTTGGTTTCAAATTCTTCGTATATGACATCAATTCCAGTTTCTTCTTCAAAAAGGTCTATGATCTCAGGATCGATATATTCTCCCCAGTTGTAGACGATGACTTCACCGTTTTCACCGGCAGCGGAAGAGGATCCACAGCCGGTCAGAGCAGTTGCGGTAAGAATGCCGCACAGAAGCAGTGCAATAAATTTTTTCATTTATTTTCCTCCTAAAATATATGTAGAAAAAGTTATTTCTTTTTCTTTCCTTTGGGTGTGTAGTTTACTAACAAAAGTAAAATCAATACAGTTACGAATATAATGGTGGATAGTGCGTACATTTCCGGTTTGATACCTTTTTTTACTTCCGTATAGATCTTGG
>OLNQ01003808.1_pt1 | contig 11878 bp, 8 predicted proteins | sample 1672821 | NCBI WGS metagenome assembly OLNQ01 (sample SAMEA3136727, study PRJEB25190) | human gut metagenome | biome: human gut; feature: human-associated habitat; material: faeces | place: Austria | collected 2013 | reverse complement strand
GGGGCCCGTCTGTACGGCGGCCGGACGCGCGGCGGCGAGCGCCTTGGCCGTCGTCTCGGCGATGAGCGGCCGCAGCAGGTCGGCCGACACGCCCGCACGGCGCAGCACCTCGCCGCCCAGTTCGAAGAGGTGGTTGGCGAAATTGCAGGCGAAGACCCCCGCCAGATGCACCTGCCCGCGCAGGGCCGAGTCGGCATAGAGCACCGTGCGGCTCAGGCAGCGGGCGAAGGCCTCCACCTCGCCGCGCAGGTCGGGCGAGGCGGTCTCGACGAGGATCGGAATCTCCGAGAAGTCGACCTCGCGCCCCTTCGTGAAGGTCTGGAACGGATAGAAGACAGCCCGCCGCGGAAAGCGGGCCAGCGCATCGACCGGCACGCTGCCGGCCGTATGCGCCACGACGGCAGCGGCATCGATCGGCAGCGACGAGGCTACCTCCGCGACGGCCGCATCGCTCACGGCGATCAGATAGATGTCGGCACGGGCCAGGCGTGAGGGATCGCTCTCCCCCACGGTGCCGGACAATGCCGCGACGGCGGCCACGCGGTCGCGGTTGCGGCCGAAAACCTGCCGCAGGCTGAGCGGCGAAGCTGCGACGGCGCGGGCGAGCGCTTCGGCGAGGTTGCCGCTGCCGATGATGACGACGGAACGGATCATGGATCAGATATCGATTAGGAGTACATTGGCCTGCGACCGCCGTGCGGCGGCGCGAATATCGGCGAGCAACTCGCCGACGACCTTCATTTCGGGTGAATCGCGGAAGTCGAGCGCCGAATCTCCGTGGCTCTCGACCTGTTCCAACACGTCGTAGAGCGTCAGCGCATGGATGTCTACCGCCGGAGAGAAGAGAGTTTCGCGGTCGTCGGACTCGCTGCGCACGGCCACCAGCAGCCGCGCCGTGACCAGCGAAAAGAGCACGTCGTTGACGATGCGCGTCGGCAGCCGCAGCGCAGTATGGATCTCGACGGCCGAAACGGGACCGTGGCCGTCGCGGAAGATGCGCGCCACGTGCAGCATGACGGCCAGCGTCACCTGACGGCGGTGGTCGTAGCTGATGCGCAGCGATTCGCGCTCCTCGGCAAAACGCGAGATGTTCTGATAGGCGAAGGCCAGCTCGCCGCCGAAGAGCAGAATCTGCCACGACCACTGCACCCAGATAAGGAACAGCGGCAGGGCGGCGAAACTGCCGTAGATGGCATTGTAGGAGGTCATGTAGCGTTGCAGCCAGACGTACCCCCACTGGAAGGCGAGGAAGAGCGTGCCGGCGACGATGCCCGCCATGACGGCGCTGCCCAACCTCACGCGCGTATTGGGCACCACGACATAGATGAACGAGAACATCGCCCAGATGACCAGCAGCGAGACGGCGCCCGACAGCAGCGTGTAGAGCGCACCGAAGGAGTCGATCCCCAGCAGATGACCGGCATAGCGCCCCGCCGTGCTGCCGACGACCCACAGAATCGGCGTAATGACCACCACGGCGATGTAGTCGGTGAACTGCCGCGTGAAGCTGCGCGAGACCTTCACCTCCCAGATATTGTTGAAGGCCTCCTCGACCGAGCCGAAGACCCGCACGACGGCCCAGAAGAGCATGACGATCCCGACGAAGGCGACGACGCCTCCCTGCGCGGCGGCGAGCGCCTTGTCGGCGAAGGTGATGAGGTAGTCGACCACCTCGCGGTTGTGCGGAAAGAGCGAATAGAGGTTCTGCATCAATCCGTCGGCCAGCCCGAACCCCTTGACCACGGCGAAGACGAGCGCCGCGATCGGAACGATCGACATGAGCGTGTAGAAGGTCAGCGCCGCACTGCGCACCAGCGTGTCGTGTTCGTCGAGCCCGCGCGCCGTATAAAAGAGCAGCTTGTACTGCCGCACGCCCCAACGGATCAGTCCGTTGCGGTAGTTGCGTTCGTCTTTCAGAAAAATCGTCTCCGTAAGGAACGTCCAGAGGTTTTTGAAAAAGGCCATGCGATTGGAGAATTAACGCTGCCGGCCGCACCGTGCGGCCCTCGACGGATCACAACCATTTTTTGTACCGGAAAAACCAGATCGTACCCGCCGAAAAGAGTATCATGAGTCCGATGGCGAAGAGGTAGCCCAACGGCACGGTCGTCCCGTCGGGGAAGGTGTATACCCAGTCCAGTTCGGGCATGGCATGGAAATTCATGCCGTAGATACTCGCCACGAGCGTCGCGGGCATGAAGATCACGGCCGCCACCGAAAAGATCTTGACAATCTCGTTCTGCTCGATGTTGATGAGTCCCAGCGCGGCGTCCTGGATATAGTCCAGACGCTGGAAGCTGAAATCGGCGTGGTTGATGAGCGAGTTGACGTCCTTGATCATCAGTTGCAGGCGAGGGTAGATGTCGTTGGGGAAACGCTCCGAGCGCAGGATGCCCGACAGGACGCGCTGACGGTCGAAGATATTCTCGCGCAGCAACATCGTGCTCTCCAACAGGGCGTTGATGCGGTGGATCACCTTCTTGTCGATCGAGTCCTCCGAATTGATGTCCTTCGACAGGGCTGCGACCTGTTTGGCGATCATCTCCACCAGGTCGGCGTCGTAGTCGATGCGCACCTCCAACAGCGAGATGAAGAGGTGGTAGCCCGTCGAGAAGCTGCGGTAGCTCATCTGCAACCGCTTCTCGGCCTCGCGGAACGTGCGGAATTCGGCCGTGCGCACCGACACCAGCACGCCTTCGTTCGAAATGATGAACGACACGGGCTGCACGACGAACGAATCGCCCGTCGGCACGAAGAAGTTGGAGTTGGAGATGATGGCGTTCTCCGTCTCGGAATACTTCGAGGTCGACTCGATCTCCTCGACCTGCTGCTTGGTTTGGAGACTGATCTCCATGAAGCCTTCGACGGCCTTCTGCTCCTTGATCGTGGGGTTCAGCAGATCGATCCACAGGATGTCGTCGTACCCCAGTTCGTCGAAGAGCTTGGGATCGGCATTGCGGATGATCTTGTTGTATTGTTTGAGGTAAATGGTAATCATAAGCACCCGGTTTGTATCCGGCGAACCCTCGCGGCGGCCGGATCGGTTGGACGTATCGTGAACTCCGAAAGGTGCTGCGCCCGCCGGCGCGGCGATTACCCTCTTCAGCCGGGTTCGACCAAAGGCGTCACCTTGACGCCGGAGGTCCAGAACTTTTGAAGAGCCTTGCGTTTCTCGTTATCGAACAAAAAATCGATGTTGCGCGTCAGGTAGTCGTAGGCATAGGGACGGTCGCGGTAGTCGCTCTGCTGGACAGCCTCGTAGATACGCTCCACACCGAAGGTGAGCGCCTCCTCCAACGCATCGGTCACCTCGTAGGGCGTCCCCTTGCGGGCGACCCACACCGCGAAGGCGAAGGGAAGGCCCGTCGCCTCGCGCCACTCGGCGGCCAGATCGTAGGAGTAGATGAACTCGTCCTCGTGGTCGAACACCTTGTCGCCGATGAGCAGGAAGGCGTCGCCCTCCTGCGGCGTGTCCAGCACCGCATAGTCGCTCATGTCGAGCCACTGGGGCGCGATCTTCCACCGGCGGGCCGCCAGATAACCGGTCAGCTGCACCGACGTGCGCGAATGGGCGTCGAGCCAGATGCGGCGCACCTCCTCGATCGGGGTGTTGGAGACCACCACCACCGTGCGCACCTCCCCCTCGGCGCCGATGCAGAAATCGGTGACCAGCTCGGCATCCTTCAACCGGGGAACGACGGCCGACGGCAGCAATGCGATGTCGGCATTGCCGTCGATGAAATTGCTTGCACAAAGGGCGGGGGGCGTCAACAAGAGTTCCGCGCGCAGGTCACCTGCGTGCCGGATACCGTAAATGAAAGGTATCGTATTGAGATACGATACGGCCGCTATTCGGGGGATAAGAGCCATCATCCATACGTGTTTACCTTTCGTCAGACTTCCTGTCCGGCTCGGAGCGGGAACGTTGCCGTTCTCCTGCCGCTCCGCCGGATCCGCTGCAAAGATACGAATAAGCGAGGGCAATGTCAAATTTATTTGAATATTGCCGAGCGCGAGTATCTAAGACGCAGTCAAAGATACGAATAAGCCGAGCGCAATGCAAATTTATTTGCTTTTTGCCGAGGCGGAGTATCCAAGGCGAAGTCAAAGGTACGAAAAATTCGGGAAACGACCTCCGGCACGGGAGTTTATTTTCGGAGCGGGCGGGACTCCGGCCCTTCTTCGAATGCAACATGTTGATTTAAAATATATTGCATAAAATTTTTTCTAAATCCCGTGAAAAGGCTTGACAAAGGGGGTTTCGGCATCGTATATTTGCCCTGTCGATCGACCGCAGGCCGGAGTTATCAACACGATCGCAGCCGGCAATTCCCCGTTATCAACATTCCGTCTCGGCTCCATACGCAACAGGAGTATCCGTTTCGTGAAATTGCGAACGGTTATCAACAATCCGTCAAAAACCTTTTCAACAATGACCCGAGTCCATCTCGCGCAATTGCTGCGCGACCTCACCTCCGCGCACGACTACGCCTTCTTCTCGGCTCCGGACGAGTACATGCCCTCCGAAATCGACCGCTATCCCGCCGCCTGGCTTGCCCCGCCCCGCCTCAAAGAGGTCGAAGGCCGCCGTCACGGGAAACGCACCTACGAAATCCAACTGCACCTGCTGCAACCCGGCATGCGGCTCACGCACGCCGAACGCGCACGGCGGCTCGACGAAATGGAGCAGACGTTGCTCGGAATCTTCACGGAGCTGACCGAAGACCCGAAAGTCATCTGCGTCGAACGGCTCTCGATCCGCCCCCGCACCTGCGCCTTCACCAATCACGGAGAGATCTCGCAGAGTGCCACGGCCGAAGCGGTCGTCTGGTTCTGACCGCCCGCCCTGTCCGGCTCCTCCGCCGGAAACCCGTCCGGCGACCCGTCCGGAACGATGCGAAACCGCCTGCCGCAGCCTGCCGCACGGACAATCCCTGCCGGAACAGGCGTATGCACCTGCCCGAACCGCAATCAGCGCAAATTCGTAAATCATCCATCGATCATGAGTTTTTACAAGATTCCCCAGAACTATGCACCGGGGTTCGTACCGCAACGCTACACCTTCATCAACGACGCGGCCGCCGCGACGCTGACCGCCCGTCTGACCGACACGCGCACCGCAGAGAGCGTCGCCGAACTGGTGCTGCGCGACCTCTGGATGCCGGAGATCGACGTATCGGCCTTCCTGCGGCGCATGGCCGCCGCCCTCCCGTTCGAGACGGGAGCGACCGGCCTCTACGCACCGACGACACGCACGATGACGCTCTCCCTCGCCATCGGCAGCGACAAGGCGCCCGACCGCATCTTCCTCCCCGCGACGCGGGAAACCCGCTCCGGCGAACCGCTCACTTCGCTGCCGGAGGTACGGCTCATCGGCGCCGAAGAGACGGACGAGGTATCGGTACACTGCCGCACGCAATGCTCGGCCCTCCTCACGGCGACCTGCAACGGCATCCCGACGCAGCGCACGTACGGCGTCGCGGCCGAGGGCGTCGCCCTCTTCCGGCTCGCGGCGGCGGAGTTCCCCGACGCGGCATTTTTTTGTGACTGACAAGAAACAGCGCCTCCTGTAAAGGCTAAACCTAATGCAGGGAGCCGGTGGCTGGCGTGGCTCAACGAGGCGGGCGGCATCGACCGCTATACCTTTCCGCTGACCGAAGAGCGACGTTACGAGATCGAAAGGCGCCGCCTGCTGCTCGAAGAGAGCGGATACACCCAGACGGAGGCCGTCGGCGAGGAGCGGCTGCGGATCGGATCGGCCTACGAGCCCGCCGCCGTACTGGATGCGCTGGCCCGGCTGGCCGCTGCGCCGGCGGTGTGGGCGGTCACCGAGGCGGGGTGGACGGAGATCGACGTAGTGAGCGATTCGCTTCGCATCGAACGGCCCGGCACGCTGCAACGGCTGTCGCTGGAAATTCGCCCCCGGCAGAGAGGAGGGCGGTTATGATCCGGCTGCGAATCGATTCCGTCGTCTGCGACCTGGCGGCGGAACAACCACTGACGCTGGCATGGAGCGGCCGGACGCTGACCGATCCCGAAGCGGGGCGCAGCGGAGAGGCGCTGACCTTCGAACTCCTCCCGACGGCCGCCGCCGAGGCGTTGTTCGGCGCGGAATGCCACCTCTACGGTGCCGGCCGGTTCAACGCCGCGCTGCACCGAGGCGAGCTGCTGGCCGGCGGCACGCCGCTCGCAAGCGGCAGCGTACGGTTGGTGGAGACGCGCTGGCACGGCACGGAGCACCGCTACCGCGTGGAGCTGCGGGGCGGGGCGCACGCATGGGCCGAGCAGGCGGCGAAGGGGTGGTTCAGGGAGTTGGAGGTAGCCTACGAAGGACGGCTGCTGCCGACCGAGATCGCCGCGGGGTGGAGCGACGACTCGCCCGTAAAATTCCTGCCGGTATACCGCGACCGCTACGAAATCGAGAACGGCGACGCGGGGCTCCGACCGCCCGAGCGGCTGCTCTCGACCGACGACTACCACCCCTTCCTGTCGATCCGCGCATTGGTGCAGGCACTCTTCGCCAAAGCGGGGTACACCGTCGAAAGCGCCTTCATGGAGAGCCCGTGGTTCCGCTCGCTCTACATGAGCGGCGCCTACGCCTCGCACGACACCCGCGTCCGGCAGCAGAAGATGGGGTTTCTGGCACGGCGCAAGGCCGACCGCACGACGACGGCCAATGCGCTGGGACGGGTGGAGGCCAACCCCTTCGTGACGCACAACACCGTGGGCAACCTCGTCGACGCCTTCTCGCCGCAGGAGGTCGACGAGACGGGGGCCACGCTCACCGACGCATACAGCGCCGGAGGCTGCCTGCGCATCGAGGAGGGCGAACTCTGCTTCCGGCCGCTGACGGAGGTGAGCGTGGGGTTCGAATACGAACTCCGCTACACGACCGACTACCGCATCCGTTCGCGGACGCGCCTGACGGGCTTCGACTCGGTGTGGCTGGGCGAAGACGCGGACGTGCGGTTCGAGCTGGCGAACCGCTTCGAAGACCGGCGGGAGGCGCTGCGCCCCTCCTTCCAGTACCGGATCGTCGTCTTCGACCACACGGAGGGCAACCGATGGACGCTGCGCTGCACGACGGACGGCGCGGAGACGACGCTGACGGACTTCACGACCCGTTCGACGCTCTTCACCACGCCGCAAGGGACGACACTCGTCAACGCACGTCTCTACCGCAACGTCTCCGGCGTCTACGTCCCCTACACGGAGGACTGGGCGCTCTACGACGGGTATATCGGCGAAACGGGCCGGACCGAGGTGCAGATCACCGTGCGCACCTCGCCCGAAAGCGTGACGCCTACCGCGCCGAAATACTTCCGGCAGATCAGTTTCTACGGCGCCGAGGAGGGGATGAACTTCACGATCAGCCGCCGGTGCCGGCTGCGCCCCTGCTTCTCGTCGGCACCCGGATACGGCGCGGCGCTCGCCTTCGACGACGTGGCGCGGCACGAGATCCGGCAGGCGGAACTGCTGCGGGCGCTGGCGCATCTCTTCGACCTGCGGTTCCACACCGACGAACAGCTCAAACGGGTCTACATCGAGCCGGCGTGCGACTTCTACGATGCGACGACCGTCTGGGAGTGGAGCGACCGCATCCTGGGCGACACGCCGATCGCCGGCGCCGACCGTGCGCTCGACGTCCACGACCGGCGGACGTGGGGGTACCGCGACGCGGACGGCGCCGTGGCACGGTTCGACGCCGCCAACGACACGCGCTTCGGACGTTGGAGCCACGCCACGGCCTCCAAAGCGGCCAAGCAGGGCGAGGAGGTGTCGCTCAACGAGCTGTTCGCCCCGACGCTCTGCGAAGCGGGCAGATACGCGAACGCACCGTCGGCGCTGATCCTCTGCGTGGGCGACCGCGACGACGCGACAACCGACGACGCGACCGCCGTCACGCCGCGCATCGTGCGCTGGATGGGGCTGCACGGCCTGCCCGCAGGCGAACGGTGGGGCTATCCGCTCGGCGACGAACGCTATCCGCTGGCGGCCTTCCACTTCACGGGCGACGCCGAGACGGAGGGGTTCACCCTCTGTTTCGAGGACCGCGATGCGCAGGAGGGGCTCCACCGCTTCTACGACGCACGCATCGCGGCCGAAGAGGACCGTCAGCAGGTGACGCTCCGGCTGCGGATCGCCCCCGACGAGTACGCGGCGCTCTTCCGGTTCGCAGGCGAAGCGCATCCCACGATCCGCTCCCGATTCCGGTTCCGGTTCGCAGGCGGAAGTTCGCTCTTCACGCTGCGCGCCGTCGAGGCCTACGATCCGCGCGAAGGCGTGGCGCACTGTACGTTCGACCGACTCTGCGACGACTGACCATGCGGCACGAAGAACGACTTCTGGAAGAACTGCGCCGCGAACTGCGCGGACTGAGTACGACGCAGGCACTCGCCTACCTGCTGCGCGAGGGGCTGCTCGACCTGCGGCGCGCGGAGGAGGCAGCCATCCGCCGCGACGTGGCCCGGCGGACGGCGCGCGGCGAAAAGAAATGTTATGCGATGGGCGAAACGGCCTACGACTACTGCTGCTCCTACGAGAAGGTGCGGGGCATCATCTACCGAAACAAAGAAAACCAGTAACCATGAAATCCGACATTCAAATCAGAAATTCGGCCGACGTCTGCTACATCGATATCGAGGGGACGATCGGCGTACCCGAACAGTGGCAGTTCGCATCGCCCGACGACCGCGTGGCCACCTACGAAAAGTTCCGCGACGCGGTGGCGCGCATCGCAGCGCTCGACGCCCCGCAGGTGGTGGTCAACATCCGCTCGACGGGCGGCGACGTGAACGACGCGCTGCTGATCCACGACGCGCTCCGGCAGCTCCCGGCGCGGGTCACGACCCGCTGTTACGGCTATACGGCCTCGGCCGCAACGATCATCGCCCAGGCGGCGTCGGAGGGGTGCCGTCTCCTGTCGGCCAATGCCCTCTATCTGATCCACACGGCCATCTGTTCGACCGAGGGAAATGCCGCGGAGATCGCCGGGAAGATCGACCTGCTGCACCAGACCGATGCGCGTATCGCCGCGGTCTATGCATCCCGTTCGGGGCGTCCGGCCGCGGAGTTCGAGGCCCTGATGGCCGAGAACAACGGCAACGGCCGCTGGCTCGCACCCGAGGAGGCCGTTGCGGCGGGACTGGCCGACAAAGTGGTCGAAGCTGCGGAGCAGCCGGCGTCCTCGCTGGCGCGGAATATCGCCCGGGGCTGGGAGCGTCTGCTGGCCAATATCGGTCTGCGGCCCGGCCCGGCGCTTCCCGCCGACCGCAACGTTCTCCATTTCGACGGGGAGGTGCAGGCTCTGCGCAGCCGTTCGGCTGTTGCGGCCGACGAAGCCCGCCGGCAGGCCGCACCGACCTCCACGCAGCCGCGCGAGGACCCTTCCTGCGGCGACACGGTCCGCTCGGCCAACGAACGCGCCTATGCCGAAGACGCCAGGCGCATGCGCAATTAAAAATTAAGAATTGAAAATTGCCAAGCGGGGGGCTTCGGACTGCCGATTCACCGGAGGCGAATCGAAAATCTGCCGGTCAGGAACAAAAGGAGGTTTCGGCCTAAAATGGAAGTCCGGCGACACCCGCCCTGCGGAGGCAAAACAACCAACCAAATTCATCAACCATTTAAAATCAAAAACAACCATGACTTACCTCGAAAATTCGAAACAGTACACCGGTTCCGACCTCGAAAACATCTTCTTCCGCCCGATGCTCACCGGGGAGTCGGCGCAGGACCTCGGCGTGCGCGTACTCTACAACATGCCCCAGCCCACGCACGTCCAGCTCTGGGACGGCCAGCGCAACATCCTCCAGAAATTCACCTCCGCAGGCTGGGCCGGGGGCAAAGCGGCGACCAAGTACGAGAAGACGGTCAATCTTAACCGAGTGAAGGCCGAACTGGGATTCTCGGCCGCCAACTACTTCTCGATGGTCTACGAGAAGGTCTCGTCGCTGGTCAACACCCACATGGACGACCTCTCGGGCACGGAACTCGAACAGGCCGAAACGGCGCTTTTCAAACAGGCCCTCGCCGAGAATATCCGCGTCACGATGTGGATCGGCGACACCTCCGCGGCGTCGGGTTACAACACCTTCGACGGACTGCTGAAGCGCATCAACGGTCTGGTCGACGACGACGGCGTCTATAACTTTTCCTACCAGGCGGCCGCGCTCGAAGACCCGGCCTATGCGGTCGAGCTGTTCGACAAGCTGTGGGCCGGGGCCGATCCCCGCATCCCGGGCCTCAAGGCCGACGACCGGCTGGCCTACTTCGTCTCGTCGGACATCTATCGCCTCTACGAGAAGTACCTCGATGCAAAGGGCGCCGACGCGGCCTACGCCGATGCGATGAACGGCCGCCGGACGCTGGCCTACCACGGAATTCCGGTCGTGGACGTAAGGCTGGGCAGCTACCTCGGCGCCACCTCCTTCCGCCAGTCGTTCGTCATGCTCACCGACCGCCGCAACCTCGTGCTGGCCGTCAACACGGCCGACATGCCCGGCAACGAGGTGCGCATGTGGTACAACCCCGACGAGATGGAGAACCGCCAGCGTGCGGTCTTCATGGCCGGAACCCAGATCCTCGACGAGGCGCTGATCTCCTTTGCATACAAGCAGTAAAAACCCGGGAACGCGCATCCGCAGGGGCTTTCCCCGCGGATGCCGCGTCCCTGAAATCCGAAAAACGCCATGAGCAAAACGAAAAAAATCAAGACGGCCGTGGGGGTTGCCGACCGCACGGACCCCTATTATGCGCTGGGTTCGTCGCGGGTCGAGAGCGACAAATTCTGGCGCTGGGGCGACGACAACCTCTTCCCGGCGGCGCTGGCGCTGATGGCCCGGCGTTCGACGACCCACCGGCGCATCATCAACGACAAGGCCGACTACATCTCCGGCAAGGGATTCACGTGCGACGAGGCGCAGCAGCCGCAGCTAGCGGCCTTCGTCCGGTGCGTCAACGGCCGGGGCGAGAGCCTTCGCCAGGTGCTGGGCAAACTGGCCTTCGACAAGTCGCTGTTCGGCAACGCGTTCCTCGAAGCGGTCACCGACCCCGGGCACACCTTTCTGTCGCTCTACCACCAGGACGCCTCGCGCTGCCGCGTGGCCCGCGACTCGAAGCACGTCCTGCTGCACCACGACTGGGCGGCGTTCAAGCCCGCCGAGGCGCGCTCGCTGCCGCTCTACCCCGACTTCGAAGCGCAGGAGGACGGCACGCTGCGCTCGATCGTCCATTACAAGGATTACGAACCGATGTTCGAACACTACGGCGTGCCGCCCTACATCGCGGGGTTCAGCGTCTCGGCGATCGCCTGGAAGACCGACCGCTGGAACATCTCGCGCCTCGACAATTCGTTCCAGCTGTCGGGCGTGATGATGCTCGACTCGTCGGTGGACAACGAGGCCGAGGCCGAACGCATCGTGCGGCTCGCCGAACAGAAGTTCGCCGGGAACCCCGGGCAGGTGATGTTCGTCATCCGCGACGGTGGCGAGGACGACAATTCGCGCTTCATCCCCATTGCCGCGCAGAACGAGGGCGACTGGCAGGCGCTGCACGAACAGGCTGTCGGCGACATCGTCGTGGCCCACTCGTGGTTCCGGACGCTGAGCGGACTGGACTACGCTGCGGGATTCAGCGCCGAACGCATTCTGCACGAATACGAGGTGGCGCTCAACACGGTGATCCTCGCCGAGCAGGACGAGCTGACAGAGCCGATCCGCGCCGTCATCGCCTCGGTGCTGGGGCTGGACACGACGTCGCTGCAAATCGTCAACTGTCCGCCGACCCGCTCGAAACCCATCTACATGAAGGTCTGGGAGGCCCGCAAGGCCGACGGACTCGACTACGACCCGGAAGACCCCAAACAGCAGGTCTTCCT
>OLNQ01003806.1_pt1 | contig 11888 bp, 11 predicted proteins | sample 1672821 | NCBI WGS metagenome assembly OLNQ01 (sample SAMEA3136727, study PRJEB25190) | human gut metagenome | biome: human gut; feature: human-associated habitat; material: faeces | place: Austria | collected 2013 | reverse complement strand
CAGGTATTACAATCTCAATATGTTAGTTCCCACTAACTTTGTTAATAAATAAAAATCTCAACTATCATTATGACAGTTGAGAAATATTTATGCAGTTCTTTTCCAGATGTAAACTGCTAAATAAGGTTGCATGTTGTTATGTGGTTGTCCACCACCATTCAATTCAGTACCAAGAATACCGCTCACATATGAAGTTGTTTGTCCTTGGTCTTTATATGAAAATCTAGCCCTGTCAAGTGTAATACTTCCACTTCTAGAATCTGCGCCGTATATTCCATGTGAGTGATTTGGTATTTCATCAATTGATAGTGTATGTTCTGCTTCACCACCAGTAGAACCTAAAGGGTAAGTATTATTTGCACCAATCAAGCAACGCCCACCAGCAGTCTTTACCCATGTTCCACCCCATGCTGTCTGAGGATTGAAAGTAGAACTTGTACTGATGTAGATAGAACCTACTGGATAAAGTGTTTTCCAGTATACAGCAAGCATAGAATGCAAGGTTGTAATTTGAGAAGTATTGTTATCAACTTTTGTAGTAAGTGATGAGATATCAGAAGTATTGTTAGTGACTTTAGTATTAAGTGTTGAGATATCAGATGTATTTTCATTAACTGATGTTTGTAGATTTCTTACATCTTGTTTCAGCTGTGTTACATCTGGTCCGACAAGACTAGCAGATTCTTTAGCTTCATCAGCATACTGTTTAGCATTATTAGCGCTTGTTTGTGCTTCGCTTGCTTTTGTAGTAGCTACGGTAGCAGACTGTTGCGCACTGTTCGCTTTCTGTGTCGCTGTAGTAGCTGACTGAACAGCAATGTTTGCTTTCTCAGTCGCTGTAGTTGCGCTAGCCTGAGCAATGTTCGCCTTTGCAGAAGCTGTTGAAGCTGACTGTGAAGCAGAAGTAGCAGACTCTACAGCAGTGTTCTTAGCCTGTACTGTTTCATTGTAGACAGTAACAACATCATGAGCATACTGTTCAGTAGCCTGTTTCAGTGTCAGTACTTCATCACGCATAGTAGTTACAGAAGCTACTGCTTCTGTAGCAACTCTAGCACCTTCAAGTACAGCTAGATAATCAGAGTGTACTTCATCCCTGATATTGTTATTGATTTTAATAAGTTCATTCAGTTTTTGAATAACTTTGCAGAGTACTTCATAGTAGGATAATGATTCGTCATATACAAGTGGAAGTACTTTCTGACAGCATACATTTATTTTATTGATTTTGTTCATTTAATTTAGTCTCCAATTCATTAACAGCATCAACTAATTCATTTATTTTATTTGTAAGTTTGCATAGAACTTCATAGTAGGATAAAGAATTATCGTAAACAAGTGGTAGCACCTTTTGGCAGTAGCAGTCACCGAATAATTCAGATTTGTTAAAATTTATATCTGTCATATATCTTCCTTTCTATATACATTATATCATATACTATAACATTTTACCACAACTGAAAGAACAAATCACTCAAATCTTCAATCACAAGTTCATCAATGTCAGTGTAACTGTCTACAAGTTTGTTGTAGATATTGATATATTCTGAACCACCATTCTTGCCAAGCAGTTTACGTACATAAGATTGTGTGGAATTGTTACTGCCATTAGATGTGTTTGAAGATTCATTTGTCACAGACTGGGTAGTTTCAGCAGTACTTGAACCTGTTGCATTAGAGTCACTGTTCTGGTCTGAAGTACCCTTGTTGTGAGTAGCACTAGATAAGTACTGATTGTTTTCAATACCAGTGAGTGCACCCTGTGGTGTGTCGTTTGCTGTCTGCCATGCGTCAGACGCACTGTGGGATGTAGCACCACTTGTAGTATTTGAAGTATTTTTTGCTGAACCAGTAGTCGTGTTTGTGGAATTTCCTGAAGATGTGTTGGTGTTCGTGTTGGAACCATTACCCTTATAATCTTCTGTCATGTCAGTAGTGAATAGAAGTTTGTCTTGGATATCCTGAAGGTTCTTGTACATGAGATTGTACTTAGGCATGATAAGTATCATACGGTCACGCAAGAACATTTTCCATCTTCCCACTGTTTCACAGCATATTTCCCTAGTGTAGTAGTGGCGCACTATGTTAGATTCAAGAGTAGTTCTATATGACTCATCAAATATAGGATAATCAAAATCAAAAATCTTAGGTACAGCATTGGCAATGATTTCTTCTGCATTGCCATTGTCACTTGGCGTGTCAGTGTTGTATGACTCACATATAAATCTAAGTTCAGTTGTATATTTACTCATGTGTATCGTCTCCTATATTTCCCTTTTCTCCTGATTGAGCGTCTTTTGTAAAGTCCATAACTTCTTCTGAGAACTGATAATCTTCACGGAAGTCACAGTCAATGTTCAATCCGAACATCTTATTGATTTGTTCACAAGCCTGTCTGCGGGCATTCAGTCTAGAGTAACGTGAAGCAACTGTACCACCCTGTGACCGTGTTACTTCATCAGATACCATTCTTTCACGTTTCTGAAATGATACATTTGAAATACCTAAGTAAGTCAATGCTTCATTCCAAATCTGCGTTTTCAGTTGGTAGATTTTATCAGCCACATAAGGCGCCTGAGTTGACAGTACCTGTAGTGCATTCATGTCCAGTGATTTGTCAGCAAAGATAACTGGTGCATTTCCGTCATATTCCTTGTAGAGGTTAGTCAGTGTAAGTCGCTGTTGCTCGTTACCCTTGATAAGTATAGGTGTTTTCTGTGCGTTTGCATTCACATCAATGATACGGTCTAGATTGTATAGACGTTTGGCAAACATCTTCACATCAAGCCAAGAGTTTGTGTGTAGCATATTGTTGAAGATAATCACACTGTCCTTGTCTGTTAGCTGTTTCTGATAGCCATTGACAGCAAATGCACGTCTTTTGATAGGGATACGATATACATTCAGTTTACCATTGATAAGACACTGCAAGGCAAGATAGTCACCAAGTTCATCATCCTTGAAGAATACAGCATGACCGTCTGTAAATAATACCATTTCCAAGAAGCGTTCATCAATACCTTCAGGAAGGTTTTTCCATTCAAACATTGATATTGACAGTTCCATGAGTCTATACGCATACTGCATATACGTATAGTTATTCATGGAAAGTGATTCTTCAAAATTTGTTTTTCTTCTTCCCATAATTTTCCTTTCTTTAATTTCTGTCTACCGTGTTATCTAAAGTATAGTTACCTACTTCTTCAAGATTGTTCCAAGTTGTAATACCATTGTCATAGATTGTCTTGATTGTTACCAAGTCAGTATTGTTGATATTTCCTTTGATATTGCATCCAACTGTTTTCAGATAACTCCAGTGCTTACGATTCTGTCTTTCAGGTACATACATTGTTCTTTGTGCGTATCCGTATTTGTCAAAATAGGCATCAATTCTTTCAGCATATTCACGTTTAATAAATTTTTCATATACGGTGAACCCAATTAAGTTCCACCTGACGTTCCAAGTATCATTCATCAGGGCACCATGCAAGTTAGATGGATGCATCTGAATATCCTCTTTCTTTGCCATCAGCTGTGCTGTCGCATTCTGATAGGTGTTCAATGCACTCAGCTGTGCGTTTGTCTGTGCAAGTGTTGCATTCTTCATTGCTGTCTGAAATGTGTTGACTGAAATAGCCTCGCTTGCATTCGCACCAATCTGTGAGTTCAGAAGCTGTGTGTTGATTTGATTTGCGTGTGCATTATAAATATTCTGATTAAGAGATGTCTGTGTAGTTTCTGAAAACATCCCAAGCGTATTACCAACAAATCCTGTAATATCCCCTTTAAGACCAGCACCTACAGCATCCACTGCCTTACCAGCTATATTGCTTACACCATTGTATAAAGCCTGATTTGATTGTGCTGTATTGATAGCGAGTGAAGCACGGTTGCTGTTTTCAGCCTGTGTCAATGCACTGTTTGCCTGTAAATGCTGATTCGTTCTAGCGTTTGCGGCGTTCAGTCCAGCCATTGTATAGTTGTTTTCAGCAATTGCCATGTTTGTATCATATGTGTTACCAATGGCATTGAGTGAAGCAGAATACGTGTTCTTATTCTGTGCAAGCCATACTTTAAAAGTATCTCCGCTGATAGCACCTGTAGGATATACATTATACGTAAGTAAATATTGTGCTATATCCGTTCCAACACTGTTCAGATAGTAACGAATAACTAATGAACTCTGTGGCTGTGGTAGTTGAGTAGATATTACTTCAAAGTGATATTGATAGTCAAAATCTTTTGGTGGACTAGTTGTGTTTTTTTCACGAAAATTTTCATACTGAAGTTCCAATGTCTGACCTAGATGGTTATAGCAAGAAAGAAAACAATATGGGGATGTCAGCAACTTATAGTTACGTGGTGAATAACTCCCTACTGTAGGCGTTCTCTTAAATTCTTTTGCTATGTTTAATTTGTCATCAGGCGGACAGTTATAAATAGCAATAATGTTATCTTCCAGACCGTTGTCTACAAATTCTTTCAGTTCTGCTATTGCATCAGCTTGTTTTTTTATAGACCAGTGAAGAGATAATATTATACCTGTACCAGCAGACGGTCTAGGATGTGAACCATTTGAATAAGTTGTAGCAAGAATTAAATATGTGGAGTCTGTTGAAGAAGGTGTATTCAGTGGACTGAATGTTAACTTTGTATTGTACCCATATGTTGGTCCAAGTTCAAGTCCTTCAGGCTGTGTATTCTCATACAGTGCGTCTGTCTTGCTGTGCTGTCTGTCAACGAATGTAGGCATGAACTCATAATCATAGCACCATGTCTGCATTACATCCAAGTCATAGTATACATCAGTAACATCATTACTTACGTATCCAATACCCGTTATAAATGCATAGAACCACTTGTTTTCAAAGTTTGTATTCTTGAACATCAGATAGTTACAGTCAATCAGCTGTTCATACTTCAGTGCTACTCTGATAGTACCAAGCTGTGAGCGCTGATAGGAATAGTCTGTCAGTGTATATTTCTTGTAAGCCATGAAAGCCTGTGCCTGTGTATCCTTGTCAGGATAATATACAGTGTGTTCATAGCTTTTATTCAGAGGGATATTATTTAAAATATATATTGTCGTATTCGGAACAATGTACATAGTCTACCTCACTTTCTTATTATATTATACCATACAAAAGCATAATAAAAAAGAACAGATATTATCTGTTCTTTACTGATTAACCCTTGGTAAGTGTAACTGTTGCACCTACTGCGGAAGAACCATTGATAGTTGTTCCACCTGTATATGTTGCACCACCCATTTCAACAACAAGTGTAATTTCAGTTGCTACCTGTGAAGCTGGGATAATCAATGCACCGTATTCATTGACTGCAATACTCTTTGTGACAAGTGTTTCAGTCTGAACAAATCTAGCTGTATTCGGTGCAAGTGTTGCACCGTCTGCCTTTGCTTCCAGTGTGAATACTGTAGCTTCAGGAGATACATCCTTGCTCATGATTTCAGCTGTGATTGTGTTTGGTAATGCAATATTTGCTGTACCAGCTACAAATGCAATTGCGTTAGCAAATGGTGAGTTACTGATTGTTTTCCATGTGTGGTAGAAGTAGTTCCAGTACAGTCCACTTGCAACATACTTTTCTGTGAACTTTGTAGTGTTGTCATAGATTTGGAACCAGTCCTCATCTACAATGACAGCCTTGACATCTTTCATCAGTGCAAGTTCATTTGCTGTGACTTCTTCAATTCCATCAGACTCTGCTCTGATTTCAGCAAATCGTTCATTGTCGAATGTATCCCAGTCATCAATTAGATACAACGCACCCATGAAGTCAGCCTTATCCATGTTGAATGCACTGGCAAGTACGTTTACATCAAACTGTGCATTGAACTTTGCATCCATGAAGATAACCTGTCTGTCCTTAGGTGTTGTATTCTTGACACCGGCTTCATTGTACTTGTCGCTCATGAATGGCAACTTGTTTGAAGCTGTTCGGAATTCAACTGCGCTTTCTTTCAGGTCTGTGATATCACCAATGGACTGTGGGTAGAACTTACCATGTGAGATTGCCTTGATAAGCATATACTTAGTCAATAAGTATTCATCATATTCTGCACTTGTATAGATACTGTCTACGATACGTGCAATCATGTCTGTTACACCGTCTACAGATAAGAAAGCCTGTCTTAAATCTTCATCCTGAATCGTTGTAGGGTACATGACACGCCAGTTCATTACATGGAATGCACTCTTTACATCAGGAAGTGTACGCTTGAATTCACGTTCAGCACCCTTTTCAGGTGTGTAGTATACAGCCTTTGTAATACCCACAAAGATTTCTTCAACTGTTTCACCGAATTCAAGATAACCTTTCTTAAGTCTTGCATAAGGATTGTTGAAGGTAGCGGATCGAACCACTACAAGTGCAATTCTGTTGATAAGTGCATCCAGGAACTGATTAGACAGTGCTGGATTTCCACAGATAATTTCACCGACCTTAGGAATGTCACTGTACTTTGTTACTTCAGGTACATCATTCTGATACTGATAGCCAGCGTTCTTACGAATGACATTCAGGATGTCCAGTGTGGTAGCGTTTAATGTTGATTTTGCAACTCGTTTAGCCATAGTTTCTATTTCCTTTCCGCAGAGAACAAGTCATTGAAAGTTTCCTTTTCATCCTCATCCTCTTCTTTCTTCTCATCAGCTGGTGTTGGATTGACATCTTTCTTTTCATCATCCCCACCGCTCATGAATCGCTCTTTGTACTTTGTGCGCCACTCCTTATCGTTTTCTTCAAACTTTGCTTTCCAGTCTGTTTCGTCTTTCTGCTTCTCAGCAAAGTCCTTGAAGGTATCATCTACATCTTCAAGAAGCTGAAGTGTAGCATCATCTGTATTGTCCTTGACATAGTCACGGACAATTTTCAATAATTCTTCTCGTGTTCTTACTGCCATAGTAACTCCTTTCTTCCTATATTATATCACATTCTACGTCTTAAAGATATAGGAGAAATATAATACATAAGACTCAATGAGTCTCTTTTCTTGTATAACGCTGTAATTGTATTGTCTCCATTTCCAAAAGTAAATGTTGTATTCATAATGTTTGTATTTGCAATCGTTCCATTTGTTGTGCTTGCAATCCACTTGTAGAATACCAGTCCACCACTTGGTGGGTCTGCATAGATATTTGTAACTGTTCCAGCATCAGCAGTATAAATATCAGCTTTTCCATTTACAACTTTAATAGATGAAATTTTTACAAATGTTGCTTCTATTGTGCAGTCCCCATCACCAAATTCAAATACCGCTATAGGCTGGTTAACATTGTCAATATATCCAGCGCCGTTGACTATCCATTTTTTAAAGTGGTATCCACTTGGTACATCTGCATATATTGATGTTCTGTTTGTAGGATGACCCACATAACTGTCAGCATGACCGTTTACTACAGTCAATGTGTAGATAGGCACAGGTGGTGAAATACTTGGGTGATACAGAAATCCTAGAAATGGTCTTGTGTATCCACTGTAGTAACCCCAGTTCCATCCACGTCTACGTGTTCTTGTTACAAACACTGTTCCGCCATGTTTTTCGTCACCATAGTCAGACTCGGATGTAACTACAGTATCGTTGTCAATAATTTCTTCGACAATGCATACATGACCAGCACCTCTTCCCCACACCATACATGCACCTAGCCTTGGGTCTTGTCCTTTTTCTGCGCTTGAATTTCCATAATAGGTTGATGCATTTCCCCAAGGTAAAATACTTGGGTCAAAATCATAATGCTGATTTGCAAGCTCCATCCAGCGCCCGTGCACGTATCCTGTACAGTTGGGCAAAACTGACCCACTCCATGGTCTGTTTACTGGGTTACCTAAAATCTGCTTGTTATATCCACCATATGTGGTTTTTGTCCAGTAAGGGTCTCCGCTACTTGGAGCGCTTGTTCTTGGTGTATAACTCATGCCTTTCTTCCTCTTCTAACAGACTGAGAAAACATGAAAGTATGTATTCAATATAAATCATCAGTCCAATAAATGTCAGTACTATAAATATCATGGTCTTGCATTGCTCAGATATGGTGCCACACCACTGTTGTACTTACCACCATACACATAGCCTTCATTCTTTGTTACAGCATCCTGAACATAGTACCAGCAGATATTTCCTACCTTTGCACCATAGCCATAGTAGTACAGCTTTCTACCCTTAGGTGCTACTTCCTTGATTTTGCCAGTAGTACTTGGATAGTCACGCATATTCAATGCACACTTCGTTGTAAATGTCTTAGGCTTCCTGCCATAGATACCTGAAAGGTTCCATGTCTTTACTCTATCACCTGAAGAATTTGTTGCCTTGTCAGCAACTGTAACTCTGTATTTGTCAGGCAGACAGATAAAGCCTTGGAATGCTGTATTGCCACCATGCGACTTGTATCCTCTACCGTACTTGTAGCATCTTACTTTTTCCCATCTCTTACCTCCATAGTTGGATTGTGCAACAACGATATAATCTTTGAAGATACCGACTACAATTGCTACATGACCGTATCTTCCGTTCCAGCAGGCAACTGCACCAAGTTCAGGAACACTGCTTCTTCTGTATCCGTCAGCTGTATAACCGTACCACTCCTTTGCATTTCTTCTAGAAAGCTTAGGTCTTACCCCCATCATTTCATACCATGCACCCCATGCATATCCAACACAATTCGGCAAACATGAAGTTCCGTTTACTCTAATGCATTCATTCACTCCGCCTGAACTTACATGACGATAGTATCTGTTCGTGTAGTCAGGCTCTGTAATTCTAAGTACACTCATAATCTACTCCTCACTTTCATCCATATCCTGTGGTGTATCATTCACTTCTGTATCCATCTTTGGAGTATCACTCTCTTTCTGCAGTACATTCAAAGCGTTAGACAACGCTTCAGGAATCGGAACATACTCTCTCAGGTTTTCAATACAAGAGTAGAACTCCATTGCAATCAGACAGTACAGTGTAGCGTTGCTCACATAGCTGACCTTTAGAATGTAGTCAAGACAGAAAGCAATTACCACAAGAATATAATCGTAACACTTCTTCAGCATCCCTTCCTTGAATCTACTCGACTTCAAATCATGTGAAAGAATTGCTTTGATAATACCTGTAACAATGTCAAGTGCAATTGCAACGCTCATTACCGCAATTGCTCCTTCATTCATCTGAATCAGTTTAATCACATCTTCCATAGTTTATAATGTATCCTTTCTATGATATAATTATAACATAAAGGATGGTATATTTATATATGGAAACTGTTTATTATGATGGAACTAAACTTCTTTCAATGAAAGATATCAATGGCAATACGCCTGAAATATTCATGGTAACATCAAACCGTACAGCTGGTAAAACAACTTACTTCGGCAGACTGCTTGTCAACCGTTACCTGAAATCAGGTGCCAAGTTCATTCTTCTTTACCGCTTCAATTACGAGCTTGACGACTGCGCTGAAAAGTTCTTCAAGGACATTCAGAAGCTGTTCTTCCCTCTGTATGAAATGCGGTCTGAATCACGTTCCAAAGGCATCTATCATGAACTGTATCTCGTTGACAGAAAGTATGATGACGGAGACAACACAGGCTGTTCATGTGGGTACGCAATCTCACTGAACAGTGCTGACCAAATCAAACGCAACTCACATCTTTTTTCGGATGCTGAATCAATGCTCTTTGACGAATTTCAGTCCGAGACTAACCACTACTGCAACAATGAAGTCAACAAGTTCATGTCTATTCATGACTCTATCGCACGTGGTCAGGGAAAACAGACACGCTACCTTCCTGTCTATATGCTTTCAAATACTGTATCAGTTATCAATCCGTACTATGTAGCAATGGGAATATCAAAACGCCTTTCAACAAGAACAAAGTTCCTTCGTGGAAATGGATTTGTGCTTGAGCAAGGGTACAATGAATCAGCTTCAAAGGCAATGCGTGAATCAGCATTCCATCAGGCTTTCAATGACAGCAAGTATGACAGGTATGCAACGACTGCTACATATCTGAATGACAACTCTGCTTTCATTTCAAAAATGACTGGAAGAAGCTACTACCTGTTTACCCTGAGGTTTGAAGGAAAAGAGTACGGTGTACGTGAATACCCTGACAGCAACATTGTCTATGTATCAGACAGTGTTGATGAATCATTCAAGACAAAGATAGCACTTGACCTTGAAAGTCATGATATCAACTATGTACTTCTGTCACGCTACAATGAATACATTACAAAACTTCGGTTCTTCTTTGACCACGGATGTTTTCGTTTCAAGAATCAGGAATGTAAAAATGCAATCATAAATATGTTGTGCTACAAGCAGATATAGTGTATAATATTATTGTACCGAAAGGTACAAACTCTCTGTCTGCTTTGGCTTGACGTTATGTTTTTTCATTGAGTACCTCCTTATTTATGAAACGCAAAGGAAAAAGAGTATTGGGTATTACCCAGTACTCTTTTTCTATATGTATCGACTCACCCTGTATCGCTCATGCGGTTAGCTGTCCGACAGTGACAAGGCACCACTTAAGGCGTGCTATTCCTCGCCACCCAATGATTGATAAGCAGGATGTGATACGCATATACTTTACTTCATTGTGAAGTCAGTGTCAACTAGAATTACGCCACCGTCAATTCTTTTCGGTAGCAGTTTACCACTCAGCTTCAGTCCTGCATGAAAGTCCTTCATTGTCTTTTCGCCCTTTTCCATTTCATCAATGAATATATTCTTGCACGTCTGTGGCATTCCAGCACACTTTACATTGTAGTATGGCTTTTCTACTGGTTCCAAATCTTCATGTGTGACGTGTTCAATGTATGTTTTCTGCCTTACAAATATACCTTTATCCCAACTGCTTTCAAGCTTCCAACAACAGAAGTTAGTAGGATGTACCCTGATACCCTTTATCTCATCAGGTGAAAGGTCACAGTGTATACTGTCTGTATCCGCATAGATGAAACCTCTTTTATATTCTCCATAATAGTTCATCTGAGCACTTCTGATTGTGAAGTTTCTTGCATAGCTTGTGATTGCACTTCCTACAGCGATGTATCCAGCCTTTTTCTTGTGTTCTTCCACAAGTTCAAACTTCAGTACACCATTCTCAATATAAGGTCGTTGATAACTGCTTACGTCACTGCTTGCCATCTTGCCATACAGATTGTTCAGGAACAGTTTTGCAAGTGTACGCATTGCACCCTTGCTGTTCTGCTTGATTTCCTTATACTTGTTGATATAGATATCAAACAGTCCTATTTCAGTATGAAACCAGCATCCGTGAAGTATCACTTCATCATAGACATCATAATGGTCATGCATCAGCCTGTAGTCTGTACACGTCAGTGTCAGTCTTACCCTGTCTGTAAACTCTCTGCCGTTTATGTCATATCCGTGCATAACCTTCTGACCGTTTACTGTAGGTCGTGAATCCTTCAGGCACTCTGTAGAATGATAGAAAGGTGAACCCTTTATCTGTATGAATGGAAGATATCCTTCCTTGATTCTGAATGAACATTCAATCGTGATGAAGAAGTATTTTTTATCTCCTCTTGCCTTTTCAGGTATCTCATTTCCGTACCAGAATGCAGGCGCACCAACTGGATATCTGTTACCACTTTCGCTGTGCATCATTGATGGGTACAGACTGTTTACATCTGCTGTCAGTCCTCTGTACTTTATCATGTTTGTCTTTTCAGGTACAACATAGCACCACCCACCGTGATAGCTTTTTCTGATATATTCATCTGCATTGCCTGCACCAAAGATACGCTCATCCAGTGTGTACTCTGTCAAGTCAGGAAACCAGTTATCCCAGTCAACCCCAATCAGATTTTTATATTCTGCAAGACAACAGCTTCCAATCGTCAGCCT
>OLNQ01003799.1_pt1 | contig 11902 bp, 10 predicted proteins | sample 1672821 | NCBI WGS metagenome assembly OLNQ01 (sample SAMEA3136727, study PRJEB25190) | human gut metagenome | biome: human gut; feature: human-associated habitat; material: faeces | place: Austria | collected 2013 | reverse complement strand
TGCTCTTCCGATCTTACAATTTATAGTAAGAAAAGGAGCACATTTTACAGCATATGCGATATTAGGGGGACTTTGTTTTGCAAACTTAAGAGCATTCAATAAGTTTAAATTAAAAAGCAATTTTTTAATAGCTCTTGTAATATCAGCTTTATATGCTGCATCTGATGAACTACATCAGTATTTTGTACCGGGGCGTTCGTGCGAATTTAGAGATGTTATGATTGATAGCTGTGGGGCTCTAACTGGTATAATTGTAGTTATTATTTTTAGTAAGATAATACAAAAATTAAATAAAATAAAAAGGGATAAAAATCAAGATATAATCTAGATAATAAATATATAAACAGGGGATGAAGTATATGAAAGCACTAAGTGAAAAAGTTTTTTTAAAACTAGATATGCCAAATAGCAAAGATATAAAAAGTGATAGAGATAGGATTTTAGATAAGTTAAAAATCAAATATAAAAATGTAGATATGCCTTATAAAATAACAAAAGACTTATATCCAAAGTGTAGAGAATCTAATTTTGAACACGGAATAGATGCGGAAGGCATTGAAGGAAATGATGAATATTTTCTTAATTGGAAGGTGGAGCAGGTTAACGCCAATATGCTTAATGCTGATGAAGTGGAAATAAAGGCTGTAATAGCCTTGGAAGCCATTGTTTTCAAAAAGGTGGAGCAAAACTTTGTAACGGAAATCAATCAGGGGCCGGTTGATATGGAGGCTTTAAATAGTGCACCTGTTTTGAAAGGATACATTGTTCAAAAAGGAGATACTCTTTGGAAGCTGGCAAAGGAAAATTACACAACAATCGAAAAAATAATGACAGTTAATAATCTGGAAAATGAAACAATCAAAAAAGGCGACAGATTATTGATTATAAAATCTTGTCAGGCATAATGAAAAAAAGTATACTAGGGGGAGAGTATATATAGTAAACTATATATAAAAAAATATATATTCTGATTATAGATGATAAAAAGATAATGAATCCATCGGAGGAATACAATGGAGAAAATAGAATTAAAGGCGTACGGTAAGATTAACCTTGGTCTTGATGTAATAAGAAAAAGACCGGACGGTTATCATGACCTTGATATGATAATGCAGATGGTTGATGTGTACGATGACATAGTAATTACAAAAAATAAAACAGGAAAGATAGAAGTAAAGACTGATACGGCAGTTTTGTCTAATGGCAAGGATAATCTTGCATATATGGCGGCAAAAATGTTAATGGATGAGTTTAAAATTAAAGACGGTGTTAATATATATATTAACAAGCGTATTCCAATTGCCGGGGGAATGGCAGGGGGAAGCTCAGACTGCGCAACAACATTAATGGGAATTAACCAGCTTTTTGAACTTGGTCTTTCAAAAGAAGAATTAATGGAAAGAGGAGTAAAACTTGGAGCAGATGTTCCTTATTGTGTTTTAGGCGGAACAGCCATAGCAAGAGGCATTGGAGAGGTTTTAACACCACTTCCTGCACCAGCTGACTGTCACGTAATTATAGCAAAACCACCTGTTTCAGTTTCAACAGCATATGTTTATGGACATATAAAACCTTTGGAAATAACTAAAAGACCGGATATTGAAGCCATGGCACAGTCTATTAAAGATGGTGATTTGAAGAAAATGGCGTCTTTAATTTACAATGTTATGGAAGATGTAACAGTAGGAGAATATCCAATTATAAGTGAGATTAAACAGGTGATGCTTGATAATGGAGCACTTAACTCAATAATGAGTGGAAGTGGTCCTACAGTTTTTGGATTATTTGATGATAAGGAAAAGGCACAGCAGTGTGTTAAGACTTTGGAGGAGAAAGGTCTTACACAGCAGCTATACCTTACAAAATTCCATAACGAATAGAGCTTATGACAAGCAGGTTATTAATTTTGACATAGGTTATTGAAAAATTTCAAATATTTAAATTTGAAATTATATTTTGTTACGGTGTGATACTGGGTATCAGACAGTGAATCACGTAATTTTTTCTTGGAATTGTCAGGTAGGACGCCTGTTGAAACGTCAACAAAACATAGTGGAGGATATAGGACACACCACCAGTTGTGTCCTTTTCCATTGCCGATTTTAATGGTGTATGAAGTATAGGTTCCCTTAGGAAAAATCACGTCACCATATGTTTTTACGGGAAAATCGCTGAAACCGAAAGTTGAACTTACAGTGTAATCATATCCATTATCAGCTATGGCTTTTGTGGCGATTGATTTTATTGTTTTGTCATTATTAAGAATAAAGTTTTTTGCTTCATCAACGGTTTTAAAATCGCCGGTTTTTTCATATATGTAGTTAACAACGGATTCCTTGACACGCATTTTCAGAGCCTGGTCGCTTACAGAGTCACTGTTGGCAAGTATATGAAAACGAATGGCACTGTGAGACAGCACCGAAACAGTTGATTTGGTTTCAAGATTCAGAAAAATGTTCCAGGTTAAAATCCCGGTGGCAAATATGGCAATAACCATACAAAAAGATATTTGTTTTATATATTTCATGGTAATCTCCTTTTTTAAGCTTGTTTTCATAGAAGATTATTGACAATAAAGGCATAAGTTATACAAACATATTGAATTATTTTCAGATAAAAGGTAAAATAAAACGAATAAATAAGTAGGTGTAAAGGTATGAATGATAAAAATGCAGCAATTGGAGTATTTGATTCAGGTGTTGGTGGATTAACAGTGGCACGTGAGATAATAAGACAGCTTCCGGAAGAGAGCATTACATATTTTGGTGATACGGCTAGAGTTCCATACGGTAGCAAGTCTAAGGATACGATTATACGTTACTCCAGACAGATTATTAGATTTTTGAAAACAAAGAACGTAAAGGCAATTGTGGTTGCGTGTAACACGGCAAGTGCTTTTGCCCTTGATACAATAGAGAAAGAAATAGACATTCCAATCATCGGTGTTGTAAAACCGGGAGCAAAGTCGGCAGTTGAAAGTACAAAGAACAAACGTATTGGAATTATTGGTACAGAAGGGACAATAAAAAGTGAGTTGTATACACAGTATATCCACAGCATTGATCCTGAAATTACGGTGGTGGGCAAGGCATGTCCATTGTTTGTTCCGTTGGTGGAAGAAGGAATGCTTCACGATTCCGTAACTGACGAGGTGGCTTCAAGATATTTGGAAAGTATGAAAGAAGAGAATATTGACAGTCTTATTCTTGGCTGTACACATTATCCGCTTTTAAGAAGTACAGTTGGAAAGATTATGGGACCTGAAGTTAATCTTGTTAATCCGGCATATGAAACGGCAATAAGCCTTGATGGACTTTTAAGACAGAATGGCATAAGAGCAGACAAAGATGCAAAGCCGGAATATGAATTTTATGTCAGCGATGCAGAAGAGAAGTTTAAAGAATTTGCCAATTCAATAATGCCTCTTCACATTGAAAAGATTAATCAGATTAATATCGAAGAGTATTAAACAGAATGGAGAAGAAATGAATAATAATGTATTGATTAAAATCTCCGGTCTTCAGATGGTAGACGACACAGGTGATAACGTAGAATCAATGTCTGCCGGAAAGTATTATTTAAAAAAAGACAAACATTATGTTCTTTATGAAGATATGGATGACGAAAATGATGAAATAACAAAGAATACAATAAAGTTTAATAGTGAAACAGTAGAAGTCACAAGAAAAGGTCTTGTAACGGGCAAGCTTGTTTTTAAAAAGGGCAAAAACAACCAGTCCCTGTACAGCACACCTTTTGGCGATTTGCTGATGGAAGTTTATACGAAAGATATACTTCTTGAGGAAAAGGAAGACAACATTGACTTAAAGATAGACTATGAACTTTATGCCAATAACAGCAAAGTTTCAGACAGCATAATAAATATAAATATCCGTGAAACGGTATAGGAGTTGAGGAGTTGCATTAAGATGCGGCTCCTTGTTATTTGGTGCTGTTGTTAAAATAAATAGAGAGTACATCAAACGATGTACTCTCTAGCTTTACGCAGATATTACTTTCTGCCAAATCTCTTCTTTTTCTTAGGTGGTTCATAAATCGGACCACGGATTCTCTTAAATGAAGTAATGTAAAGACCACTTACTGTAGCTTTAATGTCCTGCTTAGGAAGAATCTGTTCGTAAACCTTAGGGTCAGCAATAAGATTCATAACTCTAGGACCTGCCTTTACTTTAACAATAGGAACCTTTGATATTCTTGCATATTTTGGAGACTGTTCCAAAACAATACTTGGAAGACCGGCTTCCTTAAGTTTCAATTTCTTTTTATCAATTACAAAAGCATTGATTGTCTGAGCGTTAGCTTCCATAGTTTTCTGCTGTTCAGCCTGTTTCTTTTCAGCCTTACGTCCAAAGAAATAAAGACCGATAAGAGCAGCAACAAGGACTACTAAAATCACAATCAAAACAATGCTCCAAGTAGCAAGTGCTAATACTGGTGTGTTTGTAATCATTGTGTACCTCCATATTAAATTATCATAATCTTGTGATATTTTATCATTTTATAAGTAATTTTACAATAGCTGTTAAAGCTGGTTACTTAAATTTTTTACCTGTTCATAGGCTTTTCCCGGTAAAAGCTTCTGTTCAGCACGGTCCATGTCTGTTGTGTAAATAGGTTTACCAAAGGAAACAATAACCTTACCTGATTTAATAAAAGGAAAATGATTTTCCAAAATATCGTTAGTTCCAGTAATGCCAACAGGAACTACAGGAGCTTTGGACTTAGTTGCTATTTTGAAACCGCCATCCTTAAATTCACCCATTTTCCCTGTTTTTGAACGTGTACCCTCAGGAAAAAGAAAAACAGAAATACCGGATTTAATCATATCAGCAGCTGAAAGTACAGCTTTAAGTCCGTTCCTTGGATCTTTTCTATCAAGAAAAATACAGTTAACAAAACGCATTATCCAACTTAAAAAAGGAACTTTTTCAAGTTCTTTTTTCGCAATATATCCTGTAGGACTGATCATTAAAGGATATGTTACTACAATATCAAAGAAACTGATGTGGTTGGCAACAAAAAGACATGCCTGATTAGGAATGTTCTCTTTTCCGTTAACTTCTAATTTGACACCACTTAAAAATGAAATACATTTTAGACCAAATTGTACAAATTTAAGCGAAGAACGGTTTCGAAGGTCCATATTAAAATGTTGAATAATCCATTCAACTAGCATAACCGGCAGCGAAACTATAAAAAATATTATAAGAAATACTGCAACTAACAAAAGTCTTATCATATAAATTTACCATCCTTAATATAATAATGTATGGGACAAGCACTACATATGTAGATATGATTTGAAAATACAAACATAAATATGTATATTTAAACTTTTTCCCACAGATATATATGTTATCATAAAACAAACAATAATTGAACTGATTGTTTGAAAAAGCATGGCATATAAGTATAAAGAATAATAGAGAGATAATCTGAGAAAATAATTTATGAATGACAGAGATATAATCTGTGAAAACATAATCTTGAATGAAAGGTTGGAATTGGTAAAAGTGTACAGTTGTTTTGCAAAATAATTGTAAAAAGTGTTAAAATAACGGATAAAAATGTTTTTATTTATTGAATATACTATATGTTCGTGCTATACTCAGCATATATAGCGAGTAGGATTCGCAAGTAAAGAGGAGGAATAATAATGAAGAGTTTAAAGAAAATAGCAGCAGTTGTAGCTACACTTGCTTTAACAGTAGGAATGACAGCTAACTGTTTTGCAGCAAGCTGGCAGAGTTACTTTGGTGTAAATGAAGCTTGGTTTGAAGGTGCAGAAGGAAAATTAAGTTCACAGTCAGCAACAGGTTGGACAGCAGATATGAAGACAATCGGTTGGGGAGGATGCTGGGGTGCTCAGGTTAAGCAGCCAGTTAAAGTTAAAAAAGGTGAAGAATACACAATCAAATACACATTATCATCATCTAAGTGTGATAAATGGGTATTCGTAAAGATTGCTGATAAGAAAGAAAACTTTGCTTATGGTAAGTGGGTTAAAATTAAAAAAGGTAAATCAGTATCAGTAAACGAAACATTCAAGGCTACAGCAGATTCAGATACACTTACATTTGGTATCGGTGGTGAATTTGGTGATAGAAAGGGTATTGATAAAGATGCAACAAAGAGATATTCATATGCATCAGGCGGAGCTGCTTCATTAAACGATGGAGATCCTACATATTCAACAACAGTCAAGTGTACAGGATTCTCATTTGAAGCAAAGTCAGCAGCAAGCACAGGAACAAATAGCACAGACACAAACACAAACACAAATACAAATACAACAGGTTCTACAGGAACAACTAACAATAATACAACAAGCACAACAGTAGCAACTGGTGATTTCTCACCAATGGCATGTGGTGCAGCAGCAATCTTAGCAGGAGTTGCATTAGTAGTATTTGCAAGAAAAAGAGAAGCATAAAATATAAAAGCTTATTTAGAAAGCCGCATTCAGAAATGAATGTGGCTTTTGTTATGTCAGGAAAAATTTAAACGATTTTATGAATCACTGAAAATAATTTTTTAAACAAAAATGAAAAATCGTTTTTGTGCCGATTTTATAAAGAAAAATCAAGAATTTATGAGTACAAAAAATGGGACTTAAAAACGATTTTAAAAGCACAACATACGGTATAATGGGCAAAAAAACAACAAAATATAGTTATTGTGAATAACTTAACAAAAGCTCATTGTATAAAATAGTCAAAAAAATAGAAGGACTTAAGAAGAAAAATATTTTAAAATGTGAAAAGTATACAAGAAAAAGAAATGAAAAATCGTTTTTAATTGTTGATTTGTACATATTGTTGTGCTAGAATAAGTTTTAAGGAAATCACTATGTGAATTCTAATGTAGGTGAAATGATTTTATCAAAATAGTAAGGAGGAAAAATATGATGAAAAAATTTGGCCGTAAAGCATTAGCTTTATCATTAACAGCCGTTCTTGGAGCATCAATGGTGCTTACAGGATGTGGTGGCAAATCTAAGAACGAAGGAAAGAAAGGTGAAGACTCAACAACAAAGATTGGTCTTACAACTGGTTTGGCTTCAGACACAACAGCAGATATTTCTATTATGACTTGGTCAGGTGATAGCAAATATTACGAAGATATCGGAGGCATGGATTTGTCAACAGACAAGCTTACATCACAGAATGTGGCTCAGGTTTATGCAGTAGCAAAACAGTTTAAGAAATTATATCCTAATATAAAGATTAATCTTTGGGCAAAGACTGGTGACCCTGATCAGCCAGGAACACCAAAGTGGGAACAGGAAATGACATCATTTAAGGCTAAGTATGGTAAGTACCCTGATATCTGGGCATCAACTAGCGTAACAAATGACATTAAGAAAGGTCTTGCAGCAGACTTATCAGTATTCTCTGATGATGAAACATATAAGGCATACAATGAAAACCTTATGAGTAACCTTAACTACTACGGCTTCCAGGGTGGATTACCATCATTCTCAATCCCTTGGGGTATTTGGGTAAACAAAGCTTTAGCAGAAAGCAAGAACATTAACGTTCCTGATCCTGACTGGACAATTGATGAATATACAAGATTCTTCACAAAGTCAGACAACACAAGCTTCTGGGGTGACAAGAGCACACCTGTTAATATCATTAATATGGGAACAACAACAATTAATAAGCAGATTAAAGAAAAAGGTACAGTTGATCTTGACAGCGATGAAGTTAAGTCATTGTTAAGCTACATTCCAAAATGGGCTGCTTCAACAATCGACGTTGCTGAAGGTGCAGGAACACTTTCAAAAGATATTAAGATTGAAAGCAAGACTTACTCATGGTATTACTTCTGTAACAACAGATGTTTAACAAACATTACAGATCCTTGGTACTTAACAGCAGGTGCTGATGAATCAGCTAAGGAAAGCGAATCATACATTGATTCAAAGGATTGGGATATTTATCCATTCCCATCAACAGATTACTGTGGAAATACAATCAAGGTAGTTATGGATCCAATTTGTATTCACAACTATGCAGCTGATGACGGAAACAAAGAATGGAACGATGATGAAAAAGCAAAACTTAAAGCTACATATACATTCGCTACATACTGGACAGCAAGTACAGAAGCTAAGCAGGCTATCTTCGATCAGAAGTGGACTGACAACGGTGCTGAAAAATCAGCAGCAGGAGATTCATTCCCTGTAGTAACTGGCGATACATACAAAAAGCAGATGGATATCTGGAACAACCTTCCAGCACATAAGACATACAAAGATAAAGAAGGCTGGAAAGAAATCTTAAAACTTTGGGAAAACAATGAATCATGGGATTACATTGACAAGTGCTGGACAAGTAAGATTACTGAAAAGGGTGAAACAACAGATGTTCTTTATGAATGGAACAATATGTGGAATGAAGAAGTTGCAGGTGCTTGGATGACTGATAAGGACTGGGGAGACAAAGTTAAAGCCAGATTATCAGATTGGAACACAACAATCAACAAACGTATCGAAACAGCTACAAAACAGTTACAGGATAAGTTAGTTGAAAACTACAACTTTGATAAGTCAAAATTCACATCTGACAACAAATAAGATTGAAAATGACTGATTAAATCAAATAATAATTGCGGAACTGCAAAAAGCAGTTCCGCTTTTATAACAAATAGAAAGGACAACAATGAAAAAGAAGATTATCGCAATTGTAATTGGAATACTATGTGTCATTGTTGCAGCTATAGGTCTTTTCCAGTTTGCATTCAAAACAAAAGCAACTTATGTAAAAGATGTAGATAGTGATAAGTTTAATAAAGCATATGATTTATTGGCAAATGCATATCTTGAGGATGGCGAAGAAGCTGACGTATATTATACAGACTTTATAAAAAAGAATACTGAAGCCGGAGAAGGGGAGCATAAGGCTACGTTAACTAACGGAGTGGATTCGGTTAAGTATTATGAAGAAAACAACAATGAAGACAACCAACTACCAGAGGATGTAAAAACATACTCTGATAAAATGATTGAATTAGAATATCAGAAATCAGCTAACTATAAAGTAAATGTAGAAAAAGCAGGATTATATACATTAAATGTAGATTATATTTCTGTTGGTGATTCGCTTTCAGATTATACTGTTAGCGCAAAAGTTAATGGAAAACATCAGTATTCAGAAACTAATACTATAGCATTACCAATTCATTGGACAGATGTTGACCAGGACAAATATATCGGAAGTGATGATCAGAAAGAATTTCCAAAAGACAGCTATGGAGATGAAATGGCTCCTAGCCAGTCAAGAATTCAGAAATGGGTTAATACAAATATTTACAATAATACTTACGTATCAAGCAAACCACTTACTTTCTATTTAAAAGAGGGTGAAAACACAATTTCGCTTGAAAATGTATCTTCAGGAGGATTGGCTTTAGGCAAGCTGACAGTAAAGGCAGCGACGGATGATACAATTTCATATGAAGAATATGCTGCACAGCATAGTGATGCAGAATTAGTAACAGACAAGGAAGAAGCATTACAGATTGATGCTGTTTATTATTCAGAAAAGAATTCTACAGATGCAATATATGGCACAAAGGTCACAACAGCACTTACAAGATTCAACATAGATACAGAAAAACTAAATACTTTGCACTGGAGTGCAGCAGGTAATGAAGTTACATATACATTCAAAGTAAAGAAGTCAGGAAATTACAACTTAGCTTTCCACTATAATAATGGAAAGAAAGAATTCGATACTTTTGAAACAATTAAGATTGACGGACAGGTTCCATTTAAGGAAATGTATAATTATAAGTTTAATCCGGTTTCATCAGGATATGCTAATGAAACTCTTAAGGATTCAAATGGAAACAACTACAATTTCTATTTTGAAGAAGGAACTCACACAATCACAATCAAGCAGGAAAATGAACCAATTATGGAAGCATACAGATATGCATTACTTTTACAGGAACATATCACAAACTTCCAGTTGGAAATCACAAAGATTACAGGTAGCGATGTAGATACTGAAAGAAACTGGAAGATGACAAAATACATTCCTGAAATTCCAAAATATTTAAATGCTTATGAAACAGTAATTCAGCATATCAGATATTTACTTCAGGATTATTCAGAAGGTGGAAACAGTGGTGCAGTTTTAGCTTACTTAGATGAAGCAGAACAGTTTATCAAGAATATGAAGAAGTATCCGGATGACATTGCTCTTCATACAGCAGACTTAACAGGTGCAGAAAACTCAATCCTCGTTTCATTAAGCAACTTCACAACAGAAGTAACATCAAATGATTTTACACTTGATAGAATTTATGTGTACGGAGACAAGAGTGAATTAGAAAGTCCTAATGCATCATGGGCAAGCTCATTATGGACGTCAATTAGAACTTTAACCAATACATTTACATCTTCAAAATACTCAACAGGTGTATCTGACAAAGATAAGGATACAATTACTATCTGGGTTAACAGAGCTATTACTCACGTAGATTTATTACAGAAGATGGCTGATACAGAATTTGTTCCTTATTATAAAGAAAAAACAGGAAAAGATATTAAAGTTCAGGTAGCAACAATGCCTGATGTAAACAAGTTGACATTGGCAATTGCGGCAGATGAAACACCGGACATTGCTTTAGGACTTGCTTCATATGTACCATTTGATTTGTCAAGCCGTGGTGCTTTATATGATTTATCACAGTTTGATGATTTCTGGACAGTAGCAAGAAGATTCCCGACAGGATCATTTGTTTCATATGTATATAATGAAGGAATGTACGCAATTCCTGAAACAACAGACTTTAATGCAGTTGTTTACAGAACAGATATCTTTGATCAGTTAGGACTTAAATGCCCTTCAACATGGAATGAATTGATAGACATTCTTCCAACTCTCCAGAGATATGGTAAGAACTTCTATCATAATATTTCAGCAGGTGTTTCAGGATACAAATGGTTCTACCAGACATCACCAATGATGCTTCAGAATAATGGAGAACTTTATACACAGGATGAAAATGGTCTTGTAACAACAGGTATTGATTCAAAGAACGCAGTTAAAGGACTTCAGCTTTTAGGAGATTTGTTTACAAAATACTCTCTTGATACATCAGTACAGAACTTCTTTAACTCATTTAGATACTCAACATTACCAATTGGTATTGTAGGTATGGAAGATTATACATTAATTAAGAATGGTGCTCAGGAATTGGACGGTAAGTGGAAACTTGCCGAATATCTTGGAACAGAACAGGAAGATGGAACAATTAACAGAAAGTTTGTTGCCAACGGAACAGGTGGAGTTATCTTTAAGAATTCTGAAAAGAAGGAAGCTTCATGGGAATTTCTTAAATGGTGGACAAGCAAAGATGTTCAGACAGAATACACATACACATTACGTTCAACATATGGTAAGACATATTTCTGGTTATCAGCCAATATGGCAGCTCTTCACAACAATCCAATGGCTGAAGCTGACAAGCAGGTTGTATTAAAGCAGATTAATCAGGTAACTGATGTAACAAGAACTCCTGGTCAGTACTTACTTGAAAGAACAATTTCTAATATTTGGACATCGATGGTATTCGACGGTACATCAGCACAGGTAGCAGTTGATGAGGCAAAGAACGATGTTAACAAAGAAATTGTAAGAAAGATGAAAGAATTAGGATTTTACGATGAAAATGGAAAACTTATAAAAGATTTCAAACTTCGTGGATATGATTGGATTAAACAGAATCAGGATAATGCAAAAGCAGATAAAGGAGAGGAGGTAACACAGAGTGGAAGCAACTAAAGACATTGCAACAAAACCGGCTAAGCCGGCAAAGATAAAGAGCAATAAAAAGTTTACAGAAACTGAAGGTTTTCATGCTTTTG
>OLNQ01003785.1_pt1 | contig 11923 bp, 10 predicted proteins | sample 1672821 | NCBI WGS metagenome assembly OLNQ01 (sample SAMEA3136727, study PRJEB25190) | human gut metagenome | biome: human gut; feature: human-associated habitat; material: faeces | place: Austria | collected 2013 | reverse complement strand
GGTTCTTCTCCCGCAGCAGCGCCACGGCGGCCTCCAGCTTCTCCTGGCTCAGCCGTTGGGTGCGGGAGAGGATGATGGTACCGGCGGACTCGATCTGGTTGTTGTAGAACTCGCCGAAGTTCTTCATGTATATCTTGACCTTGGTGGCGTCCGCTACGGTCACAAAGCTGTTCAGCTTCATGTCCGGTACGTCCTTCACGGTGTTCTCCACCGCCACGATCACGTCGCTGAGCTTGCCCACGCCGCTGGGCTCGATGAGGATGCGGTCAGGGTGGAACTGCTCATGTACGTCCTTCAGCGCCTTGTTGAAGTCGCCCACCAGAGAGCAGCAGATGCACCCGGAGGACATTTCACTGATCTGCACGCCGGAGTCCTTCAGGAACCCACCGTCAATGCTGATCTCGCCGAACTCGTTTTCGATCAGTACCAGCTTCTCGCCGGGGAAGGCCTCGGCCAGCAGCTTCTTGATAAGGGTCGTCTTACCTGCGCCCAAGAATCCGGAAACGATGTCGATCTTTGTCATAGAAAAAACCTTCTTTTCTCTGCCGCCCACTGCGGCGTAAATTTTGTTCCGTGCCCCGCGTCCGCCGTTCAGAGGACGAAAAAAGGGGGCGGGGACGTTTTTCACCTATATAATATCCCATTTTTTGAAAAATGCAAGTCCTGCCGTTAAAAACCGCGCGGCGGACATCCTGTGCCCGCCGCGCTTTTGTCATTCGCCGATCCGGTTTAGGATCAGCTGACTGAGCGACGCTGCCAGTGCCCGGTCGTACCGCCGCGTTTCCACGGTGCCGTCCATCTGTCCGTCCTCATCCGCCTGGCCGCTTTCGTTGTGGCCGCCGTTCAGGTCATCTTTGGCGCTGCCGGTGTCCGTACCGTTGGTGTCCGGCTGTGTGGTGATGCTGCCGTTGGGTGTGGTGTCCGGCGCGTTGCCGTTTGTCTTGTCGTCTGCCGCGCCGCAGGCCGCCAGCGTCACCGCCAGCATCACTGCCGCCGCCAGTGCAGCGAGTCGATCTGTCATATCTTTTTTCCTCCTTTTCCCATGTGCGCCGGCTGGCCCGCGCAAAACACGCGCACATGCGCGGAGAACAGCCGCCGCCAAACGTAGGTTTTGCCGCGGGCGGTTTTATAGCCCCGACACTTTTTGCCTTTTGCATCATTTGTACAGGAGAAGCCGTATCTTTTGTGGCGGAAGTATTGCATTTTCCGAAAAACCATGATATGATTTTTTCTACCTCAGCGATGGGTAAATGTTTGATTACGAACCGTGTTATTTGCTTAGGACATAACGACTTGAACATAGATGGAGGACGATATATCATGCAGAAGCTGGAAAAGCAGTATCATATCCACTGCGCCGAGGGCGACGTGGGCCGCTATGTTATTCTTCCCGGCGACCCCGGCCGCTGTGAAAAGATCGCGGAGCTGTTCGACGACGCGCATTTTGTTTCTCAGAACCGCGAGTACACCATCTATACCGGTACGCTGCTAGGGGAGAAGGTCTCCGTCTGCTCCACCGGTATCGGCGGGCCCTCCGCCTCCATCGCCATGGAGGAGCTGCACAACATCGGCGCTGACACGTTTATCCGCGTAGGGACCTGCGGCGGCATTGAGCTGGATGTCCGCAGCGGCGATGTTGTGGTCGCCACCGGCGCGATCCGCTTTGAGCATACCAGCCGGGAATATGCCCCCATCGAGTACCCCGCGGTGGCGAACTTCGAGGTCACTACCGCACTGGTCCAGGCGGCCAAGGCGCTGGGCAAGCGTACCCAGGTAGGCGTCGTTCAGTGCAAGGACGCGTTCTACGGCCAGCACAGCCCCGAGCGTATGCCGGTATCCTATGAGCTGCTCAACAAATGGGAGGCCTGGAAGCGCCTGCACGTCAAGGCCAGTGAAATGGAGTCCGCCGCCCTCTTTGTGGTGGCCAATGCCCTGAACTGCCGCTGCGGCAGCTGCTTCCATGTGGTCTGGAACCAGGAGCGGGAAAAGGCAGGTCTGGACCAGGATATGAGCGAGGACACCACCTCCGCCGTTCAGGTGGGCGTGGAGGCCCTGAAGCGGCTCATTCAGGCCGATCGCGCGGCCCAATAAGCTTCCCTGAAAAAAAGCGCCCCCTGTCATGCGCCCCCGGATGCGGACGGAAAGCTGACCTGCCCCGGTCGGTACCCCATGCGGCCATCCCATCAGAATCATGTCAGTTATACCCCGGCTGACACAGTCCCCTGAGAACAGAAGGAGGCGGGTGCCTCCTTGCCCCCGGCCACGCCGGGGGCGCTTTTTTGACTGGCATCTGAAAAAATTTCAGAAGACCTGACAAAAAGTCTTGTTTTTCCCGTTAAAAAGCGTTAAGATGATGCTTGCGCCGGAGGGCGTGCAGCATTTTACAAAGGAGAAAATCACATGGAGCGTATCTTTCATCTGAAAGAGAACGGCACCTCCGTCAAAACGGAGATCCTGGCCGGTCTCACCACATTCATGACGATGGCCTACATCATCGCCCTGAACCCCAACCTGCTGACCAACTTTGCCGTGGGCACTCCGCTGTGGAACGGTGTCTTTCTGGCCACCTGCATCGCCAGTGCCATCGGCACCGTGGTCATGGCCTTCCTCGCCAACAAGCCCTTTGTCATGGCGCCCGGTATGGGACTTAACAGCTTCTTCGCCGTCATCGCCGGCAATGTGGCCGCCATGCTGAACACCGACTACACCAGCGCCTTCCAGGCGGTGCTGTGCATCATTCTGGTGGAGGGTATCGTTTTCCTTCTGCTGAGCATTTTTAACATTCGTGATAAGATCGTCACCGCTATCCCTCTGGGTGTCCGTCTGGGTATCGGTCCCGCCATCGGCCTTATGCTGATGAACATCGGCCTGGGCTCCAACGTGGGAATCTACGCCGAGGGCAACGGCTATACCTCCCCCTTCTATGTCATGCGCGACTTCTTCGGCGCCATGACCCCCAGCGTGATCAAGGATCACATGGGTGCCGAGTACAGCCAGATGGTCCTGACTGTTATCACCATGTTCATCGGTCTGTTTGTCATCATCCTGCTGGCCAAGAAGGGCGTCAAGGCCGCCGTGCTGGTGGGTATGCTGGTAGCTTCCGTGATCTACTGGGCCGGCTGCTTCATCTTCCTGGGTACCAATCCCTTTGCCTCTCTGGAGGGCGCGTCCTTCCTGCCGCCCTTCCATGATATGGTGGAGACCACGCTGTTCAAATTTGACTTCACCGACTTCTTTAATATCGGTTGGTTCACGGCGATCAGCCTGATCATCACCTTCTGCATGATCGATATGTTCGACACCATCGGCACCCTGGTGGGTACGGCCTCCCGCGCCGGCATGACCGACAAGGACGGCAATATGCCCAACATGAAGGAGGCCCTGCTGTCCGATGCCGTGGGCACCGTGGCCGGCGCCTGCTGCGGCACCTCCACCGTTACCACCTTTGTGGAGTCCGCCTCCGGCGTGGAGGCCGGCGGCCGCACCGGCCTGACCTCTCTCACCGCCGCGTTCATGTTCCTGGCCTGTATGTTCATCGCGCCCGTGGCGGCCGTCATTCCCGCTGCCGCTACCTCCTCCGCCCTGATCTACGTGGGCATCCTGATGCTCCAGGGCCTGAAGAACGTGGATTTTGACGATCTGGACCAGGTAGTGCCCGTGTTCCTGATGCTGCTGGCCATGCCCATCTCCGGCTCCATCGGCCACGGAATCGGTATTGCCATGATCTCCTACACCGTGATCAAGGTGTTCTCCGGCCGTGCCAAGGATGTGTCTGTCCTGACCTACATTATTTCCCTGCTGTTTATCATCAAGTTCTTTGCCGTTGTCTAAACGGTCAGCGGCCCCCGGCACAGCCGGGGGCCGCTTTTCAGCCATGCGCACCGGCTCTTGGTCGGAGCGCATATTTTTATTGTTCCTGCTCGGCCTTGTATGCAATGGCCTCCTTCTGGTAGTCCAGCGCCGCCTGCCGCAGCTCGGCAATGGCGGCCTCGTCCAGCTGGCCTTTGATCTTGGCGGGGGAGCCGAAGGCCAAAGACCCGTCCGGTATCTCCACGTTCTGCGGTACCAGCGCCCCCGCGCCGATCAGGCAGTTGCTGCCTACATTCGCGCCGTTCAGCACGATGGCGCCCATGCCGATGAGGGTGTTGTCACCCACGGTGCACCCATGGAGAATGGCCCCGTGGCCCACCGTTACGTTTTCGCCCACCGTCATCGGATGGTCGTAGTCCACGTGCACCACACAGTTGTCCTGGATATTCGTGCCCGCACCGATGGTGATCGGTGCCCGGTCGCCCCGCAGCACCGCGCCGAAGAACACGCTGCTGTTAGCGCCCAGGGTCACGCTGCCCCGGACGGTGGCGTTGTCCGCCACAAAGGCGGAGGGATGGATGACAGGTTTTTTCATGGCTGCACCTCGCAAAAGTTTTCCTGCATTGTATCACAACTTTCCGGGAAAATCGACAGTCACGGTAAAATTTGTGCTTACATTTTTCGTCAGAATATGTTATACTGATGTCAGGTAATGGTGAGCAAAAGGGGAACGCATGGTCGTGTGCCATGTGCCTTTTTGTGTATATATGTGTATGTATGTTGCGGATAAGGAGCGTGTGTGATGTTTGCAGCGGGTGATCTGGTGGTATACGGCGGCGAGGGCGTCTGCCGGGTGGAGTCCATAGGGCCATCCGGTCTGGCCTATGACGGCGGCGACAAGGTCTACTATCATCTCTCTCCCCTGTACCGCGGCGGCACCGTTATGACTCCGGTGGACACCGCTGTCCTCATGCGTCCCATCATCAGCCGTGACTGTGCGCTGAAACTGATCGCCGCGCTGCCAGTCCTGCCGGAGCAGAAGCCCGCCGAGCGCGGTATGCGTGCTGCCAAGGATTTCTACCACCAGCTGGTGCTCCGCTGTGACTGCGCCGAGCTGGCCGCCATGATCCACGGTATCTGCCGCAAGCGGGCGTGGGCCCTGCGCCATGGTAAGAAGGTCAGCCAGATGGATGAGCGCTATCTCAAGCGGGCTGAGGACCAGCTCTACGGCGAGCTGGCCGCGGCACTGGATATGCCCCGGGATCAGATGATCCCCTATATCCGCCAGACCTGGGCCAAGTGGCCCGAGCAGCTGCCCAGACAGGGGCAGGAGGAGCCGGCGGAGGCTGCTGAAGTGGAATAAGCGGACAGGGACGGCGGGAGCCGTCCCTGTTTTAACAGCAACTCATATCAAACATTTGGGGCGGAAAGGGTGTATTCTGTTCACAGCGAGAGAAGGGAGCAAGCCTATGTACGAATGGCAGCAGCTGATCCAGACCGTCGTCAATGAGATGGACGACGCCATTATGCGCCGGGACGATCAGGCGTTGACACTGCGGGCGCTGGCGGCACGTCTGCACTATTCTGAGTACCACGCCACCCATAAATTCCGCGAGATCGCGGGTATGTCCCTGCGTACCTACCTGCACCAGCGGCGCCTGGCCTTTGCCCTGAAGGAGGTGCGCGATACCGACCGGCCTTTGTTGGACATCGCGCTGGACTACGGCTTTTCCGGGCAGGAGGCCTTTACCCGCGCCTTCAAGGCGCTCTACGGCGTTACCCCCGGTGTTTACCGCCGCCGGCCCCGCCCCGTAGTGCTCCGCACCCGCATCCATCCCTTCGATCGCTATATCTTTGGATTGGGAGAGATCGGTATGGTCAAAAGTGAACAGGGCGTCAAGACGTATTTCGTCACTATTCCCGCCCACAAATACCTGCACCTTCGCAACTATGAATCCAACGGCTACTGGGATTTCTGGGAAAAGCAGAAGAATGTTCCCGGCGGTGACTGCGCCACCGTCTGCGGCCTGCTGGACAGCATTCCCGGCAAGCTGGACGACAACGGCGGCGCCGAGGCCGACGGCATGGCCGGCCAGATCATGGGCTACATCAACGACCCCAAGGGCCGCCTCTGTGCCTGGAACTACCCCCGCATCGAGAGCTACGGCGTCCGCCTGCCCGCCGATTACAGCGGCCCCATACCCGCGCCGCTGGAGCTGATGGATGTGCCGGAGGGGGAGTATATGGTGTTTGAGCACGGCCCCTTTGACTATGAGCAGGAGTGCCGCACGGTGGAGAACAAGGTGGAGACCGCTATGCGGGACTTTGACTACGCCGCCAACGGCTGTGTGCTGGATACCGCTACGCCGGGACGGATGACGTATTTCTATTTTGTGCCGGGGCAGTACTTTAAGTATATCCGGCCCATCAGACGGGAGAAATAAGAAAACAGGGCAGCCCATTGGGCTGCCCTGTTTTTCAGATCAAGAATTCCGCAGGGACGTCGTGGGAGGAAAACAGCAGCGGCGACAGCGTTCTGGCGTAGGCCCCGGTGTTCCCCACGGCCACAAGATCTCCCACCGCCAGCGCCGGACCGGTGAAGTTCTTAGCCAGCACGTCCGTGGCGCAGCAGAGGTTTCCTGCGATGTCTACGGTCTCGGTGATGCCGGTATCCTCCGCAGGCAGGGCGGTGATGGGGAAGGCGGTCTCGCCGGTAAACAGAGGTTCCTGAGGCGCAAGGGGGCCTTCTCCGGCGGCGTTACGCAGCATGGCGGCAAGAGAGGGCTTCTGGAAGCCGTTGAGACAGTTTTCTACGATGACATAGGTGGTGCCGTGGGATGTCTTCTTGTCTACCACAGGCAGATAGTACGTTCCCGCCTGTGCTGTCAGAAACCGCCCGGACTCCACCAGCAGCCGTGCGCGGAGGGTACGGGCGTTTTCCTCTGCCACGGCCTGTGCACATTGCTTCAAGGTGCTCATGTTCAGCGGCGGTTGGCACACCGGGTCGTAAACGATGCCTACTCCGCCGCCGAAGTTGATATACTCGATGGCACAGTCCAGAATATCGCGGACGCGGAGGGCCAGCGCGAAGCAGTTTTTGTAGTAGCGGATGAGGGTGTCCGCAGAGAGATTCTGGGAGCGCAGGTGGACATGGAGGCCGCAGACGGCTATCGGCAGCGTTTGCAGCAGGATTTTCAGTGCCGGGAGGTCGGACTCGTCGATGCCGAACTTGGACGTTCCGCCCGCACCGCCGTCCATACTGAAGGCGGGGTTCACGCGCAGGCCGATGGCCTTTGTCTCGCCGCGGGCAGCGGCCATAGCGGCGATTCGCCGCACCTCGCCGATAGAATCGGCGATCAGATGGCAGTTATCCCACGCGGCGGCCAGTGCACGATCACTTTTTCCGGCGGCGGAGAAGTAGATATCCTCCTGCGCGATCCCGCATTCCGCGGCCAGGCAGACCTCACCCGCACTGGCCGCATCCGCGCCGATGCCAAGCGCCGCAAGGTGCCGTATTACCGGTGGGAAGGGGTTGGCCTTCACGGAGAACAGAATATCAAAGCCGGGGAAGGTCCTGTGGAGAGTCTCTGCCTGTGCGGTAAGGATCTCGCGGGAGTAAATGTAGCAGGGCGCGTGCTGACGCGCCAAGGCGAGGGCATTTTCGCTCATGGGGCACCATCCTTTCGTGTACTGTTGATGACAGTATAGCATAGGGTGGAGGGGAAAGGCAAAACATTCCTTGCACGCCGACGTGAAGTGTGCTACAATACGGCGTGGATATGCGGGCGTGGTGGAATTGGTAGACTCGATGGATTTAGGTTCCATTGCCAACAGGCGTGCGGGTTCGAGTCCCGCCGCCCGCACCAAAAAGGGAAAGACACATATTCATGTGCCTCTCCCTTTTTGGTATGATGAACAGGAGGCGGCTCTATGAAACGAATAGCGTCCATACAGGACATTTCCTGTCTGGGGCGGTGCTCGCTGACGGTGGCGCTGCCGGTGATCTCCGCCATGGGGGTGGAGTGCGCCATCGTGCCCACGGCGGTGCTCAGTGCGCACACGGCGTTTCCGGGCTTTGTCAGCCGGGATCTCAGCGACCAGCTGCCGGCCATCGCCGATCACTGGCGGTCCCAGCAGGTGCATTTTGACGCGCTCTATACCGGTTACATCGCCTCCGCGCCCCAGGTGCAGCAGGTGATGGACTTTTTCGACGCGGTGAAGAGCCCGGATACGCTGCTGATCGTGGACCCGGCCATGGCGGACCACGGGAAGCTGTACAGCGGGTTTGACGGCGCTTTCCCGGCGGCGATGGCCCGCCTGACGGCTCGGGCGGACGTGGCGCTGCCCAATATCACGGAGGCCTGCCTGCTGACCGGTACGCCGTACCGGGAGGAGGTGGACGAGGGCTTTGCTTGTGAGCTGCTGCGGGGAGTGGCCGCGCTGGGGGCGAAGAAGGTGATCCTCACCGGGGTGTCCTTTGCGCCGGATAAGCTGGGCGCTATGGGCTATGACAGCGGCGCGGAGACATATTTCACCTGTCTTGGTCCGCGGAACCCGGCCTCCTTCCACGGCACGGGGGATATTTTCGCCGCCGTTGTCACCGGCGGGCTCATGCGGGGCATGACGCTGGAGCAGGCGGCTTCGCTGGCGGTGGAATTTGTACTTGCCTGTATCGACGCCACGGCACGGGACCCGCAGGCCGGGTGGTACGGCGTGGAGTTTGAAAAGGCGCTGCCGCTGCTGTGCGAACGGGTGCGGGACCTGCCGGAAAACTGAAAAAGAAAACAGCCCTGCGGCGCTGCCGCAGGGCTGCTGTGCATTTATTCGGGGTCGCCGTCCGCGTGCTCCGTCGGTTTGTCTTCGGCGGGGGTGCCTTCCGGGTCCTTATCCTCCGGCTTCTCATCGTAGTCCGGCATGGGGATGGGCTCGGACACGATGTTGATGTGCCTGGCGGGGGCCTCGATGGTCTCCGGCACGCTGGGCCGGAAGGCGGGCTGGCTGTTCTTGCTGGCGCCGTAGTTGTCCACGGTCTCCGGGTCACGGCCCTCGATGATGGCCATCATCTCCTGGCCGGTGATCGTCTCCTTCTTCAGCAGGTACGCGGCGATCTTGTCCAGCAGTTCCCGGTTCTCCCGCAGGATCTGCTTGGCCTCCTCGTGGCACTGGCGCAGGATCTTGATGGTCTCGCGGTCGGCTGCGGCGTAGGTCTCCTGGGCGCAGGTCATAGAGTAGCCGCCGTCCAGATACTGGCTCTGAACGCTGCCCAGGGCCATCATGTCGAATTCGTCGCACATGCCGAAGCGGGCCACCAGGTTCCGGGCCATCTCCGTGGCGCGCTCGATGTCGTTGGCGGCGCCGGAGGTCATGGTGTTGCACACCACCTCCTCGCTGGAGCGTCCGGCCAGCAGGGTACGGATCTCGGTCAGAATGTCCTCGCGGGACATGAGGAACTTTTCCTCCTCCGGCAGGTGCAGGGTGTAGCCCAGCGCACCCTGGGTATGGGGTACGATGGTGATCTTGCTGACGGGCTGGGCATTCTTCTGCTTGGCCGCCACCAGCGCGTGACCCACCTCGTGGTAAGCGATGATGCGCTTTTCCGCCTCGGTGATGACGGTGCCCTTCTTCTCGCTGCCGGCGATGACCAGCTCAAAGGACACCAGCAGATCGTCCTGATTTACGGCCCGGCGGCCCTTACGCACGGCGCGCAGGGCGGCCTCGTTCACCAGATTGGCCAGGTCGGCGCCCACGCAGCCGGCGGTGGCCTGGGCGATCTTTTCCAGATTTACGTCCTCGGCCAGGCGGATATTGCGGGTGTGGACCTGCAAGGTGGCCAGACGGCCAGCCAGGTTGGGCCGGTCCACGGTGATGCGCCGGTCGAAGCGGCCGGGGCGCAGCAGCGCCTTGTCCAGTACCTCGGGGCGGTTGGTGGCGCCCAGCACGATGACGCCCTTGCTGGGGTCAAAGCCGTCCAGCTCGGCCAGCAGCTGGTTCAGCGTCTGCTCGCGCTCGTCATTGCCGCCGAAGCGGCTGCCGTCGCGGGATTTACCGATGGTGTCGATCTCATCGATGAAGATAATGCAGGGAGCGACCTTGGCGGCCTCCTTGAACAGGTCGCGGACGCGGCTGGCGCCCACGCCCACGAACATCTCCACGAAGTCGGAACCGGAGATGGAGAAGAAGGGGACGCCGGCCTCGCCGGCCACGGCCTTGGCCAGCAGGGTCTTGCCGGTACCGGGGGAGCCCACCAGCAGCGCGCCCTTAGGCAGCTTGGCGCCGATGGCGGTGTATTTGCCGGGATTGTGCAGGAAGTCGATGATCTCCTCCAGCGACTCCTTGGCCTCGTCCTGACCGGCCACATCCTTGAAGGTGACGCCGGTGGACTTCTCCATGTAGACCTTGGCGTTGGCCTTGCCCACACTGCCGATGCCGCCGAAGCCTCCGCCTCCGGATTTGCTCATCAGACGCATGACCAGCATGAACGCGCCCACGATGAAGATGGTGGGCAGAATATACTGGATCATGATCATCAGGAAGGGGCTCATCTCGGCCTTATAGAAGCCGGTATAGGCCACATTGTGCGCCTCCAGCAGGGGGAGCAGATCGGCGTTGGAGAGGTACACGGTGTACAGCGTCAGGCCGGAGTCCTTGGACTGGGTGTAGGTTTTTGTCTCCGTCTTGCTGCCGGAGGTGACCTCCTCGGTGAAGACGTAGCCGTCCACGGGGGTGACATAGATGGTGCTGTCCTTGAACAGGATCTCCTTCACCTGATCCTTTTCGATCATGGAGATCATGTCGCTGTATTTGATCTCGTGGCTGGTACTCTTATTGGCGGCGTTGTTGTTGTAGGCGTTGAAATACTGGAACGCCACCGTCAGCACCAGTGCCCACGCGATCAGCGTGAGAACGCCGCGGAAACCGCCGTTTTTGCCGTTCTTGCCGCCGCGGTTGCTATTGTTGCTGCTGTTGTTATTGGCCATATGTTTATCCTCCGTTTGACTTGTGAGGGGAATATAATTTCTAATCAGTATACCACACCTGCCCGAAAGTCTCAAGGCAAAGGCAAAGGGTTTTCCTGTAAAATTTCTATGAATGTGCCTTTATATTGACGAAAGGATGTGGTATACTGATGACAATTATATGGATCGTGAGGTATACCCCATGAGAGAGATAAAGGACACCGAGAACAGACGGCCGCTGCCCGACGCCGAGGCGGACGGCATCATCGAGGGCCGCAACGCGGTCATCGAGGCCCTGCGGACGGAGACGGCCATCGACAAGATCTACATCGCCAAGGGCGAGACGGATAAGACGCTGGGGCACATCGCCTCCAAGGCCCGCGCCGCGGGTATCGTGGTGGTGGACGCCGACCGGCGGAAGCTGGACGCCATGAGCCGCACCCATGCCCACCAGGGGGTCATCGCCTTGGCGGCCGTGCGGGAATACGCCACGGTGGAGCAGATCCTGCAGTCCGCCGCCGACAGGGGCGAGGCGCCGCTGCTGGTGGTGTGCGACGAGATATCCGACCCCCACAACCTGGGCGCGATCCTGCGTACCGCCGAGTGCGCCGGCGCCCATGGGGTCATCATCCCCAAGCGGCGCAGCGCGGGACTGACGGCCATCGTGGCCAAGACCTCCGCCGGCGCGGTGAGTTATATCCCGGTGGCGCGGGTGCCCAACATACCGGCGCTGCTGAAGGACCTGAAAAAACAGGGCGTGTGGGTGTTCGGTACGGCGGCGGATGGGAATACCACGCTGTACAATGCCGATCTGAAGGGGCCGGCGGCCATTGTCATCGGCTCCGAGGGGGCGGGCATGACCCGCTTGGCGGCGGAGAATTGCGATTTTCTGGTGAGCATTCCCATGAAAGGAAAGATATCCTCGCTGAACGCCAGCGCGGCGGCGGCCATACTGCTGTACGAGGCTGTGCGGCAGCGGGGATAACGGAAAGCGACGCGGAACAGGACGAAAACAGGAAAGAACAGCATGAGAAGGCGACGGGACGAGGAACTATACGGCGCGTTCGACGAGCAAGAGGACGAGCTTTCACTGGAGGCCATCCTTGCCGAGTACGGCAAGGGTGGGCGTCAGCCTGTCCTGGAGGAGCCGTCGGAGG
>OLNQ01003784.1_pt1 | contig 11924 bp, 8 predicted proteins | sample 1672821 | NCBI WGS metagenome assembly OLNQ01 (sample SAMEA3136727, study PRJEB25190) | human gut metagenome | biome: human gut; feature: human-associated habitat; material: faeces | place: Austria | collected 2013 | reverse complement strand
TGGATGCCACCGTCGGCTTTACCGAGCAGGACAGCAAGGTGGCCGGTTATGCCCATGACCAGGGCAAGGCTTGCATCATCGTGGTGAACAAGTGGGACGCCGTGGAAGGCAAGGAGACCAACACCATGGAGCAGCAGCGCCGCGGCTATGCCGAGGACTTCAGCTTCATGGGCTACGCCCCCATCATCTTCATTTCGGCCCAGACTGGCTACAACGTGAACAAGCTGATGCAGCTGATCCGCGACGTGGACGCACAGAACGGTGCCCGCGTGCCCACCGGCGTGCTGAACGAGATGCTGGCCCGTGCCACGGCCCGCATGCAGCCGCCCAGCGACAAGGGCCGCCGCCTGAAGATCTTCTACCTGACCCAGGCTTCCACCCGTCCGCCGACGTTCGTGGCCTTCGTCAACGCAAAGCACCTGTTCCACTTCAGCTATCAGCGGTATATCATCAACCAGATCCGCGAGAACTTCGGTCTGGAGCACACCCCCATCCGCCTTGTCGTGCGTGAGCGCGGCTCCGGCGAAGTGGGCGCGAAGGACGTATAAGGAAGGGAGACTGGTTCTATGACCGCATTTCTCATTGTGCTGGCGGTCGCTGCCGAAGCCTATCTGCTGGGCAGCGTGGACACCGGCATCCTCGTCAGCAAGTATCTGTACCATGACGACGTCCGCACCCACGGCTCGGGCGCTGCCGGTATGACCAACATGCTGCGCACCTTCGGCAAGAAGGCCGCTGCCCTCACGGCGGTGGGCGATGTGCTCAAGGGCGTCGTGGCCGTCTGCCTTGGCCGGTGGCTGTTCGGCCATCTGCCCGCCGACGCTGCCGTCTCGCCCTATCTGGGCGTCTACCTCGCCGCCATCCTCGCCGTGGTGGGCCACTCCAAGCCCATCTACTTCGGCTTCAAGGGCGGCAAGGGTGTGCTGGTGGCTGCCGGTGCCATTCTGGCAGTCCAGCCGGTGCTGCTGCCGGTGCTGGCACTCATCTTCCTCGTCTGCCTGGTCCCCACCGGCATGGTGTCGCTGGGCAGCATCACCATGGCCGCGGCCTACCCGGTGCTGACGCTGGTGTACAGCCTCATGCGCGGCCTGCCGACCCGGGATGTGGTGGTCTGCACGGTCGGCGCTGCCATCATGGGCGGCATGGTCATCTGGATGCACCGTTCCAACATCCAGCGCATCCGGGACGGCAAGGAGTACCGTTTCGGCCAGAAGCACAAGAGCAACTAAGCATAAAAAATGCCCCGCAGGCAGCTCTCGACGAGCGTCCTGCGGGGCATTTTACTTGTCAGGATCATTCCGGGTCTGCTTCCAGCAGCGTGTCGGTGTTGTCCTCGTACTTGGGGTCTTCGATGGCGACTTCAAGCTCCGTGTTGGTATCGTCATGATGCAGGTGCTTGCGCAGCCGGGCGGCGAATTCCTCTGACGGGATGCCGCTCTGGCTGGGGGAAAGGTCGGGTGCGGGGTGGCCGTCGGGCAGATGAGCGCCGAAGGCCGGCACGAAGAAGAACCTCCGCACGATGAAGATGAGGGCGATGGCGCTCACGCTCAGCAGGTTCTCCATGGCAGACTCGTGACCCACCACCATGTGGCGGGCGATGGCGTAGAGCAGCACTTCGAGGCTGGAACCGGGGCTGTGCTTGGCCAGCATCTTGATGAACTCGATGCCGATGACGATGTCCAGCGCCCGCTGTAAGAAGGTGCTCACCTCGACGTCGTTGCCGTCGAACAGCAGGCCGGGCATCCACTGCAGCAGCGGCACCATCGACAGCAGCAGGCCGATGAGGACGAGGCCGGACAAGAGGATCTCGAGCAGGGTGGCTGCGCTGATGATCTTGTTGCGCAATTCGGCGCGGCTGTGGCTTTCAACACGGGAATTGGACATGGGCAGGGACCTCTCTTTCAAATTTGACCGGAAATCTTTTACAACAGTTCGATTCTATTGTAACAAAAGCAAAAAACGAAGTCAATTTCTTCGGCTGGGAAAGTTAGCCAGCATGAAAAACTGGAATCGAAGGCAGACAAAAGGGGACGTCCGCACCCGGAATGGAGTGCAGACGGCCCCTCTTTGTGCTGAAAAGGCGGCTTAGGCCTCAGCGATGGCTTCGATCTCACAGAGCACGCCCTTGGGCAGGTCTTTCACGGCCACGCAGCTGCGGGCGGGCTTGGAGGTGAAATACTTGGCGTACACCTCGTTGAAAGCGGCAAAGTCGGCGATGTCGGCCAGGAAGCAGGTGGTCTTGACCACCTTGTCAAAGCCCACGCCGGCAGCTTCGAGGATAGCGCCCACATTGCGGCAGCTCTGGTCAGCCTGTGCGGCGATGCCCTCGGCGACTGCGCCGGTGGCGGGGTCTACCGGGATCTGGCCGGAGGTGAAGACGAGACCGCCCACGGTGTAGCCCTGAGAGTAGGGGCCGATGGCGCCGGGAGCTTTTTCGGTGCTGATGATGTTCATATCGATTACCTCACATATCATAAATAGGGGAGTCTCCCGCCAAAAGGGGAGCCGATGAAAAAAGTCTACCACCAACTGTCCCCGTCGTCAACGGGCGGCAGGGAACGGTCCCGGAATTTCCGGAAAAAGGGAATGTAAAATTATTTGGAAAAATCTGTGCAAATCATCTTGACAAGAAATAAACTTTTATGATAAAAATAGAGCATGAAAGTAACATTTTTGCAGGAAAAACGCAGGCGCAGCGCAGGCAGGAAAGCCAGCTTTGCGCAGGCGCGTTTCTTTTTTGCAGAAAAAGCGAATTTCTGAACCCTCGGAAGGGGCAGAAAGGATAAGATATGTCGATTTTGGTAGATGATTCAAATAAAACAGCCTGCCGTGCAGCGGAGGCTGGGCTGCAGCAGAAAAACTGTGCTGCGCTGGTGCGCCCGGCGGGTACGGGCAAAGGCTGCATCGTGTGGGAGCTGCTGGACGCCCACCCCGAGATGCGCGTGCTCTGGGTGGTGTCCTGCGCTGCCCGTCTGGAACTGCGCCGCGCCCTGACAAAGCGGCTGGGCCGGACGCTGGGCGGCCGGGTGCGGCTGATGAGCTGCGAGCAGCTGGCCGTACAGAATGCGCTGGGCTGGGTGGCGCTGGCTGAGTTCCGGCCCGGCCTGCTGGTGCTGGACGGCTGGAGGGAGATGAGCGCAAAGAACTGGACCGACTGTGTCCAGCCCCTGTTTCGCCTCTGCCCGGGGGCAAAGCTGCTGGCTCTGGGGGAGCCGGACGCCCCGGGCGACAGCTGCCGCGCTGCCGAGGAGATGCTGGCCGACGCCATCGTGGAGCCGCTGGCGCTGGGCGGGGCGATGGCCGAGGGTCTGCTGCCCATGCCGGCCTCCTATACGGCCCTGCTCTGGCCGCTGGAAGATGCGATGGCCCGCCTCCGTGCTGAGGTGAAGAACCTCCATCTGCCGGGCTGCCCTGACCCCAACGCCGAGAAATATCAGGCTTTGAGCCTCGCCGTAGAAAAGCTTCCGCCGCTGGAACAGCTGCTGGCGCAGTGGCTCCCGGATGCTGCCGGGCGCTACCTCGTCCTCTGCGAGGATGATGCAGCGGCGGCGCAGACCGCAGAGCAGGCCGAGAAGCTGTTTGGTGCAGGAACACATATTTATAAGGATGCAGAAGGCTTTGCGGCCGATGAAGCGGCCACCCTCCGGCTGCTGGTCTGTGCCAACGGCCCGGCGGTGCAGGCTCCTCTGGCCGGGATCTCGGGCGTGGTGCTGGTGCGCCGCAGCGCTGGACCGGCCGCATACCGGCAGATGCTGGCCCGCGCCCTCGCGGCCTGCGGCAGTGTGCCGGTGGCAGAGCTGAGCGCGGCCTTTGAGGCGCTGACCTGTGTGCAGCAGCTGCGGAAGGAGTGCAGCGCGGCGGGGGCAGAAGCCTTCCCGCTGGAAGAGCCCCTTTCTGCCTGCCGCCGGGCTTACCGGCAGCTCCGCCGCGCGCTGGACTCCGACTGGGAGCGCTATTATGCCGCCGCAAAGCAGATGACGGCAGAGGGAAAGACGCTGGACGTGCCTCGCTCCTACAGCTTCGGGGGCGTGGCCGTGGGCCGCTGGCTGGAAAACCAGCGCCTTGTCCGGGCCGGAAAGAAAAAGGGACGCCTCACCGCCACACAGGCCGCCCGGCTGGACAAAATCGGCATGAACTGGAAAAAGCGGCTCGAGCTGGCGTGGGAGAACGGCTGTGTTTCGGCCCGGCGGTACCGCGACAGCCACAGCGACCTGCTGGTGCCGGTCCATTATAAGGATAAGGACGGCTTTGCGCTGGGCGAGTGGATCGTCTATAACCGCCAGCGCTATCTGGGCGGGAACCTGCCGTCAGACCGCGTCGAGCGCCTCGAGGCACTGGGCATGGTGTGGGACACCGGAAGCATCCTCTGGGAGAAGAGCTATGCCGCCGCCGTCCAGTATTATCTGGAAAATCACACGCTGGAAATTCCCGTCAAGTATGTCACGCCGGACGGCATGGCGCTGGGCGTCTGGCTGGGCAGTCAGCGTGCTGCTTATAAAGAGGGGATGCTGACCGACGCCCAAATCGAAAAGCTGGAAGCGCTGGGAGTGGACTGGGCGAACCGGAACGACCGCAAGTGGCAGACCGCCTACGAGGCCGCCGTGAAGTACCACGCCGCCCACGGGAACCTCGACGTTCCCATCGAGTACATCGACGAAGACGGCATCCTGCTGGGCAAGTGGGTGTCCCGCCAGCGGTACGCATGGCAGAACCCCGAGCGCAGCAGCGCCCGGGTGACGCCGGAGCGGAAAGCTCTGCTGGACGAGCTGGGTATGAACTGGGAAAAGACCGACTCGTGGCAGCACCGCTACGAGCTGGCCGTGGAATACAAAAAGGAGCACGGCAGTCTGGCCGTTCCGGCCCAGTACCGGACGGAGGACGGCATCTGGCTGGGCAGCTGGCTGTCCCGTCAGAAGCAGATGCTGCGGGAGGGCAAAAAGCTTTCCGCCAAGCGCCGCGTGGCCCTGAAAGAGCTGTTCAAGGGCGAAAAAGGCCGACGCCTCAGCGCCCCGGTGTCGCCCGCGTGCAGCGTGCGGGAGCAGAACTGGCTGGATAACTACCAGAGCGCCAGGCTCTACGCCGAGAAGAAGGGCAGCCTCCTCGTGCCTGCCGGATACGTGGACGAGAACGGCTTCCGTCTGGGCGTCTGGATCTCGAACCTCCGGGCTGCCCGCAAGGCCCGGCCCGGCTCGTTCCAGGTGACGCCGGAGCATATCGCCCTGCTGGACGCCATCGGGATGCAGTGGGACGCCCGGGAGGCCAAGTGGGCCGGGGCGTTCCGCCGTGCCGAAGAGTACTGCGCCGCCCACGGCAATCTGCTGGTGCCGGTGAACTATAAGACCGAAGACGGCTTCTGCCTCGGCGACTGGGTCCGCCGGATGCGCGAAAACTACGCCTGTGCCGAGAAAAAGCTGACGGCGGAGCGCATCGCAAAGCTCGAAGCGCTGGGCATGGTCTGGACCGTGCCGCAGGAGGGCTGAGATATTGCATTTTAGGGCGGAGTGTGGTATACTTCACCTCGTCTGAATAGAAAACAGCAGGTGCCTGCCGCCGGGGCTTCGTCCCCGGCCGGGAGGGTAAAAGGGAAGCGGGTGCGAGTCCCGCGCGATCTCGTCACTGTGATAAGGGAGTCCGCTGCCTTGGCGCTCAGCGCCGGTCACTGGAGGCTTTGCCTCTGGGAAGGCGGCAGCGGGCGGTGAGCTTTCAGTCAGGAAACCTGCCCGCTGTTGGTACAGGAGCGTCCGGCTCCGGATCACGAGGAATTGGTCGTACCAAAAAGCCCGAAAGTTCAAAGGGTCTTTTTGCTGTGCCTTCCGCGCGGTGAAAAGGCTCTTTTTTCGTTTGAGCTGGCCCCCGTTTCGTACCCTTTCTATCGGAAACGTACATTCCACACAACAGAAAGGACTCAAACAATGCGTAAGGCAACCAACAAGAACTGGCAGCGCGTCACCGCCGCTGCTGCCGCACTGGCCCTGTGTGCCGGTGTGCTCACCGGCTGCGGTGCATCTTCTTCCACTGCCGCCGGCAGCACCGCCGCAAGCTCTGCCGCCGCCAGCGAAGTGAGCAGCGAGGAGGCCGATGAAATGGCAGCAAAGAACGTGGCAGATCTCATCGACGCCATCTATGTGCAGGAGCGCAACGAGAACACCGACGCCCAGTGCGAGGCCGCCAAGGCAGCATGGGACGCCCTGACCGACGCCCAGAAGGAGATGGTCGAGGGCGAAGAGGCTGACCCCGATTACTTTGGCCGCGACACCGGCGATGCCTCCAAGGACGACGCCCGCAATGAGGACAACATCGGCGACAACGAGATCCTGGTCGTCAGCTTCGGCACCTCCTTCAACAACAGCCGCGCAGCGGACATCAAGGGCATCGAGGATGCCATCCAGGCTGCATACCCCGACTGGTCTGTCCGCCGTGCCTTCACCGCACAGATCATCATCAACCATGTGCAGGCCCGTGACGGCGAGAAGATCGACAACATGCAGCAGGCCATGGACCGCGCTGTGGCCAACGGCGTGAAGAACCTGATCGTGCAGCCCACCCATCTGATGCACGGTGCCGAGTACGACGAGATGATGGAGATGATCGACTCCTACCGCGACAAGTTCGAGAGCGTTGCCGTGGCTGAGCCCCTGCTGGGCGAGGTCGGCTCTGACGCCACCGTGATCAACTCCGACAAGGAAGTGGTTGCCAAGGCCGTGACCGAGGCCGCCGTGAAGGATGCCGGTTACGAGAGCCTGGACGCCGCCGCTGCCGAGAAGGTCGCCTTCGTGTTCATGGGCCACGGCACTTCCCACACTGCAAAGGTGAGCTACAGCCAGATGCAGACCACCATGCAGACCTTGGGCTACGACAACGTGTTCATCGGCACGGTGGAGGGCGAGCCTGAGGACACCTCCTGCGAGGCTGTCATCGAGGCTGTGAAGGCTGCCGGTTACACCAAGGTCATCCTGCGCCCGCTGATGGTGGTGGCAGGCGACCACGCCAACAACGACATGGCCGGTGAGGACGCCGACAGCTGGCTGAGCCAGTTTACCGCCGCAGGCTGCTTTGAGAGTGTGGACTGCCAGATCTCCGGTCTGGGCCGCATTGCGGATGTCCAGCAGCTGTACATTGCACATACCAAGGCCGCTATGGATCTTCTGAACGGCTAATGGATTCAGAAGCCCTCTCCGGCGCTGCCAAGCATACGGAGAGGGCTTCTTTTATGGGCGCATTCCCCGCACGAGGAGAAAACGCCCCCTGCCCAGGCAGCTTAGACGCCGGGCAAAAATTTAGGATACTGAGGTATTTATTTTATGCGTTGCAAACAGTTTATCATCGTTTCTCTGGCCGGTGTGGTGCTGGCTGCTTCTCTGGCAGGCTGCGGCGGGGCTGTCCCCGCCTCCTCTGCTGCGGCAAGCTCTGTTGCTTCTTCCGTGGTGGCTTCCTCTGCTGTGGCCGAAGCTGCCCTGCCGGATGGCGTATATACCGCTGATTTCGAGACCGACAGCAGTATGTTCCACCCCAATGAAGCCTGCAACGGCAAGGGCACCCTGACCGTGGAAAACGGCGTGATGACCTTCCACGTCAGTCTGGCTTCCAAAAAGATCGTGAACCTCTACCCCGGCCTTGCCGCCGATGCCGAGGCCAACAAGACCGCATGGCTCATCCCCACCGTGGACACCGTTACCTACGCAGACGGCACCACTGAGGAAGTGTACGGCTACGACATCCCGGTAGAAGCACTGGATACCGACTTCCAGCTGGCATTGCTGGGCACCAAGGGCAAGTGGTACGACCATATCGTCAGCGTGCGCAACGCCGAGCCCAAGACCGAGCAGGCCGCCGAGACCCCCGCAGACGGTGCATACACCGCTGCCGTGGTGCTGGAGGGCGGCTCCGGCCGCGCCACCGTGGACAGCCCCGCTGCCCTGACCGTGGCCGAGGGCAAGATGACTGCCACCATCGTGTGGAGCAGCCCCAACTACGACTACATGATCGTGGACGGCGAGAAGTATCTGCCCACCAATACCGAGGGCAACTCCACCTTTGAGATCCCGGTAGCTGCTCTGGGCACCCCGCTGACTGTTACCGCCGACACTGTTGCCATGAGCAAGCCCCACGAGATCGAATACACCCTGACCTTTACCTTGGAGTAACCTTCCATGAAGCTGACCCGCGCACAATTTTTAAAGGCTCTGCCCGCCGCCGCGCTGGTGCTTGCAGGCTGCACGGCCGCGCCCACCGCACCCGCCGATACAGACGAGCTGGTTTTTGACCACGCCTACCCGCTGGACTATGCCACCCAATTTACCGCCGACTGCTATGCAGACGGCTCTACCCTGCTGACTATCCCGGACGCACAGGCAAAGTTCCTTGTCCGGCCGGAGGGTGCTGCCACCCTGCGCACCGTGCCAGAGGGCGTGACTGTTTTGCAGCAGCCGGTGCAGAACATCTATCTGGTGTCCACCTCTGCTATGGACTTGTTCCTCCATCTGGACGCGCTGGACAGCATTGCCCTTTCCGGCACCCGCGCCGAGGGCTGGTATCTGGACGAAGCAAGGCAGGCCATGCAGTCCGGGCGCATCGCCTACGCGGGCAAGTACAGCGCCCCGGACTACGAACGCATCCTGACCGCAGAATGCGGCCTTGCAGTAGAAAACACCATGATCTACCACACCCCGGAGGTAAAGGAGCAGCTGGAACGGTTCGGCATTCCGGTGCTGGTGGAGCGCTCCAGCTACGAGAGCAGCCCGCTGGCACGGATGGAATGGATCAAACTGTACGGTATCTTGCTGGGCAAAGAAGCCCTTGCCGAGGAGGTTTTTGCGCAGCAGGCGCAGCGCATTGCACCGCTGCTGGAGCAGCCCTCCACCGGCAAACGCTGCGCGTTTTTCTCCATTACTTCCAGCGGCCTTGCCACTGTGCGCAAAAGCGGAGACTATGTGGCGCAGATGATCGGCATGGCCGGGGGCGAATACGTTTTTGCAGACCTTGCCGACAGCGGCAACAGTCTTTCCACCATGAATATCCCACTGGAGGATCTTTACGCTGGGGTCAAGGATGCCGATGTGCTCATTTATAACGGCACCATCGAGGGCAGCATCTCCACAAAAGAAGAACTGCTTGCCCGCTGCGCGTTGCTGGCAGAATGCAAGGCGGTGCAAAGCGGGAACATCTGGTGCACGACGCCCAGCTTTTTCCAGCAGAGCATGGCACTGGCAGATTTTATGCTGGACCTCCACGCTGTTTTTACCGGGGAGACTGCCGACCCCGACACCCTGCATTTTTTGATCAAGATCACCTGAGGAGCCGCTTATGACCAGCCGCAAACGCCTTGTTTTTTCCTATTGCTGCCTTGCCCTGCTGCTGGCGGTGCTGTTTGCCGTGAGCCTGTTCTGGGGCAGCGTTGCGCTTACCCCGCAGGCCGTGCTTGCTGCCCTGACCGGACGCGGGCAGGACGCGCTGAGCGTAGGCATTATCACACAGCTGCGCCTGCCCCGCGCGGTGATGGCCGTGTTGCTGGGCGCTGCGCTCTCGGCAGCAGGCTATCTGTTGCAGACCTTTTTTGCAAACCCCATTGCCGGCCCCTTTGTGATGGGCATTTCCAGCGGGGCTAAGCTGGCGGTGGCGCTGGTGATGGTGCTGTTTTTGAACTACGGCCTGCTGACAAGCTCTGCCGTACTCATCCTTGCGGCCTTTGCGGGCGCTATGGCGGCCATGGCCTTTGTGCTGGCCGCTGCCCGCCGGGTGCAGCGCATGAGCATCCTTGTAATCTGCGGCGTGATGATCGGTTACATCTGCTCTGCCATCACCGAGTTTGTGGTGGCCTTTGCACAGGACAGCAGCATCGTCAACCTGCACAATTGGTCACAGGGCAGCTTTTCCGGCATGACGTGGGGCAACGTGCGCACGGCAGCGCTGGTGGTGCTGCCCGCGCTGGCGGCGGCCTTCTGCCTTGCAAAGCCCATGGCCGCTTACCAGATGGGCGAAGCCTACGCCCGCAGTGTGGGCGTGGATGTGCGGCGGTTCTCGCGGCTGCTGGTGCTGCTTTCCAGCCTGCTGGCCGCCTGCGTTACTGCCTTTGCCGGGCCGATCTCCTTTGTGGGCATTGCCGTGCCGCACCTTGTCAAGCAGCTGCTGGGCAGCGCCCGCCCGCTGTATGTGCTGCCCGGGTGCTGCTTGGGCGGGGCAGCGTTCTGCCTGCTGTGTGATCTGATCGCCCGCAGCTTGTTTGCGCCCATGGAACTTTCCATCAGCGCGGTCACCGCTGTATTCGGCGCGCCGGTGGTCATCGGGCTGCTGCTGCGCCGCAACCGGGAGGATGTGCGATGAAGTACTCTGTTGAAACCAACGCCCTTGCCATCGGCTACGGCAAAGCTGCCCTTGCCCGGGATATCGCGCTGGGCGCTGCCAAGGGGCAGGTGCTGGCACTCATCGGCCCGAACGGCGCGGGCAAATCCACCCTGCTCAAAACCTTGGCCGGGCAGCTGGCCCCTTTGGGCGGCGCGGTGCTGCTGGACGGGCAGGAGCTTGCCCACATCCCCGGCAACGCCCGGGCGCAAAAGCTGGCGCTGATGCTGCCCCACACCCGCCGCACCGAGTTGACCACCTGCTTTGAGTTTGCGGCGGCAGGACGCATCCCCTACACCGGGCGGTTGGGCATCCTTTCCGCCGAGGACAAAAAGCAGATACAGAATGCGCTGGAGCTGGTGGGCGCGGCGCATCTGGCCAACCGGGACTTCAACTGCGTCAGTGACGGACAGCGGCAGCGCATTCTGCTGGCGCGGGCAGTCTGTCAGCAGCCGCAGGTGCTTTTGCTGGACGAGCCCACCTCTTTTCTGGATATCAAGGGCAAGATCGAACTACTGACCATTTTGCAAAAACTGGCGCATGAGCAGCAGCTTGCGGTCATCGTGACCCTGCACGAGCTGGACATGGCGCAGAAGATCGCGGACGCGGTGGTCTGCGTTTCGCCGCACGGCGTTTCTGCGCCCATGTCCCCGGCACAGGCCTTTGCCCGGGAAAATATCAAAGCGCTCTACGGCCTGACGGAAGTACAGTACAGCGCTGTTTTTGACCCGCAAAAGCCGGTAAAACCCCAATTTGAGCACTATGTGCGCAGCGGGCAGAAGCTGCTGCGCTGCGGGTACACCACCGGCACCTGTGCGGCGCTGGCCGCTGCCGGGGCCGCTCGTCTGCTGCTGACCGGCACAGCACCGGAAACCGTCGCCCTGCGCACGCCGAAGGGCATCGTGGTGGAGGTGGCTCCCCTGTTCTGCCGCACCGTTGCCGAGGGTGCGGAATGCGCCATTGAAAAGGACGGCGGCGACGATGTGGACGTGACCACCGGTCTGCCGGTGACCGCCACGGTGACGCTGCTGCCCGGCACGCCCGAGGTATGTATTACCGGCGGCGCGGGAGTGGGCAAGGTGACAAAGCCCGGGCTGGACCAGCCGGTCGGGCAGGCCGCCATCAACCATGTGCCCCGGCAGATGATCACTGAGGCGCTGCGCCGGGAGGCGGAAGCCGCCTGTTATCCCGGCGGCTTTGCCGTGACCATCTCCATCCCCGGCGGCGAGGAAGTGGCCCGGCGCACCTTCAACCCCCATATCGGGGTGGAGGGCGGGCTGTCGGTGCTGGGCACCAGCGGCATTGTAGAACCCATGAGCCAGCAAGCCATTCTGGACACCATCCAGCTGGAGATGAATCAGGCGGCGCTGCGGGCAAACGACCACCGGCGGCTCATCCTTGCCCCGGGCAATTACGGGTTGGACTATCTGCACGAAACGTATCCGCAGTTTGCTGATATCCCGGTGGTCAAAACGTCCAACTTTATCGGAGATACGCTGGATATGGCAGCAGCGGCGCACTTTGAACAGGTGCTGCTGGTGGGACACATCGGCAAGCTGTGCAAGCTGGCGGGCGGCATTATGAAC
>OLNQ01003777.1_pt1 | contig 11939 bp, 10 predicted proteins | sample 1672821 | NCBI WGS metagenome assembly OLNQ01 (sample SAMEA3136727, study PRJEB25190) | human gut metagenome | biome: human gut; feature: human-associated habitat; material: faeces | place: Austria | collected 2013 | reverse complement strand
GGAGCAGACTGCCGGCGCGCAGATGAAGGCGGCAGAACAGACTGCAGACGCAGAGAACCCGAGCCAGTCCGACGCAGGAAACAGCTATGGCACAGCACCTGCATCGGGCACAGACACCGCAGCGCAGCCGCAGTCTTCCACGCCGAAGCCATGGGAAGAGTTCGCACGCCAGCAGCAGGAAAGAGAAGACAGCTTCTTCTCGGGAGATGCACAGCAGCCGGGAGATACACAGCAGCCGGCGGATCCATCTGACGCCGAACAGAGCCAGGAACAGGATAAGCCCTGGATTCCTCCGACGCCGAAGCCGGAGAATAAAGGATCGGTAGGACGTTTTTCAGGAGCCTCCCTTCCGGACGACGAGAAGAAATAGGGAAGCTCATCGTAAATGCCATACACGAAGTGTGATGCGTGGCGGCAGAACCGGAGTGAAAGAGAGTTTTTCAGGGACTATGGGAACATAGTCCCTGCTGTATTAGAAGGGGAGAACGCGACATGTTTGTAATCGAAGAAGAGCTGAAAAAACTGCCGCAGAAGCCCGGCGTGTATCTGATGCACGACGCACAGGACAATATCATTTATGTCGGCAAGGCGATTCGCCTGCGCAGCAGAGTACAGTCGTATTTCCGTGAGAAAATTAACCGCGGACCACAGATTGAAAAGATGGTAACGCAGATCGCCCGGTTTGAATATATTGTGACGGATTCGGAGTTGGAAGCCCTGGTTCTGGAAAACAATCTGATCAAGGAACACAATCCGAAATATAACACACTGCTCAAGGATGATAAAACCTATCCCTATATTAAGGTCACAGTCGGGGAGGCATATCCGCGCGTGCAGTTTTCCAGACTGATGAAAAAGGACAAATCGAAGTATTTCGGACCCTTTACCTCTGCGGCGGCGGTCAAGGATACGATCGAGCTGTTAAATAAGCTGTTCAAACTGCGTACCTGTAACCGGGTACTGCCGCGGGACTGTGGGTTGGAACGCCCGTGCTTAAATTATCACATCGGGCAGTGTATGGCTCCGTGTCAGGATTATGTGAGCCGCGAGGAGTACCGGGCACATGTGGACAAGGCGCTGGAGTTTCTAAACGGCAATTATAATATGATTTTAAACGATCTGCAGAAAAAAATGGAAGAAGCGGCGGAGGCCCTGGAATTTGAGGAAGCTGCCCGGTACCGCGATCTGTTCAACAGCGTAAAGCAGGTGTCCCAGAAGCAGAAAATCACGGACAGCGACGGGGAGGACAAGGACATCATTGCGCTGGACAAGGACGGAAGCGACGCAGTGGTACAGGTGTTTTTTGTGCGTGGAGGCAAGCTGATCGGGCGCGAGCATTTTTATATGACGCATGTGGAGGATTCGGATAAGGCGCAGATTCTGCTGGATTTTGTGAAACAGTTTTACGCCGGAACACCGTTCGTACCGCGGGAATTGATTTTACAGAAAGAAATAGATGACATACCGGTATTAGAAGAATGGCTGACTGCACGCAGGGGCGCGAGGGTATATATCCGCGTGCCGCGGAAGGGACAGAAGGAAAAGCTGGTGGAGCTTGCGGAAAAAAATGCAAAGCTCGTCCTGGAAAAAGACCGGGAGCGAATTGCGCGCGACGAGGCGCGTACGGTCGGTGCGGTGCGGCAGATCGCACAGCTGCTGGATTTACCGATGCTCGACCGGATGGAGGCGTTCGATATTTCCAACATCAGCGGCTTTGAAAATGTCGGCTCGATGGTCGTTTATGAAAAGGGAAAGCCCAAGCGCAGCGATTACCGAAAATTCAAAATCAAAACGGTAGCAGGACCGGATGACTATGCCTGCATGCGCGAGGTTCTGACGAGACGCTTTGAACACGGCTTGAAAGAGACGAAAGAGCTGGAAGAAAAAAATCTGTCCGGGGAGTTCGGAAGCTTTGCACGGTTTCCGGACCTTTTGCTGATGGACGGCGGACGCGGGCAGGTCAACATCGCGCAGCAGGTGCTGGACGAGCTGCATTTAAACATTCCGGTCTGCGGCATGGTAAAGGATGACAACCATCGGACGAGAGGACTTTATTTTCACAATGTGGAGCTGCCGATCGACCGCAATTCTGAAGCCTTCAAGCTGATTACAAGAGTGCAGGACGAGGCGCACCGGTTTGCAATCGAATACCACAGGTCACTGCGCAGCAAGGATCAGGTCAAGAGCGTGCTGGATGAAATCCCGGGCGTGGGCCCTGCGCGGAGAAAGGCGCTGATGAAAAGCTTTCCATCGATTTATGAGATCCGGGACGCGACGGCAGAGCAGATTGCGATGCAGGCAGATTTGCCAATGTCCGTGGCGGAAGAAATCTATGAATTTTTTCATAACCACCAAGAGGAAGATTGCCGGGAATAATGATCTGTGATAAAATAAAACAAAGTATGGCATAAAAACAGAGTTTCTGATGTCAGGAACTACTGTCTGCATGTCCTGGAAAAGAGAGGATGGATTATGGCAAGCATCAGTTTAATGAAGATTGCAGAAAAAATGAAGCTGGAAAATCTGACTCCTGAAATCAACCTGAAGGGGATTAAGGTTACGTTGCCGGATATCAACCGACCGGCACTTCCTATGGCGGACTATTTTGAACACTTTGAGGCGACCCGTCTGCAGGTGATTGGATTCGTAGAATACTCTTATGTTAAGAGAATGTCGGAAAAAGAAGAGAAGGAGATGCTGGAGAAGCTTTTGGATTACCCGATTCCCGGCATTATTTTCTGTCGTGAACTGCATCCGGATGAGCTGTTTCGGCAAATTGCCATTGAAAAAGGCGTTCCGCTTCTGATGACCAAGCGTGCGACGAGTTCGTTTACGGCAGAGCTGATCCGTTGGCTGAATGTCAAGCTGGCACCCTGCATTTCTGTTCACGGCGTACTGGTTGACGTATATGGCGAAGGCGTCCTGATTACAGGCGAGAGCGGAATCGGTAAATCCGAGGCGGCGCTTGAGCTGATTAAGAGAGGACACCGTCTGGTAACGGACGATGTTGTAGAGATCCGCAAGGTCAGTGAGGAAACACTGGTCGGAACTGCACCGGATATCACAAAGCACTTTATCGAGCTGCGCGGTATTGGTATTGTGGACGTCAAGGCGCTGTTCGGTGCTTCGAGTGTCCGCGAGACACAGAATATCGACCTCGTAATCCGTCTGGAAGAGTGGGACAAGGACAGAGAATACGACCGTCTCGGACTGGAAGAGGAATATACGGAATATCTGGGCAACAAGGTTGTCTGCCACAACATTCCGATCCGTCCCGGCAGAAACCTGGCAATTATTTGCGAAGCGGCAGCTGTCAATCACAGACAGAAAAAGATGGGATACAATGCAGCGCAGGAGCTGTATACAAGAGTCCAGAATTCCCTTGCACGTAAGCGGAATGAGGACGAGGATGAGGATGAGGACTAAAGCGGTCAGGCATATCGAAATGTTCGGAATGAAAGCAATAGTGCTCCGTACAGCGATGCAGCTGGCGGATCGTACAAAAGAGTAAGGCATCATCATAGATCAGACAGCTGAAAAGCTTTTTGAAAATACGCGAGAAGCGGGAGGAAAATAAAATGGGTAAGTATTGTTTTGGTGTAGATGTAGGAGGAACGACAGTAAAGCTTGGTCTTTTTAACACCAACGGCGATCTGATGGAAAAGTGGGAAATCCCTACGGTGACAGAGGATGACGGCAAAGCGATTCTGCCGGACTGTGCAAAGAGCATCCTCAAAAAAATGAATGAGCGTGAAATGGACCGTACAGAGGTAGTCGGCGTCGGCATCGGTGCACCGGGACCGATTGACTCTGAGGGCACACTTTATGGTGCAGTCAATCTTGGCTGGGGAACCATGAGCCTGAAAAAAGAGCTGCAGACACTTTTAAATATGCCGGTAGAAGCTGGTAATGACGCCAACGTAGCAGCACTGGGCGAGGCCTGGCAGGGCGGCGCAAAGGGGTATGAGGATGTCGTTGTAGTAACCCTGGGAACTGGTGTTGGCGGCGGTATTATCATCAACGGTAAGATGGTTGCCGGTGCAACCGGAGCCGCAGGCGAGATCGGACATATGCATGTCAATGATGATGAGACAGAGCCTTGTAATTGCGGCAACTGCGGATGCCTGGAGGAATATGTTTCCGCAACGGGTATTGTCCGTATGGCAAAGCGTAAGCTGGCAGAGGATGACCGCCCGAGCTTGATGCGCAAGGACGATCTGAGTGCAAAGGACGTATGGGATGCGGTTAAAGCAGGAGATACTGTGGCAATCGAGGTTGCAGAGGACTTTGGCTGGTATCTGGGCAAGGCGATGGCGCTGGTTGCCAATGTTTCCAACCCGGAGATCTTCGTAATCGGCGGCGGTGTTTCCAAAGCCGGCAATGTGCTGCTGGATTACATTCAGAAATATTACCAGAAATATGCGTTCAAGGGCTGCCGTGGTGCACTGTTTACCCTGGCAACTCTGGGCAATGACGCTGGTATTTACGGCGCTGCCAGACTGGTGTTGAAATAATACCGGTATCATCTGCAAAAGATCCGCATAAAATAACAACGTATCCGGCGCAAAGCCGGAGCAGAAGGGCTGGTCAGGACATTTGAGTGACAGATTAAATGAAATTCTGCCGAAAGAGCGGATTTTAACAGAAGAACAAATGGACAGGCATACGACATTCCGGACAGGTGGTCCTGCGCGCTATTTTCTTGTGATTGAGACGAGAAAAGAGCTGGCGCAGGTGCTTGCCTGGCTGCAGGAAGAGGCGCTGCCGTGGTTTTTGCTCGGAAACGGAAGCAACCTTTTGGTGGGGGACCGGGGCTACCGCGGCGCGATCCTGCATCTGGCGGGGGAATTTTTAAAGACTGAAATCGACGAAGCTACGATTCGATGCGGCGCAGGCGCGATGCTTTCCGCTGTATCGAGAAGCGCGATGGAAGCAGGGCTGACCGGATTGGAATTTGCATCGGGAATCCCCGGAACGATTGGCGGAGCAGTCCGGATGAACGCGGGCGCTTACAACGGTGAGATTGCGGGTGTGACAGAGTCGGTAGAGGTGATGGAACCGGATGGCAGATGTCGTGTATACAACAGGGAAGAAATGGCGTTCGGCTATCGCACGAGCATTGTAAAAACAAAGCCCTGTGTGGTGCTCAGCACTGTTTTAAAGCTGCAAAAAGGCGACCGAAGCGAAATTTCTGCTACGATGCAGGAGCTTTCTGCAAAGCGTCGGGAAAAACAGCCGCTGGAATATCCGAGTGCGGGCAGTACGTTTAAACGCCCGGAGGGATATTTTGCAGGCAAGCTGATTATGGATGCCGGACTTGCCGGAGCGAGTGTCGGCGGCGCACAGGTTTCCGAAAAGCACTGCGGTTTTGTCATCAACCGAAAAAATGCGACGTCTGCGGACGTGGCGGGACTAATTCAGAAAGTCACAGAAACAGTGCAGGAAAAATTCGGCGTAACGCTGGAGCCGGAAGTGATTTTCCTGGGAGATTTTGAAAAATGAGATTTGTAATGGTAACCGGCATGAGCGGCGGCGGCAAAAGCACCGCGATGCGACTGCTGGAGGATATGGGATACTATTGTGTGGACAATCTGCCGATCCAGCTGATCGACAAGTTCGTTGAGCTTTTGTCCACACCGAATACGGAAATAACAAAAGTTGCTATCGGCGTGGACGTCCGCACGGATCAGTCCTTTGCCAGGGTAGAAAAAACACTTTCCTGTTTAAGGCAAAACGGTATGGCGTTCGAAGTCCTTTTTATGGACGCTTCTGATGCAGTGCTTGTGAAACGTTATAAAGAGAGCCGACGGATGCATCCACTGTGTTCAGCAGAAAATCCGAGAATCGAAGACGGAATTGAAAAAGAAAGGAAAATCCTGCAGCAGGTTAAGAAGGATGCAGACTATGTGATTGACACGTCCAAGCTGCTGACCCGGGAGCTGAAAGAGGAGCTGGATCGGATTTTTGTAAAAAATGAAGAGTACAGCAGTCTGATGATCAATATTCTTTCTTTTGGCTTCAAGCATGGAATCCCGGCAGATGCGGATCTGGTATTTGATGTCCGTTTCCTGCCGAATCCTTTTTATATAGATGAATTGAAATATCTGACCGGCAACGACAGGGGCGTTCAGGATTATGTCATGAGCTTCCCGGAGGCGGGGATTTTTCTGGACAAGCTGACAGATCTGCTGCGATTTTTAATTCCAAATTATATTAAAGAAGGCAAATACCAGCTGGTGGTGGCGATCGGCTGCACCGGCGGCAAACATAGGAGCGTAACGCTGGCCAATGAGCTTTATAGAAAGCTTCGCAACAGGGAAGCCAAGTATGGAGTATCTTTGAGCCACAGGGATATTTAAGGATATTTCATATGTCATTTTCATCGGGAGTAAAAGAAGAGCTGTATCGGCACATCAGTCCGGCAAGGCACTGCCAGCTGGCGGAGCTGGCAGCACTTCTCCATTTTAACGGCAGCATCGGCGTCGGTACGACGGGGACTTTTCTGCAGATTCATGCGGAAAATGCGCTCGTTGTGAGAAAATGCTTTACATTATTACAGAAAACATTTAATATAAGTACGGAAACCCGTGTACAACAGGAAAAGCAGCAAACCGGATATTTCTGTCGGATAGATGACCCGGAACTGATCCGCAGGATTCTGCAGGGAATCAAATTTCTGGATCAGACAGGCAGCCCGACGTCCGGTGAGGAGAGCCTACAGGATGGTTTACGATGTCCGGTGAGCAGGCTTTTAATCCGAAATTCCTGTTGCCAGAGAGCGTTTTTACGAGGCGCGTTTCTGGCAGCCGGTTCGATGAGCAATCCCGGGAAAGGATATCATCTGGAAATTGTATGCAGCAGACCGCTGCAGGCACAGCAGATTCTGGAGATTTTGACCGAGTTCGAGATCGAAGGGCGGATTGTACAGCGAAAAAAGTATTATGTGGTTTACATAAAAGAAGGAGCCGGAATTTCGGATTTTCTGAATGTGGTTGAGGCGCATGTGGCGCTGATGGAATTTGAAAATTCCAGGATCGTCCGGGAAGTCCGCAATACGGTAAACAGGCGCGTCAATTGCGAAACTGCCAATATTACCAAGACGGTGACAGCGGCGGCGAGGCAGGTTGACGACATTCTTTTTTTGCAGCAAAAATATGGATTTGAAAAATTGCCGGTGAGCTTGCGTCAGATGGCTGAAGTACGTCTGGAGTATCCCGAAGCACCGCTTAAGGAGCTGGGGATGTATCTGGATCCTCCGGTTGGAAAATCGGGCGTAAATCATCGTTTGCGGAAATTATGTGAACTGGCGGATGCCATGAGGTCTTAAAAGGAGGAGTTTTATTATGAAACAGAAAACTGTGGAAGTAAAGCTGAAGCAGGGGCTTGAGGCTCGCCCGGCAGCAATGCTGGTGCAGGTTGCAAGCAAGCATGCCAGCAATATTTATCTGGAGTCTGAAGGCAGAAAAGTGAACGCGAAGAGCATCATGGGAATGATGAGCCTTGCGCTTGCACCCGGCGAAAAGGTAACCGTGATTGCAGACGGAACGGATGAAGACGACGCGATTTTCGGAATGGAAAATTATTTAAGCAGCGCGGCAGAATAAAGAAAACGAAAGGGTGTCCACCGGAAAGTGGCTGCCCTTTTTCTATTTTCCAGAGTAAGCTTGTTGTTATAGAAGCAAGTACACTTTACGGGAGCGCAGGGGCGAAACAAGGATAAAAAAGCAGAAAGGAGGGAAAGGATGGACGACAAAAAGCTTCTTTTTATTTATAATCCCAGGGCGGGAAAAGGACAGATCCGGAATAATCTGCTGGATATCATTGATACGTTCGTTAAGGCAGGCTATATCGTGACAGCAAGACCGACTCAGTATGCAGGGGAAGCCGTGGAGATTGCGGCAGACAGAACGGCAAAATATGACCTCGTGGTATGCAGCGGCGGAGACGGCACATTGGATGAGGTGGTGACCGGCATTATGAAGAGTGTTCGACGCCGCCCGATCGGGTATATTCCGGCAGGCAGCACAAACGATTTTGCGCAGAGCCTGAATATTCCGAAAAACATGGCTGAGGCAGCGAAAATCGCAGTCAGCGGCAGAATGTTTGCTTGCGATGTCGGTTCCTTTAACGAAAAAACCTTTGTTTATATTGCGGCCTTCGGACTTTTTACGGAGGTGTCCTATGAAACCAGTCAGGATGTCAAAAATGTGCTGGGGCATATGGCGTATCTGCTGGAGGGCATGAAAAAGCTCCGGGATATCAAATCCTACCACATGAAAATTACGACGCAGGACACTGTCATCGAGGACGATTTTTTGTATGGAATGATTACGAATTCTGTTTCGGTCGGAGGTTTTAAGGGAATTACCGGAAAATATGTGGATTTAAGCGACGGAATGTTTGAGGTGACGCTCGTAAAGGTTCCGCGCAGCCTGGACGAACTCAATCAGACGCTTGCTGCCCTGGCACAGCGCGATATCGACACGGCACAGATGTATTGCTTTAAAACCTCCTGGCTGAAGGTGGAGACAGAGGAAGAGGTCGCGTGGACGCTGGACGGCGAATTTGGCGGCAGACACACAGAAATCGTCATCGAAAATCAGAAACAGGCGCTGCATATCATGGTGCCGGGAGAAGAAAATGAAGCGCAGTGAAATGTAGCGGTTTAGTGGAAAAAGTGGAAAAAGAGGAAAAAAATGCGTATGCCGTATTTCTTTTTTGAAAAAGATAGGGTATAATAGCATCGGTTAGATAATAATTTTATTTCTATGGAGGTAAATAAGATGTTAGTATCTGCTACAGAAATGCTGAAAAAAGCAAAAGCTGGCCATTATGCAGTTGGTCAGTTCAACATCAACAACCTGGAATGGACAAAGGCTATCCTGCAGACCGCTCAGGAGCTGAACTCCCCTGTAATCCTTGGTGTATCCGAGGGCGCAGGCAAGTATATGACCGGCTACAAGACCGTTGTAGGCATGGTTAACGGTATGCTCGAAGAATTGAACATCACCGTTCCCGTTGCTCTGCATCTGGATCACGGCTCATACGACGGCTGCTACAAGTGTCTGGAAGCTGGCTTCTCTTCCATCATGTTCGATGGCTCTCATTACCCGATCGACGAGAACGTTGAAAAGACCACTGAGCTGGTTAAGGCTGCTCATGAAAAGGGCGTTTCCATCGAAGCTGAGGTTGGTGCAATCGGCGGCGAAGAAGATGGCGTTATAGGTATGGGCGAATGCGCAGATCCCAACGAGTGCAAGAGAATCGCTGATCTGGGCGTAGACTTCCTGGCAGCTGGTATCGGCAATATCCACGGCAAATATCCTGCAAACTGGAAGGGTCTGTCCTTTGAAACTCTGGATGCTATCCAGCAGCTGACTGGTGATCTTCCTCTGGTTCTTCACGGCGGCACAGGTATCCCGGCTGACATGATCAAGAAAGCAATCGCCCTTGGCGTTGCTAAGATCAATGTTAACACCGAGTGCCAGCTTGCATTTGCTGCAGCTACCAGAAAGTACATCGAAGAAGGCAAAGACGAGCAGGGCAAGGGTTATGACCCTCGTAAGCTGCTGGCTCCTGGCTTCGAAGCGATCAAGGCTACTGTAAAAGAAAAAATGGAACTGTTCGGTTCTGTAGACAAGGCTTGAGCATCAGCCGAGTAACAGATCATTCAAACAGATCAATCAGGACGGTCGGAATCTTCCGACCGTCCGTTTTTATTTCATAGGAAAATGTGTCCTATGAAATAAAAACGCTCCGCGAGGACACATAAGCGGCGTTCATTTTTTATTCATATTTCTTTAACGGAATGTTTTTCTGCCCATCACGGTTTCGTCACTTTCCGTTTCTATACTAAAACCATAAGATACAGCAAGCCAATCAATGACAGTAACACAACTTTTCAAATAGCTTTTTCATAATAAATGCCAGGCGACATCGGGTTGCCTGGCATCCTCCCTTTTCTGGGGTATTTTTCACAAATAAGTGTTGGAGCAGAACAGATATCAACAGGTTCCAGGGGTAAAAGCTTTGTCGTGCGAGCTCGATCGGCTTTTGAGCTTTGGCATTTCAGCATATATCAATGAAGCATTCCATGCGTGTCGCATTCCGCAACCCTTCGGAATACGCGGGGGACCTGCGTAAATCGCAGCTTGAACTGACAGTACACTCATGTTAAGATAGCGAAAGAAGCTTTTGCAGCGGATGGTAGAAAGTGTTCGGAGCGAGGCAGTTTGACAGAAAAGGGATGGAAAGGAATTGGTAGACAAAATGAAGATGCGTGCAGAACAAAAGACAGCGGTAAAAAACAGCATCGGAAGGCTTGTGTTCGTTGCGTTGTCGGTACTGTTACAGGTTATATGGATTTGCGTACAGGCGATGAAATTAAACCGATATTCGACATGGATTTCGGTTGCGACCAGCGTGCTTACGCTGGTTGTCGTGATCCTGCTTTATGGCCGCAGGACAAATGCAGCGTTTAAAATGCCCTGGATTATCCTGATTCTGGCGTTTCCGGTGTTGGGCCTCGGCATGTATCTGTTGTTTGGACGCAAAGAAGCGACACAGTTGGTGCGGGAGCGGTTTGAGCGGATTGATCAGAGTCTGGACGGGCTGCTGATACAGGACAAAGCGGTTCGGATAAAGCTGCAGCAGACGGACCGGATGGCGGCGAATGAAGCGGCGTATATCTGGAACTATGCGAAATATCCGATTTATCAGAATACGGATGTCGTTTTTTATAAAGAAGCGTCGGAGGGGATTGAAGCTCAGAAGCAGGCGCTGAACCAGGCAAAGCATTTTATTTTTATGGAATACCATGCGATTGAGGATAAGCAGTCGTTTGGTGAGTTAAAAGAAATTCTTGCACGGAAAGCAAAAGAAGGCGTGGAGGTTCGTCTCTTTTATGACGATATCGGAAGCATCGGATTTATCAATACGGATTTCATTCAGCGAATGGAAGCGGAAGGCATTCAGTGTCGCGTGTTTAACCGTCTGATGCCGGTTTTAAACGTTTTTATGAACAACCGTGATCATAGAAAGATTACCGTAATCGATGGGAAAATCGGTTTTACGGGCGGATATAATCTGGCGGACGAATATTTTAACATCACGCATCCATATGGTTACTGGAAGGATACCGGCGTCCGGCTGGAAGGGGATGCAGTGCGCAGCCTGACTGTGATGTTTCTGGAAATGTGGAATGCGATTAAAGGTACGGATACAGACTATACACCGTATTTTCTGCAGGATGGTGCGCAGCCGCATGAGGCGGGTTTGGCGGGCAGCGTGGCGGATAGGGACGTTGGTGCTGCGCAGTCGGATGCGAATATTGCGGCGGACAGTGCCTCCGGCTTCGTTCAGCCGTATGCAGACAGCCCGCTGGACGGCGAACCGGTGGGAGAAAATGTGTACATGGGCGTTGTAAAGGCGGCTTCCGAATATGTTTATTTCACAACGCCGTATTTGATTATCAGCGATGAGATGAGCAGGGAGCTGTGCCTGGCAGCGAAGCGCGGTGTGGATGTGCGGATTGTTACGCCGGGTATCCCGGACAAAAAGCTCGTCTATCGGGTAACGCGCTCCTATTATGCACAGCTGGCGTCGGCGGGTGTGCGGATTTTTGAGTATACACCGGGCTTTCTCCACGCAAAGCAGTGCGTCAGCGACGATGTGACAGCGACGGTCGGCACGATCAACCTGGATTACAGAAGTCTGTATTTCCATTTTGAAAATGGCGTTTTTCTGCATCGGTGTGAGGCTGTGCAGAAGGTACGAGAGGATTTTGAAGATATTTTCCCGGTGTGCAGGGAAGTGACAGAGCAGTATGCGAAGAAGCAGTCGGCGGCGATGAAGTTTGGACAGTGCGTGCTGCGTCTGATTGCACCGCTGCTGTAATTATAAAAAAGAATGTGCCTTGGCACATTCTCGCGCCGAGGCGC
>OLNQ01003776.1_pt1 | contig 11940 bp, 10 predicted proteins | sample 1672821 | NCBI WGS metagenome assembly OLNQ01 (sample SAMEA3136727, study PRJEB25190) | human gut metagenome | biome: human gut; feature: human-associated habitat; material: faeces | place: Austria | collected 2013 | reverse complement strand
ACGTGGCAGGTACGTTGGCCGTGAGCGTGTTGGTCATCGACTGCACGGAGATGGGGGCGCCGCCGCCGACCGGCACCGGCCCGACCATGATGCGACGCGATCTGCGGCGCGGATGCAACGGGCTCTCGCTGATATCCGGCTCTCCGGTCTTGCGGAACGATCCTGTCACGGCCGACGCCGTTCCTGTGGTCGCGGACGTCTGTGCACTGGTTTGCGGCAACGCGCTCATGCTGATGATTGGTCTTTCCTGTTCGATTATGCGCGACACCACATCCATGCCGGGGCATGACTGATTGATCGCATGGCTGTGCCATGCCATCAATCCGGGCGCGGTCGCGCGAATGATTCACTTCTGACTGTTTATCAAATCATCGGCTCGCCGGCGCGCTTCACGCTCGACTTGACCCATTTCCTCCACGGATGCGAACAGCGGGTTGCCGCGAAGCTCCCCGTCCATCGCGTCGACGACCTCCTTGACCGTGTCGACGATGCCCAGATAGGGCAGTCGATGGTCGAGGAAGGCATGCACGGCCTGCTCGTTCGCTGCGTTGAGCACCGCGGTATGCTTCTCCGACGCGCGTAGGCACTCGCGCGCCAACGCGACGGCGGGGAACGCCTCGTCGTCCAGCGGCTCGAACGTCCACTCGCTGGCATGCGTCCAGTCGCACGCCGCCGCGACGTCACCCAGACGATCAGGCGCCGACAGGCCCAAGGCGATCGGCAGCCGCATGTCAGGCGGGGACGCCTGGCAGACGGTCGCTCCGTCCACGAACTCCACCATCGAGTGCACGATGGATTGCGGGTGCACGGTCACGACGATGCGATCCGGCGCCACGTCGAACAGACGGCTCGCCTCGATGACCTCCAGTCCCTTGTTCATCAGGGTGGACGAGTTGATGGTCACCACGGGTCCCATATGCCACGTGGGGTGGTTGAGTGCCTGTTCAGGGGTGATGTCGCTCATGTCGGCGCGCTTCCAGCCGCGGAAGGGACCGCCCGAGGCCGTGACGACCAGTCTGCTGACCTCGGCGTGGGTGCCGGACCGCAGCGACTGCCAGATGGCGGAATGCTCCGAGTCGACGGGATTGATCTGGTCATCGCGCACTTGCGCGCCGAAAAGCAGGTGACCGCCTGCGACGACCGATTCCTTGTTGGCGAGCGCCAGCTGAGAGCCAGCCCTCAGCGCCGCAATGGATGGTTCGAGTCCGACCGAGCCCGTGATGCCGTTCAACACCAGGTCGGCACCGGAACCGGCGATGGCGTTGACCGCCTGCGGCCCGGCCTGAATCTGCGTGTACCGAGCTCCGACCTCCTCGAGTGCCTCATGCAGCGCCGGAACGGCGGCCTCGTCATATACGGCCACCTGCGGCACATGATGACGTGCGACCTGCTGTGCCAGAAGCCGCACATGCGCGCCTCCGGCGGCCAGACCGGTGACGGTGAACCGCTCCGGATGCCGACTGATGACATCCAGACCTTGCGTGCCGATCGAACCGGTCGATCCGAGAATGACAACCGTATTCCTATGCTGGCTCATTGCAATGCTTCTTTATGTCTTCTGTGGTGTATCTGTCTTCCCGCGCCGACGAAATGGTCAGTCGTTGTCCTTGCCGAAACCGCTCAGTCCGCTATAGAACTCGCCCGTGTTGAGCGTGGGGAACGACAGGTCGGGGATGTCGAAATCGAGCTTGCTTTCCGGGCTGAGGTACATGCTGGAGAACAGGTCATCCGACGATGACTTGTGAGAGTCATCGGATTGCGTCTGCGTGGCATCGTCTACGGCATGAACGGGAACGTTCGCCGACGGCGACGAGGACGGCGCGAACGACGGCAGGGCCTCGACACTGGCATCGGTATGGGCGTCGGAGGCCACGGGCTGATCGAAGACCGGCATGGGGGCCAGCGCGGAGGGAGCAACGGCGGGTGCGGCTGCAACTGGCTCCGCGGGAACCTTCACGGACTTGGCGACGCGTTCGGGAGCCTGGGGCTCGGCGACTGCGGCCGGCTGATCGGATACCGCGGCGTACGAGGGGGCGAACGATGCCGGTGCCGCCGGGATGGCCGGAGACGGAATCTCCTGCGCCGGGGCAGGAGCCGCGGCATGATCCGCGCTCACGTTGCTCGAGCTCGCGCTTCTGCCGGTGCGCTGGGACAGCGCCGCCAACGACGACTGCGACTCCGGGGCGGAGGCTCCGGCCGAGAACGCGGACGGAAGCGCTGAGGCGGGCGCGGATACGACCGTACCGGGCATGCCGGCGGGAGCGAAGGAGGGAGGAACGGACTGCGCATCGGCCGCGACGCTCGGCTCGTCGGCCGTCTGCGATGAGAACAGCGCCTCCTCTGCCTCATGGAGGGCATGGAACGATTCGTTCGCAGGTGCGAAGGACTGAGGCTCCGCTTCCTGCCGCGCCGGCGACGGCGCATGTGCATAGGCGTTGTCCGCGCCGAACAACGGCGTCACACCCGCGTCGGAGGCGCTCCTTGCACCGGACGAACGCCGGCTGCCGCCGGATTCGTGACCGCCACCGACATAATCGGAGACGCGCGCGAACGATTCGAGACGGCTGAGCAACTGCACGCACGAGTTGAGGTAATAATCGACCTGACGCTCGTCATAGCCGTTCTTGCCCTTGCGCTGCGTGAACACCACGTTGGAGACGGCACCGGAATTCAGATCGGCGAGCTTGCGCACGTCCTGTTCGCTCACGCCGTCCACGCCAAGGCCTGCGGCGGCCTTGTCCACGATCTGGTCGATCAGTCGGTCGACCTGCTTGCGGTCGTACGACGGCCGGCGATCATGTCCGCGCGCGAATCGCTCCCCCGTGCCGCGGTCGGCGTGCTCACATACCTGACGGTACAGCTCTTCGGTCTGGGCTTTCCACGCCACACGACCGTGCTCGGTAATCTCCCGCGTCGTCTGCTTGTCGACCACGGCCTGCTCCAGCCGGGACAGCGCCGCATCAACCTGGGTGATGTCATACCCGCCCTTGCTCAGATCGAAGGACACGTTCTGGATGTCCTGCTGCGTGAGATGGGCATCCTCGCTCTCGTAGAGCGCATGTGCACGATCCAGGAAAGCGTCCACCTGATCGGGATCGTATCCCCATTTGCGCTTCCCAACGCGAGCGATCCCCGATGCGCCTTTATCTGCCCCGTCTTGATGCGCCATTGGTGTATCGACCTCCTACGGATAGTACTTCTCTTGCACACTTTACGTGAGTGTTGAGACGCAGCTTCACATTTGGCCCAGCAAAACGGCATCCTCACACGTCTTTCGCACGATTACGGCATATATCATGCGCCGGCAAGCACAGCATCGCCACGGTTCGACCGACGGCGGAATTCCATCCAACGACACTCGGCCGGCGTCCCGATACAGACTATACGATACAGTGTGAGTCTGCGGGCAATTAGCTCAGTTGGTTAGAGCGCCACCTTTACACGGTGGATGTCAGGGGTTCGAGTCCCTTATTGCCCACACATTACGAAACGGTGGAACACCGCCAATATCAGGCACCGGAAGACTCCAAGGCAACCCGATTGCCCACATTTTGCCCACACTGCTCGGCACCCGCCTCCATCTGCACCGCCACATCGATCATACGGGTTAGAGAACACGCCCCCGCTTGCGGCGGGCAAGAATCAGCTCAAGGGCCTCGGCCACGACGCGCGGCATTTAGAGGTCGCGCGTCTCATATGATTTGGGCAGTCCTCGACCGGGGCGGCCTGGCCTATAGGTCGTCGACCCTCAGATACTTGCGCACGGTCGGTTCGCTGACCTTCTCGCTGCGCGCTATCGAGGCGATGGACTCACCGTTCCTGCGACGCGAACGGATAGACTGTATCTGGGGCATGCTGATCATTGCCTTTCCAGACCTTTCCCGAATGGAACTAGAAGCACCATCAGGCTAAGGCCCACGGGTGGTCGGCGTGCCTTTCTGTCTAAACCCGAAAAACTAAATGACTAAAACCTCAACTTCCTATTGAACAAAGATGCTCTCCCCATCTCAGCCCGCAGAATCCGAGCAGCGGCACCAGCGCCCGCCGCTCGTCTCCTATATACAAGGCGTTCGCGCACTCCCCCGCGAATGCCATGAGACGGGGAATGCTCAGGTACACGCGCCGTCGGCTCCACCGCCCAGTTCACCGCATCGCTTTTACGTTTAAAACCGCACTTGTCGATCTGGGTGCCATGGGGTTTCCGGCATAGCGGACTCTATACCGCGTCTCGCCTTTTGAGATCGTGTATTTAGCGATGTTTGCCATGATTATCCTCGCTGTTTCCCTGCCAGCAATATGCGCGAATCCTCTGTGATATAAACTGTCTCCTGCCACGTCAAGGACAGATGATAAATTAGATACCTTGATTTATCCAAAAGCGGGAAGGAGGCGGCCATGACCATGACAAGCACCGGTGTGAAACTGATTCCGGCATACGCGCCGCCTGAGGACGGCAAGCCGCGCAACGCAGTGGACGAGAAATGGATGAAGCTGACCAACAGCGCTCGCCACTATCTGTCACGCAGGGCAAACACCCGGGAAGACACCGTCGATGAATCTGAATCTCGTCATCGAGCGTGAATGCTCCAGAGACCATCAGACAGCCCTCAGACAGTTCCTGTGCTGCAAGCCAGGAGACCCCGAATGGGCGATGGATCCACAGAGATATATACGCGGTCTCTGCGTGCGCAAGACCCCGACCGGAGTTATGCGCACGCTTCTTGTCGTATCCGGGGACATTCCCCTGCATGATGAAGTGGTCGGCTTCTGCGAATACGGTGTCGGCGTGGAAACCACCAAGGAGCACGAAGGCATCTACCAGATTTCGTACATCGCCACCGCGCTGAAGGTACGGGGGCAACATCTCGGAGACACGCTGCTCGCCTCGGTGATTATGAGGCTTCGTGATGATGCATGGCGTTCCAATCGCACGCCGCTCGTGCTGACTCAAGTGGATCCGCGCAACAAGCCAAGCATGGATTTGTTCTCTCGCTTCGGATTCGTGGATGAGGGGCCAGACCCCGATGACCCGGAATACCATCTGCTGTCCCTGGAATTCGCCCCGCAGGATCGCGGCAATTTCTTTGGCAGCACCATAGCATTTTTTTAGCATTTAAAGTACAGTCCGACCCGTGCAGGTTGAGGGGCGAAGCATTCTCCTCTCTAACTCGATGAATCCGTCAGCCCGCCTTACCAATCTAGACCATCGATGGAGCGATTCTTTTTTTCGTTATTGTTTGGGCATTGCCGGCATCATCAGACTTAATCCGAATTTCTTCGTTCTTTGGTCGATGGAACCGACACAGCAGCAAGGTTGCTCCATCTTCATGATGTATTCTTTGCACTTCATATGGATCCGGCCGCATTCATCAGCTTGCCGGCGGAATTGCTCTTGTCACTCCGCGAATCATTGAAGCATTCAAAAGCGGTCGCCAGTACGCGACGCCCGAAGACAGCAGTAAAAGATAGGAATTCCTCCTGCGATTGTCTCGGCAATAGGGAGATGGACAGAGACGAGCTCGCCGCCATACAAGATAACGGTTCGGCTGCAGCGACAAACGGGCATTCCCAACAAGGCTTACGGCTCCTTGAAATAGTCGCCTGTTGTGCTGCACAAAACAAACCTTTCAATCATTCGTGTTTCTCATAGTATGAATTGCGCCCAATTACAACGAAAAGCATGAGGAACAGAACGGCGCATAGTGTAATCGTCACCGTAAGCAGTTGTTCCCACTTGAAAACGGCAAACAGAAACATAGCGATGAAGCAGGCGGCACCAATTACGTAATTGGTGATCAGCAGGACTTTCCTGCTGCTTTTCCGCAATATACCTATCGCGTTCGTCCGTGACCTTTTCGGCTTGGCTGTCAATACTTGATTGAGTAAAGGCGAAGAAGAAATCAGTCACACTCCAGGCAAGCGGAACAATTCCGGCTATAGGAAATCTTGTTGCCATACTGCGGAAGGCAGCGATACCCAAGCAGGCAATTCCCAGAATCAGAACCACGATCGCCGTAACGAAACTTCTCACATTGTTAATTCGCTTCCTGATCCTTATCCTCCAATTCCCTGTTTTCTTTGAGACAACACAATTCTTCGACAGTCACGCCGAACACTTCCGCAATTCGGTAGGCCAACATTAGCGATGGACTATACTGTCCCTTTTCGATGGAAATAATCGTTCTGTTTGAAACATGGACCAAGTCGGCCAATTGCTGTTGCGTCAGCTTTGATTGTTTTCGCAGTTCTCTCACTCTCGTCTTCAATCAATTCCTTCCATAACATGAAGCTTACTTCTCATGAAGTTAACTTCATATTACCGCCAAGACACGAATACGTCAACAGAAAAAGTAAAGTAAACTTCACCAACCCAGAGGTATGCGGGAGATGAATTCGCGCGGCTCCCCGCTGACGGGGTCGGTGAAGCGCAATGACCGTGCGACCAGTTCCAGCGGCGTGGAGAAGTCGTCATAGGCGCGTTCGACGATACGCGGATAGAAATCATCGCCATGGATCGGCACCCCTATCGAGTTCATGTGCACGCGCAGCTGATGGGTCTTGCCGGTGAGCGGGTGCAGCTCGTAGGCGCGCAGACCGTTCCTCCCGTGGCATAAGCGCCCGCCCATCGAGGGATATTCTCCCGCCGCGAGATCGATCACCGTCTCGGCATTGACGGCCTGCGGCTCCTCGAACGCCTGCAGCACGCCACGCAGCTTGGTGATGTGCGAACGTCGGCGCAGCGGGAACACGGCAGGAGGGTCCAGCCGCTCGACGGTGCCGTATCGCGGCCGTGTCGTCGGCCGGCATGGAGCCAGGCATTCGTAGGTCTTGCTGACCTTCCGGCCCTGGAACATCATCTGGTATGCGCCCCGCAGCGCTGGATCCCTCACGAACACGACGATGCCGGCGGTGAGCCGGCTCAGCCGATGCGCGGGCGTGATGTCCGGCTCGTCGAACATCTCGCGAAGCCGAATCAGCGCGGTCTGCCGATACCACATGCCGCGCGGGGTCGTCGCGAGGAAATGCGGCTTGTCGATGACGATGATGCCGGCATCCTCATACACCACGTCGATATCGAACGGGATATGGGGCTCCTCACTCACCCACCGGTGCGGCCTGTCCACAGCGCTTTCCGTCCGTCGGCTCTCACCGGGAGCGCATGTTCTTGTAGCGCATGGCACGCAGCGCCTCGCGCTTGTCCTGCTCCTCACGCAGCGCCTGGCGCTTGTCGAACTCGCGCTTGCCTCGTGCGAGGGCGATCTCGGCCTTCGCCCGACCATCCTTGAAATACAGGCTGAGCGGCACGATGGTGTACCCCTTGGCCTCGATCTGACGGGACAGTTTGACGATCTGCTGCGCATGCAGCAACAGCTTGCGCTTGCGCTTGGGCGCATGGTTGTTCCACGTGCCGTTGAGATATTCGGGGATATTGGCACCTTCCAGCCACATTTCACCCCGACGGTCAATGGAGACGAACGCCTCGGCGAGCGACGCCCGCCCCTCGCGCAGCGACTTGACCTCGGTCCCGGTCAGCACCAGTCCCGCCTCGTACTTGTCCTCGATCAGGTAATCATGCCGGGCCTTGCGGTTCTGTGCGATGAGCACAGTGCCCTGTTCCTTTGCCATGGTCTTCCTCTTCAATCACTCACATCAACACAGACATCATGAGACCAGACCCGCTTGCACGGGCCGTGACCGGACGAATCGGAAAACACCACCCGGAACTCAGTAATGCACGTATTGGAAATTACCAGCATTGTAAATCGTGCGCCATTGCGCCACGCCCTGAAGGCTGGCGCCGCACTCGGAGATCAGCACGGATCCGTCGCTGTTCACACGCTCGACGACCGCCACATGGCCGTAACGTCTGTTGGCGCCGAGCTGGCCTGCACGGAACACCATCGCGGCGCCGACGTGCGGCGTGCGGTTGACCAGATAGCCGAGGCTGCGGCCGGTGTTCGCCCAATCCTGCCCATTGCCCATGTATGAGCCGGTGGGCAGATGGTAGTAGTACACGCGGCGACGGTACGCATACCACGTGCACTGGCTCCACGGGTAGGCGCTGCCGCCCACCGTGTTGCCGGTCCTGTGCCCGTAGCACACCGGCATGCCCTCATAGCAGTTGCCGGGCACCGTGTAGTTCATGCCGTTGGCCTGTCCCGATCCGCCGGGCTGGGATCCGCCCGAACCGGAACCATTGCCGGAACCGGAGCCGGGCTTGCCGGAACCGGAACCGGGCTTGCTGGAGCCGGCACCGGAACCGGAGCCGCTGCCCGACCCGCTGCCGGTGCCGGGCTTGATCTGCTGCTGTCCGCCGGTGCCGGCATTCGCCGAACCGGTGTTGTTCTGCACGCTCCACGAATCGATCTCGGCCTTCATCGACACCAGTTCGGCGGCCTCCTGCGCTTCCTTGGTGCTCAGGCTCTTCTTCTGCGCTTCCAGCTGGGCGCGTTCCTCGTCGCTCTTCTTGCGCAAGGCCTCCAGCTCACTCTGCTTGGACGCCGCATCCTCAGCGGCCTGCTGCGCGCTGGCCGCCTGGCTGTCCGCCTGGCCCTTGAGCTGGGTGATCTCGTCCTCGATGGCCGTGAGACGTTCCTTGCGGTTCATCGACGTGCTGAGGCTGGTGGCCGCGGCGTCGGCGGCATTCGCCTCACTGCGCGTGACAGCGGCATCCGACTGCATCTTGTTGACGAAGTCCTCGGTCGTGGTGGCATTGGTCACCACGTCCATCAGGGTGGAGGCGTCCGAGCCGTGGAAGCTTTCGCGCGCGAGCTGAGCGACCGCATCCTTGGCGTCATCGTAATCCTCACCGGTCTGCTTGATCTTCTCCTCAAGCGAGGTCCGGTCGTTCTTCGCCGCCTCAAGCCGCGCCGCAGTCGCCTCTGCGAGCCTCTTCGCCTGTTCGGCCTTCTGCTGAGACTCCTGTACGGCCTTCTGCGCGGCGGGAATCTGGTTCTCGGTCAGGTCATTCAACGAGATGATGAGATCGGCAAGTTTGGAATCGACGCCGGCCAGCTGCCTCTTGAGGCTGTTGTGGTTCGATACCTTCTGCTGGTATTCATACTCCGTAACCGCAGCGGCCTGCTCGGGCGGGGCGACCACGGCCACCGATCCCGCCCCCAGGGCCATTGCGGCGGCAAGCGCCAAAGCGGTGAACGTACCCCCACGTTTCGCCATCTTCACCATTGTTGTCGCCCTTCCATTAATGCCGTATTTGAACGTATTGTAACGAATTAAACTGGATAAATGCGCCGCGTGTCATCGGGCAGCGAAATGATTCATCTCGCACTTCGCGCATCCCGGACGTCACGCGGCGGCAAGTCACACCTTGAGATAGCGTCGCAGCGATACCGCGGACGCAACCGCCGACAGCAGCATGGCCCCCACCACCAGCACGGGGGCGGTCAGCCACACCGTCGTCTGCGTGATGAACGGCATCCACTGCACGCTGGTCGCCAACCAATCGGTGACGAACACCTTGACGATGCCGCTCAGCGCGCCGACCGCCAGCAGCGATCCCAGCAGGGACGCCACCACGCCCTCCAGGATGAACGGCAATCGAATCGTCCAGTTCGAAGCACCCACCAGACGCATGATCTCTGTCTCGTTCTTCCGGGAGGCGGCGCTCATGCGAATCGTCGTCGCGGTCAGCATGATGGCGACGACCACCATGACACCGGCCAGCACGACGGTGACCACGGTGGCCCGGTTCAACACCGAGAACACCGGGTCGAAGATCTGCCGCTGGTCGACAACCGCCTCCACGCCCGTGCGCCCGGTCAGCACCTCCGACACCACCTGGTATTTGGTCGGGTCCTTGAGCTTGAGACGCAGCGAATCCTGCATATCGGAAGCGGTGAGGGTACGTCCCTCGTACACGCCGTTCGGGTACTGCTTGAGGAACGTGTTCTTGAAGAACTCCTCGCGGCTCATGTACGTGATCTTTGACACGTCACTGCCGAGCTCGTTGTTGATCACGTCCTCAAGATCCACGATCTCCTGCTGGGTCGGCGCCTTGCCGGTCGAGCAGGACGCCGACTGGCTGGTGCCGTCCGGGCACAGCCACACCACGACCTCGACCTTGTCGTACCAGTCGCCCTTCGCCTTGGTGATCTGCGCCTGTATCAGCACGGACGCACCGATGAACACGAAGGAGATGAACGTGACGAGCATGACCGAGATGATCATGGACACGTTGCGCCGCAGGCTGGTCCAGGTTTCAGACAGGATAAAACGCATTCTCATCGATTGTCCTCCTCGTTGCGAGCACCGTCGGCATCATCAGCGCTACCGGCCTTTCCGGCATGCCTGTCGCGATGCCCCGGTTGGGCCGGCGGCGCCGGCGGCAGCTTGTGCGCGCGCCTCGGCTTCGTCTCGCCCCCCTCATCGGACGGGGAGCCCGTCTCCGCCGCCGAACCGGCCTGTTCGCTTTGGGATGTGGATTCATCCTGAGGATGCTCCGTCTCCGGCTGACCATGCGGTGCGGCATCATCCGCCGAATGCGGCGGTTCCGGCGGCTCGTGCCGTTCCGGCTGGGCGGCGTCCTCCGGCTGCGCGGACCGGGCATCACCCCGAGCCGTCGCCCGGCCGCTCGACTGAGCCGCGGCATCGGAGTGTTCATCCCCGCCCTGCTCGGCGCGGGCCTTCTGCTCCTCCTGCGCGGCAATCTGCTCAAGCGACAGGCCTTTGCCCCAGGTCAGCGTGTCCTCCACCGACTGGAACGCCTCACCGTAGCGGCCGGTACGCCCCGAATGCACGGAGCTCGCCAACCGGGCGATGCCTTCGTTCCGGATATTGCCGCTGACCGCCTTGGCGACCACTTCGATACCCTCGACTGCACCCTCCTCGCCACGGGCCTCGATAGTGGTGACCTGTGCGTCGAACGAGCCGGAATCAGGGCGGAAACGAGAATCATCCGACTGCCCGCTGATCGCCTCATGCGCCTTGGACGCGACATCGCTGTCGGGGAAGAACTCGGCGGAATCATACGAGCCCTGGGCCTCGTCGCGCACGATCTTGCCGGTATGCAGCTCGATGACGCGCTTGCGCATCGAGTTGACGATCTCCTCGTTGTGCGTGGCCATCACGATCGTCGTGCCGGTGCGGTTGATGGCGTCCAGCACCTCCATGATGCCCAGCGACGTCGTCGGATCGAGGTTTCCGGTGGGCTCATCGGCCAGCAGGATCTGCGGATGGTTCACATACGCGCGGGCGATGGCCACACGCTGCTGCTCACCGCCGGACAGCTCATGCGGGTAGTTGTTCTCCTTACCGGTCAATCCCACGGTCTGCAGCACCTGCGGCACCAGCGACTTGATGGCGGACCGGCGCGTGCCGATCACCTCAAGCGCGAACGCCACATTCTGCCACACGGTCTTGTTCGCCAGCAGCTTGTAATCCTGGAACACGAATCCGATGGAACGACGATACTGCGGCACCTGACGGTTCGTCAGACGGCGAAGATCATTGCCGGCCACTCGAATCTCGCCGTCCGTGGCCTCCTCCTCGCGCAGCAGCAGGCTCAGCAGCGTCGTCTTGCCAGAACCGGAAGCACCGACCAGAAACACGAAATCGCCACGTTCGATGTCGAGGTTGACATCATCCAACGCCGGCCTCGTACCCTTGGGATACACCTTGCTCACATGATCCAATGCGATGAGTGCCATATCGTCTCCTCACTCGCCCCCGGAGCCGGGAGCCAAGTCACGGTTTACTCTTCCTCTTCGGCCGCCTGGCGACGCTGCTCGTGACGCCAGCGGATACCGGCTTCGATGAACGCATCGATATCGCCGTCGAACACGGCCTGGGTCTGGCTGGTCTCGCAACCGGTGCGCAGATCCTTGACCATCTGGTACGGGTGAAGCACGTACGAACGCATCTGGTCACCCCAGCTGGCCTTGATGTCGCCGGCGAGCTCCTTCTTCTTCTTGGCTTCCTCCT
>OLNQ01003775.1_pt1 | contig 11940 bp, 9 predicted proteins | sample 1672821 | NCBI WGS metagenome assembly OLNQ01 (sample SAMEA3136727, study PRJEB25190) | human gut metagenome | biome: human gut; feature: human-associated habitat; material: faeces | place: Austria | collected 2013 | reverse complement strand
TTAACAAAATCTGTGTAATCACCAGTTGTATGTGCTTTATCTAATGCTTAGTACTGTATCACCGGCGGGATTGGTTTTCCCGGCGGAAAGAATAAAAACGGGCAGAGTCTTGTAAAAAAGATCGTTCCCGCAACTGCTGCAATGATAACAAGTGAACGTGCCACACTAACCGGCATGATGCTCTACCTCCTTTTTCTGTTCTGTTTCTTTATCCAAAAACTTTCTGTACGGAAGCAGAATTAACATAATGCAGATCATGGTCGGCAGGATAAAATTGTCTGCCCCAAAGATCAGCAGGCAGATCAGTCCGCATCCAAGTCCGATCAGCACACTCGGACGGTTTTTTGATTCCATCCACTGTTCCACCATGATCACAACAAACAATGCCGTCATCGCAAAATCAATGCCTGTTGTGTCGATTGGAAGCACCGAACCAAGCAGTGCTCCGATCGCCGAACCTGCGATCCAGTAAAGCTGGTCTAACAGTGCGATCGCAAATAAGAACTGTCCTTCGGCCACATCCTTTGGCACTTTCGTGACAAAAAATAAGGAATATGTCTCATCTGTCAGGGAAAAGATCATATACAGACGTTTTTTTCCCATCTTTGCAAAACGCTCTAACAACGACAGTCCATAAAAAATATGCCGGATATTTAACATAAACTCCATAAAGATCACCTGCAAAAGACTTACGCCCGGTGCAAAAAAGTTCACGGCGAGATATTGTCCGCTCCCTGCATAACAAAGAACGCTCATCAGTATCGCCCACAGAAAATTATACCCTTTTTCCTGGATCATCACTCCGAAAGCCATGCCGATAAACAGATATCCTGTCATGACCGGTATGGTATATGGAAATGCAGCTTTAAACGCTTTTCCATAGGAAGCTTTTTTACTTACTTTGTTTTTTTCTATTTCACAATCCATTTCTTTTTCTATCCCTGTTACTTTATCACTTTAGCTTGTCGCACTATGTACTCTACAACAATTTTTGTGATACATCAAGACAATTTTCAACAAAAACTTCACTATTGCAAAAACATGTGCTATACTTTTTTTAGTCGCGTTTTACACGAAAAGGAGTTATGAATGAGTATTACCGTTTTAAATTATATGGATCACACATTAGTCAGCCGCATCAATGAACAGGCTGCAAAGCGTGCCGAAGCTGCAAAACAGTCTAATACGGATGATTTTGCGGCTGCGTTAGCTGACAGTACAAAAGCTTTGGAAAACAGCCAGAATACCTCACAGACCGGTACCACAGGCGCAGATACATCAGGGATATCCGCAGCCCAGACAACTGCATCCTCTGCAAATTCCTATACTTCAGGCGAACTTGACTCTATTTTTGAAGAGGCCGCCAATTCCTATGGTGTTTCTTCTATTATATTAAAATCGATCGCCAAAGCAGAATCCGGCTTCAATCCCTCTGCCGTGAGCAATGCAGGCGCTGTCGGGATCATGCAGTTAATGCCATCTACCGCTGCTGCTCTTGGTGTTTCCAATTCCTATGATGCAAGAGAAAATATCATGGGCGGTGCAAAATATATCAGCCAGTTATTATCCAATTATCAGGGAAATATCTCCCTTGCGCTCGCCGCTTACAATGCCGGCAGCGCGAATGTGGACAAATACGGCGGCATCCCGCCTTTTACCGAGACACAGAATTACGTCAAAAAAGTACTCTCTTATATGGAAGAATTTGGTTCTGCTGTTTCAAATACCGTATCTTCTGTTTCAGATCAGCTTTCTTCTATTTTTAATCTGACCGGAAGTGCGAGAGATGAGGCAAATCAGATGCTTGCTGATTTCTTCTCATCCAAAAATATCAGCAAAGATGCATTAGATATCTTAACCACCATTTTAAAATTGAAAAATATGATATCTGGTCAGACAACATCAACAGATGTCTCTTCTGCTTTACAGAATACGGATACTACATCATCTGCTGTGGGAAGTACCTCTGAAACCCCATCCGACCGCACTGCAGTCCTTACTTCCATAAATTCTGATTCTGAAACAATTGAAGATATCACAAAAGACATCCCTGTACGCGTGATTCCTTCTGCAGAAACAGATACGGACGAAGATACTGATACTGAAACAAACACAGATATTGATGCAGCTGTCAGCACAGATACTAATGACGATGTCAGTACAGACACTGACAGTGAATCTTAAATATCCTGTTGCCTGCGGATTGCCCGCAGGCAATTTTTATGTCGATCCTATGGATCTCAAAACTTCTGTCTGATCCGTAACTGTTTCATACTTTCCTACATCGTTATGATAATTCTTCAATCTGTCCCTCTAAGTAGTGATTAAATTCTTTCATAAACTGATACACCGTCTTTACATCCTCTGTAGAATAATGGGACAAAAACTCCATATCCCTTTTTTCCCAGCGTTTGTGACGTTTTGCATGTTCCTCAAACAACATTTTTCCTAGATCCGTCAGTTTAAAATAGACTTCTTTTTTGTTCGATTCCAAAGTGTATTTTTCAATCAGACCTTTCGCTAACAGCTTCTTTGTCATTTTGCTGATCGCGCCTCTTGTCATCCCCATATGTTCTGCGATCTTGGTAACATTTGGTAACTCTAATCTTCCAATATAGTCAATACAGTGCGTCTCGGAATAGCCATATTCATCGAGACATTTCCCCTCGGTCAGCTTCGAGAGCATGTCCTGCCGCTCTAACATCAGCGCAAGCTCTTTTAACAGAAGCTCCTGCTCTTTCATACATCCACCCCTTACTTTGCGGAAATATTGTTTCCTCGTCAACAATTACTTCTGTTTTAATATAACGCATGTTTGTTTCCTTGTCAACAATGTATGTGTTGATTCCAGCCTCTGTTTTAGTAAGCATAAATACATGCTCTGTGAGTATGCTATTATCGAGCATGAAAAACCGGTAGAAGAATCAGGCTTTTTTCCTGCTATCTCCTGCCGGTTGATGTTATTTTCTGCTGTTTTCGGTTGCTTTATTTCTTTCTGTTTTTCATAAGCCGCTTCTGACGTTTTTACATAGTTTTCAATGTACTTATTTGCCACTGCTTATGCATCAAAGTGAAATCCTGCCAGTAAAGAACCAAGGCTGGTGCCTGTTGATTCTGTGTCAGTGTATTTTTCCAGTTCTTCCTCAGCAACACCTGCGGTATCGACCATTTCTTCCTCTAATGCTTTCATGCTGAGGCTGATCTTGTTGTCATTTGTGTTAAGGACTTTTGCTTTGACTTTCTGTCCTTCTTTTAATACTTCGGATGGCTTTTTAATACGGCGCTCACAGATCTGTGAGATGTGTACCAGACCGCTCAGTCCGTTTCCAAGGTTGATAAATGCGCCGTATGGCATCAGTGTCTCGACAGTTCCTTCGAGTACAGTTCCCGGTACGATCATGGAGATCTTGTGGCTGCGCTCTTCGGCTTCTGCTTCTCTTGCCACTGCCTTGCCGGATAAAACCAGTTTTTCTTTTTCCGGATCCACAGTGATCACACGCACTTCGATCTCTTTTCCAATCCATGCATCCGTATCTTCCACATAATCAAGTGTGATCTGCGATGCCGGGATAAATGCACGGATACCTTCCAGATAAGTAACAACACCGCTCGGTACACTCTCTTTGATGCGGACTCTGACTGTTGTCTCATCTTCCATCATCTGTTTTAATTTATCCCATGCGAGTATATCGTTCGCTTCTTTTTTGGAAAGTACGATATTTCCGGCACCATCGTCCGTCTGTACCACAGTTGCCTCGATCACATCTCCCTTGTGTACCTGTTCCATGACATTAAAATCAGGATCATTGCTCAGATCAGCAACTTTGATGATTCCCTGCGCATAATATTTTAAATCCAGAGTCACTTCCTCTTCATTTACATCAATGACTGTACCGGAAATGATGTCTCCCTCGTTGATCCTGCGGAAAGAGGCTTCCAGTTCGTCTTTGTAGTCGTCCATTGTTTCCATTTTGTTATCCTCCCATTTGTTAATTCTAATACCTGCAAAACTCATCCACATTTTCTGAAATTGCGAGAGACTGACACATGAAACGAAGGCACGCTTCCGCTGCGTGTCGCTCGCAACGGATACTAAGTGACCAAAATACGGTCACTAAGTACCGGCGGCTCCCCAGCACCTTCTTATTCATTTGTCAGTCTCTCGCAATAGCTCCACATTTTGTTGAGTTTTGCAGAGATCTACATTTTCTAAACGGTATTATAACACACCCGTCCCTAAAACAAAATGACAACTTTGAACAGGTCCCCGTCGACCTCGACGTGGAATTCGCCGCCCTGGGCTTCGGTAAAACTTTTTGCGATCGCAAGACCAAGTCCGGAACCTTCTGTGTTTCTTGAACTGTCGCCACGCACAAATCGTTCCGTGATCTCATCACCGCTGATATGTATTTCCTCAGCAGACATATTTTTTAAGATGATCTCTACAAGGGATGCTTTCTTTCGCACCTCTAAATAAACCCTGCTGCCCTGCATTGCATATTTGACCACATTGACAAAGAGATTTTCAAAAATGCGGTAGGTTTTCTGGTTATCAAGCATTAACAGTACTTTTTCTTCCGGCACATTCCACTTAAGTTCGAGTCCCCGCTCTTTCATCTTATCCACATGTTCAATGCTGACCTGTTTGATCAGGTTTACAACGTCAAGTTCCATCTTATTAAGTACGATATTATTGCTGTTTGCCTTGCTGACTTCAAAAAGATCTTCGATCAGCACCTTAAGGCGCAGTGATTTACGCTCTAAAGTATCAATGTAAGAACGCCTTTCTTCCTCCGTGATGTCTTCTTTTTTCAGCAGTTCAATGTATGTCGTGATGGCAGTGAGCGGTGTTTTTAAGTCATGTGAAACATTTGTGATCAGTTCTGTTTTCATACGCTGGCTCTTTACCTCTTCCTCCACTGCTTTTTTCATACCGGTCTGGATCTGCGCAAGTTCGTCCCGGAACGGATTAAATATGCCAAAATCCCCCTGAATCTCCTGATCAAGATTACCTTCTGCGATCGTCTGCATGGCATCTAACATCGCATGATAATCTTTATTGATCTGCTCATAATGTTTCTTTATAATAAAAAACAGGACGATCGAATAGACAACTAATGCACCGATCCCAAAGAACCAGAACAAGGAACAGGCTGCAAGCACTGCAAAGTTTATAACGACAACTTTTAAGATCAGTTTTGTCGTTTCCTCACTGAAATCAATGTGTGTGATCTCCCCGGAGAGTGTGTTCCACCACTGTCTGATCCGGTTGCCTGTCTTTTTAAACTGTTTTTTTATCCATGGGAAGATCTGATAGACCAGACTGTATCTTTTAACATATTCCCATAGTCCGACTGAAAATACCGGTCTCAGCAGATATGCGGCTGCAAACCACATTGCATAGATCAGCCACAAAGTTCCAACTGCAGTAAGTACGCTGATCACAACATCATAAACCTGTCCACCCATCAGTTCATCTGCCGCATCCGAAAATGAATCAAATCCATATGACCAGATAAGTTCCATAAAGTAATTCTGCAGACACAGTCCGCAGATCACACCTGTGACTCCAAGTTCTGCCGCGTAAGCATGTACCTTTCCATCATTTAAGATATTGCCTCCGGCTTTTTTCCCTGTCATAAAAAACATAAATGCGATCACCGCTACAACAGATGCGCCATACAATGGAAGTGCCCCATTAATTTTATAGGCGGACAGCTTTTCAAAATAATCTTCTTCCTCATCACTGCCAGAATCATAAAGAATATTTTCAGATGCTTTCTCTTTGGAAATACCGATCACAAACTCTATATTTTCCGGTCCTTTGAGCACGGGCATGTCTGTTGGATTAAAATACTCTTCCAGATTAGTTTTTAACAGTTCACTGCGTTCCTGTGCCCCTAAGGATTTTACTAAAAGATCGCCGCTATTTTCCCTGTCTGACAGCAGAGGAATTACTTCCATCGCCCCGACTTCATTAAATTTTACCGCAAACAATTCGCTGTAATATTGTGCCAGTTGTTCACTGACATCCTTTTCCTCTCCACCGAGTACGCTCTCTAAATTCTGCGTTGTATTTTTCAGTTTACTTCCATCTTCGGATTCCATGACGCAATAATCAATCTGGGAACGGATTTTTTCAAACTGACTGCTCCATTCATCCATCACCGACAATACTTCATCATTGGTTACCTGCTCTAATTGTTCCTGTGACTCCCACCTGTCGGTTTCATCCGCTTTTGCATAAGATGCGATATAAAGATCTGTTGCTGACATCTCCGTCTCACTCTTCTGATTCTGATATTCCAGATCGAGCAGATAAAATCCCTCATACAGATTTTTCAGAAACTGTGTCCGAATCTGCGTATCACTGTCTGCACCTGTTTTTGCTGCTTCTGTCTTTTGCATCCAGTCTTTGCTTCTGCGATTGATTCCCGGATAGCATAAAAAATTGATAACTGCTAAAACAAGAAGAAACCCTGCTGTTATCACAATTCTCGCCTTACGGCTGTTTTTCCATTTTATATCCAACGCCCCACACCACCTTTAAATATTTTGGTTCTCTCGGATTGATCTCGATCTTATCCCTGATATTTCTCACATGCACCATAATCGTATCCGTATTGATCGCTTTTTCATTCCAGACACGCTCGTAAATCTCGTCCGCCGAATAAACTCTTCCCGGATTTTTCATCAGAAGTGCTAAGATCTTAAACTCAATCGGTGTCATTTTTACCGGTTTTCCATCCACAAATACTTCTACCGTATCTTCATTCAGCTCAATTCCGCCAATGATATGTACCCTGTCATTTTCCTTTTTCTCCTGACTTTTGTTGTTAAACTTTGTATAACGCCGGATCTGGGAATTGACGCGCGCCATCAATTCTAACGGCGTAAATGGTTTTGTCACATAATCGTCCGCTCCGATGTTCAGCCCGATCACTTTATCTGTCTCCTCTGATTTCGCCGAAAGCATAATTACAGGAAAATCATGATGTTCCCTGAGTTTTAATGTCATTGTTACCCCATCCATACGCGGCATCATGATATCAACGATCGCAAGATGTATCTCCTTACTCTCAATAATCTCTAAACCTTCTATACCATCTGCCGCCTTATAAACGTTATAATTCTGGCTTTTTAAAAATATCTCGATTCCATCACGGATCTCTTTGTCATCTTCTACGATTAAAATATTGTACTGTTCCATTATTTTTGTCTGTGTGAAAGATTTTCACACTTCTCCCCTTTTCTTTCTGTGCCGCAGATATTCCTTTTTGCCACACTTCCTATCAGTATATCATTTACCTTATCAAAATGAAACAAATCCTGTATTATTCCCGGCACAACTGATATCTTCCTGCTCTTACCCTCCTTTGAGTATTATCATACCTTCCGAATGCAAAGAACGCCCGCAGAAAAAAATAAAGATTTTCAAAAGATTTACTTTACATTTTCCTTAATTTCTGCAAAATTTTCTTTTTTTCTCTATATTTTTTGCATTTTGCTGATAGGAGTGTTAGAATACGAATGTTATTAAATTTTCGAGGAGGTTTACTTATGGACAAGAAAACAACAGGAATCGTTTCCTACATCACGCTTATCGGCTGGCTGATTGCATTCTGCGCCGGTGACAAAGAGGGTGCAAAATTTCATTTAAACCAGTCACTGGTGTTATACCTTGCATCACTGATCAACAGCATTATTATTTCGCGCATTCCGATCTGTGGATGGGCTGTCAGCGGCATTCTCTCCATTGTATTCTTTATTTTCTGGATCATGGGATTAGTATATGCCTGCAAAGATGAAGAAAAAGAGCTTCCACTTTTAGGAAGTATTAAGATTTTAAACTAAGATATTAAAAAAACATTATTATGTAAAAACCCGGCTTTAAGGTTCATGACCCCAAAGCCGGGTTTCTTTTTCTGTGCACAGACCTGCCTGCTAAAACAGGCAGTCTGCTATCTTATACGATTTTCTTATACCTCTACGGTAATTTTGTCTAAGTGCCAGATATCATCTACATATTCCTGGATCGTACGGTCAGATGAGAATTTACCGGCATGTGCGATATTTAAGATTGCACTCTTTGCCCAGCCTTCCTCATCTTTGTATGCTTCCATGACGCGTTTCTGTGCATCTGCATAGGAACGGAAATCTTTTAAGATGAAATAGGTATCTGCAAACTGTGTACACTGTGTATTGAGCAGTGAGTTGTAAAGGTCACGGAACAGCTCAGGATCGTTCGGTGAATAGAATCCGTTGATCAGCTGCATCAATACCTTGCGGATATCCTGATCCGTATTAAAGATCTGCATTGGATCATAATCACGGTTTCTCTCATGCGCAATGACTTCATCGGAACTCATACCGAAAATAAATGCATTTTCTTTACCGACTTCCTCGACGATCTCAACATTGGCACCATCCATCGTTCCGAGCGTCAGCGCACCGTTTAACATGAATTTCATGTTACCGGTTCCGGATGCCTCTTTACTAGCTGTGGAGATCTGCTCGCTGACATCTGCTGCCGCAAAGATCCACTCTGCGATCGATACGCAGTAATCTTCAATAAATACGACTTTGATCTTGCCGTTAATGCTTCTGTCATTGTTGATAACGTCCGCCACATTGTTGATCAGTTTGATCGTAAGTTTTGCGTTCTTGTAGCCTGCTGCTGCCTTTGCACCAAAAATAAAGGTTCTCGGATAGAAATCCATATCCGGGTGCTCTTTTAATTCATTATACAGATACATGACATGTAAAATATTCAGCAACTGACGTTTGTATTCATGCAGACGTTTTACCTGCACATCAAAGATGGAACGCGGATCTACTTCGATGCCGTTGTGCTCTTTGATGTATTTTGCAAGACGCAGTTTGTTCTGATATTTGATATTCATGAACTCCTGCTGTGCTTTTTTATCGGTTGCATAGATCGCCATCTTCTCAATATGGGAAAGATTTGTGATCCAGTCGTCACCGATATGTTCACTTACCCAGTCTGCAAGAAGCGGATCGCCATGCATCAGGAATCTACGCTGTGTGATTCCATTCGTCTTGTTGTTGAATTTCTGTGGGAACAGCTCATAGAAATCGTGAAGCTGCTCGTTCTTTAAGATCTCCGTGTGAAGTTTTGCCACACCATTTACGGAATATCCTGCTGCGATCGCAAGATGTGCCATTTTTACCTGACCATCGTAAACGATTGCCATACGTGCAACTTTACCGTTATCTCCCGGAAACTCTGCCTGGATCTGTAAAATAAATCTGCGGTTGATCTCCTCAACGATCTGATAGATACGCGGAAGCAGTCTTGAGAAGATCTCGATCGGCCATTTTTCAAGTGCTTCTGCCATGATCGTGTGGTTGGTATATGCACAGGTCTTTGTCGTGATCTCCCATGCCTCATCCCAGCTTAATCCCTCTTCGTCAAGTAAAATACGCATCAGCTCTGCCACTGTTACGGTCGGATGTGTATCGTTTAACTGGAATGTCACTTTCTCCGGCAGCTTGTGGATATCATCATGATGTTTTTTGTAACGTGCTAATGCACGCTGTACACTTGCAGATACAAAGAAATACTGCTGTTTTAAACGAAGTTCTTTTCCTGCGATATGGTTATCATTCGGATAAAGTACCTCAACTAAGTTACGGGCAAGGTTTTCCTGCTCTACTGCCTTGTGGTAATCTCCCTTGTCAAAGGAATCTAACTCAAAGCACTCCATCGGCTCTGCATCCCAGATCATTAAGGTATCTACCACATGGTTGCCGTAACCTACGATCGGCATATCATAAGGTACTGCTAAAACGGACTGGTAATTTTCCTGTACGAAACGGGTCTTTCCTTCCTCCGTCACTTCCGCACGGACATAACCGCCGAATTTCACCTCATAGGAATATTCCGGACGGCGAAGTTCAAACGGATATCCGTTCTTTAACCAGTTATCCGGCACTTCCACCTGAAAACCGTCTTTGATCTTCTGTTTGAACATACCATAACGGTAGCGGATACCGCAGCCGTAAGCTGCGTATCCCAAGGTTGCCAGAGATTCCATAAAGCAGGCTGCAAGACGTCCGAGTCCACCATTTCCAAGTGCCGGATCCGGCTCCTGATCCTCGATCTCATCAAGGTTTAAACCGATCTCCCCGAGTGCCTCTTTTACCTCTTTGTACATTTTTAAATTGATCATGTTGTTGCCAAGTGCACGGCCCATCAAAAATTCCATGGACATATAATAGACCATCTTTGGATCCTGTTTGTCAAACGCTTTCTGTGTTGCAAGCCAGTCATCAATGATCACATCTTTTACCGTGTAGGAAACCGCCTGAAAAATTTCCTGCTGTGAAGCTTCCTCTAATGTTTTGCGGTAAAGATTTTTTACATTTTCCTTTACGTCCTCAATAAATTTTTCCTTGTTGAAAACATTTTCCTTCATCTAGTTTTCTCCTTTTTTGACTCCAAGCAATACTTTTTCCCCATTGATGTTCCATTCCTTGCAGTAAATTCCGTTTTCTCCGGAGTCAAAAGAATCAGCTTCTGCTACAACTTCAGTACCTAAAACATCACCCATGATGTCATTTCCGTACTTATGAAAGATGTCGGCTACTTTTTCATCTGCATGATAGTAAATGGAAATTTTATCCATAACCTCAAATCCGGCTTCCTTACGCATGGTCTGGATCTTGCTGATCAGCTCACGGACAAATCCTTCCTCTACCAGTTCCGGTGTCAGGTTGGTATCAAGCACAACGGTTACAGTATTATCACCTTCCGTTACATAACCTTCCATCTGTGTCATTGTGATCAGAAGGTCTTCTTCGGATAATTTTACATCATCACTGACTGTTGGCAATGCAAGCACACCGTCTGCTTTTAATTCAGCCATTGCTTTGTTTCCGTCTAACTCTGCAAGTGCTTTCTGGATCTGTCCTAAGAACTTGCCGTATTTCGGTCCGACGGTACGAAGCTGCGGTTTGAAGGTATAGCTTGTATATGCACTGACATCCTCTGTGAAGTTTACTTTCTTCACATTTAACTCATCCTCGATGATCTCCACAAAATATTCTGGCAGTACATTCGGTGCTTTGACATACATATTTCCGATTGGCTGACGATTCTTGATATTTGCAGAGTTACGGCACGCACGACCCATAACAACGATCTTTAAGACCTCATCCATATTTTTCTCTAATTCTTTGTCGATCCATGCCTCATTGACAGCCGGGAAGTCGCACAGATGGATGCTCTCCGGTGCCTCTGTGTTGATGGAACGTACCAGGTTCTGATAGATCTCCTCTGTCATGAACGGGATCATCGGTGCAGCAGCCTTGCAGATCTCAACTAATGCAGTATAAAGTGTCATATATGCGTTGATCTTATCCTGCTCCATGCCTTTTGCCCAGAAACGGTCACGGCTTCTTCTGACATACCAGTTACTCATGTCATCCACGAACTCATCAAGTACCTTTGCAGCTTCCGGAATGCGGTAATTTGCAAGGTTTTCATCCGTTCCCTTGATTGCGGAATTCAATTTTGACAGCAGCCACTTATCCATAACGGATAATTTTTCATAATCTAAGGTATATTTTGTTGCATCAAACTGGTCGATGTTTGCATACAGCACGAAGAATGCATAAGTATTCCACAGGGTACCCATGAATTTACGCTGTCCTTCCTGTACCAGCTTGCCACTGAAACGCTTCGGGATCCATGGTGCACTGCTTGTATAGAAATACCAGCGGATCGCATCTGCGCCGTAAGTCTCTAATGCATCAAACGGATCAACCGCATTTCCTTTGGACTTACTCATCTTCTGTCCGTTCTCATCCTGTACATGTCCAAGAACGATGACGTTCTCATACGGAGCTTTATTAAATAACAGGGTGGACTCTGCCATCAGAGAGTAGAACCATCCTCTTGTCTGGTCAACTGCCTCG
>OLNQ01003772.1_pt1 | contig 11948 bp, 8 predicted proteins | sample 1672821 | NCBI WGS metagenome assembly OLNQ01 (sample SAMEA3136727, study PRJEB25190) | human gut metagenome | biome: human gut; feature: human-associated habitat; material: faeces | place: Austria | collected 2013 | reverse complement strand
AGTGCGCAGTAATTCCCGTCTACCGCCAGTCTCCACAATGCGGCGAGCGCAGCAAAGCCGCATTTCGCAGGCAGTCTGCCGCCGAGCAAACGTCACTCGCGCCTCACGACAGTAAGGCGCGGTTGCAATCGGTGACGAATAGTAGGGGTTCATGGCGAAGCCATGTACACCGCACCTGATTCGGCAAGCGCCGCAGCTCTTCGAGATACAGACTGCCAATGTGCGGGGTCGAGGGGGAAGGCCCCTCGTCCCTTTCTCTTGGGGGGTGTAAGGGGGGATGTTCTCTTTCCTCGGAAAGAGAACATCCCCCCTTGTCGCATCCCCACACGGTGTGGGGTCCCCTTCGCACCCTACGGTGCAACAATATGAACCACCGCCGTGTATGGCTGATACCCCGACCCAAGGCTCGCGTAATACTGCACCGTCACGTCGGCGCTCTTGCCGTCGTCCGCGATCACGGCGTCCAGCACGTCGGCCTTTTCGTCCACGCTGACCCAGCCGCGGCGGTAGCGCGGCAGCGTGAGCCCCTGCGCACCTGTGATCTCCGCGATGCGGGATGTGCCGTCCGACTGCTGTTCCAGCCGGTAGCTCACGCCGACCGTCGCCAGAAAAGTCTCGTTCTCCTCGATCCCGGCAGGGGCGAAGTACGTGCGCTACGCGCCGTCGCCCTCCGTCCAGTCGGTGAGCGAGGTCTGCTACGCGCTGCCCTCGCGCGTGACCGTCACCTTACGCTCGCCGCTCTTACCGGAGACCGTCGCAATGATCGACACGCCGTCGGGCGCAAAGGCGAGGCCACTGATCTCCTCGCCGCTCGCGAGTTCGAGCGCGGCGAGCTTCGTTCCGTTGAGCGCGTAGACGTCCGACCGGTAGGAGTAGACGGCGGTGGAAAGGTCATCTCCTTGCCAGATGAGGTTGTTGCCGGGGAAGGTCTTGAGCAGCGTGCCGGCCACGAAATTGAAAACCACGTAGAGGTCGTTTTTCTCCCCCAGGCTACCGAACGCCACAAAGTAGTTGCCTGCGGTCCCAATGTCCTCAAACCCTTTGAGCGACGGGTACTGTTCGGCAAAGTCCCAGCTTTTTCTGTCGATATAGATCGTTGTGTCATCTATTGCCACTCTGATCGTTTTCGGCGATACGCAGTACCAGCGCTGCACCTCGCTCGTCAAAATGAGCTCGCCGTCCTGTTGGGCAATGAGAAATTCGCTCTGGTCGATCAGCTCATTGACGCGCGCTGCGAATGCCTGCTGCGATTCGCCCCAATCGCCGTTCTGCGTTCCGTCCCAGTTCAGATAAATGCTCGTGTTGTTGTTTTCCACGATGTTCAGTTTGCCGCCGTCAAAGGTGTGAAGGCCGTAGTAGTAGTCACAATAGCTGATCGCGTCTTGATTTTTGCCCTCGAACAAGCTGTATTGCAGCAGCATGTCGCGTCCGTTTTCGCGGCAGAGGAAGTAGACGTCGCCCTCCCACATGCGGTCGCGCATCAGCTCCTCGCCGTTGTCGTCGACGACGCACAGCTCATAGCCGCCGAACGCTTTCTCGCAGATGATCTGCTCTGCCCTGCCGTCGTTGTCGAGGTCGGCGGACGCCAGCGCCCTGCTTCCGTCGCTCTCCGACGGTTCTGCGCAGCGGATGACCGTGCCGTCGCCGTAGGAATGCAGCTCGGCGTTCAGCGTGGAGAACAGCAACTCGCTCTTGTCTAAAAGCCTGTTGACCTCGTCCGCGAATTTCCGCGCCTCGGCGGGCCATGAATCGGCGGAATCGGAATTTACGCTGAAGCTCACCGAATTCTCCGCCAGCGTGGTCGTCCCGTTTTCACTGAGCATAAAGAGCTCGTAGGAATACGATGCCTCGCCCTGATAGATCGTCGGCTCGTAGCACAGCAGCGCCGTCTTGACGCTGTCGCGATAGAGGAAATAGCTGCTCCAGCCCGCGTGCGCCAGTCCCAGCTCCGCGCTCCAGAGCTCTTCGCCGCTCTGATTGCTCACCCGCAGCCGGTACGGCTCCTGCGTGGAAGTGCCGGTATAGGAGATCACTTCCTCGATCCCGTCGCCGTTCAGGTCAGCGCGGGTCAGCTCGGTCGCGCCGCCGTTCAGGCGGACGATCCAGCGGTAGGGATGTGCCCCGCTGTAGGGAAGTCCCCCGCTGCGATAGCCCATCACAAGGTAAAGGCTGCCGTCCTTCTGCTGTAATAAGAGCCACTGGTCCATCGCCGCAAGCTCATCCCAGCGGAGATATCTCTCAAGCGGGGCCGTCGCATTGTCGTCCTCAGCCGTTCTCGTGCCGCGCCAGGCGCGCACATTTTCTCGGCGCAGCTTCGCAGCGCTCGTGCCGTTCCAATCTTCGCCGCTTCCGCTGCGGAACAGCCAGTCGAAGTTGCTCACGGTCAGGTCGATCTCCTCCCACTCCGAAAAGCGGTAGCTGTATCCTCTCGCCGCCGTCACTGTACCGTACAGAATACCGGTCATGTCCGTGCCAAGTGCGGAGGAAAGCCACAGCTCGGGCGTGGACTTCGTATTGGCAAAGGTCTCCTCATAGCTGGTTTCCCAGACGGAATCCTCGAAAACGGCCTCGCCGAGCGTATACACCCCCGTTGTCATCCCATAGAGTGCATACGACAGCCGGTCTGCCATGTCGATCGGACTTGCCGAATCGCCCTTTAGCACATAGTTTTCCCATTCCGCCTGATTCTCGACGTCCGCATCAAAAGTATCGCCGTCGATGATCAGATAATGGCCCACTACGCTGCCGACAGCATGCACCGTGCCGTCGTCCATCGTGAGAAGGAACCACACCGGCAAGCCGGCGTAAACCGTCTCCGGTTTTTCGATATATGTGCCGCGGCTGCTGTTGATCAGTTCGACTGCCTGTGCCATTTCTTCCGTATCGAGTTTTTTATACTGCCGCGCCTCCCCTTCCGCCGGAACGTAGAGCTCGATTGACGCAACGTCCGCCGCATTCAGCTTCTGCGCCCAGACAAGGCTGCCGCGCTCCGACCTCGGATTCGTCAAAAAGCACACGGCCACGATCACAACCGCGAGCACCGCCGCGGCGGCGACCCAAAACGCGGGCTTTTTGTAGTGCAGCGCGCTTTTCACGCGCGTTTTGATGTTCCCCTCGCCGAATGCCAGCGGGCAGGCCGCGACGGCTCTTTTCGGCGCGGCGCAGGACAATAGCGCCTGCGAATAGTCTGCGCGTGCCGCGCCATCCAGCCCCTTGACGACTTTTTCATCGCACGCGAGCTCGATGTCGCGGCAGAAGAGGATATAGGCGACCCACACCAGCGGGTTGAACCAGTGCAGCGCGAGCACGAGGTAGCCCAGCACCTTCCACCAGTGGTCGCGGCGGGCGAGGTGCGCGTGCTCGTGCGCGATGACATACGCCGCCGTCCCCTCGTCCATGTGCATGGGAAGATAAATGTTCGGCTTCACCACGCCGAAGACGAACGGCGAATCGACAAATTCGCTCTCGTAGATGTTATCTCGCAGCAAAATCGCCGTTGCGAGCTTTCTTTTCAGCTTTCCCGCGCTCACGAGCGCGTGGACGAGCAGCGCCGCCATGCCGGCAAGCCAGAGGATGCTGTAGATGTTGAAGTCCACCTGCGCCTGCTGGCGGCTCACGCCGACGGGGACCTCCGCCGCCGAAGGCAGCGTCGGATTCGTGACGATGTCAAGCGTCGCCTGCTCGTAGAGCACCGGCTCGCGCGTTTCGGTCACGATCTCGCTTGGGATGGTCTCGGCGCTCGGGATGAGCGAGAGCGCGCTTTCAATCGAAAACAGGCAGACAAGCCGCAGTGCGACCACACCCCAGAGAAGCGGCATGACCCACTTCGGCGCTTTTTTGAGGACAACCCGCAGCACGAGCACCGCCAGAATGAGCCAGCTTGCGCTGATGCTGAGGTTCACGAGCTTCAAAAAGACGTCATCCATGATGATTCTCCTTTCGATAAAGGTCGATCATTTTCTGCACCTCGTCAAGCTCTTTGTCGCTCACGTGGCTCGACTTTGTAAACGCGGCAACGAACGCGGGCAGCGAGCCGTCGAAGCGCTTGTCGAGCAGCTCGTCGATCTCGGCGGTCTGCGCCTCGTCCTGTGAGATGAGCGACGTGACGACAGTATTCTCGTTTTTCAGCACCCCGCGCTCAGAGAGCCGTTTGATGACCGTGTAGGTCGTCGTCGGTTTCCAGCCCAGGTGCTCGGCGCAGAGCGCGACCAATTCACGGCTCTTGACCGGCTCGTGTGCCCACAGAATTTGACAGAAGCGGTATTCGCTCTCAAAAATTTTCGGCGTTTCCATCTTGTTCCCTCTCTAATCTGTTAGAGTATATTTGTACACTAACAGATTAGAGTCCTTCTGTCAAGCCCTTTTGCGCTCAATTTTGGGCAAATCTCACTTGACAAGGTCCTCCACGCTCCTTATAATAATTCATATCGCACAAAAAGCTCCGCGCAGGAGCTTTTTTTATGTTTGGAGAAAGAGAGTGTCATCCCATGTCAAAAAAAGCCAATCCCGCGGCGCTGCTGCCGATCTTAGTGTTCCTTGTCTTATATCTGGGCCTCGGCCTGATCTTTGAGTACGTGCTCAAGATCCCGATGGGATTTTATTCCATCCCCATCGTCGTCATCTTTCTCATCGCGCTGCTCGTAGCCTGCTGCCAGAACCGCGCGCTGTCGTTCGACGAAAAGCTCACGCTGATGGGCTATGGTGTGGGCGATAAGAACATCATCACGATGCTGCTCATCTTCTTAGCCGCGGGTATGTTCGTCGGCGTCGTGGGCCGCTCGAGTGCGGAGAGCGTTGCGTACTTCATGCTCTCGATCATCCCGTCGAAATTCGCCGTGGCGGTGCTGTTCGTCGTAAGCTGCTTTGTCTCCACCGCAATGGGCACGAGCGTCGGCACCATCACGCTCATCACGCCCATTGCCATCCCCATCGCCGCGGCGAGCGGCTATTCCCTGCCGCTGTGTGTCGCGTCCGTCATGGGCGGGGCAATGTTCGGTGACAATCTGAGCTTCATTTCCGACACAACCATCGCCGCCTGCAACGGGCAGGGCTGCGCGATGAAGGACAAATTCCGCGAAAATTTCCACATCGCCTTCCCCGCCGCGCTCGCGTCGCTCGCACTCATCCTCGTGCTGACGCTGAATGCGGACGTGCACCCCGCGCCCATCCCTGCCTACAATCTCATTCAGATCATCCCCTATGTGCTCGTGCTCATCGGCGGCATCATCGGTATCAACGTCTTTGTCGTGCTGCTCATCGGTATCGTATCCGGCGCGGTCATCGCGCTCGCGACCGGCGCGACGGGGCAGACCGGCATCCTCGCAGTCAAGGCCCTGCTCGAAAACATGGGCAGCGGCGCGGCCGGGATGTTTGAAACCTCGATGGTCGCGATCTTAGTTTCCGCCATCTGTGCGCTGATCCGTGAGTACGGCGGCTTTGAAGCGCTGCTCGGCTGGATCAAAAAAGCGTTTCGCGGCAAGCGCGGCGGCCAGATCGGCATGGGCCTTCTCGTCGGCGCGATGGACATTGCCACCGCGAACAACACCGTCGCCATCGTTATGGCGAACCCCATCGCCAAGGAAATGAGCGAGGAATACGGCATCACACCGCGCAAGGCCGCATCGATCCTCGACACGTTCTCCTGCATCTTCCAGGGCATCATCCCCTACGGCGCGCAGATGCTCGTCGCGATCTCGGCGGCGCATGAGCTGGGCTACGCCATCTCCGCGTTCGACATCATCCCAAACCTCTTCTACCCCTATCTTCTGGCGGTGAGCTCATTCTTCTTCATTGCGATCGACAGCAAAAAGAAGGCGTGACTGATGGTTGACCATAATCTTCTTCAGCGCAAAAAGCTCTTTCTTTTCGACCTCGACGGCACGCTGTACTTGGGCGACCGGCTCTTTGAAGGCGTCCGCGAGCTGCTCTCTGCCATCCGCGCACGCGGCGGGCAGTACCGCTTTCTGACGAACAACTCCTCGCGCAGCGTAGCGGCCTACGTCAAAAAGCTCACGCGCCTCGGCGTCGCGACGGAGGCGGCCGATTTTCTCACCTCAGTCGACGCGCTGATTCACTATCTCCGCGAGCACGGCGGTCAAGACCGACGCTATTACGTCTGCGGTACGGAGTCGATGAAATCACAGCTCCGCGCGGCGGGCTTTACCGTCGCAGAACGGCGTGAGGACGCGAACGCGCTCCTGATGGGCTTCGACACCGAGCTGACATTCCAAAAGTTGGAGGACGCCTGCATCCTGCTCGGACAAGGCATCCCCTACCTTGCGACCAATCCCGACTGGGTCTGCCCCACGGCCTACGGCTTCGTGCCCGACTGCGGGAGCATGTGCGAAATGCTCTGGCGCGCGACCTCCCGCCGCCCCATCGTCATCGGCAAGCCCGAACCGCTGATGCCGCAGCTCGCGATGCTTGAGGCGAGCGTTTCCGCGCGGGAAACACTGCTCGTGGGCGACCGCATCTACACGGATATCGCCAGCGGCGCGAACGCGGGCATCGACACGCTGCTCGTCCTCTCTGGCGAGACGAAGGAAGAAGACCTCCCCACCGCTGACCCGCAGCCGACGTTTGTTCTGCCGGACGTCGCCGCACTGCTGAACATCTTAGAATCTTAAAAAGGAAGACCTATGGCAAACATCATCGAAATCCACGATTTTTCCGATCCCGCGCTCGACATCTACGCGCGCCTGACCGAAAACCAACTGCTCAATCGCGCGGACCCCGACAACGCGCTCTTCGTCGCGGAAAGTCCGCTCGTCATCGGCCGTGCGCTTGATGCAGGCTGTGAGCCGGTGTCGTTTCTGATGGAGCGGCAGCATACGCAGGGCAAGGGGCGCGAAATTCTCGCCCGCTGCTGTCAAGATATTCCGGTTTACACCGCTGATGAATCCGTGCTGACACAGCTCACCGGCTTTCACCTGACGCGCGGCATGCTCTGCGCCATGCGGCGGCCGAAGCTCCAAAGCGTCGAGGACGTCTGCCGCGATGCGCGGCGCCTCGTCGTGCTCGAAAACGTGATGAATCCGACGAACATCGGCGCGATCTTCCGCTCCGCCGCCGCGCTCGGCATGGACGCGGTGCTGCTCACGACTGCGGGCAGCGATCCGCTCTATCGCCGCGCCTCGCGCGTCAGCATGGGAAATGTGTTCCTCATCCCGTGGACCTACCTGCCCGAAAGCGGCGACTGGACGCAGCTGCTGCGCGATCTCGGCTTCCGCACCGTCGCGATGGCACTGCGCAACGACTCCGTACGGCTCGACGATCCGCGCCTTGCCGCCGAAGAAAAGCTTGCCATCGTCATGGGCACGGAGGGTGACGGGCTCGCATCCTCGACCATCGCGAGCTGCGACTACACGGTCAGGATCCCGATGTACCACGGCGTTGACTCGCTCAATGTCGCCGCAGCGAGCGCCGTGGCGTTCTATGAGCTGGGACTTCCCCCGCTGAACGAAAAGGAGGACTGACATGCTGAACAATACCGGCTTCGACCTCTGGGCCGACGGCTATGACAAGAGCGTCGGCCTCTCCGACGAGAACGACCGCTACCCCTTTGCGGGTTACCGCGCCATGATGAACGCGCTCTATCAGCGCGTGCTCGCGCAGAGCGGGCGTGATGTGCTGGACATTGGCTTCGGCACAGGCGTTTTGACCTCGCGGCTCTACAAGCAGGGCTGCCGCATCTATGGGCAGGACTTTTCCGCGCGCATGATCGAACTGGCGCAGGCCAAAATGCCGGACGCGCGGCTCTATCAGGGCGATTTTTCCAAAGGCCTTGTGCCCGAGCTTTGCGTACGGCAGTACGACGCCATCGTCGCGACCTACTCGCTCCACCACCTGACGGACACGCAGAAAATCGGCTTTCTGCGCACACTCCTGCCGCTTTTGAAGCAGGACGGCTGTCTTTTCATCGGCGACGTCGCCTTCCGCACGCGCGAAGAGCTCGAAGCGTGTCGAACTGCGGCAGGCGAGGATTGGGACTTAGATGAAATTTACTTCGTCTACGGCGAACTCCGCCCCCACTTCCCCGCGCTGACGTTTGAATCCTTCTCCCACTGCACCGCACTTTTGACGCTGCGAAAATAGTTTCCCTGGAAATATGATAAAAAGCCTCTGTATGGTCAACCCATACAGAGGCTTTTCTGTGAAGCATTATTCCTTTTCAGTCGTTCAAATGGTCGAGGATCGCCGCGATCAGTTGCTCCTTGCCCGTGCCCTTTTCGGCAGAGAACGGAATGACGAGCTCATCGTCGCGCAAACTCAGCGTCTCGCGAATTTGGGCAAGATTCGGCTCGATCTCGCGCGCTTTGAGCTTGTCGAGCTTGTTCGCCACGATCACGACGGGACAGCCCGTCTGCACGAAGTAGTCGTGCATCGTCACGTCGTCTGCCGTCGGCTTGTGCCGCGCGTCGACGATCTGCACGCCGAGGTGAATGAGCCCCGCAGACTGGAAATAGCTCTCCATCAGCTTGCCCCAGCGGTCGCGCTCGGTCTTGGAGACCTTGGCGTAGCCGTAGCCCGGCAGGTCGACGAGATAGAGCTTGCCGTCAATCTTAAAGTAGTTGATCTGCGAGGTCTTGCCCGGGGACGCACCCACGCGGGCAAAGTTCTTGCGGTTGACGAGCCGGTTGATGACGGACGATTTGCCGACGTTCGACCGCCCCGCAAACGCGAGCTGCGGCATCCCGTCGCGCACGAACTGCTTTTCCGACGCCGCCGAGAGGATGAATTCGACCTTGTTGAAGTTGATCGCCATGGTTTTCGTTTCCTTTCAGCTCATTTCGCCCGCACGCAGCGCGCCATGCGCGCTCTCCTGCACGGGAGGAAGATAGCTCTCGTGCGCGGCAGCGGTGCATTTTTCGGGCAGCACCAGCGCTTCGGCAAAGACGGCGTCCACCGTCTCGACCGGTACAAAGCGCAGCTTTTCGCGCACCAGCGGGTCGATCTCGTCGAGGTCCTTTTCATTCTCCTTCGGGAGAATGACCGTATGTACGCCCGCGCGCAGCGCGCCCATTGTCTTTTCGCGCAAGCCCCCGATGGCGAGCACACGGCCGCGCAGCGTGATCTCGCCCGTCATGGCGACATCGCGGTGTACCGCCTGCCCCGTCAGCGCGGAGAGCACCGCTGTCGCGATGGCGATACCGGCGCTGGGTCCGTCCTTGGGGATGGCCCCCTCAGGGAAGTGGATATGGATGTCCTTCGTCTTGTAGAAGTCCGGCGCGATGCCGAGCTCCTGCGCCCGCTGGCGCAGGCACGAGAGTGCCGCGCGGCAGCTCTCCTGCATCACGTCGCCCAGGTTGCCCGTGAGCTCGACCTTGCCGCTGCCATCCATCACGCCGACCTCGACGGGCAGAATTTCGCCGCCCACCTCGGTCCACGCAAGGCCGTTCACCACGCCGACAAGGTCCTTTTCGGGAATCTTCTCCTGTGCAGCACGCGGCGCACCGAGGAAGTCCTTGATGTTCTTCTCTGTCACGGTGACTCGCTTTACATCGCTTGTGGCAAGCTGCATTGCCGCCTTGCGGCAGATCTTGCCGAGCTGCCGCTCAAGCGAGCGCACGCCGCTCTCGCGCGTGTAGAGCGCGATGGCCGCGCGGATGGCGCTCTCGTCCACGCGCAGGCTCGAGGCCGTCAGCCCGTGGGCCTGACGCTCCTTGGGCAGCAGGTGCCGCTGCGCGATCTGCACCTTTTCCTCGTCCGTGTAGCTGGGGATTTCAATAATCTCCATGCGGTCGAGCAGCGGGCGCGGAATGGTGTCGAGCGTGTTGGCCGTCATGATGAACATCACGCGGCTCAGATCGACGGGAATTTCAAGATAGTGGTCGCGGAAGGCGTAGTTCTGCTCGCTGTCGAGCACTTCGAGAAGTGCGCTCGCGGGGTCGCCGCGCCCGTCGCTTCCCATCTTGTCGACCTCGTCGAGCACGAGCAGCGGATTCATCGAACCGCTGCGGGAGATAGCCTCGATGATGCGGCCGGGCATCGCGCCGATGTAGGTCTTGCGGTGGCCGCGGATATCCGCCTCGTCACGCACGCCGCCGAGCGACAGCCGCGCGACCTTGCGGTTCATCGCCTTGGCGACCGACAGCGCGATCGACGTCTTGCCGACGCCCGGAGGGCCGACGAGACATAAAATCTGCCCCTTCGCCTCGGGGTTGAGCTGGCGCACGGCGATGAACTCTAAAATGCGCTCCTTGACCTTCTGCAAGCCGTAGTGGTCGCGGTCAAGAATCTTGCGCGCGGCGTCTACGCTGGCGCGCTCCTTCGTCTCCTCGCCCCAGGGCATTTCCATGCAGGTGTCGAGATAGTTGCGCAGCACACTCGCCTCGGCGCTGCCGAACGGCTGCTTGGCGAGCTTGTCCACATCTTTCAGCAGCTTGCGCTCCACTTCTTCGCTCAGGTGCGCCTTGCTGATCTTCTCGCGGTACTCGTCGAGTTCTTCGTCCTCCCCGCCCTCACCGATCTCGTTCTGTAAGACCTTGATCTGCTCGCGCAGGACAAAATCCTTCTGAATTTTTCCGACGCGGGAGCGGACCTTGCTTTCAATGTCCTGCTCCATGGCGGTAACTTCGATCTCGCGGCGCAGAATCTCGTTCATGCGCTGCAATCTCGGCAGCGGGCGCAGCTCGTCGAGGATATCCTGTTTGTCCTGATAGCGCAGGTTGAGCTGCTGGGCAATAAAATCGGCCAGATAGCCGGGATCGTTCGTCGATAAAATGGCGGCGTAGACATCGTCCGGCAATTTCTGCGCGAGCTCGGCATATTCCGTCACGCTGGCGTAGGTCTGGCGCAGCATCGCCTCCGTCCGCTTGCCGTGGCGCGAGGTGGCCGGCTCGTCGATGAGCTCGACCTGCGCCTGCAAAAACGGCTCGCGCTGCCACAGCCGCTTGAGGCGGGCGCGGCACGCGCCCTCCATCATCACGCGCAGCACGCGGTCAGACACGCGCAAAATCTGCGTCACGCGCGCGACCGTGCCGATCTCGTACAGGTCTTTTTCCTCCGGCTGCTCCACGCCGATCTCACGCTGGGTGACGAGAAAAATCTCCTCCCCGTTTTCCATGGCGCGCTCAAGCGCGTGCACGGAGATCGGACGCTCGAGGTCAAAGCTCGTGTTCATGCGAGGGAACACATTGAGCCCGCGCATGGCGATGACCGGAAGATTTTTTGTTACAGGTTCCATGGGGTTTCTCCTTATGAAGCGGAGTCTGCCGGCAGCGACGGCTGCGGCGCCTCCCCTTCTTTCTCTGTGCGGTGGGAAATTTTCGGCTGTTCCGTCCCCTCCACGCAGCCCGGCGTGATGGTCACGCGGTCGATCGTGCGGTCGGACGGGATGTCGTACATCACGTTCATCAGCAGACCCTCCATTACCGCGCGCAGGCCGCGCGCGCCGATCTTGCGCTCGATGGCCTTGTCGGCAATCGCTTCGAGCGCCTTGGGCTCGAACGTGAGCTCAGCGTCGTCGTAAGAAAACAGCTTTTGATACTGCTTGACGAGCGCGTTTTTCGGCTGGGTCAGGATCTTGACAAGGTCGTCGCGCGTCAGCGCGTCGAGCGCCGTGATGACCGGCAGTCTGCCGACCAGCTCGGGGATGATGCCGAACTTCAAGATATCGTGCGGCTGCACCTCGCGTAAAATCTTGCTTTCATCCACGTCGTTTTTGCTCTTGAGCTCTGCGCCGAAGCCCATCGACTTGCGGTCGAGACGGCTCTCGATGATCTTCTCGATGCCCTCGAACGCGCCGCCGCAGATGAAGAGGATGTTGTGCGTGTCGATCTGGATGAACTCCTGATGCGGGTGCTTGCGGCCGCCCTGCGGTGGGACGTTGGCAACCGTGCCCTCGACGATTTTCAGCAATGCCTGCTGCACGCCCTCGCCGGAGACGTCACGCGTGATGGAGGTGTTCTCGCTCTTGCGGGCGATCTTGTCGATCTCGTCGACATAGA
>OLNQ01003769.1_pt1 | contig 11962 bp, 12 predicted proteins | sample 1672821 | NCBI WGS metagenome assembly OLNQ01 (sample SAMEA3136727, study PRJEB25190) | human gut metagenome | biome: human gut; feature: human-associated habitat; material: faeces | place: Austria | collected 2013 | reverse complement strand
AGTGATAAAACGCAGAATTATAGCAAAGTCACCAAATTGCTAGTTAAGCCTAAATTAATTATTTTACTTTGTGTTATATTTGGTGCTTTTGGTTTCTTTGGAACAAAATATTTAATTGTTCCTAAATATACGGCTAGCACATCAATTTATTTAACTCCTCAGATTAGTGAAAGTGGGTCTTTAGATTATAACTCTCAAATGGCGAATAGTAAATTAGTAAGTAATGTTGTTGAACTAATGACTCAGAATAATATTATGTCTGCAGTTGCTAAAAATGCAGGCTTGGAGAGTGCTGAAAGTGTTAAAAAAATGGTTAATGTTTCAAATGATAGTAATACAGAAATTATCACAATTTCAGCTACAACAACAGATCCTAAATTATCTAAGGATATCGCAAATGATACAGTAAGTACTTTCATTCGAACTATGCAGAAAAATTTGAATGTAAGTAACATTGAAATAGTTGATAAGGCTAAATTGTCTTATGTACCTAGTGGACCGAATGTTAAGAAGAATACAATGATTGCTGGGGTTGTTGGTTTAGTTGTCGGTTTTAGTTATGCAGCGTTGAGATTCTTATTTGATAATCGTTTACGTACAAAGGAAGAGGCAGAAAAATACTTGGGTATTCCAGTATTCTGCGAGATTCCTGAACTATAATGGCTAAGTATATAGATTTGCATTCTCATATTGCTTGGGGTATTGATGATGGCATGCCAAGTGTTGAGGATGCAGTGAGTTCATTAGAATTAGCTAAGAAAGATGGTATTGTAGGTATTTGTAGTACACCACATTTTATTCCTGGTCAATTAGATGTTCATATCTATAATGAAATGGTGACTCGTCAATTGGAGTTAAGAAAGATGAGTCCTATCCCTATTTATTTTGGTGGGGAAGTGATGATGAATAGTGAATTTATTGAAGGATTGGAATTGGATTTATATCCTACTTTGAATAGTTCTCGTTATATGCTTGTAGAATATAATGTACTTCGTGATATTCATTCGATTGATTATAGAGATGAATGTTTATATGAATTGAAGATGAAGGGCTTTGTTCCAGTATTAGCTCATATTGAAAGATATTTCCATGATGGTTTAGATTATTCAATCATTGATCATTGGGTTGATATGGGTTGTGTTCTACAATTGAATCGTACTTCGATTCTTGGTGTAAATGGTAAAAAAATACAAGCGAATGCATTAGAGTTACTCGACAATGCTTATTGTGATTTGATATGTACAGATACGCATAGAGCGAGTGGAAATCGTATTGAACAATTGAGTGATGTGTATACTGTTGTAGGTAAGCGTATAGGGTATGATAATGCGGATATCTTATTTTATGAGAATCCAAAATTATTATTGAGTAATAAAGAGATATTGAATATTGAGGTTGAAAAGAAAAAGAAACTGTTTAGTTTCTTTAGGGGATAGAAATGGCAAGAAAGAAAAGAAATCAATTTGATGTGGATGAAATCTATCGTGGATTACGAACGAATATTGAATTTAGTCAAATGGATGATGTGATTCAAGTAATCAACGTAGTAAGTACAATTCCAAATGAAGGAAAGAGTACAATAGCTTGTAATTTAGCTCGTATTATGGCAGCTAAATATAAAAATGTGTTGTTAATTGACTGTGATTTAAGAAATGCTTCAGTTCATAAAACATTAGGACTTTCGAATAGATGTGGATTGACAAACATTATTTCTGAATTTAGAGAAGGTACTAGTATTCATTCTTATGAAGGAGTACAAAACGTACAATACGATGGTGGGTATACTTTATCTGTCATTACTGCGGGGCATAGAGTGCCAAATCCTAGTGAAGTATTAGGATCTAAAAGATTAGCTAAATTTTTAGATCAAGCTCGTCAAGAATTTGGATATATTATTATAGACTGTCCACCAGTTGCAGTAGCTAGTGATGCCATTCCATTATGTAATGTAAGTGATGGAGTTCTATATGTTGTTGATTCTAAGACATCAGATAAACGTAAAGTTAAGGCTGCTATTAATGATGTTGAACGAAATGGTGGTCACGTCATGGGTGTAGTATTAAATAAAGTAGAATCCGCAAGTGACAGTAATTATGGCTATGGATACGGATATGGTTATGGAGGAGAAGACAATGGTAAAAAGAAGAAAAAGAAATAGTTTCATTCTCTTAGCTTCAACTTTATTACTAACGGGATGTGGCAATAGTGAATTAGAAATCACTAAAAATGATATCTTAGAAGTGGCAAGAGATGATGCGAATGCCACAAAAAAAGAATGTTCGAATGTATCTGTTCAAGAAGAAAAGAAATATTATACCGTAAGTTTTGATACAACTACTGGATCTTATGAATATAAGATTGGTAAAGATGGTATTATACAAGAAAGAAATTATAAAAGAAGCAATAGTGAAGAAAAAGAAGAAGTTTCTACGACTGAACCCGTAGAAGAGAAAAAGGAAGAAACTATAGCTGAAACAGAGACAAAGAAAGAAAAAAAAGAAGAATCAACTTCTTTTGATGAAAATCAACAAGCAGCTATTGATGCAGCTCTTACCAATGCAGGATTAGGGCAAGAAGATGTAACAGACATTAGTTGTACTTTAGATGAAGCTACACAACAATATACAGTTACATTTACATTCCAGGATATTCATAATACTTGCATGGTTGATACGGCTACATTTACTGTTTTATCTTCTGTCCAAAGTTAATGTTCAATAAAGAAAAGAACACTTTATGCTTAACGCTTACATAAAGATTTGCCCTTTTCTTTTTTTTTTAGTATAATAAGTAGGTCATATGGAGTTGATGATTTAATGTCAAAGATAGGAAGTTTAAAAATAATAATTGAATTTGTTTTTTTTATGTTTATTATACAATTTTCTGGATATAGTTTAGAAACTTGTTGTAAATTATGTGTTTTATACTTTTTGATGCAAATATTGATTGGAAGATATCAAGGAAAAGTTTTATTGATGTATGATGAAATACGATTAATCATATTAAGTCATATTGGTTTCTTTATTGGAAGTTTTCTTGTTTTCCCAATTAATACTTGGACGATAAAGAAATTCTTTGGATTTGTTTTATTAACTTGTGTTTTATTTGTATTTGCAGGATGTAATTCAAGATATTCTCATAAAGTATTTAGAAAATGGTTTAAACACAATACATTAATTGTGGGTGTTGGACATACTGCCGAAAAATTAGGAATGGTGTGTTTTGGAAATGGATACTCACTTTTAGATGTAATAGGTTATGTAAATTGCAATAATTCAAAAAAAGTTAAATATATTCAGCAGGAACAAGTAGTAGATGTGAATAAAACGTTTGATTTAGATTCAATTTGTTCCGTAATCAAAGAAAAAGATATTAATACTGTATTGATTGCGATTCCTGAGATGGATAGTGAAGATTTAAATGCAGTATTTGAAGTGTTCAAAAATAAAGTGGATGTTATTAAGTATTTGCCGCAAGTAAATGGATTAGTTACTTTTGATACAAATGTTGAAGACTTTGATGGAATCTTAATGATATCGAATTCTCGTGGTTTAGAACATTTCTTATCTTATGCTTTAAAACGTATAATGGATATTTGTGCTGGACTATGTGGTTTATTGCTATTAATACCATTAACAATCTTTGTATTCATTAAAAATCGTAAAGAAGGAGATAAAGGTCCTATTTTCTTTACGCAGAATCGTATTGGCAAAAATGGAAAAGAATTTAAAATGTTTAAATATCGCACTATGGTAATCGGTGCAGATAAGATTCTTGAAGAATTAATGGAAAAGGATCCAGCCATTCGAGAAGAATATACAAAGAATAAAAAATTAGTAAATGATCCACGTATCACAAGTGCTGGTAAATTTTTGCGTGAAAAGAGTTTGGATGAATTCCCTCAATTCATTAATGTTTTGTTAGGCCAAATGTCTTTAATTGGTCCACGCCCATATTTACCTAGAGAAAGAGAAGATATGGGTGATTATTATTATGATGTCATTGCATGTAAACCTGGTATTACGGGTATGTGGCAAAGTCATGGAAGGAGTGATGTCGATTTTGAACATCGTTTATTGTTGGATGAATATTATTATAGAAACTGGTCATTCTGGTTGGATGTGACATTGTTATTTAAAACTATTAAACAAGTGCTATATGGTAGAGGAGCAGTATAGAAAGGAAATAATTTATGAATAACGATTATATGAATGATGAAATGGAAATTGATTTAATAGAGTTACTGAAATATCTATTAAGAAATATTAAAACAATATTAATTGTAACAGTGTTTTGTGGTTTAATCACTTTTGGAGTAACACAGTTTATTTTACCTAAAAGTTATACTTCAAGTACAGATATCACTATTATGCCTCAAGGTGAATTATTAGATTATACGTCTCATTTGAATGGAAATGTAGTTTTAGAAAGAGTTAGTTCCGAAACGAATGTTGACGTAGATACTCTTTTACAAAATATTGTAGTAACACGTGATGAAAGTAATTCATATAACTATAATATTACAACAACTACAAATAATCCTAATTTGTCTTATCGTGTTGTTAAAAACGTTGTAAAAGCTTTTAAAAAAGAGATGATGTCTGATTTAGGTTTAAGCAGTGTGGTAATCGTGAACGAAGCACAAGTAAATACAACGCCTGCAAGCCCAGACGTTAAAAAGAATACTTTAATAGGGACTTTAATCGGATTGGTTCTAAGTGTTCTATATTTTGTGTTATGTTTTTTATTTAATAAACATTTTATTAACAATAAAGAAGCTGAAATGTTTTTAGGGGTAGATGTTTTGGCTGAGATACCAATGGAGAAATAGGAGAGTTTTATGGTAAAAAATAAACCGAGTAGCGATGCATACCGTAGATTGCGTACAAATATTGAATATAATAGTAAGTATCCTAACGTGCATAGTGTTTGTTTAACAAGCGCTAATAAAGGTTCTGGTACTACGACAATTACTTGTAATTTGGCTACAACATTTCTTGCAAACTATTTCAAAGTTTTGCTTATAGATTGTAATATTAACAAGCCAAGGATTAATAAGTGTTTTAGTATTGATAGTTCACTTGGGTTGAGTGATATATTGCTAAATCAAGATTATAGTAATTATTATAACTATTGTACAAACTTTAAAGATGAACATTCGAATAACTTATTATATGTTATGGGAGCTGGTCGAAAAGTTAAAAATGTATTAGATTTATTAAGTAGTCGTTATTTTCAAAAGTTTATGGAAACAATGAAAGATCAATTTGATTTTATCCTTATTGATTGTCCTAGCTTAGAAGATAGTAATGATGTGATTCCAGTAGGACATCTTGTTGATGGTGTGATTCTTGTGGTTTCTTTACCTGAAACAGAGAAAACGAATGCTAAGAAGGCTTTGCAGCAATTAAATCGAAACGGTGTAAATGTAATAGGCACAGTATTAAATAAAGTTGAATAGGCAATATCCTATTCCTTTTTTTGTAAATATAAATATTTTGTAGTAAAATAAATGGGCATGAGGAGATTTTTGTTATGAAAAAGAATAAAAAACAAAACAAAGTTGGTAAGGTGTTTGGGATTGCTTTCTCTATCTTGCTGGTTGCTGCAACAATGTATTTGTTGTTTAACATTATTAAATTGAATGTATTACCTACAAAATTATTGTTTTTAATGACAATTGTTTTTGTATTATTAGATTTGATATTCATCTTGTTGTTGTGCTTTGCAACAAAAGGATTTGTATCTAAATTAAAAGATCAAGGAATTCTATTTAAGTTCTATACAGTTATGCGAAAAGAAAAACTATTCCAATGAGATAAAAATAAGACTTATTGGTCCATACCTTTCATTTACAATAGCAGCATTAAAGCAGGAGTCAATCCGAAAACCCATCGGGAACGAACAAATACGGGAAATCATAAACGATAAAGTGTTCTATGAGTTGATTTCCAAAAAATACAAACTGAATTTTATGAGAAGAATATTTATTTGGGCGGCGAAGAAAAAAAATGTAGCACTATGTGAGCTGCTGTTGATTTTTCAGACCAGGAAATAGTGGCCTGGAAAGAATGTTCAAACGTCCGAATCGTTAAGAGGGAGGATATCGAGTTGGTAAGTAGCGATATATGCAAGGTCAATCATCCTGATACAATTGTGTGTCTGGAAGATTCGGATTTCTGGGAAATATGTTTCTCGGATATATTAGACATGGATAATGTTGAATTGACGACTCCTCAAAAGAGATGGTCGGGCATAAAATCAAGATTCACTGAGAAATTGTGCAGGTTTCATCACAGCTGGAGGGTTAATTCAATTATTGACCTGCCACTTAAAGGCTTATGGGATAAATATGACTTTGTCTGTAATATTGAAGTTGGTGTTAAGCGATGGCTGTTCACGGATACCTCAGTACGAGGATACGACAGGTCAGCGTTAAAGAAACTACGAGAGAAACATATTAAGCTTCATCTTTTGTTTTTAAATCCTATGATTTCCTCGCGTGAAACGGAATATGCTCTGCAGTTAGTTAAAGAAGATTATTTCGACCTAGTCTACACTGTTGACAAGGATGATGCTAGTGAATATGGGTTTAATTTCACAAACGCTGTATATTCGAAAAGGAATATAACAAATAATCATCATTGCGCCAACTGGAAGGTATCCTATGTGGGTACAGCGAAGAACAGACTCCCGGAACTTCATGCAATAGCTGCGATATTTGAACAGATGAAGAGCATTTTCTACATAAACGGAGTAAAGAGAGAAGAACGTTGCCCGCTCAGTAATGTGATTTATAATCATGCGATGGATTATGCCGAGGTTCTGCGTGTCGTTGACATGTCAGACTGTATAGTTGAGATTCTTCAAAAAGGGCAGCGTGGATTTACATTCAGAACCTATGAAACGATATGTTATAACAAAAAACTAATTACAAATAATGTAGATATAAAAGAGTGTGAATTCTACAATCCTCGATATATAAAGATATATTCTGAGATTGATGACGAGCTGATAGATTTTATAGAGGATAATACGATGCCGGATTATCAGTATGATGGACGATATAGTCCAGTAAACCTTTATAATGATATACTTAGGAGGGAAAGAAATGAAGAGTCTTACAACTAAATCGGTATATCATGACAAATATATGCTGCTCTGCTTTTTTGTAACATTTTTTCAGCCGCTAATGTTATGGAACAGAGAGCCGTTTAATTATATGTTCAGAATAATGCAGTTTGTGGTCTGGGTTATAGTGGCTTTGTCATCGGTCGTCAGGTGGCGCAAGTGGAATCTGTATTTATGGCTATGGACATTCTTTTGCTTCATTGAGATTGCAGTTATTCTGATTAATTCTAGCGCAGAAAGGGCAAATCCGGTACTGGCTGTTGAAACCGTAATTTCGTTCTTGTTTTTAGTTCATTTTTTGGACATGTTTTTCGTTGAGGCGGAAAGACGAGAGCTGATATATTTTTGGACTTATCTGTTTTGTATGATTGCCTTAGAGCTGATCTCAATTCCGTTATGCAAGGCAGGACTGATCAGTATCTATTGGCTGGGAATAAAAACACGAGCAACAGAGCCAATTATTGCGTTCTTACTGCTAACTTTCTTGTTAAGAAAAGAAATAAAAAAAGAAATATATTATATAGGGATTGCATTATCGATCATAATAATTATCCTGCTTAAAATATCCACTGCTGTTATTGGAATAGTAATTATTGCCATGCTTACATGGGCCGCGAAGAAACCTCATTTAAAACGGTTCTTAAAATTACTGCAGCCTTCTGTAATTATCGGAGTATCGGTGGCTTTGACTATCGGTATACTGTTTTTTGATATTCAGACGTGGTTTTCATCTTTGATTGGTCTTGCTTTTTCAAAAGACATTACATTTACTGGACGATCTGAATTATGGGAATACGGCATTTCGATGATACAGAATGATGATATAAACCATCAACTGTGGGGATATGGATTTTATAATGTATCCCTCTGGGTTAAGTGGCAGTGGTATACGATTATTACCGAGTCACATGATCAGTTGCTTCAAATGGTTCATGATACAGGTATCATAGGAACGATATTGATGTATCTTACTTTTTATTTTCAGCTGAGAGGATTAAACAAGTGTAAGAATATTTTGGCAAGGAACCTGATTGCAGCTGTATGTTTTGCGATGATGATCATGTGCATTACGGAGATATACAGTTATCATTCGTATTTCTATATTATATTTGCGATTGCTGCAAGGAGTAAGAACATTATTGAAAACAGAGAGAGTATAAGGAGTAAAAACGTATGATTCCAAAAATTATTCATTATTGTTGGTTTGGTGGAAATGAGCTACCGGAGCATGATAAAAAATGCATCGAAAGCTGGAAAAAGTATTGTCCAGACTATAAGATTATCCGTTGGGATGAATCTAATTACGATTACAAGAAAAATTCGTATATGCGAGAAGCGTACGAGGCTAAAAAGTGGGGATTTGTTCCGGATTATGCAAGGCTGGACATTGTATATGAGCATGGTGGTATCTACCTGGATACAGATGTGGAGCTGGTAAAGAATATTGATGAACTTCTTAAGAACAAAGCCTATATGGGATTTGAAGTTGGAGGAGAAGTTGTCAATCAGGGATTAGGTTATGGAGCAGAAAAGAATTTTCCATTGATTAAGAAAATGATGGAAGAGATATACGGAGATCGAAAATTTAAGTTGGGTGAAGGTGATTACGATACGACACCAAGCCCAACATTAAATGTGGAATTTCTTCTTAAACACGGTTTGAAACTTAACAATCAGTTTCAAGTGATAGAAGACATGGCGATTTATCCGTCTGACTGGTTTTGCCCTATTGATACAAACAGTGCTGTGTTTAATCCAACTGAAAATACACATTCTATTCATCATTTCCACGCATCATGGCTAACACCGGAGGAAAAGAAAGCCAGATTAATTACGCAGAATTTAGTGAGGAAGTTTGGCAAAGAAAAAGGTGAAAGAATAGGTGGGGTAATTTGTAAGCCTTACAGGATTAAAATGCATCTGAGGACAAAGGGCATAAGAGGAACTTTTGCATTTGCTGTGCATAAGATTATGGGAAATAGTAAGAAAAATGCAGGTGAATAGGCATCAAAAGGGTAAGTCATTGTCGATAAATGTAATTTTGAATATGTTTCGCACATTTATGAACATGGCATTCCCACTGATAACATATCCATATGTAACCCGTGTTCTCGGAGTCGAAAATCTTGGCAAATACAATTTTGCTTCTTCTATTATCGGATATTTAACACTGATATCAGCTTTTGGAATCAGTTCATATGCTATAAGGGAAGGGGCAAGGTTGCGTAATTCCAAGGAGCAGGAAAATGTATTTGTAAATCAGATGTTTACGATTGGGATGATTACTACATTATTATCGTATGTGATCATGATTGTTTTATGCGGCATGAGAAGTATCGAACCGTATAAATACCTTATTTTAATTCAGTCATTGTCCTTGATAGGAAATGCAGTCGGAATTGAATGGTTAAACTCAATTTATGAAGATTTTGCTTATATAACAATTAGATCCCTTGCATTTCAGATCCTGTCCATCATCCTGATGTTTGCCTTTGTCAAATCAGAGAACGGCTTGTATATTTATACTTTCATCTGTGTGTTGGCTGGTGTAGGCGGATTTATATGTAATTATTTGCACAGTAAGAAGTATGTTCGTGTTCGACTGACAAAGAATGTTGAATTGAAGAAACATCTGAGACCGTTGCTCTTTTTCTTTTTTTCAAATTTGACGACGACTATTTTTGTAAACTCTGATCAAACAATGTTAGGGCTGCTCAGTGGGGACTACTATGTGGGGATATATGCAGTCGCTGTTAAGATTTACAACATACTTAAGAATATTTTTACATCGATTTTAGTTGTTGTCATGCCAAGGGTCTGTATACTAAGCGGTCAGGATGAGGATAAATCTCAACATGAGCTTTCAGAGATGATATTGAAAATGATATTGATTATAGTTATACCAATGGCAGTTGGAATCTATCTGACTTCTGAAAAAGTTGTACTGATTGTCGCCGGAGCCGAATACATTGAGGGAGTTTCTGCGTTAAAGATATTGGCATTTTCTGTACTTGCAGCAGCACTTGCTTCTTACATAACTTATATCTATATTGTGCCGGGAGCGTTTGATAAGATACTGTTAATTGGCAGTACGGTATCCGCGTTTATTAATGTTGTTTTAAATCTGTTTATGATTCCAGTATGGAAACACAATGGGGCAGCATTTACAACACTTATTTCAGAACTGGTCGTATTTGCGATAGAATGGATGTATGTGAAGCCAAAGTTGGATCATCGCAGAGTATTTAAAACTTGTATTCAATCGGTTGCATCTTGCGCGTTTATGGCACTAACGATATACTTGTTGGATAGGCTCAGCTGTAACACAGTGCTGCTTCTGTTTCTTGAAGTGTGCGCAGGTATTATAGGATACTGTGCCTGCATGATTATTTTTAGAAATGAAATTGTAATGTATGGGTTAAAAAAAATACAGAGGAAATAAGGATATGGAAGTAAAATACAGTTTTATTGTTCCGGTCTATAATGTTGAAAAGTACATCTCAAAGTGTATTGATTCCTTGCTGGCACAAACATATAGACTGTTTGAAATTATAATAGTAGATGACGGTTCACCGGATGCAAGTGGAAATATTGCTGATTTGTATCAGAGCAAATATCCGGGAATAGTTAAGGTCATACATCAGGAAAATACTGGTCAGGGAGGTGCAAGAAATCATGGTATTGATCTGGCACAAGGCGAGTATATCCTTTTTGTAGATGGAGATGATTTTGTTGTACCGAATATGTTGGAGATAATAGATACGTATACCGGTAAATACAATAATGATCTCCTTTTTTTCCAGTGGGAAACAATAGAAGAAAAAAAGCTTGTCGAATGCGCTGATGCAGCTTATTTGGGAGATTACACTACCATGTCTCTTGTGGAGTATGTATATCAGCAGCCATCGCCTTGGCGAAAAGTTTATAAGGCATCCATTTTTAGGAATAAACAGCTTAGATTTCCTTCTAGGATTTTTTATGAAGATTTATCGTTAGCACCATGCCTTGTTTCGGAAGTGAAAAGTATCGGGGTTATTCAGGAAAAACTGTATTTTTATGTTCAGCACAAAAGCAGTACAATGCATAGTAAGGATGTTAACCGAATCCTGGATATCTTGCCGGCTTTCAATTTTATTATGAGTTATTATGAGGATAACAATCTGCTTGATAAGTATCATAGTGAAATCGAATGGCTGGCAATTCAACATGTCCTGTATTATTCTTGCTGTCGGATTTCATTCATTGAATGTAACGCTACAGTAGCCAAACAGTTGATTTCCTATATGAATACAAATTTTCCAGAGTATAAGAACAATAAGTATATAGATACACCTAATGAATATGTAATAAGAGAAGAGATAGATGCTCTTATAAATAAAGGATATATTGCGTTTGATAAATGCTACTATTCAAAAAAAAGGATTGTAAATAGGATAAAGAGTATCATCAAGAAAATCTTCGTAAATTGCAATAACAAATTGAACACTTATTAGGCAGAAACCTGGTAGATGTTGTCTAGTTATTCATCAAAGATCTCTTTCAGAGTCCGGTAGTTGAGAATTTTTCTCGGTAGTCTATTGCAACATGTTTCGACGTCAGCAATCTTATGTGGGCTGTAGCTACCGATACGCTTACCTTGGGGGTGTTTTTTTTGCGAAAAGTAGAGAATTCCTTGAAAATAAAAGGTTTTTAATAAGAATAGGACTGTAAAACTTTACAGTACTTAATTTTATGGTATGGTAATAATTTTTTTGGTGCATGGTTGTTTTATCGTGCTTTAAAATAAAAGTTGGAGGATTAAAATTATGGCTTATAAGAGAATATCTCGTAA
>OLNQ01003768.1_pt1 | contig 11964 bp, 9 predicted proteins | sample 1672821 | NCBI WGS metagenome assembly OLNQ01 (sample SAMEA3136727, study PRJEB25190) | human gut metagenome | biome: human gut; feature: human-associated habitat; material: faeces | place: Austria | collected 2013 | reverse complement strand
ACTGCCGATATTTTTCTAACCCCTCCGTCCTTCGGACACCTCCCCTATATTTTGCGATGCAAAACACAGAGGAGGAGGGTGATAGTAACCCTCCGCTCATTGCAGTGCGATACCCCGCATACGGGGCACGGCAAGGGAGGATTGTGATACAAAGGACTTTCTTTCCCAGCCAAAGTCCTTGTTACACTAATTCACTTTATTTGTTCATTCTTCTCAGCAGCGAGAAGAACGAACCAAGAAGCGCCGCCGCGGTTATCGGACTTTTGGGTTCGTCGCTACGGTCGCCGTCGGGGTCTGCGGAACTCGCTTCGCTCGGACAGTCCTCGCCCTTTTTCCTCCGTCTTCCTTGTGACTTCACCGCCCGATAAAGGCGGAATCGGGGGATTTTGCTTGTATTCTAACCCCCTCGCCCTTTGGGCACTCCCCCTATATTCCTTGTAGGAATACAGGGGGAGAGGAGGGCTAATTCTATTACTTTCGCTTCGGGTATTTTTAACCCCTCCGTCCTTGCGGACACCTCCCCTATATTTTGCGATGCAAAACACAGGGGAGGAGGGTGAGAGTAACCCTCCGCTCATTGCAGATTCAATAAATTCGTTCTACTGTTTCTGTTTTAACCCCCTTGCCCTTTGGGCACTCTCCCTATATTCCCTTACGGAAACACCCCGTAAGGCTACGGGGCACGGCAGGGGAGAGGATTGAAAAGCAGCCTTTTTCTCCATGCTGTTTTGTGACACTTCGTAATGCTACGGGGCACGGCAAGGGAGGTGGTTGGGAGTAGCTTATTTTTCTTCTTTCTTGGATACTCGCGGAATGAGAATCGATGTATATAATTGTAGGACAGCAGCGACAGTAAGCAACATAATCCAATCGGGATCTTCTTTGAACATGAAATATGAGGAGGCTACCAAAAAGAGAGATGAGAATGTTTCGATGTGGTAGAGTCTTTTTAACCGGAAATTTTTCCCTTTGTAACGGAATGTGAGTCTGCAAACGGCCATGCCTGCGGCTCCGAAAGCATAAATGTATGGAACCCACGGCATTTTGAGCATGAACAAGGGCATAGCTGCCCCTATAATGACGGCAATGGAGGATACCATGAATAATATATTGCGTGTTTGCTGGTTCATATTTATCGTATGTGTTATAGTGTTATTTTTTATTTTCGATGAGATAGATGTCTTCGTTGGGTTTACTCATAAGATATTGTTCGCGCGCGACTTGTTCAATGATATTTTTGTCGGTTTTCAGTTCTTCTATTCTACGGTTGTAGTATTCGGTCGTATCGTTTTGTGCCGCTATTTGTTTACGCAGGTCGTTGATTTCGGCATCGTATTTTATGCGTTGTATACAGCTGTTTTCATCGATGAAGATGATGAAAATAATGAATATGGCAAGAAATAATTTCCCGACGGAGATCCGGTTACGAATGAATGAGAATACTTTGTTTTTGTCCAGTTTCATCGGAACGAGATTGAAGTCACAGATTTTCGGGTAAAAGTACGAAAAATTTTTCTTCGGACAAATGGAGCGTCGTGTTTAGTGTTTGATTCGTCCCGTAAATTTCGGAAGTCTGTCTTAAAGTGTTTGTACAATTTATTATGCTGTGTTTCATGTCTATGATGTGGAATGCCCGGTGAATTACATCACCGGGGTTTGAAACAGAAAATCGAAAGGTTTGCTGTCTCGTAAATCTTTTATAGCATCGTCTGCATAAATTTCTCCGTTCGATAGCGGGAGTTTTTTCACTTTTGCCGACGGACTGAAATCTATTTTCTTCAAGTCGAGCCAAAATAAATTGGGGGTGAGTGTCGATTCGAAGTAATATACTTTGTTCTTTTGATCGGAGATTGACCTCCAACGGGTAGAGGAGATGTGCGGTTTGTCGGGTGTATTTATACCTAAGGGAACCGATACATTGCGCATGACACTCAATACACTGGGTACTGCGATTTTGGCATCGGAGGTTTGGGGGATTGCTTTTATGTAGAAAGAAGCTCGTACAAAACGGTCGCTCGCCCGGTTTGTTCCCGGTAACATTACCAGTCCTCCGATTTCTTCCCAATAGCGGTTAATGGCTAATTGTTCTTCATACCGAGGTGAGTTTGTCATCACTCTATATTCTTTTCCTTCGTGGATATTCAGTTTCCCGTCGAGATATTCCAAGATTGCCGTATTCCCGGTTTCGTCGGTAATTGCTAAGTGCAGGGTAGATTCGGGTCCATTGTTCGGCATGCGTGGAGCGTCTATGCGGAAGGTTTCTTTTTTCAATTCTTCGACAGCTTCGTGCACAGTTGCAAAATTGTCGAGTACATATTGGGTCCATATGCTGATTCCCATTACCGGACGGGTATCGCCCGGCAGTGAATAGACGGACTCGGGTAAAAATAGCAGGCTTGCCACCAATCCTTTTTCGTTTATTCCGTCACAGGTTCCTATATCGTATCCTGTCGCAATTACACTTCCGTATTTAGAGGTCCAATTCACGGTTTCGCCCTTGTTGTATCCGGCTCGTTTCATTCCACGAGGAAAGACGTAGATGTTCGACATAATGTCTTCTTTCCAGTCCATCGTACGGCCTGTTATTACCATTTGTTCGGGGCCGATATACACGGCGCGTGTACAGGCTTCCATAGGCTCTATGTTCCCGGTTGAAACGGCTGCCAACGCTAAAAATGCTCCTGTCATACTTTTTTTCATTATGTTCATATTTACTTTCATTATAGAGGTTGTTTTTTTAAGAACAATCGATGGGCGATTATTATCGGTTTAAAAGGAACATTAAACGGGTTCTTAGGTTTATTTAAGAAGCTGTTTTAAATTTATAGAGAAATAATATTATCATTTCAAGCAGGTATGTTCCGGCCATATTGCGCCCCTGTCTCGCATCTAGAATCCCTTGATTTTTATCAATAGCCCGCTATTGACTGCCTATCTCGGACTCCAATCTGCTTCAACATAGATCTCAATCTGTCTCGGAATAAATTTAAAACAGCTTCTAAGAATAGCGAGTGGAGTTGGCGGGTGCGTTATGGCTAAAAAGCGAGGGTCTCGAAATGCCATTCGAGACCCTCACTTTTTAAGATTTTATTTTCTCTGATCGTTGGCTTATCAGAAGCTATCGGAGAATAGTTTCGATTCGGAAACTTTGACTACTTTTCCGTATTTTTCAAGAGCCTTAGTATCGAAATCTTTCGGATTTCCTACGATGGCGATAACAACCGGTTTTCCCTTGATGTTCTCGTTGTAGAAATCGATGATGTCCTCGAATTTGAGCGTTTCGATCTTTTTCATTTTGTCGATGGCCGGATCTTGTGTATAGCCCATTCGTTTCCATGCCTCATATACGGCACTTGCAGAACGGAATCCCGGTTTCGCACTGAGGATAGATTCTTTGATATTGGTTTTTACTACGTCGAAACGTTCGGGTGTGGACGGCATATCTTTCAACAAATTCATGTAAATTTCGATAGCGTCGAGCGTTTTGTCTCCCTGAGTGCCGACAAATCCTTGAAATAGCGTGTTTCGACCGGCAACGGAGGGAGTTCCCACGATACCGTAGGAGGTATATGCCATGGCTCGTTTTTCGCGAATTTCATCTACGACGAGGCTTCCGAATCCGGCTCCAAAGTAGCTTGAAAAGGCTTCGATGAATATATCGTCTTTTACATCGAATGGTTTTCCTTCTATAAAGAAGTATATTTTACTTTGAGTCGCTTTGCTGTTGGGCAGGAAGAAAATCGTATTTTCGGTATATTGTTGTCGAGGACGTAATTCGGGAGAGGTAGAGGGCATTTCTTGCGCTTTCAACGGCAAGTTTTGGCTCAATACTTGATATACGTCGTCGAATGGCGCCGTACCTACGTAATAGATTTCACATTCGTAATTCGTGGCGGCTTGGAATTGAGTCGTCAGATCTGTAATAGAAAGGTCTATTAAATCACGAGTGGGGATGCGTTGCAGGTAGTCTGAACTATCCTTGTATAATACATATGACGTGAGGGCACTTTCCAATGTCCCGATACTGCTTTTTTCCATCTGGCGAGAGCCGAACGCGCTACCGATGAGGCTTTGCAACTGCTTGTCGTCGAGTTTGGGGAAAAGGATTTGTTTGGAAAGAAGCTGGCAGGCTTTTACCAAATCTTTTTCGTATCCGCTCATCATGACATACATGTAGTTGTCGTCCACAGCGTATGTGCAATTTGCATTTAATTCGCCCATAGCCCGTTTGAATGCCAACGGTTCGATATCGGGCAGCATACCTGCGTTGTTCATCAGGGCGACGGCATATTCGAGTTTAGGCATCTTTTTCGTTCCGATGCCGTATTTCAAAGTCATCGTGAATACGTCGTTCTCGGGGTTGAGATTGTAGAACAGTTTGCTGCGTGTGTTGATTTGCTTTTGTTGGATAGAGTTGAAGTCGCAGTATTTTACTTCGGGCATGTTGACCGGTATACTTTCTACCCATTTAGCATATTCCGATTTGGCTCCTTTTTTCGTCTCGATGGGTTTGTAATCGGGCTTTTTTAGTTTTTGTCCTTTGCTGTCGAGGTTTTTCGCTTCTTGAATATTCAAAGCGAGGTAATTGTCGTTAAAGTATTTTTTTGCTACGGCTTTCACCTCGTCGATGGTGACGGCTTTGACTTTTTCTTTGAAGTTGACGATGTCCGACGGATCGGCTCCCGTATTGAAAAGAGAGGCTAAGATATAAGCCTTCATTTCGTTCGATTCCATTTGCAGGTCGTATTCGCGTATCAGGTTTTGTTTGATAGCTTCGAGGGTCGCTTCGTCGAACTCCCCGTTTTGCAGTTGGCGCAAAGAGGATAATACGATTTTTTCTACCGATTTGTGACTGTCCCAACGATTTTGGTTCGCATCGAAAGAGGGAATGGCATTGATCATGAGAATCCCTGCATCTCGCATGGCATTTTGAGATGCGCCTACGCTCATGATGTCGCCGTCGAGTTGCAGTTTGTCGAGGATACCGGTTTTTTGTGAATTGGAGAGAAGTTGGCAACAGATTTCCAATGCGATTTCTTCTTTGTCGTTCGAAGGAACTCCGTTATAAATGAGGGCCAGCATAGGATAATAGAAAATTTTCGCGCTCTTTTCCGTGCGACCTTTGAATTGGCGGACGGGTTTCTTTTCCCGATGTATCTCGGCTCGGCGGGGAACTCTTTCGAATTTATCGCGAATCATCGGTATTGCCTCTTTGGCGTCGATGTTACCTACCAGAATGATAGACATATTCTGAGGACCATACCATGTATTATAGAAATCGATCAGTTTACTCAACTGGGGATTTTTCAAGTGTTCGGGGAGACCGATAATGGGACGGGCGTACGGGTGATCTCCGAATGCTTGTTCATAGATGAACTCTCTCATTCTCGATCCGCGGTCGTCGTTATACATGTTGTACTCTTCGTATACGGCTTCCAATTCGGTCTGGAAGCCCCGGAATACGGGGTCTATAAGACGTTCGGAATAGATTTCGAGCCATTTTTCGAGTTGCGAAGGCGGGAAAGAATTGTGGTATTCCGTTTGGTCGTAGCCTGTGCTGGCGTTTAGTCCTTGTCCTCCCATGTGGTCTACCAAAAGGGAAAATTCATTTCCTGCGGCATATTGGGCTGCTTCACGGGTCAGGTCGTTAATTTCCTTGTCTACGGCTTCGCGGGCAGCGGGGTCGCTTAATGCTGCTCGTTCGTCATACTTGGCGATAATTTTTTCATAGATGGGTTTCTCTTTTTCCCAATCCAGTGCATCGATGGTTTGGGTCCCTTTGAACATGACATGCTCCAAGTAATGAGCCAGTCCGGTGTATTGTTCGGGATCGTCGACCGAGCCTACTTTGAAAGCGATCATACCGAATACATCGGGTTTACTTTTGTCTTCCCAAATGTAAACCGTTGCTCCATTACGTAGAGTCATTACGCTAAGTTGTTGGGCTTTACCCGGAGTAAAAAACAGACATAGCGCGATAAAGCACAATAGATGTTTGATTTTCATATTGTTAAGTATTTGTGTGATTGTGTTTGCAAAATATTCCTATTCTTAGGAGCAAAAATAACATAAAATTACTAACTTGTAGTCGTTTTTGACAAATTTAATTTTGAATGTTTATAAATTTATTCTTATGAAAAGATTGTTATTTGCCGGATTACTGGGGGTGATTACCTCTCTTGGGCTTCGGGCGGGAGAGCCTACAACTATGTGGCCGTATTTATTCGATGATTTTATGGAGGCTTCTATTTATTCCAAATCGGGGAATAAAGGGGAGGCGAAAGTAAACATTCATTTATTGCGTAACGATTTGCACTATTTGAATGGTTCGCAGATATACTGTCCCGATAATCAAAACGATATCGGTCGGGTTGTTTTTGCCGACAGTACCGAATTCGTACGTTGCGAGAATTTTTTTATCGAGGTATTGGGCGAGACACCGCAAGCGATTCTCGGTCGTAGGACGACGGGCGATTTCGACCGTTTGCTGCAAGGGACGGGGGCTTACGGTACATCGTCGTCTACTTCGGCGGTCGATAATTTGTCGAGTTTACAGCTCGGCGGCATTGCCAATCTCAATTACGATATGATTCGCGTGGAGCGTGAAAACGGACAGACATTACCGGTGTCTACTCGGTTGTGTTTCATTATCGGTGGTGAAATTGTCAATGCGAATAAAAAATCTGTTTCGAAGCTCTTGCCCGAATCGAATAGAAAAGAGTTCAATGTATTTCTTAAAGCGAATAAGATCAAGTGGAGTAAGGTCGATCATTTGCAAAAGGTTCTTGAATATATTTCTCCTCTTTTAGGGAAATAGTTGTAAGATTCCATAAGAGTTTTTGATTGTAGGGTTTAACCCCCTCGCCCTATGGGCACTCCCCCTATATTCCCTAACGGAAACACCCCGTAATGCCACGGGACACGGCAGGGGAGAGGGTGATACCTGATTTGTTACTGCCGATGTTTTCTAACCCCTCCGTCCTTCGGACACCTCCCCTATATTTTGCGTTGCAAAACACAGGGGAGGAGTTTTAAAATATCTTTCCGATAGTGAAACGTGAATCCTTGCTGTTTTAAGAGCCGACTTTCTTATTTTTCAGAATATAGGGAGGAGGGGATTCTTTTTCTTTTGTGGTCTAGTATTTTTATGTGGCGAGCAGGAGCTATTTAACCTTCTCCCCTGTGTTTCCGTAGGGAAATATAGGGGAGAGACCGAAGGAACGGCAGTTTCTGAGGAGAGGGGTTGAAAAAGATCGTTTATTTGTTCATTCTTCTCAACAGCGAGAAGAACGAACCAAGAAGCGCCGCCGCAGTTATCGGGCCTTTTGGCTTGTCGCTACGGTCGCCGTCGGGGGGCTGCGGAACTCGCTCCGCTCAAACAGTCCTTGCCCTTTTTCTTCCGTCTCCCTTGCGTCTTCGCCGCCCGATAAAGGCGGAATCGGGGATTGTGCTCTTGCTTGTATTCTAACCCCCTCGCCCTATGGGCACTCCCCCTATATTTTGCTGTACAAAACACCCCGTAATGCTACGGGGCACGGCAGAGGGGGAGGGTGATACCTGATTTGTTACTGTTACTGCCGATGTTTTCTAACCCCTCCGTCCTTCGGACACCTCCCCTATATTTTGCGTTGCAAAACACAGAGGAGGAGTTTTAAAATATCTCCGATAATGATAACTGAGATGCTCCGAAATGCTGCGGGACACGGCAGGGGAGGAGGATAATAGTTTTTTGTATTTCAGTTTTTTTGGTAGTCCAGATGAACAGGGGGAGAGATTAGATGAAAATTCGAGCAGCCTAAAAAGGTAAGAAGGAGGTGAAAACAATTTTACGAAGGAAGAGCCGTATCAAAACTCTTATAGAGTAATGATACGGCTCTTTGAGGTTTAGCGGTTACGATCTGTGACTTTTCAGAACGGTCATTTAGAAGCTGTTTTAAATTTATAGAGAAATAATATTATCATTGCAGGCAGGTATGTTCCGGCCATGTTGAGCCCCTGTCTCGCATCTAGAATCCCTTGATTTTTGTCAATAGCCCGCTATTGACTGCATATCTCGGACTCCAATCTGCTTCAACATAGGTCTCAATCTGTCTCGGAATAAATTTAAAACAGCTTCTTCGTTTTGACGCAATCGCTTCGTCGTTTTTATGGGTAATAGAATTTTATTCGAACTTGCGTTGCCAGAACCACATCTCGTTAAAAGTGAGGCTTACCGATATTCTGAAATGGTCTTCGGTAATGAGTTTAACGGGGGTGCATTGGCGATTGATGTACTCGAACGATACGTTGACTACCGATTTGTCTGTGGCAAGGGGAAAACCGAAACCACAAGTGGCTCCGATTTCGTCCATATCGTTCCCGTTTATTTTCAGATAAGAGCGATTGTAGAAGATACCTGCCCGGTAGTTGACGTGTTCGAAATAGTTTCCTCCCATGTTTTTCGGACGGAATTCGGCTCCCAATGCTATTTTTAATCGGTTATTGAATTGTCCTTTGGAAGATTGTAATTGTCCGGCGGTGAGATTCGTAAATTTGGCATCGGCCCAATTCTGGTAGGTTACGTCGGCCGCTATGGTAAGGCGTTTGTCGTAGTTGTAACTGATACCGCCGCCGTATGTCGAGGCCAATGAATAATTGTTTTTCATTTTCAGGGTATCGGCATCGATTGTCGTGTTGGAGCTTACATCGTAGGTACTGGTGTATGCCCGGCCCAATAGGGTTTTCCCGGGGGAATAAACTGCACCGAGCGTGATGGTATGCTTTTTGTTCCATTCTATGGCGTATTGGGCTCCGAACGATAAATGGTAGTCGTGTACTTTGAGCATGGTTTCGAAAATGCCGCTGCTGCCGCTCTCCGGTACTACGGTGTTGGTGTTGGTGAGGTTGCCGAAGAGGTAGCTGATGTTGGCTCCTATCGAGAATCCTTTGAAGGGTCTACCACTTACTCCCACATAGGCTTGTGAGATGTTGCCATCGCCCGACCGGCTATCCGAGCCGTTGTCTATGCTGTTTATGAAAGAGTAGCCTACATTGGAATAGGGCAGGAGCCCCACGCTACCGGCCATGTACCGTCCCAATGGAAACTGCATGACGATGTAGTCGAGCGACCCGCTTTGGCTGTTTTCTTTTAGCGAGCCTTCTCTGGTGATTGTATTTTGATAGGTGAGTCCTATATCGAAAAGAAAAGTGAGCGAATCCATGCTTGCATAGGAAGCCGGGTTCATCACATTGATTTGCCGATTGTTGTGCAAGGCATATCCTACGCCACCCATAGCTCGTTGAGCGCCTATGGCGTTGTCACCCAAAATACCATATCCGAATCTGGAATAGGGCGAGCTTGTCCCGTTTTGGGCAAAGGCGACGAGCCCTATCGACAAGCAGATAAAGAGAATTTTATATTTTAGCATTTTCTTGTAAGATTCTGTTTAAGCCGGTTAGTACCAAGTTTTCGTCCACAAAGATGCGACTTTTTATTTTTGCAGCCAATTTTAAGGCATCTCCCCCTGTTAAAAAAATGAAAAGGTCGGGATAAACCTTGTTTAACCGGGCTATATATCCTTCTATTTCATAAGCGACGCCGAGCACAGCTCCTGCCCGCATGGCGGTTTCGGTGCTGAATCCTATTTCGGGTGTCTCTCCTGCATCATCGATGAGGGGGAGTTTTCCCGTGTGTTCGTGCATGGCCCGTAATCTCAATCGGATGCCCGGTGCTATGTTTCCGCCGGCAAACGTGCCGTCGGCGGTGAGTAGATCGTAGGTGACGCATGTGCCTGCATCGACGATGAGCACTGCTTTGTCGGGGCATTGCATGGCGGCTCCCACTACTGCGGCGATTCTGTCCAGACCTAATGTTTCGGGGGTGGCATATCCTATTTTAATGGGGAGTTCCGATGAATGGTCGAATTTTAAAAAGTAGGGTAGTCGCTGTCGCAGTATCGCTATGGCTTGGGGATCGTACTCGGTGACTGTCGAGAATATGGCGGCATCGACTTCGTGAACGTTCAAGAAGTCAATAACGGTCGTTGAGTCCCATTTCGGGTAGAAATAGACATTTTGCAATCGTCCTGCCCGAAAGAGTGCCATTTTGGTTATCGAGTTTCCTTGATCGATGATAAGATTCACAGCTTAAAATTTTAGACAAAAGTACAAAAGAGAATGTGTATGCATGCATGAACGGTTCTTTTTTTTCTCAGATTTATACTAATGGGGCGATTTTGTCTATTTTCTTTTATTTTTCAACTCCCTTTTTATACGCTTGTGTTTTCGGAATGGGGCTGTTTTTTTTCTGCTCGGTGAGGTTGGGTAGGGGGGATACAAAGGACTTTCTTTCCCTGTCAAAGAAAGTCCTTGTTACACTAATTTACGTTATTTGTTCATTCTTCTCAGCAGCGAGAAGAACGAACCAAGAAGCGCCGCCGCAGTTATCGGGCTTTTGGCTTGTCGCTACGGTCGCCGTCGGGGTCTGCGGAACTCGCTCCGCTCAAACAGTCCTCGCCCTTTTCCCTCCGTCTTCCTTGCGTCTTCGCCGCCTGATAAAGGCGGAATCGGGGATTGTGCTCTTGCTTGTATTCTAACCCCCTCGCCCTATGGGCACTCCCCCTATATTCCCTAACGGAAACACAGGGGGAGAGGTTGAGATTTGATTTTGTTGCTGTCACAGTCGCTGTTTATTAACCCCTCCGTCCTTTGGACACCTCCCCTATATTTTGCTGAACAAAACACAGGGGAGGAGTTTTAAATATCCTTCCGATAGTGGAATATAAGTCCTTATTCTAAGAGTTAACTTTTTTATTTTTTCGGAGTACAGGGAAGGAGGATTGCAACGCAGCCTTTTTCTCTATGCCGTTTTGTCGCACCCTGTAATGCTACGAGACACGATAGGGGGGAGTGTGTGAGATTTGATTTTGTTGCTGTCACAGTCGCTGTTTATTAACCCCTCCGTCCTTCGGACACCTCTCCTATATTTTGCTGTGCAAAACACCCCGTAATGCTACGGGGCACGGCAGAGGAGGAGGGTGAGATGTATTTTTCTTTCGCTTCTGCTCCGATTTTATACGTGACACCTTGTAATGTTACGGGGTACGGCGGGGGGAGGTGTTTTGAGGCACTCTTTTATTATGTGATTTTGTCGGTAGGATAAGAAGTATTCAACCTTCTCCCCTGTGTTTCCGTAGGGAAATATAGGGGAGAGACCGAAGGAACGGTAGTTCCGGAGGAGAGGGGTTGAGAAATATTACAAGGTAATTTTTATTTGTAGGGGGTAGAAATATCGGTAGAGGTAAATAAATATTATAGAGGAGCTTTGAAAAAATAAGAGGGGAAGTAGTTGGATTTACCATTCTGGGAAATTATATTTGTAAATCATTCTAAATGAGTTATGAAACGAAGTTTCAACAGAAAGGAGAAAGAGGTCCAGCGGAAAGAGCTTCGTTCCAACGGGACAAAATACGAAGCGACTCTTTGGCTGATATTGAAAAACCGACAAATCGATGGAGTGAGATTCCGCCGGCAATTTTCGGTGGGTGAGTATATATTGGATTTTTACTGTCCCGAATTGAAGTTGGGAATAGAATTGGACGGGCAAGGCCATTATACAATCGAAGGGAGTCTTAGAGACGGGAGCCGGGATAACAGGTTATCTGCACGAGGGATAACCGTATTGAGGATTGAAAATCGAGCGATTTTCGAGAATCAACCGGCTGTGATAGAGTTGTTGAAAGAGACTGTTCGGAGATTAAAGGCTTCTGGTCAAAGTGTTTAGTTGGAGTCATTTGTTTTTTCTGCTTGTGTAATTTTTTTTAACTTCTCTGTTGTATTAACCCCCTCGCCCTGCGGGCACTCCCCCTATATTTTTGCTGCGCAAAACACAGGGGGAGAGTGTGATACTCGGTTTGTTGCTGCCGCTGTTTTTTCAACCCCTCCGTCCTTGCGGACACCTCCCCTATATTTTGCTGCGCAAAACAC
>OLNQ01003767.1_pt1 | contig 11965 bp, 9 predicted proteins | sample 1672821 | NCBI WGS metagenome assembly OLNQ01 (sample SAMEA3136727, study PRJEB25190) | human gut metagenome | biome: human gut; feature: human-associated habitat; material: faeces | place: Austria | collected 2013 | reverse complement strand
CGCAACGGAGCGCTGCCGCACCGAGGTTCCGGAGCTTCTTTAAAAAGGCTTGACCTAAATTTTTAAATTATTTTGCTTAACCCGTGTGTTAAACCACAATTTCATTATTGTTACCCCAAACATTTATAATAGAACCTTAATTAATAACATAAAACGGAGGTGTACTTGTTGGCAAAGGATTACAAAACCGTGCTTGAAAATGCAAGCGATGAATTTGTGGAAAAGCGTTCTCGGTTTATCGGATATTGCAAACCTGTTAAAACAGAGCAGGAGGCAATAGATTTTATTAATGAAAAGCGCAGTGAACATTGGAATGCTACACATAATGTATATGCCTATTCATTGAGAGAGGGCAACATAAAGCGCTACAGCGACGACGGAGAACCCTCAGGTACAGCCGGTATGCCTGTGCTTGATGTTATAGTAAAAAATGAAATTTTTGATGTCGTGGTTGTGGTTACACGATATTTCGGCGGTGTACTCCTTGGTACGGGCGGTCTTGTGCGTGCGTATTCTCATGGCTCTAAAATTGCACTTGAGGCGGCTAAGCCTGTAATTATGCAGAATTGCCTTGTATGCGAGGCAAGATGCGCTTATAACCAATACGGCAAGGTATCATCTCTGATAATAGGTGTGGGTGCTGCCGTTGACGATACCGTATATGAAAGCGATGTACTTGTAAAATTTCACATTAAACCCGATTTGCTCGGTACGCTGAATAAAAAACTTGCGGACGCAACATCGGGTGAAGTTACGGTTGAACAGAAAGACGAACAGTATTTTGCTGTGCAGATAAATGAATAATACAAAATATTTAAAATTTTTTGTCGATTTTTTGGTAGACGCCGATTTCAGCCTTTCTTTTACAGGCCGTCCGGCGGCCGCAGCGCGCCAAGCTCCTCCTCGGTCAGCTCGCGGAATTCGCCTGGCGCAAGGCTTTCATCAAGCCGCACGCCGCCGAGCTGCACACGCTTCAAAAACGTGACCGTTGCGCCGCACGCCGCGATCATGCGCTTGACCTGATGGTACTTGCCCTCGTGCAGCGTCACGCGCACGCGCCCGTCCGGCAGCAGCTCGAGCAGCGCCGCCGTGAGCATATCGCCCGCAGCGCCCATGCCGCAGTCAAGATACAGTGTTTTCATGGTTTGGCCCCCATATGATTGATCATGCTGGCAAGGTAACCTGCACCAAAACCGTTGTCGATGTTTACGACGGAAACACCGCTGGCGCAGGAATTAAGCATCGATAAAAGTGCTGAGATACCACCAAAACTTGCGCCGTAACCAACGCTCGTCGGGACGCCGATGACAGGACAGTCGGTCAGGCCGCCGATGACGCTCGCAAGCGCGCCTTCCATCCCGGCGACTGCAATGATCGCATTTGCCTTTGATAAAAGTTCCATATTTGAGAGCAGACGGTGGAGCCCGGCAACGCCGACATCGTAGAGACGGATGACATGATTGCCGAGTACCTCTGCAGTCAGCGCAGCCTCCTCTGCAACCGGGATATCGCTTGTCCCTCCGGTGGCGACAACGATCGTGCCGTCAGCGGAATAATGCTCGGTGCGGTTTACGATGCCGATTTTTGACAGCTCATCGTAAAAAAGATCAAAACGTTCGGACAGGTACGCCGCGGATTCTGTCGAAAGTCTTGTGATCAGGATATTTTCTTTGCAGTGGGAGAGCAGGCTGTTTATAATGCCCTCCATCTGTTCTTTTGTCTTAGATGCACCGTAGATCACCTCCGGCGCACCCTGTCTGACTTCACGGTGATGATCCACCTTGGCATATCCAAGATCCTCAAAAGGTGCCAGCTTTAACTGGTCATAAGCATCGGAAGCAGTAAGCTGCCCCGATTCTAACTGTTCTAATATATGTTTGATATGATCATTTTCCATAGTAATCCTCATTTCTGAGCAACTTGTTGCGAAGAGGCGACGAGAATCTCAAATTCTCGTCTGTCATGTTTTTTATGCCTTGTCATAGAAGCTATTTGTTTTTGCTCAGAAACAAATAGCCGCGCGAAAAATAAGCTATTGAGCTTATTTTTCACACTAATTTCTCCTTCATTGCAATTCACTGCCTATTATACTCACATCTCACCTTATTTGCAAAAATAAAATGCACACGATTCTCTGGGTTTTGGAAGAAATAGATAAAAAATGGAAACTATCTTTGGTAAATTAGTTTCTTGCGGGTACGAAAACAAGATGATACAATATAGGAAACTCAAATAACAAAAATAGTTTCCATGTAATAAAGAAGAAACGGAGAACATGATGGAATTAAGGGAGAGTATTTTAGAGGGAACCTTAAAGGCATTTAACCAGAAAGGGTTAAAATTTACCATGGATGATCTGGCTGGAATCCTTGGCATGAGTAAGAAAACGATTTATACCGTGTTCCGTGATAAGGAATCACTTTTCTTAGCGATGGTAGATTATCTGTTCGATTCAATCAAAGAGAGCGAAAGACAGGTGTTAGAGAATGAAAAATTATCCACACTTGAAAAAATCCGGGCGGTTTTAGGTGTTTTGCCGGAGAGTTACCGGGAAGTTGATTTCAGACAGCTCTATCTGTTGCGGGAAAAGTATCCGAACATCTACAAACATGTGGAGGAACGGTTAGAAACCGGCTGGGAGACAACGATTTCCTTATTAGAGCAGGGAATGAAAGAGGGCGTGATCCGGCCGGTTAAGATCCCAATCGTAAAAATGATGCTGGAGGCGGCATTAGAGCAATTTTTCCAGAGAGATATCCTGATCTCTAACGGGATATCCTATCAGGATGGTCTGGATGAAGTAGTCACGATCTTAGTGCAGGGAATCGTTGCGGAAGGGAAGTGAGGATGATGCAAAAACGCATTTACTGGAATGACGGGTGGAAATTTAAGGAAACATACGAAAATCAAATGAGAGAGACGGCTTATCAGGATGACGCATGGGAGGATGTCAGACTGCCGCACACTTGCAAGGAGACACCGTTTCATTATTTTGATGAGAGCAGTTACCAGATGGTGTGCTGCTATAGAAAACATTTTTTCGCACCGGAAGAATGGAAAGATCAGACCGTGATCGTGACGTTTGAAGGAATCGCACATGAGAGTGAGGTGTTTTTAAATGGAGAAAAGATCGGAGAACACCACTGCGGCTACACGGCATTTTCTATCGAACTCAGTGATAAGTTACGGATCGGGGAAGAAAATGTGCTTGCAGTCCGCGTAGATAGCAGAGAAAACCTGAATATCCCACCATTCGGATATGTGATCGATTATATGACTTATGGTGGAATTTACCGTGAAGTTTATGTGGATGTTAAAAATGAAAATTATTTAGCAGATATTTTTCTACACAACGATATCGAAAAAAGTAAAATACAAAAAAACGGAGAGCAGATAGCAGATACTAAGCTGATCTCTGAAATAAATGTTTTTAGCAGCGGAAAAACCAACCGTCTGAAAGATCTGTTTATCCGGCAGAGCATCAGAGAGCGCGGCACGGAAAACTACAGACTGCTTGGCGAGACCCCGGCAGCAGTAAAGACGCAGCTTTCCTTTCCGATATCGGACATAAAACTCTGGGATCTGGAAACACCGGTACTCTATGAAGTGAAAACAGAACTTTTGCAAAATGGAAATATTCTGGATGAGGACGTTACGCTGTTTGGATTCAGAACAGCGGTATTTTTAAAGGATGGTTTTTATTTAAACGGCAGGAAAGTAAAGCTGCGTGGTCTGAACCGCCATCAGAGCTATCCGTACGTCGGTTATGCAATGCCGGAATCCATGCAGAAATGGGATGCAGATATATTAAAAAATGAACTGGGAGTCAATGCAGTAAGAACCTCCCATTATCCGCAGAGTCAGTATTTTATGGAGCGTTGCGATGAACTGGGACTTTTGGTCTTTACAGAAATACCGGGCTGGCAGCACATCGGGGACGAAAATTGGAAAAAACGGGCGGTCGAAAACGTAAAAGACATGGTAGTACAGTATCGGAATCATCCGTCTGTGATCCTGTGGGGCGTGCGGATCAATGAGTCCGGGGATGACGATGCATTTTACCGGGAAACAAACTGCGTGGCACATGAACTGGATCCAACAAGACAGACTGGGGGTGTCCGGGCACATAAAAAGAGCAGCCTTTTAGAGGATGTCTATACCTACAATGATTTCAGCCACAATGGGACAAACCACGGATGTGAGAAAAAAAGTGCTGTTACGTCTGATAACAGCAAACCGTATCTCATCAGCGAATATAACGGACATATGTATCCAACGAAAAGTTACGACTGGGAGGAACACCGTGTGTGGCATGCCATGCGACATGTAAATGTATTAGATGCAGTTGCCGGGGAAGCGGATATTGCAGGAAGTTTTGGCTGGTGCATGTTTGACTACAATACACATAAGGATTTTGGCAGCGGCGACCGTATCTGTTATCACGGTGTGATGGACATGTTCCGAAATCCGAAACTTGCGGCTGCGGTCTACACGTGTCAGCAGGAAAAGGAGCCGGTACTTGAAATCAGTTCGTCCATGGATATCGGGGAACATCCGGGCTGTAACCGCGGAACGATCTGGATTTTTACCAATGCGGACAGTGTACGGATGTACAAAAATGACCGGTTTTTAAAGGAGTATACCGCATCAGATTCGCCGTATAAAAATCTTTCACACGGACCAATCGCAGTGGATGACTTTATCGGGGATGCCATTGAAAAAGAGGAAGATTTTAAACCGGAGCAGGCAAGGAAAGTGAAGTATATCCTGAATGCGGCGGCGCGGTATGGACTTTCCGATCTTCCGAAAGGCGTGTATTTGGCGGCATTGAAGCTGATACTCATGTATCACATGAAGCCGACGGATGCAGTGGCTTTGTACAACCGTTATATCGGTGACTGGGGAGGTACTTCGACAAGCTACCGGTTTGAGGCAGTAAAGAATGGAAAAGTGGTAAAAGTGGTCAGAAAAGAGCCGGTCACTTCCATGCATTTATCCGCGGAACCGGATCATCAAAACCTGACAGAACGACATACTTATGAAGCTGCGGAAATCCGTATCCGTGCCCTGGATCAGAACGATAATATCGTAAGCTTTTACCAGGAACCGGTTGTACTGTCGACGGAGGGACCAATCGCCATCATTGGACCTGAAATCATTTCCCTGCAGGGAGGCATGGGCGGCACTTATGTCAGAACGACCGGGGAAGAAGGCGTCGGGATTTTAAAGATCAAAGCGGCACAGATGGAAGAGCAGAGAATACTGTTTGAAGTGAAAAATGACAGAAAATAAACAGTCACTGTGTTTTACAATGTGAAAAGAAATTTCGAAAAGAATTTTAATAAATACAAAATAAGGAAGGATGAAGTGTAAGATGACAGAACGATCAAAACAGATTTTTGGAAACGACATTGCACCGGGTGCCTATAAAAAAGCAGTCCGGTCAAAGCAGAAATTTATCCGTAAATTCGGGGATGACAGCACAAAAAATTATCCAACTTCGATCAAGGCAAACCCGTATATCGGGCCGGAACTTGGTGTCTCTGATATCCGCGTGGGAGAAGAAGGAGCTGCGGACTTTCATACGGAGAAAGGAATCATCGTCGGAAATATCCGTATGGGATTTGGTCATTACCGCATCTCCATGGCGATCGCATCCGCAGCACATGCGCTGGGGTATGAACCGTACTGGATGGATTTAAATTCCTACGGACAGACCACCTGTACCAAAGTGATCGGTGCGCAGAATGATCTTTACTCCATGGGTTCCCGTCTGTCACAGAAGAGCAGACTCTTTAACCGTCTGGTGTGGGAGCCGATGAACTATGAGGGATTCCGCAAACTGACCTACAATGCAGCAGATCAGAAAAATGCAGAATTGATGGCTCCGGTGTATGCGAATATCCCAAAGGATATCCCGGTCGTCGCAACGCATGTGTGGCCGGCGCAGGCTGCGCTTCACGCCGGAATGAAATATGTGGTCAATGCGATCCCGGACAACTGGCAGATGGCGCTTCATTTAGCGGAAGGCAGCATTCACACGGTGCAGACGCACTATGCATACCAGGGGTACCGCATTTTAAACGGAATGCAGGGGAATGATGTGTTGAATCCGATGCCGGAAGATGCTCTTTTTTATACCGGACATTATATCGACCATGAGCTTGTCAGCAATATCGAGACGGACTGCGCAGCGAGAAAACAGAGAAAAGAGGAGGGAAAACCGATGCGTTTTCTCCTGACGATCGGCGGTGCCGGTGCACAGAAAGAAATTTTTGCAGAGATCATCCGTTTTTTGCTGCCACAGATCAAAGAAAAGAAAGCGGCGCTTTATGTCAATGTCGGTGATTACCGCAATGTCTGGGAGGAACTTTTAAAGGAAATCCCGGAGATGGGACATTATGCGAAAGAACATTTTAACGACTGGGAGGATACGAAAAAATTTGCGGGGGATGCGCTTAACAAAGATGTCATCGGAATCCACGGCTTCTGGCATGAAAATATTTTTGAAGCGGTATACTGCACGAATCTTCTGATGCGAAGCTGCGATGTGCTCGTCACAAAGCCGAGTGAACTTTCATTTTATCCGGTGCCGAAACTATTTATCAGACGTGTTGGAGGACACGAGCAGTGGGGAGCAATCCATTCCGCGGAGATCGGTGATGGCACATTAGAGTGCAGGGATATCCCGCACACGCTTCAGATGATGAAACTGTTTCTGGAAGAAAAAACACTGCTCTGCGATATGTGCGACAACATTGTAAAAAATAAAGAAGCCGGAATCTACGACGGGGCGTATAAGGTCGTGGAACTTGCATTTTCGATGAAGCAGAAAAAATTTTAGGAAGGAAAAAAATCCTCTGCTCGTCAGAGGACTCGCATTTTTCTCCGAAAAACAAGGAGGATTTATGAAATTAACAGGAAAAGAGAAAGTCTCATACGGACTTGGGGCGGTCGGAAAAGATATGGTTTATATGTTTTCGGCAAGTTATGTTTTGTATTATTATCAGGATATTTTAGGAGTCAGCGCGATCGCAATGGGAATCATTTTGATGGCGGCGCGTGTGTTTGATGCATTTAACGATCCGATCATGGGTGTGGTCGTTGCAAAGACGCGCACAAAATGGGGCAAATTCCGCCCGTGGCTGTTTATCGGGACACTGACAAATGCAGTGATTTTGTATCTGATGTTTGCGGCACCGCCAAAACTCGACGGAAACGGACTGGTGGCATATGCGGCAGTGACTTACATTTTGTGGGGTGTTACCTATACCATGATGGATATCCCATACTGGTCGATGATCCCGGCTTTTACGGAGGGCGGAAAAGAGAGAGAAGGACTTTCCACACTCGCGCGCTCCTGCGCCGGAGTCGGTTCTGCGATCGTGACAATCATCACAATGAAATGTGTCTATATGTTAGGGCAGGGAAATGAGCGAGTCGGTTTCAAATGGTTTGCGCTGGTGGTTGCAATTCTGTTTTTTGTATTTATTTTAATCACCTGTTTAAATATCAAAGAAAAATCTACCGTGGATGTGGAGGCACCTTCGGTTGGACAGATGTTCCGTTCCCTGTTACAGAACGATCAGGCGATGACGGTCGTTGTGACAATCGTTTTGATCAACTGCTCGATTTACATTACATCCAATCTCGTCATTTACTTTTTCAAGTATGACTTTGGCGGTGATAGCTGGTACAATGCCTATACCTTATTTAATACGTTTGGTGGAGCAATGCAGATTCTTGCCATGATGCTGTTTTTCCCGATCCTGCGCAAATTTCTGGGAACGATCCAGGTGTTTTATACCAGTTTTGTGATGGCGATTTTAGGATATGCGGTTCTTCTGATTTTAATGTTTGTCAATATGTCAAACCTGTATCTGCTGTTTGTTCCTGCATTTTTTATCTTTTCAGCAAATGGAATGTTATCCGTTCTCACAACGGTATTCCTTGCGAATACGGTCGATTACGGAGAGTGGAAGAATCACAGAAGGGATGAGAGCGTGATCTTTTCCATGCAGACTTTCGTTGTAAAACTTGCTTCCGGTGTGGCTGCGCTTGTGGCATCGATCTGCCTGACCGTCTGCAATTTAAGCCAGAATACGGACGGAGCAGCAGTTGCGGCAGCGGGAAGTTCGGTCGCAGGACTGCGCCTGACCATGACAGTATTCCCGATCGCAGGACTGCTTGTTGCGGTATTTTATTTCCGCAAAAAATATATTTTAAGTGAGCAGAAAGTGGAAGAAATCGCAAAAGAGATTAAGGAGATGAAAAAAGCATGATCACAGTCGAAAACCAGTTATTTTCCCTGCATACCAGACATACTTCTTATCTGTTCCGTGTCATGGAAACCGGACATTTGGAGCACTTATATTATGGAAGAAAAATTCATCCAGCCATAGACGGATTGATGGAACAGCATGCATTTGCGCCGGGCAATACCAATATTTATGACAGTGAACATCTGCAGTTTTCCTTAGAGGATGCATGTCTTGAGATGTCCTCTTTCGGGAAAGGCGATATCAGGGAGCCTTTTGTGGAACTGACACTTTCCGATGGAAGCGAAACGTCTGATTTCCTGTTTGAAAAATTTGAACAGGGAACCGGAAAGGAAGAATTTGAGACACTTCCGGGATCGTATGATGAGTCCGGTGAGGTGGAGTGGCTTGGTGTGACACTGCGCGATAAAAACAGCGGAGTCATATTAGAACTCCATTATTATGTCTATGAGGACTGTGATGTGATCACAAGGAGCGCAAAACTCATCAATGAGAGCGGGGATGTGGTAAAGTTAAACCGCCTGATGAGCCTGCAGCTTGATTTAGAACCGTCCGACTATGTGTTTACAACATTTCACAGGGCTTGGGCACGTGAAATGGGGCGCACGGACGTACGGCTGGTGCCGGGAAAATATGTAAACGCCTCTTACACGGGAACGTCGTCGAGCCGTGACAATCCGTTTGTGATGCTTGGAAAAGAACATACCACGGAGGATGCGGGGGAATGTTTTGGATTTAATCTGATCTACAGCGGCAATCACTATGAGGCGGCGGAGGTCGGCAGTTTTGGAAAAGTAAGAATCGTATCCGGGATCAATCCGCAGTTGTTCTGTTTTACACTTGAGTCAGGGGAGAGTTTTGAGGCGCCAGAGGCGGTAATGACCTACGCATCAGACGGATATAATGCCATGAGCCAGAATATGCACCGTTTTGTGCGGGAGCACATTGTGAGGGGAACCTGGAAGAAAAAGGAGCGCCCGGTGCTCTTAAACAGCTGGGAGGCAGCCTATTTTGGCATTAATGAAAGAAAACTGCTCTCACTTGCAAAAGCGGGAAAAGAGGCGGGCATTGAGCTTTTCGTCATGGATGACGGCTGGTTTGCAAAACGTGATAATGACACGAGATCGTTAGGAGACTGGCAGCCAAATCCAAAGAAACTGCCGGGCGGTTTAAAGGGGATTGCAGATAAGATCAAGGCGATTGGCATGGATTTTGGAATCTGGGTGGAGCCTGAGATGGTCAATGTGGACAGTGATCTCTACCGCAGCCATCCGGACTGGGTGATCGAGATTCCGGGAAAGGCGCACTCGGAAGGGCGCAATCAGAGGATCCTTGATCTGACCAGAAAGGACGTGCAGGATCATATCATTGAGGAGATGGGCAGAGTATTTTCCTCCGCGGACATTTCCTATGTAAAATGGGATATGAACCGCACATTTTCGGATTATTTTTCACAGAGTATCCGTCCTGAAAGGCAGGGGGAGGTGGCACACCGGTATGTGATGGGACTTTACCGCTGCATGAGGGAGCTGACAAAGAGATTCCCGGACCTCCTGTTTGAGGGCTGTGCTGCGGGTGGAAACCGTTTTGACCTTGGTATGCTCTGCTATTTCCCACAGATCTGGGCGAGCGATGATACAGATGCGCTCTGCCGTGCCGAGATCCAGACCGGGTACAGCTACGGCTACCCGATGTCCGTGATAAGCGCACATGTCTCCGGCTGCCCAAATCATCAGACACTGCGCACGACACCGCTTGAAACACGTTTTGCGGTAGCGGCGTTTGGACTGCTCGGATATGAGTGCAATTTCTGTGATCTGAAAAAAGAAGAGTCAGAAGCCATCAAAGCGCAGATCATTCTTTACAAAAAATGGCGCAGTGTGCTGCAACAGGGAATTTTTTACCGTGGCAGGAGTTTTACAGGGAACGGCAGAGGAAATGCGTTTGGAAAAAACAGTGTCCTCTGGAATGATGACAGCAATGTGACGGAATGGACGTGCGTCTCGCCGGATCAGTCGAAGGCGGTCGGCTTCGTCATGCAGAAGCTTGTCGTGCCAAACACGCAGTTCGGGTACTATAAACCACAGGGACTCTGTGAGGAAAAGAAGTATCATTTTTATAACCGTTCTTTAAAATATAATGTCAAAGAGTTCGGGGATCTGGTTAACACCGTATCACCGATCCATATCAGACTGGACTCCATTGCGCACAATCTGGTTGCAAAGTTTGTGAAAATGGACGGGGAAAAGGAGAATATTACGGCATACGGGGATACCCTGATGTATGGCGGCGTGAAGTTGAAACCGGCATTTTCCGGCAATGGATATAATGAGAATGTGAGATATTTTCAGGATTTCGGGGCGCGGATGTATTTTATGGAAGAGGCTTTCGAAGATCATGCTCTATGATTTTGGTTCGTCGATCTTAAGGAGCATCGGGGACAGTGAGCACCCGCTTTACAGCCTGATCGCTGCGGTATGTAAGAGAGTGCACGAATTCTGGGTGCTGATGATCATTTACCCGATTTCGTGGGTTGTGACGGGAATTGCGATGATGATCGCGTATACGTTGCTGCGGAGAAAGATTTTGGCAAAAAGTAGTGTAAATCAGCTTGAATAAAAAAATATAAGGGGAAAAAATGTCTTATATCATATCCTACGTCGGAGCCGGCGGAAAGACCAGCAGCATTTATCAGGATGCTGCAGCGTTTGTAAACGAGGGGAAAAAAGTCATGATCACAACTACAACACATATGTATGTGCCAAAAGACCGGGTGTTCATTGATGGCAGGGAGAAAAGTTGTGAGAAGCTGCGAGAGGAAGTAGCCGGGATTTTGAAAAAAAACGGGATCTGTGTGTGTGGCACAATTTTAAGTGATAATAAAAAAACAGAGATTTATGCGGTTGGAAAATGTGCCGGAAACGATGCTGTTGAAGAACAGCAGAAGATGGAACCGGAGAAGTTTAAAACTTTAAGCGTTAAACAGCTTACAGCAGTATGCAAAGAGGCAGATGTTGTCCTGATCGAGGCGGACGGCGCTGCACATAAGGCGGCAAAAGCGCCGGAAGCATGGGAGCCGGCGGTGTATGCACAGAGCAATAAAGTTGTGATCGTCATGGGACTTCACGCAGTCGGAGGAAGTGTGGATGAAGTGTGCCACAGACCAGAGTGTGTAAAGGAAGCATTAGACTGCGACGGAGCGCATCTTTTGACGCGTACGGATTTGGATGTACTGATGGCGGTCTATGAAAAAAAGATCGGACAGCAGTTTCCGGGGATGGAGACGGAGCGGAGATATTTTATAAAAAGTTCTTGACACTACCGCTTTACCATGCTAAAATCGAAACAACTTAAAAAACAAAGAAACGTTAAATCGTTGAGCAAAGAGAGTACTTCATAGGATATCTCACAGAGAGTCCGTGGCTGGTGGAAACGGACAGATGAATATGAAAGGAATGGGTTTGCGAGAGCAAAGCGAACAGCGTACCAGATGGTATGGTCAGTAGCGGATGCCGTGTCCTCACGTTACAGAGGTAAGATATCGGACAGTAAAGAAAGATAGCTGTTTGTGTGTCGGATGAGGTCAGACATGATTGGTGGCGGATATTTCCAGTTTTTGGAAATATCCGTTTTTTTCATTCATAGGAAATTACGTCCTATGAATGAAAAGCCCTCCGGGCGGGATG
>OLNQ01003766.1_pt1 | contig 11967 bp, 9 predicted proteins | sample 1672821 | NCBI WGS metagenome assembly OLNQ01 (sample SAMEA3136727, study PRJEB25190) | human gut metagenome | biome: human gut; feature: human-associated habitat; material: faeces | place: Austria | collected 2013 | reverse complement strand
CAGGTTAGTTATCAAGTACGTTGACATCGTTGAGCGCAGGGAAGAAGTCAAAGCCAGTCTTCGCCTCCATCTCACGGAGCGTAGTCTTGTAAGGATCGGGACTTCCAGTGAGTGGTTCGTGTGGTATGCACCATGCCTTGGAGTGCCAGCGCTCCTGCTTATCTCGCCATACGACTACCTTGTAGAAGTAGTCAGGTATCGGGCAGTCCACATTACTTTGATCCTGAGTGTACTGATAGTTTGTGCTGTTAAAGCCTACGCCCGTTACTACATAGAGCGTGTCAACACCACCAGCAAGCGTGCGTACATCGCCCTCTAGACGACTCCAGATACCACCATTATGTCTTTGATTTTGAGGAACCATATTGGAGTAGTAGAACGTGCTGGCATTATCCGCCCGAGAGGAGAGTCGATCTGCACTGGGGATTTGGTGTCCTCGAGAGTAGCCTCCTCTATAAGCCCCCGTCAGGTTTGGTTGATACGCCTTAGAGATGTTCGGATCATAACCCCAAGCATTAGTGCGATCAACCTTTTTCTCCATTACATCCTTATAGAGTGGATAAGCCACATAGTGAGCTAGGTGCATCTTCGTATCATATAGTAGGAAGTAGTTGCGTGCCGAGCGGTTGCTCGGGAGCATGTGTTGCACCTCCATCGTGTTGGGAAGATTCTTCTTGGCGGGTAGCTCTAAGTATTGACCAACCTCTGTGACCTTGCCCGTACCGGTATCCTTGAGCGTGATGGTGTGGGTGCGCTGCTGTCCCATGACGAGGCTCTGCCCCTCACGTAGTGGCCAGGTGTAGGTACGTCCGTTGGGCAGGGTGAAGAGTACCTTCATCTCGCTCGTGGTCGTCTCGATAGGTAGTATCAGCGCAGTGGCCGTAGCGGTAGCGCCCAAGACGGTGACTGGCACAGAAATCTCAGCCGTAGAGTTGTCATCGACCTGCCACTGACGACTCAAGAGGTCTAGCGAACCTGTCGTCGGCATACCAACGATGCGCACCTGGACGCCCTCTAGAGAGCCACCATCCTCACTGCGCATCTCAAAGCGGAGCGAGGTGAGTGCCTGACGAAAGATTAGTTGCTTTGCGACATCGGGCGCAATGGCTGAGAGATTGTCCGAGATAAGTAGCGGCTTAAGCGTAGTCTGATTAGCGACGCTGTAAGCGATCTTGCCCCCCTGCGTCTGAGCATTGTAGGGGTAGTAAGCGAGAATGTCATACTTCTTCGACGAGTCCCACTGCACCTTCTGCTGGTCGTCAGCGGGGTCGAAGGTCGCGATGCCCCCACCACGAGTGGTCTTGTAGTGCAGGTTGCTATGCTGTAGTTGCTCAGCCGACCAGGTCGTATTCTGCGCTGTGCGACGCACGTAGATACCGATCTGGTCGCCCGCCTCCCAAGCGGTGCCAGCGACACGCAGGTCGTAGTCCTGCTGCGATGCTAGAAATGTCTGGTTGGTCTCACTCTGAGGCTGCTCGGCACCTCTTTGCTGTCCATTGGGCTGGCAAGCAGCTGTCAGGAATAGACCCCAAGAGAGTGCTAGTAGTGTGAAGAGTAGACGATAAGTCTTATTTGTCATAGAACAATTGTTGTGTCAGATTAACTATAATACCTGATGTCATAGCAACAAGTAGCCCATTCAGGATCCTACCAAGACACAGTGCAAAGGTAGATTGGCTCGATTACACTACCGTTACTACGACGTTACAAAGCTACTAAAAAAAGAAGTGCTAGCCAATGAAATGCGATTTTCCCTCAATCAGCGGACCTGCAGCGATGCACTTTGTGGGGCTGTGTTGTTCATTTCACCAGCCATTTTGGCTTATATACTTTTATTATTATATTTGCCCACAAGAATATCAACGACTAAAAAATCTGAAACGAAATGAAACGATTTCTATTCTTGAACCTCAAGGCTTTAGCAAAGCTATTTTGTATGGTAGCTTTGCTGTCCGTAGCCTCATGTGCTCGTACTGCTGATGATATTGACATCTCGAAAGAAATCCCTCAAGAGAGAAAGAAGGTGCCAGATACTTCTATAGAGGAGCGTACAGTGCAACTCTTTTCCTCTCTCTATGAGAGCACTCTTCGCACTGGAGAGAAGCCAATACTCTCTTCTCTGGACTCTACAGCTACGGACACCCCTGACACAAAACTCTATTTGGCTAACTTCACCAATGGGGGGTTTATGCTCTTTCGAGACGGAGGGGGAGAGAAGATGGATGTAATTGGACATTCGGACGAATCATCACTACACTTTTCAGATGCAGAGGAGAATCCTATCTTGGCTCAAATCTTTCGCACAAGCTCTTCCAATCAAGGGTTTGTTGGAGATCATAAGAACTCAGACCCGAATTTGCCTCCAAAAGACCCAATTCTACGAGAATTTCCAAAATATCAGATTGAACACCAGTCTTCCCCTCATACAGAATGGATATTTGTCCCCAAAACCTATCAATATTTTGGACAAGAGTATCCATTTAACTGCTACATACATAAATGGTCTATCACAAGTGAAAACATTGCGGCTGGTTGTGGTCCTATAGCAATAGTCACGCTACTCTCTCACTACGAAATGCAAGCTGGAGGGTCTAACGTGGATTGGAAAAAGCTTAAAGCTAAGTACAACAAGAAGCGAGCGGAAAAATCAGGTCTTACTGAAGATACAGAGCTACTCAATGAATTACGCATCCTTGTAAAAGATGCTTGGTCTTATGCACACTTTTTGTCTATGGGTTATTTTACAATGAGTACTGCTGCAAATGTCTCTGGATACTTGAGACGTGCGGGATTCTCAGTTAGATACGAAAAGGACTATAAACCATTTGAGGTTTGTAACATCTTGCGTACCAAACATCAACCATTTATCTTACGCGGTTGGAGCAAAGATGAGGATGGTAAAAAAGCACACTACTGGGTTGTAGATGGATTCGCTCAGAGAGTACACAAAGAGAGCGGACACGTAATCGAAAGTCTAGGAGCTACCCCGAAACCTTATGAGACTGAAGTTATAGACGCTACGTATATACATTGTACTTGGGGGTGGAATGGAAGCAGAAATGGTTGGTTTTATCCTATAGTGATTAATGATGAGGAGGGAGAGGAAGACTCTGACCTAAGAAGTTCACACCCCAAGGGAGAGTATTACGATATCTCTACATTCTACATCTCGAAATAATCCTAACACTCAACCCGTTAAACGAAAGGTAATATGAATCGAATTATTAGGAATGCACTTGTAGCCCTATCAGCTGCACTTTTGTTAGCAGTGGGGGTAACTAGTTGCTATATGCCCAAGAGTGAGGTTAGTTGCAGGAACTTTGTTTTTGAGACTTTAGACCCATGCTATTTGTCTGTAAACGAATACCAGCCTAGGAATTGTTTAGACACGCTGACAGAGGCAGAGGCATTGAGACCACGCACCTTCAAGTGTCGGGTGGTGGATGGTCAAATTCGCAATATCGACTATCTTACCCTCACAGGCGTGAATACAGACAATGGCTGGTTTTTTGGTAAAGAGATTGGGGATACAGCTTATTATCGTCGCATCCCTGTCGTTCATCGTGAAGATTTATATTTTAAGAAGAAGTACACCAAGTATTATATCCCTGATCGGGCTCTCTACTGGGAGTTTCAAGATATATCCATCGTGAGTGACAATGCCAGCTTTGGTGCAGAGTACCCCGTAGGAAGTGACCTAACCCCAATTGTTCTCTTTGGCTTCCCCTCGCTTATGGAGTTCATAGAGAACGGCTACAAAGGTCCTTATACCACGGAGCATCTCATACGAGCTAACGACAAGGAGGCGTGGGCTAACCTTAAAGTGTTTGAGACGGGCAAGCCTACGCTCATTATTGACCGACTACCAACGGAGGTGATAGATGGTGGTAAGCCTACCATTACCATCCGTATGAAGTTTATCGATAAGGGAGCTATCCTTAAGAATAAGAATGTTTCTTGGAATCAGTATATGGAGATTCGGGATGACATCAAACCGAATAAAGAGGTCTTCGACCTGCCAGTCACGCTACAGCTAGACATTCAGTAGTAGACGTACTGATTGAAAAGTCGTTCTAAAGAGGGCTGACTTCTCTTTTGGGAGTATCAGCCCTTGTTCTATTCCTTAATCCAAGCGTTACCGCAGAACTGCTGCTTTGAAATGAATGGGTCGTTTGCGAGGGAAAAATCTTTTTACTATCTTTGCGGGCGATACAGCTTATGAAAAGAGTCACGCATATTGATATGCCAACGCGAATGACGGCTTTGCTATTGGGGCTAGTGTACATACTGGCTCTGATGGGACAGGCTGTGCACCAGCACGATGCTGAGCTCTTTTCGGCAAGAAACTATGTAGCCACTCAGTCCCACACAGAGGATGAGGAGCAAGGGGAGACTGGTTCGGCGGTACATCTAGTTAATAGTGTGACCTGCCCCGTCTGCGAGTTTCATCTCGGCATCACCGACCAGTGTGCCGTAACACCTTCCTTTGCGGTGGACGAGTGGGATGCCCCCGCTCCCGAGCTGCAACCCGAAGCTGTACACCTAGCCCTGAGAGAGGGCAAAGCTCTAAGAGCCCCACCAGTGAGATACTGCTAGCCACACTCCTATCGACGACGTGGTTTCCAGCGGCTTAGCTCTATGCTTATGCTCCGCTTGGTACGCTTACCTTGGCATACCGCCAAGGGTGTGAGTGACCGTAATGTCGCTCCCCTCCCCTAGCTCTGCTAGACATCTGTTTTGAGACGCAATCCCCTACGTACGCCTGCTTCCTCCGTAGTGAGCGAGCGAAGCCGTCAGCGTAGTGGTATGTGCGATTTCCTTACCACTCACTGGTTAATAACATTTTTGCGATGTATTGTCGATACATTAGCTATCTATTACTATATCTCATTCCGACGGTCGCTCTCGCTGAGTCGTCCGCCTCGAGACCTGATAGCGTAGCGGTGGAGCCTCACAGCTTCGACCAAACGCTTCAGACAGTAGAGGTGCGGGCCAATAGCAAGCGACTCCAGACGGCTCGCCTCGGTCAGACGATCGAATGGCTCGACAGCACCTATCTGACGCAGCACTTTACGGGCAACTTTGCCACGACGCTGAGCACCCTTCCTGGAGTCAATGTCATCTCTATCGGCTCTGGCTACGGCAAGCCAGTGATCCGTGGTCTAGGCTTCAACCGCATCGCTTACGTCGATGGCGGACTCAAGCAGGAGGGGCAGCAGTGGGGTGCCGACCATGGGCTGGAGGTGGATGCCTTCGACCAGGACCCTGTACAGGTAATCAAGGGTGCTGGCTCGCTGCTCTACGGCAGTGATGCCCTAGGAGGTGTTATCGTGAGACAGTCTGCTACACCTCCTCACCAGCAAGGCTTTTACGGCTCCTACACTATGATGGGGCAGAGCAGCACGATGGGCGGTGGAGGCAGTCTCATGATGGGCTACCTGCACGGAGCGCACCACATCCGCTTACGTATGAGCGGTCAGTATCATGGCGACCGCAATGTGACGGCAGACAGCATCACCTACCTCACCCGTTGGATACCTATATATAATCGTAGGTTGAAAAACAGTGCCACACAGACCTACGCCTCGCAACTACGCTACGAATGGCTCGGAGAACAGGTCAAAGCTTCGCTGCAAGCTTCCGTCAATGGCGAGCGCAGTGGCTTCTTCCCAGGAGCGCATGGCGTACCGGACCTCAAGCGTGTGCTGCCTGACAAGAGCCGATACAACATCGAGCTACCTTACAGCACAGTGCGTCAGATCTCTACGCAGGGCTCTCTGCAGTGGCGAGTCTCTCCGCAGTGGCAGTTGGTCGGTGAGCTAGGCTGGCAGCAGAACTTGCGCCGTGAGCTTAGCGCCTTCCACACCCACTACGGGACGATGCCACGACCCGTGCAGGACGCCGACTTGGAGTTTGAGTTTGACCTCAAGACCATCTCAGCACGCTTACAGGCAAACTACTACGCCCCGTGGGGTGGCAAGTGGACCTTAGCCACTGATGGTCAGTACCAGTGGCACAAGCGGAGAGGATACGGCTTCCTCCTGCCAGACTACCAGCGGGCGACGAGTGGCGTAAGCCTGACCTATCAGGGACGCATAGCGCAGGGACTACACCTCACCAGTGGTCTGCGCTACGACCTAGGCTACATAGCGATGAGTCCCTACCACGACCCCTACCTAGCTGACTACCTCAAGGAGCGTGGCGAGTCCTCGGCAACCTTGGCGCAGTACTACTACAGCAGCCAGGAGGGCGAGCGGAGGTGGCACGACCTTTCGGGTAGTGTCGGCTTAGCTTGGCAGATAAATCGGCAGTGGCTTTGGAAGGTTAATCTGGGCAGGAGCTTTCGCCTACCAGGCATCTACGAGCTTGCGGCCAATGGCATCCACCACGGCACCTTTCGCCACGAGGTGGGCGACCCATCGCTCGGCAGTGAGCAGGGGTGGCTACTAGATAGCGAGGTGGGCTTTCATAATGACTCGTGGAGCTGCACGGTATCTCCCTTTGTGACCTACTTCACCAACTACATCTACCTGCAGCCCTCGGGTGAGTGGTCTATACTGCCCCACTCGGGACAGATATACCGCTATCAGTCCACACGGGCACTCTTCACAGGGGTCGAGCTGGAGGGCACTTGGCATCTGCATCCGCAGTGGGACTACCACCTGCAGGGTGACTACGTCTACACCTACAATGTGACAGACCGCCTAGCACTCCCCTACTCGCCACCAGCACGCTTGAGCCACGACTTGACCTGGCACCCTACCCACTGGGCGCTCTTGCTCAAGCATCGCATCATCGCTCCTCAGCATCGCATAGCGCGCAATGAGGAACCCACCCCTGGCACAGCCTCCCTACTGGACCTAGCGGTGACCTACGACGGACAGCTCAGACAGAGCAACTACCGCATCGCTCTAACTATCCAAAATCTCTTGAACAGTCGCTACTACGACCACATGAGTTACTACAGGCGTGTCAACCTTCCAGAGGCTGGACGCAACATACTCCTAACGATAAATCTATCATTTTAAATCTTCAATACTATGATGAAAAGAACAATCTTCGCATCAATCACACTCCTCAGCTGTCTCGCTCTAGCGACAACCTTCACAAGTTGCCAGAAGGAGGAGCCCACCGATACTACCAAGCCCGTTATCGAGCTTCTCGCGCCCGAAGAGCATGGGATGCTCCTCATCGGCGATGAGGAGGGCGTCCACTTCGAGATGAAGCTCTCGGACAATGACCTCGTCAAGTCGTACAAAATCGACATCCACAACAACTTCGACGGACACTCTCATCACACCCAAGCCCTACGTCTCGGTGACGAGAAGACGAAGCCCTTTACCTTCAACAAGGAGTACTCCGTCAACCAGCGCAACGCCACGATCCATCACCACGACATCAAGATACCCGCTGATGCGACTCCTGGTGAGTACCACCTCCTTGTCTACTGCGTGGACCGCTCGGGCAATGAGTCGATGGTGGCTCGCACTATCACCCTTTTGCAGGACACTTCCAGCGGTCATCACCACGACCACGACCATGACCACGAGTAGCCCTTTGTAGGGACGCTCGATGAGTGTCTAGCGAGAGGGCGTCCGTTGTGTCAAAGGTTACAATATCAAGATCTAGCGACGACTTGAAAAGACAATAATTTGTTTAGTGTATGTGATAGGGAGGGGTGTTACCGGGATGGTAGCGCCCCTCTCGCTTTTTCTCCGCTGCCACAGCAAGGAATGGCATAAAAAGACAGAAGGCTAGCTCTTCATATGAAAGAGCTAGCCCCTGCGGGCGAGGTATAGCGGCATTACCCGGGTAGTCCCTCTTAGACTCATTCGAATCCACTGCAAAGGTAGCGACACTACCTGAGACAGCCAAATCTATAGTATAAAAAGAAAGAGCTAACCCCTCAGGTTCGTACTGCACACGCAGTATATAGCCTTCAACTTTAAAGGCAGGCTGAGTGAATTAGCTCTTTATTAGGAGCGACGAACGGCGGGGCGCAAGCCCGATCTCTTACCGAACCTCACATCGCAAAGGTAATGACAATGTCTGAGATGAGCAAAACAACGCCATAGACTTCGCAAGTCTCACGAGGGGTGCTTCTCTTGTAGCGGACTACACGTTGATCTGTTCAGTGAGCTTGCAAAGAGAGTTGCGGGGCCTATGACCATAAACGAAACGACCTAGCGCATCTACAGACAACAAAAGAGGGGCTTCTGAACGCTCGCTCCCTGCTCCACGGCCCTGGGAAAGACTAATATCAGAAACTCCTCCTTCTTGCCACAAAGGTAGTGACAATATCTCAGATGAGCAAATAGGCAAGAAATGGAAATCTACGGCTTCCCCCGTCTGTAAACGAAAAAGAGCAATTAGTTAGTGCTTCCCTTTATAACGCTCTATAACGTACGGAAGACTTCTAACTAATCGCTCTCTGCTTGCAAAGATACTATTCTCAAAAAAAGCCCAAGTAATCCACTTGGGCCTGGAGCAAGGGGCGTTCCTCCACAACTAGAGGAGGATTAAACGACACCCTCGCACTACAAAGGTAGTAATTATATTTGAAATGACAGACTTATCAAATATGTAATAAGTGTCGTCGTGACTTTGCTTAGCAGAAGAGCCTCTGTCCTCCTGTAAAAAAGGACGCACACCCCAAATGCTCTTACCTCGTTCCCGACGTTTAGGTGAGACTGATATTGGGATATACGTCCTTTCTACCGCAAAGGTACGGTTTATATTTCAAAGAAGAAAGAGCAAGCTCCCCGGGTTCGTACTGCAAACGCAGTATATAGCCTTCAACTTTAAAGGCAGACCGAGCGAGCTTGCTCTTTCTTACCGCAAAGGTAGCAACTATCTTTGCAACAGACAAGCTCTTCCTTGTGGAGTGTTGAGACGCTGGGTGATTACAAAGCGACGTTGAGCGCACGAGAGTTCAGTCGCAAGGGGCTCTTTTATTACCTTTGCACGCTTTATCAATGGGGCCTTGACGGAGAGGTCGCTGAAGCACCTTCGATCAATGCTCAACGAGTGGTTCCTAGAGCGCAGAAGGCTCAACCGCATCGCTGCGACTGAGCCTTCTCGTTGTTTTTGTCCTACCGACTGGTAGGTCAGCAGTCTTAGCTATGATTACTTGCGCTTAGGAGCGTTCTTGAGGATCGCTACGAGGTGACGCCAGAACATCTCCACCGTCTTGATCTCCATACGCTCTGCGGGTGAGTGTACGTCACGCATCGTCGGGCCGAAGGAGACCATATCGAGGTAGGGATACTTCGCAAGGAAGAGTCCGCACTCGAGACCTGCGTGGATAGCCTTGACCTCGGGATCCTTGCCGAAGAGCTCGCGATAGGTGCTCTCAGCGACCTTGAGAATCTCAGAGTCGGGGTTAGGAGCCCAACCAGGGTATCCATCACGCACCTCGGTGCGTGCACCGGCTAGCTCGAAGAGAGCGAGGAGCATATTGCCCACATCCTCCTTGAGCGACTCGGTAGAGCTGCGCTGGCTCGTCTCGATGCTGATCACATTGCCCTCCTGCATCTTGACACTAGCTAGGTTGGTAGAGGTCTCTACGAGTCCCTCTAGCGAGTGGCTCATGCCCATCACACCGTGAGGACAAGCGTAGAGCGTGCGGATGACCGTGTCAGCCGTCTTAGCATCAACTACTTCCTTAGGCGTTGTGGTCGTCTCCACACGGAGATTGACATTAGGATCGACCTTCTTGAGCTCATTGCGGAACTCAGCGTCCATCTCGTTTGCCCAGATAGCTAAATCCTCCTTGCGATTGGCAGGGATGGTGATGACAGCCTTAGCCTCACGAGCGATAGCGTTGTGTAGATTACCGCCATCAATCATAGCTAGGCGCATCTCAGGCACCTCCTTGAGTACCTTATATAGGTAGCGCACGAGGAGCTTATTGGCATTGCCTAGACCGACATGGATGTCGCCACCGCTGTGTCCGCCCTTGAGACCGCTGACCTTTACCTCGAGAGCTATCTGCCCAGCAGGTGTAGCCTCTGCCTTATAGTCAAAGAAAGCCATTGTACCCATACCGCCAGCGCAGCCGATGAACATCTCGCCCTCGTCCTCACTATCGAGGTTGAGGAGGATGCGACCCTCGACGAAGCCTGGCTCGATACCCATGGCGCCGGTCAGACCGGTCTCCTCATCTACTGTAAAGAGGCACTCGACGGGTCCATGCTCTACGGTTGGGTCGGTCAGGACAGCGAGCCCAGCTGCGACACCGATACCATTGTCAGCACCTAGGGTCGTGCCCTCAGCGTGAATCCATCCGTCGGTAATCTTGGTCTTGATTGGGTCCTTGTAGAAGTCGTGCTCTACGTCACTATTCTTCTCGCAGACCATATCTATATGTCCCTGGAGGATGATGGTCTCGCGGTCCTCCATACCAGGCGTAGCACCCTTGCGGATGACGATGTTGCCTGTCTTATCCTGCGCATAGTCTAGGTTATGCTCCTCGGCAAACTTCTTAAGGAAAGCCTGTATCTGCTCCTCATGCTTTGAGGGGCGAGGGATCTTGGTGATTTCGTAGAAGTGCTGCCAGATGGGCATGTGAGTTAGATCTGTTATTTGCATCGTTTATTGCTTTGAAAAGTTAGAATATATGCTTATTAAATTCCGCACGACACTAGTTTGTCACCTCAAATGCGTGCGTAAGTCCGACAAAAGGCATACCTTTGTCTCACTGAGAGCGTACTATAAGTACAATCTCCATCTGCAAATATACTAAGAAAAACTATGAGACTCATCATCATATCCATAATCCTCATCGGACTCGCCGTAGTTCTGCTCGCCTTGCGACTGATCGTCAAGGGCGACAAGAGTGTCCAGAGCTCGCATATAGAGGATAGCAAAGCTCTCAAGAAGAGAGGCATAGGCTGTGCCAACAAGCAGATGGCGGAGCTAGCCACAAGGCAAAACTTAGCCGACCGCCTAGCGGATGATGCCCAGTAGTTCTCACCTCATCTCTCCTTTTGTCAAATCAACACAATATTTATATGAATCAGAAGTTTATCCTCCTACTCCCCCTACTCATTGCGTCTCTCCTACTCGGTAGCTGCAATAAAAAACAGAATGGTCAACCCACAACTTCAGACAGCCTTACGGCAGTTACCGCAGACCCTACGCACCAGCTCAAGATAGGTGTCGTGTCTCTCGACTCGCTCTACAAGAACTACGAGTACTATGTCGATGCAAACAAGCAGATAGAGGCTCAGCTCAAGCGAAATCAGCAGACTCTTGCCAATAAGGCGCAACAGGCGCAAAAAGCCTATGCGAGCTATATGGAGAAGGCTCAGAAGGGTCTCTTCACCTCCCAGTCTCAGGTCGATGCTGAGGAGAAGCGCATCACCGCTATGCAGCAAGAGGGTGCTCAGCTGGAGCAACGCTATGCCGAAGAGGCGATGAAGGCGCAGGCAGACGCACAGAAGGCGCTACACGACGAGGTGGTCGCTCAGCTCAAAGCGTTCAACGCGGACAAGAAGTACGACCTGATCCTCACCTCAGTAGGTCTGGAGGGGGTCATGTACGCTGGCGAAAGCTTTGACATCACCCAAGAAGTCCTCGACTTCCTCAACGCTGCCTACAAGGCTAAGTCTAAGGACTCTAAGGAAGCTAAGAAGTAAAACCCTACACGATGTGTGCTGTGAGGAGATATATCGCTCCTCACGCATACCTGCTAATTAACCCGCTACTAACTACTATGAAAATCGCTATACTCGGATATGGGCGCATGGGGCATATGATTGAGGAGATTGCCACCCAACGCGGACATGAGGTGGTCGCTCGTATAGATAAGGCTGACGCTGCCCTACTGGAGGATGGTTCTCTGCACGAGGCCGATGTCGCCATTGAGTTTTCCACCCCTGAGAGTGGCTATCAGCTTTGCCAAGCTGCCCTAAAGGCGGGACTACCCGTAGTCACGGGCAGTACGGGCTGGAAGGAGCAACTAGA
>OLNQ01003762.1_pt1 | contig 11976 bp, 9 predicted proteins | sample 1672821 | NCBI WGS metagenome assembly OLNQ01 (sample SAMEA3136727, study PRJEB25190) | human gut metagenome | biome: human gut; feature: human-associated habitat; material: faeces | place: Austria | collected 2013 | reverse complement strand
TATCAATGTTCGCCACATTATTAATATAGCTACGAATCAAGAAGTCTGCCCCCGAACCTAAAATGCCCGCAATCACAAATGCAATTCCAAGTCGTAGCATTCCCACTCCTTCACGCATAGATTGCCAACGGTTCATTAATCGCAAAGGATAGATATGATATGAATAAGCTATCGTCAGAGCAAACTGAATAAGTGCCATTATTACCAATGACGGCACAATGGCTTTTTCGCGAAAGAAGTAATACAACGGCACTGAAGAAACCAATGCCCCTAACACGTTAAAGATAGAGATTACTGCTAATTTCCTTAACTCACGAAGTCCTTTTAATATAGCAAGCTCGCCTCCCGACAAAGCCATTAAGGCTACAATGGGCGAAAGAAGAATGAAATGCAGGCGGTGTCCGTCCCACGAAAAAGTGAACTTGCTTAACAACGGACTCAATACGATGCAAAGAAACATTCCCAACAATCCTGCCAACAAACTCCACGAACGCACCAATCTCACGGTATCTGCCAACTTCTCCTCTTCGTTTTTGTCGAAGTGTTCGGATATACTCTTGACAGCACTGATAGATATTCCAAAATTGGTAGAGTCGCTCATCAACTTCAAAGTAGAATTAAACAACGAAATAAGTCCCATTCCGTCAGGTCCTAAAATCATTGCAACCAACTTATTTCGCACGACACCAACCAATATATTCAGTCCCTGAACTCCACCAAAGAGTCCAGTATATCGCAGAATATGGTTGTAGCTGTCTGTTTTTTTCATTAATCTTTAAACGTAATTTAAAAGTTTTTATTATTTTTGCAACAAGGAAAATTATGGAATTAAGTATTATCATACCAGTTTACAATGTTGAGAAAACGCTCCATCGGTGTGTTGAGAGCGTTCTCAGACAGTCGTTTCAAAACTTTGAAATGATATTGGTTGATGATGGTTCAACAGATAATTCCGCCACAATGGTAGACGAAATTGCCCGAACAGATAATAGAATAAACGTTATACACCAATGCAACCAAGGGCTTTCTGTAGCCCGAAACACAGGTATAAAGGCAGCAAAAGGAAGATACATCACATTCATAGACTCCGACGACTTCATTGCACAAGACACCTACAAGGGTGTTATGGAATTGCTGAATGCCCACCCAGAATACGACATTCTTGAATTTTCGGTTATCGAGAAGTATGGTTCAAAAGCGCAACACCCATTGATATTGGACGATTGTGTCTATCAAAACAAGCAAGAATACTGGCTGAAAGGGCAAGCCTACCACCATACTTACGCATGGAACAAGATATATCGGCGCGAACTTTTTACCGATATTGAATTTCCAAAAGGCAAGAATTTTGAAGATGCACATACACTTCCAAAGCTCATGGCGGCGGCTAAAACCATCGCAACCACAAGTTTGGGAACATATTATTACTGCTGGAACGACGCAGGAATTACCGCCAATGCCAACGGACAAGACCTAACGAGTCTGTTAGAAGCGCATTTGGCTTATATAAATGGCAACAACGAGATTGATGCCACCTATTACGCACACGTTCTGAACATTCAGTTGGACGTTTACGAGGCAACCAAGGCTGTGCCATTGCTGCCGATTCGTCCGTTCTATGGCAACTTAAAACTAACATTACTTCATCTTTTAGGAATAAAATGCTTATGCAAACTCAACACCCTCTTCCACAAAGCGATAAAGCCCAGCCACTAATCAGCTTTATCATCACCTATTACAACGAACCTATCGATATGCTAAAGAAATGTATCGATAGCATTCTTATGCTCACACTTAACAGAGAAGAGCGTGAGATAATCGTCATTGATGATGGTTCAGATGTGTCGCCACTCAACTTATTGACAGATGTTGCCGACCAGATGATATACATTCGGCAGCCCAACCAAGGACTTAGTCAAGCAAGAAACACTGGAATTGCAATGGCAAACGGGCAATACCTTCAGTTTGTAGATGCTGACGACTCCCTTATATCGAGCAACTACGATAAATGCTTGGACTTTATAAGGTTTAAAGATGCCGACATCGTTCTTTTCGACTTTGCCACCAAAGAAGTTTCAAGTGCACAACTTGCCAACAACGAGGTGTTTTCTGGTACAGAATATATGCATAACAACAACTTGCGGGCATCGGCATGCGGATATATTTTCAAGAAGAATCTATTGGTAAACTTGCGTTTCACAAAGGGGATTCTACACGAAGATGAAGAATTTACACCGCAGCTTATTATTCGTGCCGACAAGGTTTACAACACCAAAGTGCAAGCCTACTTCTACCGCAAGCGCAAGGAATCGATAACGCACAACAAAGACAAACGCTGGAAACTAAAGCGTCTGCAAGATACCGAACAGGTGATAAAGAGCCTGCAAGACAAAGCCGACCTTATGCCAGCTAAAGACAGAGTGGCTATGTTGCGCCGTGTGGCACAGCTGACGATGGACTATATCTACAACATCATAATCCTGACACGCGACGAACAGTATCTTAACCACGTTCTGCTACGGCTCGAAAAGCGTGGACTTTTCCCACTGCCAAAGAAGAATTACACACGAAAGTACAAGCTGTTCTCTATCATGATAAACTCGAAAACGGGGCGAAAAATCCTTATTCACACGCTGCCACGTCTGAATTAGTAGCATCATAGTGCAATGAAAATACTGTTGATTGGAGAATACAGCAATGTGCACAACACGTTGAAAGCGGGTTTGGAGCGTTTAGGACACAAGGTCGTTGTGGCTTCAAACGGCGATTACTGGAAGGCATATCCCCGCGACATCGACCTTGCCCGACCGTCAGGACGGCTTGCGGGGCTTCGGCTTACGTTGCATCTATTCGCCAATCTGCACAAATTGCGTGGCTACGACATCGTGCAAATTATCAATCCCGTCTTCATAGACCTGAAAGCGAAACGCATTCAGTACATATACAACTACCTGCGTCGCCACAATAAGAAAATAGTAATGGGTGCTTTCGGTATGGACTACTATTGGGTACACGTCAATAGCACTACTATGCCTTTACGATACAGCGACTTCAACATCGGCAAGACACTAAGAACAAACAAAGATGCCATTATAGAGCAACGCGATTGGGTAGGCACAGACAAAGAACAACTGAACAAAACAATTGCCAACGATTGCGACGGCATTGTGGCAGGACTATACGAATACCAAGTTTGCTACCAGCCCTTCTTTCCCGACAAAACAACATTCATTCCCTTTCCCATCATCACCGAAGGGAAAAAAACGCAAGCTGAAAGGAAAGACGGAGCACTGAAACTGTTCATAGGAATAAGCAAGAACCGTTCAGAATATAAAGGAACAGACATTATGCTCAGAGCTGCCAAGGCGGTAAAAGCCGACTATCCCGAACTGTTGGAGTTGCGCATAGCCGAAGGTATTCCATTCGACAAATACGTAAAACTAATGGAAGGTTCTGATGCCATACTCGACCAGCTTTATAGCTACACTCCCTCGATGAACCCATTGGAAGCCATGAGTAGGGGTATTATTTGTATTGGAGGTGGCGAACCCGAGAACTACGAGATACTAAACGAAACACAACTTCGCCCTATCATCAACATTCAGCCAACTTACGAAAGCTGTTACGAACAAATAAAGCTATTGGCACTCCACCCCGAACGCATACCACAACTTCAACAAGAAAGCATCGACTACATTCGCAAGCACCACGACCACATAAAGGTGGCTAAGCAATACGAAACGTTCTACAACACTATCCTTGCGAAATAAAAAACAATTGCACATCATTATTAAACACTTTCTCCTCTTTGTTCATTCGTTATAAAACTTTAATTAATTAGAGGTAAAGACACAATAGTGTTAAAAAATCGGCGTGAAACAATGGGAGGAAGGCAGTTTTTAGGAACGATAAGATATTTATCTGCAAATAATCGCAGCATTCGTGTGCAAGCACAACCTTCTAACTATTAAACAAGTACAACTTTATATAGATACTTTGTGCAATAAAACAGCAGATGTTTACTCGCAAAAGAAACAAGAAAGGTAATGTATAGAACTAAAAACGCCTTATGAAAGCGTAGGTTTCGCCTTGCAAAAGCGGCTCTTTTGCGGTGTAAAACCTATTGTTTTGCTTTGCAAGAGCATAGGTTTTAAAATCTGAAAGAATTTTCCTTGGAATTTAATCGTCTTTTTATTGTTTCACGATTCTATTTCGATTGTTCTGCTCAAGTTTTTGCATTAAACATTTATACATATATTTTAACGCTGCCGCTACGACCAAAATTCACGGCTACCCATATCTTCCATATTGCCCTTGCATTGCGGACAGGTATGTCCGTCCCACTTTATAATGCGTTCTGAACCGCAATTCAAGCACAGCCTACCTACCAATGTGCGAAACGAAGGGGCAGCATCGCCGATTACGCCACCCACCACCAATGGCTGCACCGAGTGGCAGTCGGCACACGATACCATTTCGATGGTTTGCCCCATAAAGCCTTTTCCTTTGTATATGTCAGCCTCGTAGCCACAAGCAACGCATTTGTATTTCCGTATAAACCCCATTATTGCCGTTTTGTAATACTGATAACAACGCAAAGTTACACAAAAAAGGATTGCACAAACACTATGTGCAATCCTTTTTATCAACGAAGTTGCAATAATGAGGAAATAAAAAAGATACTAAAAAAACTTTTCAAATAAATATTAATATTTACCTTTGCAAAAGTTCATAGGTTGTCGTCGATGATTAAAAACAAATGTTTTCTTTAAGTCAGACAATACAGAAAATTCAACAACAACAATAAAAAAACAGAACAAATGAGAATTATTTTGCTTATTATTTTATTCTTTATACATTACTTTTTATCTATAAAAACTTATAAGAAATATCAAGGCAAGAAGTTGTTACTTCTTTATCTTAAATGGACTGTAGGCGCATGTATTCTGGCTGTCCTTACCTCTGTTATGATTAATTGCTTCCCTACAATGGACAATAGGGAGCTTTACATTATGAGTACAGGTACTATAGTAATCATCAGTTTATCCAATCTAATGATACTCGTGCTAACAACCGTATTCCCTTATACATTTTCTCTTATGAAGAAACAAGCATTAAAAAATGGGTTTCAGATGCCAGAGAATTACGATGAAGAAATAAATAAAAAGCAGACATGGCTTTTCAATTATCTTAAAATATCGCAATTGGTAATGTGTGCCATTGCAATATTAGCAATTATGTTTCTATAAAAGGATTGCACAAACACTATGTGCAATCCTTTTAATTAACGAACGTATTATTTTTTCTTTGGATTAATGTTGAACTTCCACGCAAGAGAAAGCATTACATATCGTGGTATGCTGTTGTTCCACGACTCTGTACGCCCTTGCGAATTAATAACGTAGCGTGTGTTTGACAGTTGTTGCAACAGGTCGAAACCTTGTAGTTTAGCGGTAAGATGTCCTTTTAAGAAGGTACGTGCCAACTGAACATTCCAAATCCAATCGGTGGTATTCATCTCCGTTTGCTGATAGCCACGTCGTGCAAACATTGTCATGTCGGTAGTAAGTTGCAACTCCCAAGGTAATACAATCTGTGCATTCAGCCCTATGTTGTAGTCAGATGCCTTGATTTTCTCAAAGCCTACACGCTCGCTATTTATAAGATAGTACTTTCCACCTGTATGGAATGTAAATTCATAGTTGTCGTTCAGACGATAATTAACCTTCAGTTCATCGCCAAACTCCCAGTTATTTACAATGCTTCGTTGGCTTTCAGCACTTCCTGCTATTGAAGCCATATCTACACTGTGGTTATAATTCGTAGAGAAATTGTTGCTGAACAGGATTTTGTTCGCTTTATCCAATGCACGTTTAAACTCTACTTCAAACTTTGTATTCCAATTGCCATTCACACTGGTAGGATATATAATTGAAGCTCCTGTCGTCTTATCAAAGATGAGCGCATAGGCCACTTGGTTGTCTGTTCGGTGATAATTGGCAGATAAACTTATTGTTTGTTCATTTTCTCCATTAAAGGTAATATTAGCATTTACATCATAATAATGCAGGTTGCGTAAATCTTTATTACCCAATCGAATGTTCAGAGGGTCGCTGTCGTTGCGATAATCTGCTGTGGCAAGCAGAGTTGGAAAGTCTGATTTCATACCTGCAGTAAACACCCATGATACATCTTCAGACCAATGACTTAATCGTATGTCTGGTTCAAAGAACAGTTTGCGACGAGAAAAACGTTGCTCGTTCACACCATAATAATGGAAGTCAGCATTTAATAAACGCAACGGAAGGTTTACTGTAAACTCTCCATCGAATAGTTTTCTACAGAATTTGAAGTAGTGGAAATTAAATCTATGTTCGTTTCGATACTCATTAAAACGATAACTATTGTTATTATCCAATACAGAAAGCAAAACATTTGAAGTAGAAGGCAAGACATTAAACTGATTAATATCTCTTCCTGCAATCCAGTCAAGACGATAAAGCAAATTACTTGCCTTGTTATATGTATAAGTATAAGAATATTCTGGAGCAAATGTTGTTTTACGTATTTTAAAATCGTAGCCCACACCAGCAGATAGCTTCAACTTCTGATTGGGCATGTCAAAGTAATTGTTACGAAGGTCGTTGGGTTGACCTCCCTGCATATATTGAACGTTGTTCAACATAAACTGTTTTTGCTTATTACGATTGTAACTTACAGAAAAGTCTCCACGTATCAAGTCTGTAATGTACTTAACATAATTGCCTGTTGAGAAGTCAAAGTTGAAATCGCTTGACTCGAAACTATTTCTCGATAGCAAAGTATTCAGCTTTGTTGTTTCATTTGCAGTGGCGCTATTCGTACTTCCAAACCCATTATTGCGCAGATAGGAAATACTAAGAGAGTTAGATGTAGAGTAATTAGTCTTATCAATAGAAAGACGGTTTATGCTTTCCCACTTATCCGAACTATTCAGTTGTTTGCTATGATTGTGTAAGAATGAGTTTCCTTCAGGCAAATAAGTCTGCGTATGTGTAATAGACTCGTTGTCTGTACTGATATGTTGCCAAGTGTTTCCAGTTGCAAACCACGATCTTTCATTATTCAAGAAACGTACATACGATACACCTGCGTTCTTTACTGTAAGCAAACCATTCCCCACATCTTGCGGCTCCCATTCTCCAGTGAGTTCGGCACGCTGATTATCGTTCAGATTATTGATATTGAAGAAGGCTCCCATACGTTCTTTATCGGAGAACTTCATACCGAAACCACGAAGTTTGTAACGTTTCTGTGTACCGCCACCAGCTTCCAAATCGCCCATATAGCCCGTTGCATACTCGCGTTTCAACCTGACGTCCATCACGTAAGTATTATCGCCCATATTTTGTTGCGTCAGCCTTGACTTTGTTCCCGCCTTGTTATATACCTTTATTTTGTTCACCGTATAGGCAGGAAGGTTCTCTAAAGCCAACTTAGGATTACCAGCAAAGAATTCATGTCCGTTTACCAACAGACTCTGAATAAACCTCCCATTCACATAAATCCTTCCGTCTTTTTCCAACTTTGCACCTGGCAGACGGGCAATCAAGGCATCGAGCATATTGCCTTCGGCTAAATTAAAAGCATTGGCATTGTAGACAATGGTATCGCCTTTCATTACCATTTTCACCTTTGAAGCAACAACTGTAACTTCCTTCAGTTCGTGTTCCACAATCTTCGTCATTCGGATTTCTTTTACCTTAATATAGTCTTCGCGAGTGCTTCTCAATTCGCAATTCATATAACAAACGTCGTAACCTTCTTTCTCAGCCTTAATAATGTACTTTCCTTTCGACGTTACAGCATCTTTAAATTCATAATAAGCCTTGTGATAACCAATATCCCAAGGCATCTCTTCAATATCCGCTGTAATCGTATCAATAACAACACTATCAGCAGTCATCAAAGTTATCTTGGCTGTAACCCCCATGCCTGTGATGTTATCAACAACAGAACCTTCAACGGAATGTTTGTAATCATTCGCCTGTGCAGGCAAAGCGAAAAACAATAACAGCAGACAAATACATTGAATGTGCTTTTTAATATAGATTTTCATAAGATTTTAGAATTTTAATTATCAACTTTTTAGGTTTCGTTATTTTTCTTTACAAAGATACATATATAGATAATAAACTTTCGAAAGAAGTATTAATTTAACAGTCTTTTAACACTAAAACATCTTAAAAAGAAGCCGAAACCAATGCAAAAGAATAATATTCCGAAACCTTTCTGCGCGTTAAGAACTGACAAAAGTACAGGTTCTGAAGATATTTATACCCATTCTAATACTATTTACGTGCGTGAAAATTGAATTATCACAGCTATGATAAGTATTTATCTAAGCTTTGATAAATTATTATTTGAACTTAAATAAATATTTATCAAAGCTTAGATAATTTAAAATACACGTAGAAAAATCATACTATATACGGTTTCCCACGAAAGGGAAACGTGCCAAAATAATATCAGAACCTCTGCAAGGGTCTATCCTGACATCAGAAACAAGGATATGGCTTATTGATTATCTGTTTGCAGAGGAATAGTTTTGCAGAAGTCGCAAACCATCATTTGGGGTACTTACACTATTAAGGAGAATACAAAAACATACAGAAAAAGGATTGCACATCGTGTTTGTGCAATCCTTTTTCTGTATGCTTGATGAAGATTACTTCAAGTTCTGAACAAACCAATCGGTAATTTGGCGGAAGAGGTGGTTGCGTGTATTGCCACCAAAAATACTGTGGTTACGGTTCGTATAGAAGTTTTCTTTGAAATCTTTGTCAGCCTGTACCAATGCTTCTGAATATTCGTAAGCATTCTGAATGTGCACATTATCGTCGGCAATACCGTGGCAGATGAGCAGTTTGGCATTCATTTTCGATGCACGCTCAATAGGATTTACAGCGTAACCGTCAGGATTTTCCTGCGGTGTGCGCATATATCGCTCGGTATAAACGGTGTCGTACCAACGCCAATTGGTAGGTGGCGCAACAGAAACACCCGCTTTAAAGGCATTGCGACCTTCGCTCAAGCTCATCAAAGTGTTGAAACCGCCAAAGCTCCAGCCCCATATTCCAATGTTGTTGGCATCAACGTAGGGTTGCTTTGCTATCCAAAGAGCAGCCTCAACTTGGTCTTTCGATTCTAAATCGCCCAACTTCAGATAGGTGCACTTCTCAAATTCAGAGCCACGTGCACCTGTTCCACGTCCGTCTACACAGGCTACGATAAAGCCTTGCTGCGTGAGATATGCCTCGTAGATGCCACCAGCACCCATTGAACCAAGTGCCCAGCGGTCTACAACCTGCTGGCTGCCAGGGCCACTGTATTGGAAGAAGATGACAGGATACTTCTTAGTAGGGTCGAAATTCTTAGGTTTTACTATCCAGCCGTTCAGCTGAACACCTTCAGAAGTAGTGAATTTGAAGAAGTCGCGAGAAGGCAAATCGTACTTTGCCATATCCTTTATGAGCTTATCGTTGTTGAGAACTTCGCGCACAACCTTTCCCTTGTTGTTGTAGATTGCGTATGAATAAGGAGTATTGCGGTCGCTCCAATTATTCAGGAAGTACTTATAATCGCCAGAGAACACAGCAGAGTTCCAGCCCTCTTTCGTTGTCAGACACGTTACTTTTCCGTGTTTGTCAGCCACATATACCTCGCGTTGCATCGGTGTCTTTGCAGCAGCTTGGAAGTAAGTCTCACCTGTTTTCTCGTCAAAGCCGTAAACTTCTATGACATCATACTTGCCCTTCTCAATCTGACGAATGAATTTTCCGTCAATGGTGTAGAGGTATAAGTGCATATAACCGTCGCGGTCGGAAGGGAAAAGTATGTAATCGTTCAACACGAGAATACCTCCCATCGCATCTTCCTTCACATATTTATTGGCTTTCTCTTTGATTAGCAAGCTACATTCGCCCGTAGTTGGGTTGGCTTTATAGAGATTTAGCTCGTCTTGATGGCGGTTCATCGTATAAATAACAATGCGGTCGGCAAACTTCGTAGACTTTATGCGTGGAATGTAACCATCGGCATCGAGTGGCAAACTGTAGGTAAGTGTCTTGCCAGACTCCACCGAATAAGCGTGAACGGATACTTTAGAATTATCCTCGCCAGCCTTCGGATACTTGTAAGAATAATCGCCAGGATAAACCTCGTAGTTCTTAAATGCAGGCTTTGCCCCTTCGAACATTTGCAACGAATAGGTCTTCACCTTCGATTCGTCGTAACGTATCCAGCTCAAAGTCTTGCTGTCGGCACCCCAAGCTAAGGCATTGCTGAACCCAAACTCCTCTTCGTTCACCCAATCGGGCAATCCGTTGATTATTTCGTTGAACTTACCGTCGGTCGTTATCTGCTTTTCGGTCGCTCCATCAGTTACAAAGATATTGTTGCTGCGCACAAATGCGATATACTTTCCATTCGGTGAGAAGGTCGGAATTTGCTGCGGACCACCCTCTGACAGTTTTTTCAGCGACTTGCTCTTTACATTATATAGAAGGAAATCTGCCGTAAAGGAACGGCGATAAATGCGTTTTGTACCCGTTTGAATAAGGATAAACTGTCCGTCGTCTGTGATTTCATAATCTTCTATCGACTTTAGATTGGAATCATGGTACTTGGTAAAGTCGAAAAGCACACCTGTTTCTTTGCCGGTAACAAAAGAATAGGTTACTATTTTCTTTCTATCCGCAGAGATTTGCGCATAGTCTGACGTCCCCTTCAATGGGTTAATACCAGAAATTGTCTTCGCAGCGAAAGTGTTTTTTGTCATCTCTTCTAACTTAAGAGGCTCACCCGCAAACGTATGAATAGACGTTGCTAATAACGCTGCACACATAAGAAGTATTTTTTTCATTGTATATTAAATTGATTTAATGCAACAAAAGTACAAAAAAAGAAGTAAATTTGCAAAACAATGGAACAATACTATCATGATTTTGGTACTTGGATAAGAAATCAACTGCCTTTCCGAGTGCAAAAGATTTCAATAGACGCTGGCTTTACTTGTCCTAATCGGGACGGCAGAATAGGTATTGGCGGCTGCATATTCTGCGATAACAAGAGCTTCAATCCATCGTATTGCAGCCACACAAAGAGTGTAACAGAACAGTTGGAAGACGGAAAACGCTTCTTTGCAAAGAAATATCCAGATATGAAATACTTAGCTTATTTCCAAGCATATACAAACACGTACGATGCCGTGGATAAGCTAAAAGAACTTTACGAAGAAGCTTTGAAAGTGGAAGATGTGGTAGGAATTGTGATTGGAACACGCCCCGACTGCGTCAGCAGTGAATTATTGGACTATTTGGAAGAACTGAATAAACGGACATTCTTAATAGTAGAATACGGCATTGAAAGTTGCAACGACGACACATTAAGATTCATAAACCGTGGGCACGACTTTGCCTGCACACGCAAAGCAGTAGAAGAAACTGCGAAAAGAGGCATCTATGTGGGTGGACACGTTATTATGGGGCTACCCGGCGAAAATGCTGCGGAAAGTCTGCGTCAAGCTCCTATCATATCGTCGCTGCCATTAACGATGCTCAAAATACACCAAATGCAGATTATAAAAGGTACAAGATTGGCAAAGATATACAAAGAACAGCCTTTCCATTTATATACTGTTGAGGAATATATCGACCTTATTACCAAATACATCGGACTGCTTAGAAACGATTTAGTATTAGAAAGGTTTGTTACACAAAGTCCTCCCGAGATGCTGATTGCACCGAAGTGGGGACTGAAAAACTACGAGTTCACAAACTTACTGAACAACAAACTGAAAGCAAAAAAGATGATTGAAAGCTTTTAGCAAGCACCTATGATTTCTCTTTTGTTACTGAAAGAAAATAGGAAAACAAACTATAGTTTTGTAAAGATAATTCTCTTAAAAAGTGATAACTGCGCTTTGACATTGCGAAA
>OLNQ01003758.1_pt1 | contig 11986 bp, 9 predicted proteins | sample 1672821 | NCBI WGS metagenome assembly OLNQ01 (sample SAMEA3136727, study PRJEB25190) | human gut metagenome | biome: human gut; feature: human-associated habitat; material: faeces | place: Austria | collected 2013 | reverse complement strand
CCTTGACGTGCCGACTTTGTAAACATGGAACAACCTGCCGGCTTCCTCCTTTCCCACCACTTTGGTGAAGTAACGGTACAAAGGGTTGATGTCGTACCCGCGCATGGATTGCTCAACCCAATCATAGGGAAGACAAGAAATCTCCGGTTCTTGTTCTGTTGGCGGTTGTTTGGCTGCATACTTTACTGCCGTAAATACATTGCCGTTCATTTTATGGCCAGCCGATGTTTTCCTTGCTGACGGATTGTCCCGGAAGTATTCTTTCGGGGAATAATGATAGCCACAACTGTTGACGTGGTCGCATTTGCCCACGTATCCCGGGAAAGAAATCTCTCCCGCCTCGTCGATATAACGGGTAAAGCAGGACTTCCTTCCGCACCCCGGACAGACGGTCTTGCTGCCCGGTTTGTATTTTTGAAGATGGAATCTATATTCGTTCATAATGTTGTCAATTACGTGTTTCTGCAAATAAATACCACCATTTGCAGTTTGCAGTTCTTGCAGTCCTGCAGGAATTTCCCCTTATTCAGTCCTCGAAACTGCAAAACTGCAAAGACTGCAGGCTGCAACAAGGGATCATCCGTTGCAGTTTCGGGTTGGCGGTTCATTATCGTTTTCATTAGATTTACCAGATTTCCAAAGCATGGGTGTTAAATGAAAACAAGAGCTAAACAAGTGCAAATAAATTCGCTAATTTACAGTGTATTATATGGCAATTGATGCTTTCTGTTGTTTTCATTCTTTTCAGTTGATTGGTTCTTTTTCGGTACATTTTTGTTTCTTGTTTGTTCCTCAATCTCGGCTTTTATTTGTAGTTTTGCATATCATATAACGAGTAAAATAGAAGGGAATATGCCACGAGTAAAGAAGCCTACAAAAGTAAAAGAGCCTGTCCGCCTTCGGACAAAGAAGCTGGCAGATGGAAGCCAAAGTCTGTATCTTGATATATACCGTTTCGGAAAACGAACATACGAATATCTCAAGTTGTATCTCATTCCGGAAACGGACAACAATGCCCGTCGGCAGAATCAGGCGACCATGAATGCCGCCAATGCCATCAAGTCCAAACGTATTATCGAGTTGACCAACGGCGAGGCCGGTATAGAAACCAAAGAGAGAGTTTACCTGCTTGACTGGATGAACACCTACAAGGAGAACCAGGCCAAGCGTGGCAAAAAGGACGGTTATCAGATTGACATCACTATACGCATCTTGAAGGATTATGCGGGAGAACGTATGTTGATGGATCAAATAGACAAGACATTCTGCCAGAATTATCTTGACTACCTTCAGGCCGAATACCGTTCCAGAGGCAAACGAGTGTCGAATTATACACTGCATACTTATTACCGGGTATTGAACGGAGCATTGAATGCGGCTGTCAGGGCCGAGATCATCAAGTCCAATCCTTTCACGAAAATCAGCAAGTCGGAAAAGATCCGTCTGCCTGAAAGCAAACGGTCATACATGACCATTGAAGAGGTTCGGGCGCTGATTGCTACCCCGATGAAGAATGAGACCGTAAAACAGGCTTATTTATTTTCTTGCTTCTGTGGGTTGCGAATAAGCGACATTATCGGTTTGAGATGGAAAGATGTTTTTGTGGACAGAGGACAATACCGCCTTGCTGTGTCCATGCAAAAAACCAAAGAGCCGATTTATTTGCCGCTTTCACCAGAAGCGTTAAAGTGGATGCCGGAGCGAGGAGACAAGATGGCGGAAGACCACGTCTTCGACTTACCAAGTCTAACGATGATAAACGTGCTGCTCAAACCCTGGGCTAAAGCAGCCGGCATAGAATTTCACACCGCCCGTCACACGTTTGCGACGATGATGCTAACGCTTGGCGCTGACCTCTATACAACCTCGAAGTTGCTCGGTCATGCCGACGTGAAGATGACACAGGTATACGCCAAAATCGTCAATCAGAAAAAGGACAATGCGGTCAATTTGGTAAACGGATTATTCGACTGAAACATGAATAGTCCTTTGTACCGGAGCGGCCATATATATTTTAGTTTACTCTAGTATCTATATATAAGGGAGAAAAACTAAACTAAACCATTTTCAAGTAAACAATTGAAAGGAAATAGGTGGCGAAAGTTTGATCCAAATAAGGGCTTTTACCGCCTTATATAAAAGGAACAAGTCGTCTATAGGATTGACCTTCCGCCAATGAAAAATATCTCTGAATAGGCTGCTGGAATATGCTGCCCAACTCGGATAACGGTTCCCGTTTCTTCTTTCTGTTCCCCTTATATTGCTTGATAGACGTGCGTGATGCCGGAGGAACTCAGATGGTAATTCTGCGTCGGAATATACCAACCTGTTTGCCACTTTATAATCAGGCCAATATTGGACAACGAGACTGCCCCTGCTTGCAGATTGTGTGGCAGCCCTCCCGCCGCCGAACGGTGGTAGGGGTATTAGGCTACCCCAAAAGAAATTTCGTGGCAGACGGGCAAGCCCGTTGGAGAATGGTTGTGGCAAGAACATAACACAATTATTGAAGCGAATTATCGCTAAACTTCCACTTGATTATTCAGGATTTCAACTACCCTTTATCCAAAAAATACAAAAAAATACAGCCGAATGGCGCTGTATTTTTTAGCCAAAAAAGGTAATTTAATTTAGCCACATATGGAAATTCTAAAATATAGTATTATCTTTGCCTTATAATCAGTATATAGATATGAAGACATATAAACCGAGAATTGCGGATAAGGAGTTACAACGAAAGCTGGCAGGTATCGGTGCCGTTTTGATTGAAGGACCTAAATGGTGCGGTAAAACTACAACTGCGGAGCAACAGGCGTCCACAATCATCTACATGGACGATCCTTTGTACAAAGAACAGAATCTCCGTATGGCTGATATAAATCCGAAAGCGTTGTTGGTCGGAGAATGTCCCATATTGGTAGATGAATGGCAACTTGCTCCCAAATTATGGGATACAATCCGCTTTGAAGTCGATCACAGAGAAGGCGAAGGTCTTTTTATTTTAACTGGTTCGGCTGTTCCTGCAAAAACAGAAGAAATTCATCATTCAGGAGCAGGTAGATTTGCATGGCTAACTATGCGTCCCATGAGTTTATACGAGTCGGGGGACTCTTCTGGAGAAGTGAGTTTGGAGGGAATGTTTGAAACCCCAGATAATATAATGGGAATCAACAAATTGTCGCTTGATGATATTGCTTTTTTAATTTGTCGAGGTGGGTGGCCTCGTGCATCATTGCAAACAGGAGATATTGCGCTGGATCAAGTGAAATACTATTATGACGCTGTGACGCGCTCGGATATTTCTCGGGTAGATGGCGTTCGACGCAATCAAGAACGGGCAAAACGATTGATGCGTTCATATGCTCGACATCAAGGTTCTCAGGCTCCAATCAGTACTATTGTAGAAGATATGCGAGTGAATGATGAGGAATCAACGGATGTAAAAACAGTTACTTCTTATATTGACGCTCTGAAAAAAATTTTTGTCATAGAAGATTCTGTTGCATGGAATCCTAATCTGCGCTCAAAGACAGCTATTCGGACATCTGATACCAGGTACTTTGTTGATCCGTCAATTGCTGTTGCTGCTTTGGGTCTTGGCCCCAAGGACCTGATTAATGATCTGAATACAATGGGGTTGTTGTTTGAGACGCTTTGCATCCGGGATTTACGCGTATTTGCGAGCGCTTTAGATGGACAAGTTTATCATTTTCGAGACAAGTACGGCCTCGAATGTGACGCAGTTGTTCATCTGCGCAATGGTAAATTTGGCCTTATTGAAATAAAACTTGGCGGAGACCAACTTATAGAGCAAGGCGCAACTACCTTAAAAACATTGGCTGCAAAGATAGATACGGATAAAATGAAAGCCCCGTCTTTCTTAATGGTATTGACGGCTACAGGAAAATTTGCCTATCGACGTGCAGACGGAGTTTATGTGGTTCCTATTGGATGCTTAAAAGACTAATAAACGATATGACACAGATACAACATAACCAACTGGTCTCATTTATATGGAATATTGCTAACGATGTTCTTGTAAACGTATATAACAAGGGGGATTACCGTAAAGTGATTCTCCCGATGATTGTATTGAGACGCTTCGATGCCGTTTTAGAGGATACGAAAAAAGAGGTTTTAGCGATGAAAGAACGCTTAACCGCAGCCAATATCATTCAACAAGACGAAGCATTGTGTGCTGTTGCTGGACAAGCATTCTGCAACAGTTCTCCATTTACGCTCAAAGATTTGAAATCAAGGACCAATTCCCAACAATTAAAATTGGATTTCATTGCTTATTTGGATGGCTTTAGTGCCAATGTTCAGGACATTATTACAAAATTCAAATTTCGCAATGAGATAGATACACTGGTCGAAGGCGGCGTATTGGGGTTGCTCATCGAAAAATTTGTCGACAATAGAATCAATTTAAGTAATCGTCCCGTCTTATTTGATGATGGCTCTGTGCGTTTGCCAGCTCTTGACAATCATTCTATCGGTACCGTCTTTGAGGAGTTGTTACGTCGATTCAACGAAGAAAACAATGTAACCGAAGCAGGAGAGCACTTTACGCCTCGTGATATTGTCACATTGATGGCCGAAATTGCATTTGTTCCCATCATGGATAAAATTACTGACAGTTCTTATTTGATTTATGACGGGGCTTGTGGTACCGGAGGTATTCTATCCGTAAGCGAAGAGCGCCTTCAGCAACTTGCCGAAGCTCGCGGCAAACGCATCAATACGCATATTTTTGGTCAAGAATTACAGCCGGAGACATATGCGACATGCAAATCAGACCTCCTTATAAAAGGAGACGGAGAAGAAGCAAATAATATCTCGTTTGGTTCGACCATTTCCGAAGACGGTAAAGCTGGTATGAAGTTCGATTTCTGTATTTCCAATCCACCATTCGGGACTCCTTGGAAACGAGATTTGGAGAATTGGGGATTGAAAGATAAAAAGGATATTACCGATGGCAGATTCCTGATAGCATACGATGGAAATCCGGCCTATTCATTGGTTCCTAATATTGGTGATCCCCAAATGTTATTTTTGGCGAACAATATTAGTCGAATGAAGGATACCACCGAGTTGGGAACTCGTATTGTTGAAGTCCATAATGGTTCGTCGCTTTTTACTGGTAATGCAGGAGGCGGTGAAAGTAACTTACGGAGATATATTATTGAAAATGATCTTTTGGAGGCCATTATTGCTGTTCCCGAGAAGATGTTCTACAATACAGGCATTGGAACTTTCATTTGGATTGTCACGAACCGTAAGGAATCCCGAAGGAAAGGAAAAATACAATTGATTGATGCTACCGGTCTGAAATCACCTCTTCGTAAGAACCTCGGTGAGAAAAATTGTGAATTTACGCCGGAAATCAATGAACAGATACTTCGTGCTTATATGGATTTTGAAGAGACGCCTATCAGCAAGATTTTCGATAATTCCGAATTTGGGTACTGGGAAATCACGGTTGATCGTCCTAAACGCGACGAACAAGGCGTTATCGTCAAGAACAAACGAGGTAAAATCGAAATCGACAAGACGTTACGTGATAAAGAACAAGTTCCCCTAACATATGAAGGAGGTATCGAAGCTTTTGTTCGGAACGAGATTCTTCCATATACGCCCGATGCCATTGTTAATACGGACGATTATGTAATTGGTTATGAATTGAGTTTCACCAAATATTTCTATAAGCCCAAGCAGTTGCGAACGCTCGATGAGATTCGTGCCGACATTCGGGCAATAGAGGAATCGACAAAAGGATTGTTGAACCAAATATTAAATTAATTATGGAGATCAATCTAAAACAAGCTATTTCAATGTTTTTTTCACAGTCTTCATTTGATATGGTTTATCTGGAGGCTGTCGCTAATGCATTGGACGCAGGAGCCTCAAAAATACATATTCATTTTTCTGCATCTACGCTTTCGAACATAAAGTCTTTCCATTTGACAATTTCCGATAATGGTATTGGTTTTACTGATGAGCGATACACAAAGTTTTGTCGCCTTTTGGAAGTTGACAAAGACGACAAAACACATCGTGGCCTTGGGCGATTGATTTACCTGTTCTATTTTGATAACGTTAAGGTAATCAGCCACTATAATGGAAATCAATATCGTGAGTTTAATTTTGATAAGGAATTTGGGGCTGATGCTCCGAACAATAGTTCTACTTTAGATAGTGAGCACGAGAGCGGCAGTACTCTGGAAATGACAGGATATAATTTATCTAAATTAAAAGAGAAAAATTTTGCTGATGCCGAATGGATAAGAAGACGAATTTTAAAGAAATTTTATTCTCTACTATACAAAGCAAAAAAGAATGGTAATGATATAAATATCACTATCCAATCTACCATAGGTAAAACAAACGTAGTACGCACAATTAGTGCAGCTTCAATTCCTGAGTTGAATGAGAAAACAATTGTGTCTAAATATTCCCTTGACGGGGAGATGACACTGTATTACTCTGTTAAAGAGTGCGATATAAAAGATTCATCGGTAATTACTGCTATCTCTATTGATAACCGAAATGAATCAATAGATGTCTTTGCTGATGAGAGTATCCCCAAAGGATATGATATGGTATTTATTTTATACTCAGATTCTTTTCAAGGGCAAACGGATGCTACTCGGCAGGTCATAACGATTAAACCGTCTGACATGAGAATGCTCCAAAAAATATTTAGAGATGAAATAATAACCATACTTTCTGATTTGGCGCCCCAAATAATAGAACAGACGCAGCGCACATCTGAACAACTCAATAATCAATTTCCCCATTTGAGAGGCTATTTCGAAGAAGACACGATTGGAATAAGCTCAAAAACCGAAGTTATCAAAGAAGCACAGACGCGTTTTATCAAAGATCAGCGAGATATTCTTTGTAAGTCGACCGATTTAACTGATCCTGAATTCGAAAAGTCAATGAATTTGGCAGGTAGGGCATTAACGGAATATGTGCTATTCCGCCAGAAAACGATTGACCGATTAAAAAAGATTGATAAAAAGGACCGAGAGTCTGAAATTCACAATATATTGGTTCCGATGAAAAGGATTCTTCGTTCCGGAGATTTCAGCCAAGATATTTACATAAACAACACATGGATATTAGATGACAAGTTTATGACGTATTCCACAATCTTAAGTGATATGGAAATGACAGACTTGCTTCGAGAATTAACAAAAGATGAGGTTATAAAAGATGATGATAGACCGGATATTGCAATTATCTTTTCGGACGATCCAAAAACTAAAGATAAATTTGATGTCGTAATTGTTGAATTAAAGCGCAAAGGATTAAAGCCTGAGGACAATGTTCGGGTAGAAGTTCAACTCGAGAAAAGAGCGCGAGGACTATATGGATTGTACCCCGGTAAAGTGCAATCATTGTGGCTATACGGAGTAGTTGAACTTGACAATGATTACAAATCACATTTATCATCAGCAGGATATCATCCTCTATATTCTAAAGGTAATGTTTTTGTAAATACGAATGATATCACTGTAGATTGGGAGTCGGGTATAAAGATTCCGGCGGTACGTTATATTCTGGATCTCGATGCAGTTGTTAATGATGCAGATGCAAGGAATCTAACCTTCTTGAATCTGATTAAAAGTAAATTTGAAGCACAATAGAAATGACAGTATATCCAACATATAAGGACAGCGGTATCGAATGGCTTGGTCAAATTCCAACTCATTGGGACCTGCTCCGGAATAAAATATTTATAACGGAGCATGATAATGTCGTAGGACAAGATGCTTACAAATACACGTTGCTATCGTTAACAAAACAAGGTGTCATTCAGCGTGATATAGAAAGCGGAAAAGGTAAATTTCCCAAGGAATTTGACAATTATAAAATTGTTGAATCCGGGAATATTATTTTTTGCTTGTTCGATGTTGATGAAACTCCTCGTACTGTTGGATTGTCATCAATAGATGGCATGATAACAGGGGCATACAATGTTTTTTCAATCAAAGGAATCAATAGCCAATTCTACTATTATTATTTTCTTGCTGTTGATGAAGCAAAAGCATTGAGACCATTGTATTCTGGATTACGTAAGGTCGTTAAAACAGAACGTTTTGCAGGATTGCGTATTCCCGTTCCTCCCGAAGAGGAACAACGGCAAATTGTTGCCTATCTGGATTATAAGTCAAACAAGATAAATGAACGTATATGTCAGAGAGATAGAGTTACAAACTCTATCTGAATTAAAGCAGGCGGAAATTGCCGCCGTTGTTACCCGTGGCCTCGATCCCAATGTCCCGATGAAAGAGAGCGGAATCGAATGGCTGGGAAAAATTCCGGCTCATTGGGAAGTTCGTAAAATAAAGAATTGTTTACAAGAAAGGAGTGAAAAGGGATATCCTAATGAACCAATTTTATGTGCTACACAGTCAAGGGGAGTAATACCTCAAGATATGTATGATAATAGAGTTGTAGTTGTAAACAAAGATTTTGATAAACTTAAATTGGTAAAGTGTGGTGATTTTGTGATTAGCCTTCGTTCGTTTCAAGGAGGTATAGAGTACGCATACTATCAAGGAATAATTAGTGCCGCATATACAATATTGACCCCAAAGGATAAACGTAATAGTGAATATTTCAAGCATTTATTTAAATCGCATGATTTTATTCAGTTGTTACAAACGTGTGTTACAGGTATTCGAGAAGGACAGAATATCAATTATGCAATGTTAGCAAAGCATTTTATTCCTATTCCTCCTATTGAAGAACAGCAAAAGATTGTCCTGTATATTAAAAATCGACTATATGTCATAGACGAATATATCGCAAAACTTAAGACCGAAATCAATTACCTGCAAGAGTATAAGCAACGTCTAATTTCTGATGTCGTAACAGGGAAAGTCGATGTCAGAGGAGTAGAAATACCAAACGAAGAATAAAAAGGAGAAATATTATGGCAACAGATATCAGCGAAGCCGGTTTGGAGAAGATAATATCCGACTATCTGGTCGATGTGAATGGTTACGAGCCCGGCAAGGCTGCCGAGTTCAATAAGGAGTATGCGCTCGATGAAGGGCGGGTATTACGGTTCCTGCAAGCCACACAGCCCGAAAAGGTGAAAGCCGCACATATTCTGGATAGTGAATATGAGCGGAACAAATTTTTTGTCAGTCTGCGCAAGAAATTGGGCGAGGCTGGGATTATCGACATCCTTCGCAACGGTTTCAGATATCTGGCTTATAAATTCGACCTTTACTATTCTACACCCTCGGAACAAAATCCGATGGCGAAAGCATTGTATGCCCGGAACATTTTCAGTGTCACGAGGCAGGTGACCTATTCCAAGGAATTTCCCCGATTGGCTTTGGATTTGGCAATCTTTATAAACGGCTTGCCAATCGCTACATTCGAACTGAAGAACAGACTGACCAAACAAAATGTCGATGATGCGGTCAATCAATACATGAACGACCGCGACTCGAAGGAGTTGATCTTTAACTTCAAGCGATGTGCAGTACATTTTGCGGTCGATGACAACGAGGTGAAAATGTGTACACGGTTGTGCGGTAAGGCGTCCTGGTTTCTGCCGTTCAACAAGGGGAACAATGACGGTGCAGGCAATCCGCCCAATCCGGATGGCATCAAGACCGATTATCTCTGGAAAGAGATTCTGACCAAGGAATCGTTGTCGAATATTTTGGAGAATTATTCGCAGGTGGTCGAGAAAATCGATCGAAAGACGAACAAGGTTATCGGCGAAACCATGATTTTCCCACGTTATCATCAATTGACGGTGGTTCGCAAACTGTTGGCCGATACCCTTCGGAATGAAGTGGGGAAACGCTATTTGATTCAACACAGCGCAGGGAGCGGCAAATCGAATTCGATTGCATGGCTGGCATATCAGTTGGTCAAACTGGAGAAAAGCGGAAAAAACTTTTTCGATTCAATTATCGTGGTTACAGACCGTGTGAATCTTGACCGGCAGATTCGGGACACAATAAGACAATTCATGCAGGAGCGGAGCGTTGTTGGCTGGGCCGACGACTCTTCCACACTCGGTTCGCTGCTTAATGCGGGGAAGAAGATAATTATTACAACCATTCACAAATTCCCGTTCATTTTGTCGAGTATAGGCACGGAAAATAAGGACAAACAGTTTGCCATCATTATTGACGAGGCCCATTCGAGCCAGACAGGAAGCCTGTTTGCCAAGATGAATATGGCCGTTTCGGGAAATGTATGCGACGACGAGGAAGATATCGAAGATAAAATCAACAAACTCATAGAAGGGCATCGGATGGTCCGAAATGCCAATTATTACGCATTCACCGCAACACCTAAAAACAAGACTTTGGAGATGTTTGGAGATGCGATACCACAGACTGACGGGCAAGTACGACATGTGGCTTTTCATACCTATTCAATGCGTCAAGCGATTCAGGAACGATTTATTCTGGATGTGCTGGAACATTATACCCCGGTATCAAGTTTCTATAAACTTGTGAAAAAATCGGAAGATGACCCATTATTCGACAATGAAAAGGCACAAGCCAAACTCCGTGCCTATGTTGAAGGCGATCGAACTACAATCCACCACAAAGCGGCTATTATGGTTGAGCACTTCCATACGAATGTCATCAGCAAAGGGAAAATAGGAGGACAAGCTCGTGCAATGGTCGTGACCAGCAGTATCGAACGAGCTATAGATTACTATTTTGAATTTTGCCGATTGCTGGAAGAACGAGGAAGCCAGTATAAAGCCATAATAGCATTCTCCGGAGAAAAGGAGTTGCCAAATAAATACAAGGAGTACGGAAAGATGACCGAAGCCTCGTTGAATGGATTTCCGAGTGCTGAGATTGAAGATCGCTTCAAGAAAGACCCCTATCGTTTTCTTATTGTTGCCAATAAGTTCCAGACGGGCTATGATGAGCCGCTGCTTCATACGATGTATGTAGATAAGATTCTGACGGATATCAAAGCCGTACAAACTTTGTCTCGACTCAATCGGGCCCATCCCAAAAAACGAGACACATTTGTTCTTGATTTTGCCAATGATCCGGAAGACATTAAAAAATCGTTCCAGCGTTATTACAAAACGACTGAATTAGCCTCGGAAACCGATCCAAATAAGCTCAATGACCTTATTACTGAGTTGGAAAAACATCAAGTATATACGGCCGAAGATGTTGAACGTTTAGTGGGATTATTTCTTGGCGCATCGGATCGTGAAATGATTGATTCGATTTTGGACACATGTGCCGAGAATTACAAGACTCTGAATACCGATTCACAGGTAAAGTTCAAGAGCAGTGCCAAAAGTTTTATCAGAACCTATGCCTTCTTGGCTGCCATATTGCCTTTTGGGAGTGCAGAGTGGGAAAAGTTGAGTATTTTTCTCAATTTGCTTATTCACAAGTTGCCGACTCCGGAAGGAGATGATTATACAGAAGGGTTACTTGATGCTGTGGATTTCAATAGCTACAAAAATACGATTCAGGAAGAACAACGTATTATTTTGGACAATGAAAAAGCGGAAGTCCAAGCCATTCCCGTAGGACGGAGCGGAGGCATTACATCCCCGAATCTTCAGTCGCTGACAACGATTTTGGAAGAGTTCAACACTCGATTCGGTAATATTCCTTGGACGGATTCAGATCGTATCCGGCAACAAATCGCTGCTATTCCTGAAGAAGTTGCTAAAAATGAAGCTTATCAGAATGCAATTCGCAATTCTGATAGAGAGGTTGCGAGAATTGAAAGTGACAAAGCATTGATGTCGATTATCCTTAGGTCCATGACGTCTGGATTGGAGCTCTACAAAGAATACCAAGATAATCCATCATTTCAACGGTGGCTACAGGAGTTTGTTTTTGAAAGGACATATAATCAGAATCGTTAATATTGAGTAGAGACTATGTAAGTATAATACAGCGAAAAGAGTAAAGCCAAGCCTTTGTCTTGATTGAAATCAGAGTGGAACACAGAA
>OLNQ01003755.1_pt1 | contig 11997 bp, 9 predicted proteins | sample 1672821 | NCBI WGS metagenome assembly OLNQ01 (sample SAMEA3136727, study PRJEB25190) | human gut metagenome | biome: human gut; feature: human-associated habitat; material: faeces | place: Austria | collected 2013 | reverse complement strand
TAGAGTTTCAAACTAATGTAAGCCAACACGATACTTCCGACAACTAATGCCACCGCCTCCGGCCATGCTTCCGCGAATGTAAGATTCTCCTTCTTCACCCACCCAAAATACAAGTATATAAGTGGATAATGTACCATATACAAAGGATAAGAGATATCCCCCAAGAATTTACAGATACGGGCGGAATGCTTATCGGTTGTTTTCCCGGAAGCCCCCAGATAAACAAGCATAGGGAATATTAGGATCGCACATACGGAATCATAGATACCGTTCATCCATAAAGCCTCGCCATTACCGACATATGGCATGGAGAGTAAAACGACGATCGCCAAGCTGCATATCCAAAAAGCTCCTTTGACAGGAATGGGCTTAAAAACGCGCGACATTAATAATCCGATAGAGAAAGAAAATAACACACGCAAGAAACCACCGATCAGATTGTATTCTTCCATCGTCCACCCCACACCCAGATGGCCCGCACCGGAAAAATTGAATATAGCGAACGAAGCCAATCCGATTCCCGCCAACACGACAAGCGCCGTAAGCGCCTTCGTTGACATCCGACGAATAAACAACGCATACATAATATTCCCGATATACTCAAAGAACAAAGACCAACTAGGCCCATTCAAGGGATACATCTCTCCATTCCCGCGGATCTCAGGCCCGGAGCCGGGTACAGCCGGTATCAAAAAAAGGTTGATAAGCAAAGCTAGCATCACCATGGATATGGAGACCTGCGTGCCATCCCACTTCTCACACCCTTGTATACAAAACGCGATAACTCCCAAAACAGCTCCAAGGACAACCATCGGATGCAAACGGATCAATCGACGTTTGATAAAATCCTTTGTCGTCATGGTTTTCCACCGGTCGTCATAGGCATAACCAATCACGAATCCCGATAGAATAAAAAAGAAATCAACGGCTAAATACCCGTGATTAAATCGTTGGTCGATAGGACTCGTCGCAAAGGCTTCGAATACATGATAAAATATAACCATTAGCGCGGCGACACCTCTCAATCCATCAAGAAGGTCATAATGAGGTTTTGTGTCCGCAAATGCGGCCGCTGAGATTTTTGAGTTTGACATTAATTGTTTGAGCTTATTTTTGATATTACTATTACTTCTAATTCCCGCAAAAATACAAAAAGACCCCATCTTTCACGTTATTAGACAGTTCTTTTTTCATTAGTTACACATAAATAAGGTCGCAAAATACGAAGTCCCCAGCAAAGCTTACGCCTGCCGGAGACTTGTTTCTTTATCCGTACTCCATCCTCACGGAGGTACTTACGGACCTCTTAATTTATTACTTTAGTATTAATATTAATCCAACTCCCGCCTGTTCATCCGTCACGGATTACTTGGGATCGAAACCCTCACGGGAATTGTTGATTATCTTATTTCATTATTCCTTTATTGAATATCCTTATTTTACAGCTACTTTCACTGTCTCGTTACCTACCGTTACGAATACTACACCAGCAGGAGCGGCGATAGTAGCGTTGTCGGAAGTAAGAACTGTCTCAGCAACTGTCTGGCCTAATACAGTACGAACGTAAGCAGTCTCGCCTGCGGCACCTTGGATAGTTACGACACCGTTACCGGCTACAACTACGATAGAAGATTCTTTTGCGTCGATAGATTCGTTGGCTGTCGGAACCTCTGTGCCAAGCGTGAAGACCATTGCTTTTTCTGGATTTGTTGTTAAACCTAACATACCATTCAAAGCATATACATAAGCTGTCTTATAAACATCACCCTCTTTGACCTTTCTTTGAGAAGAAACGAAATATTCATCATCTCCCTCCGCAAGTGTGATATTAAATTTGAACGCATCCAATCGATCTGTTGATTTCACGCTCTTGTCATCGTTAAGCTCCTTAACAACCTTAACGGTCTCACCTTTCACGATAGTAGTGATTGTATCAACCCCCGTAAGGATAGCCGGGCGGAAGATAACCTTCGTCTCAGACTTGCCTGAACCTTCCAAATAATATTTCTCGTCCGTATATTGTTGCGCAGAACCTTCAACGAAATAATGCAAAGAATCTGTCGGATTGAACATGAACATTCTCTCAGCCGGTTTTTCCTCACCTTCAGCCACCTCAATACCCTTAGAGATATAGAATGACGGAGTCTTAGCCTTGCTATCCGCTGTATCTAACCAGAAGATCATGCTTTCAGCGGACAAGATGCCCTCGTTGAAGCCATTCTTATTCAACTGATAGTTGATAGAGCCTAACATATTGTCGAAAGAAGCGTGACGAGGTTTAGCGGCCAATGACGGGTTGAACGGATTAGCGTCCAAAACCTCAACGTTAGCGTAAGCCTCATTCAAGGCTTTAGCTGCCATATAACGATCACTATCGAAAGAAACCTTCAAATCTGTTGTTCCAATTTTTGCTGTTTTCGCATTTGAACCAGTGGAACCCTCATAACTAAGCTTACCGTCTGTTACATCCTTCACCGCAACTAAAGAATAAGCGCCAGCGGCATTCTTAACAACAGCGAACTCTGTAGCGGCATCAGCAGCCTTATCTCTAGATGCGGCAGCGCCAAGATATTTAGCATCATCACCTTTGGCTTCCGTATAGCGTAAAACATAAGTCGGAACAACCAATGTATCGCCATCAGCCTTCATGACAACCTCTCCCTTATCATTCAAATAAGCGAAAGCATTTGTGCTTATCACATAATCCTCAACACCTTGCAGAGATTTAGTAGAATGATCTTTCGCTCCCTTTATTCTTTCCGGATAAAGAACGATTAAATTCTCCTCTTTGGTTGAAGCCTTCATTGTTTTAGTCGCATTGTCATCAATAGCGTAAAGAGCTTTCTCTCCGAATAACGCGTCCTTACCATTGAATGTCATCTTAAAGCCTTCAGCGATCTGAGTATCCGTGAATACCTTATATCCGTCCGTACGAGTCGTAGCGATCGTGTTGAACTTAACGGAAGTATTGTTTGCTAAAGCTAACGCTGTTGTTACACCCTTATTTGCGGCGATTGTTACATCAGTGCCGTTGTACTTAGCGTTAACTACCTTATAGCCACCTTCAGCACCATTAGGTTGTAAACGTAATACTAAATCATCACCAGTCTCACGGTTTGTCAATGTAAATTCATATTTGCCGTTGAAGCCAGAAACGATCCATTGTGATACCGGCATAGTGAAATCTACGCTATTATAAGCGGCGACACTTAAGCTTGAACCATCAGCAGGATCTATTGTCAAATACTTATGGTACTCAGTTTGTGAATCAGCCTCATCATTCTCACTCTTGGTTGAGCTAGTGAAGTAGATATTAACCACATTCTCAATGTTCTTCTTCAACAATACTGAAGCGTCAAGGTAAGAGTTTTCACCTAGTTGAGGATGGATAGCGGAATATTTCGTTCCTGACATTAGAACAGAAGTAACATAAGTTTTCGTATCAGAAACAGATGGCTTAACAGCAGCTACGTAAACCTTCGTCGCAGCTGTTGTTTGATCTTTTTTCTTATAATCAACAGTCAACGTCAATTTACCATCCTCATTCAATACGTCTTTCGCCGTAATCGTAAAGTTTGCGTTAGAGCAAGAGTCAGCGTTGGCTGTAGCAACCGATCCCTTCATCCAATACAAAGCATATCCCTCATTGTCTTGCTTACCATTGATGTCATAACGATTAGAGGGATCTAAAGCTAAGAATGTAATTTCTTGAGCCGCTGTCAAGATTGCGTCATTATCTGGAGTCTCTGCATTTACCGCACTAACAAATGCCTTAACTTTCTTCGAATCACCTTTCACGAAATAAGTACCGGCAGCCAACTTATTCTCATCAGAAGGTTGAGTTGCCGCAACCTCATCCGTAAATGATACGGGAACAACCTTATCAAACAAATTTCCAACCAGTTCATTCGTTGTATAATCGAATGACAATGTTGTGCCATTTGAATTATAGTCATTCAAATAAGCGGCATCAATACCCTCTGAGCAAGAGAATGCTTTCAAGCCATTCTTTACTTCTTTTGTAGGTACAGTTACTGTATACAAACCTGAGAATTTCAACTTGCCCTCTGATACAGCGAACTTAGCATTCAACTCAGAAAGATTGTTGCCGGTAGCGGCAGTCAACGCATTACCGTCTTTATCGGTAACTACCTGATAAGCCACACCACCAACATTAGCCCACAACTCAAAAGAGTTAGATGAATAATTACGGATAGTAAATACGACTCCTGTAGTCACATCACCGTCAGCATCACCAAAAGAAATAACCTTCTTTTTGTCCTTCGTCGTAAGAACATCTGTAACCTTCAACAACGTATTCTCAGACGCACCTAGATAAAAGCTCATTCCATTAGCAAGAGCCGTCTTATTCTCGCTATAGGAAATTACGGTCTTAGTCGTAAGATCAGTAGCGGCATACGCAGCATTAAAAGCAGGTCCACCTAGCAGTAAACCAGCTGTTAACAAGGTAAAAATCCTTTTGTTCATAAATTCAAAATTTAATATTAATAATAGTGTTAATTAAAGTCCATCCCGTCGTTTAGCACCCTTGTTTTACCCGAAAACGACTAGTCTAAACGATCGTCTAGATCTTGCGTTTTTTAAGGGGGTAAAAAGAATGGTTCGTGAAAGGAATCGGCTGTTTCGTAACGGATAGCCTATTTGATTGATAAGAAAGAGGATAAGGGGTGAAAAAAATAGCTCAGAAGGGTTGCAAGTATCGAAGAAACGCGTACCTTTGCAAATGACTAAAAGAATCGATCGTTTAAACTAGTCGTTTCTATCCCATAAAAGATTGTCAAACATCAAGGTTTTTAACTACATATAATGTACAGGCGTACATTAAAATAATGTAAACCTATCAAAGCATAAGATCTGAATCAAGCTTCCTCTTTGACACAAAAGTATTGATAGTACCGCTAGCTTCGAGTTATAGGTATTTTATAGGCTCACCCGATAATCATTGGGGATATCTTCAGGCTCATCTATATTTCAGCCGGCAGCCTAAGATAAGTCGGCCAACAGATGAGATCATGAGATAACTATTGCCATATAAATCGCTGTCTTATAAACTATTAATCAACAGACCAACTCACTTGAGAAAGGCTTCCCAAGTGAATAACTAACCACTTCCAGACTCGTAAGCTTACGGCTACCCCCAGCCGTAAGTTATTCACTTGACAAACCGTAAGTTATTCACCTGACAAGGCATAAATTATACATTAACCGTCTCTCCCCCGATGGTTATCGGGAAATGGCAGAGGAACTATAGATACAAGTGGCCCATTTGTCTTTTTGACAACTTGTAATCTGAAGTCCCGGAGAATCGATTATTCCGTACCCAAGTGCGTCTCGCTTCCAAATTCGAGAGAAAAAAACAGCAATTCTCTGTTTGATAGCTGTTTGCTGAAAAACGGCCTTTCGTTCCAGCCGAAATAATTCACCCTAGTTCATGTTTTACGGTCGTAAGGCGGTAATAATGCCCAACGCTACCGCATGTGAGGGCCGATACCTATATATGTGTAGGCTTACGCCACTATATGTGTAGCTTGACGCGACTATATGTGTGGGTTAACACTGCTATATGTGTGAGTTGATACAGCCATATGTGTAGGTTGATACGTATATATTCGTTAAAAAGCGACGCTTATCGTGTTAAAAAGCGGTTGTGGTAGCTTGTTCGCGCTCCCCGCTTACGCTCGTTGGCTTTTATAGCCAGAGAGCCGTGTCGTGAAAAAGAAAGTATTTCAATCAAAAAGATACCATTCATCGCATTAAGCTGACATCCGCGATTCTTGTCTTATCCCTTTGAATTAAGTCTGTCCCCAATAAATATCGGGTGAGCGTTTACTTGATTAATATTGGCAATATATGAACGATGAATCTACAGAAAAATATCTTGAGGCAACGATTCGTCAGCAACCACGTCACTGGCTCATAGACAAAAAACGAAACGGCAGACATCTCCGCCGTCCCGCCCAAAAGAGATAGCCTTATCTCTGTTTGTACACATGTCAAGGTTGGTTGTTTACTGATATCAGGGCCTATATAAACCCTGTTTTTCATATCGTGCGTAAACATAAGACTTTTTTTCGACAAAAGAGCAGATTCCTTCTTCTTTTTGGGAATACATGTTCTAAACATGCCACACTACCTCTTGGCTACTAGCGTGAGCTTCTATTATAGAGGAACTATGAAAAAGCATTTTACATCAAAACATAAAGCTAAATCCTTTCTTCTGCGAAGCATTGAACCGTTCAATCTCCAAAGAAAGGAATTTCTTTAACTGATTAGCCATAAATATTAAGAAAGACCTGCGCATGATGCAGATTGCATTCAGCCGCTTTAAGGACTTTCTGAAAGAACAGTACCCATTATATGAATGCAACATCAAACCCGAATTTATCACTAAGGATATGATGGTTCTGTTTGTAGACTATTTGCAATCCCGTAGCGTTGGCGAGGGAGCAAAAAGTATCTATCAGCGTTTCAAGAAAGTGATACGCTATACCATCGAACACGATGTGATACTGAAAGACCTTACATATAAGAATGTAGACTACTCAAACAAGCTATTGAAGTTTGAACAGAATAAGACCAAAGGGCATTCTTCTGCTAGTGGAGTAGTCATTCCTTTGAATGACGGTTTGGTCTCTATTATTGGTGAACCTCTTGCGGATGGCAACAAAGATGTGCTTATATTTAATCTACCATCCTATGAAAGCTGCTGTAAATCAGTGAAGCGTTGGGTGAAAAGAACCGGAATAGACAAGCACATAAGCTGGCATTGCGGCCGTCACTCATTTGCAGTGAATATCCTTAACAATGGTGCTAATATTAAAACAGTAGCCAGTTTGCTCGGACATAGCGGGCTGAAACATACGGAGAAGTGCCATTCAAGACACGCTGTAAGCACAAGCAGCACACTCTGTAAACCTTGCACTAACTTCCCGTAACTGGCTTATGGGCTGTTATATCGTGGAATTTGAACAAAACGGAGAAGACCGTGCAGCCTATGGTGAGCAGCTTTTGAAGAAGTTGGAAAAACAACTAAATACCAAAGGGCTTAACGAACGTAGATTCCGGTATTTCAGACGTTTATATCTTGTGTATCCACAGTTGAAAGATGAGGTTCTTCACTACGTTATGTCAGGTTCGAAAATTCGGCACACACCGTCCGCCAAATTGCAACTAACTGATAGACAAAACAATGCATTGACGCTATCACCTAAAAAGGTCTTTAACAAGTTACCCTATTCTCATTTAAAAAGTATATCTCATTAGACAATCCGACTAAACGTGCTTTTTATGAATTCGAAGCAATTAGGGGATGCTGGTCTTTTAGAGAACTGGAACGTCAAATCAACTCATTATATTATGAGCGTAGCGGACTATCCAAAAACAAAGAAGCACTTTCAGCATTAGTACAACAACAAACCACACAACTACAGCCTGCGGATGTAATAAATACTCCCTTGACCTTAGAGTTCTTAGGGTTAAATGAACGGGCATTAGTTACAGAGAATGATTTAGAGCAAGCCATCCTTGATAATTTACAAAAGTTCCTTCTGGAAATGGGACACGGCTTCTGCTTTGAAGCTCGCCAAAAACGCATACTGATAGATGAAGATTACTTCTTTGCTGACCTCGTTTTCTATCACCGCATATTGAAATGCCATGTCATAGTGGATTTAAAAATTGACAAATTCCACCATGAATATGCATCCCAACTGAATATGTATCTAAACTACTTCAAAGCAGAAGTAATGCAGCCCGATGATAATCCACCAATCGGTATTTTGCTTTGTACTGAAAAAGGAGATACTTTAGTTCGTTATGCCACAGCAGGATTAGACCCAAATATTTTTGTACAAAAGTATAAAATCCAGTTGCCCAGTGAGGAAGAATTCAAGAGATTTCTTTCAAAGGAGATAGGCTAACAACTTTCAATAAAAACAAAGGTTTAGTTCATTTTAGATATACAAGAGAAATGGACTAAACTTAATCTGTAACCTTTTCATTATAAAACCTCAAAAATTCCATTTCACCCACCTGCTTTAAAAATTTCTGATTTTCAATAAAGTCTTGCCCATACTTTAACCAACGTTTTGTAAAACCTTTGAACTTAGTACAAGGAAATAGATGACATTGGTAGCAGTGTGTTATTCCTTTCTCAACGCAACACAGGTAAAATGTTCTACATTTTTCACAGCGGGTTTTGTTTTCCTCTGCTCCCTGACAAATTTTTTCATCTCGTGTGTAGCTTGGACAACCGCCACAGAACACACCACAAGCAGGAATACGACCATGATATGGTTTTATTACAGATAAGGTTTTTGCCATCCAAAAATTAGTCAAATTCAATTTATTTGCCTGTCGTTTTTGTTCCTTCTTCACCACGTATTTTTGCTTCTCAAAGAATGGACGAGCAGTTAGACTCACTTCTGATGTGATTTGTATAATACCTTTTGTAATAGCATATCGTTCTATTTCTTCCAAAAGCATAGTTGCAATGCCTTTGCCTTGAAAGTCTGCGTGAATGAACATAGAGTGCAGATAGCCTTGCGGCGTAATGGATGAAAAACCTACAATCTGAGACAGTTGATTAACAGCCACAATAAAATAGTGAGTCTTTATCATTTCCTCTATATTGGAAAGATCATCTCCGCATGATGCCCAATCTTCAACTTCATCCTGTGAATAATCACGCCTGTTTACTACAAGCACGGTATTCTTATATAAATCTCTCAGTTCAGCACTATCAGATTGTTGCGCTATTCTGATTTTAAAGTCCATTTTCATCTTTGGTTTTGTATCTTTTCGTATAATACCTTATTATCATTAAGGGTTAAAACATATATCTGTTTTTCCGAATTATCGTTAAATGCTTCTTCTTCAAAACTTCCAAACTTGTGAATAATATCAAATCCAGCCCGTTCCAGATATGAATCCAATTCTTGAGGGAAAAACATCCTCATGTCCAAATTCTGGATTGAATGAAACTCGCCATTGATAAAATAGTGCCATTCTATGCGATTGATTTGGGTTGTACTCTCATAACGCATTGTTTGTTTTATCAACACATCCCGTCCATCATCCGTTGTATATTCGGCAATTACTGCCTGCACTTTTTCGCTCTCGACAATATACTGGATGTTGGGATTAAAGCAATCTAACAGAAATAAGCCTCCTGCTTTGAGATGATTTCTAACGCACCCTAACGCATTGAATAAATCTTCGTTTCTGTATAAATGGTGGATTGAATTAAATGGAATAAAGATTAGGTCGAATTTTTCTTGCAAGTCGAGCATTCTAATATCTGCTTCTATGAAATCAATCACTAATTCTGCTTCGATAGCCTTCATCTTTGCTTGTTCGAGCATTGAGGGTGTGTAATCTACTCCGCAAATGCTGTATCCATCTTTGGCAATGGGGATCGTAAGTCTGCCTGTACCACAGCACAGTTCAAGTATTTCAGCCTCCTTATTTTTCGGTAGCCACTTTTTGTAGAATTGCAAATCAGATAGAAAGGTATTTAATCCATCATATATATTTGCATCATAAATCAACTCACCAACCTTGTAACCTATATTCATTTATATTCTCCAATATTCATTGTTTCATATTTATATACCAAACTTATTTCTATTCTCTTTCGTGTCCGGATGGATATGCCATAGATTAACCTTATTTTCCTTTATTTCTGCAACCCAAATAGCATGAACATTATTTAGAACCTGATCTGAACAAATGGAATATCCCTGCATAATAACCATAGAACCATTTACTGTTACGCTCTCGAAAATGTTTCGATATCCCGGATAAAGTCTAAAAAACGGCTTCCATACCTTAACTATATTATCAGATTTTCCTACAATTCGATTGTTTTCCATATCGATAAAAATATGATTTTCAGTCATTAAACTGGATAGTGCGTTAATGTCAGCCCTACTGATACATTCATTAAATTGCAAGGCAATAATTTGGGGGTCTATCATTATCTCTTCTTTGCTATATTTATCATTATTACCCCATTCGGTTTTAAGCTGCGCATAAATTATATCATCTACCCAATCCCCACGCAAATAATAGCTCTCCTTAAAGTGAGCTTCCTTTCTGAACCCCAATCGCTCTATTAACTGGATAGAAGCTGTATTTCTCGGATCGACTGAGGCTATAATCCGATGTTTATCGAGCGTTCCAAAAAGATAATCAACTATTGCTTTCAATGCTTCTGTAGCATAACCTTTTTTCTGATAATCTTTATGTAGTGTACATCCAAGTTCAGCCTGCATATTGTTGTGATTGGTAAAGCTAATTCCCATATCACCAATTAACCTGTTTTCATCTGCAAGAATAATGGTAAACTGAAAACATATATTGGCAATATCCATTGTCGCCGGCATATTGCTAATATAATCACGGACTTCTTCAACTGAATCAGGAAACCATCCCTGATACTTATTTTCCGCAAAGTCAGAACGGTAAGAAAAAATGCTTTCTGCATCTTCCGGTTCAGCAAGCCGTATGATTAATCTTTCTGTTTTAATGGGATATTTCACCTTGTTGTTTATAAATTCATGAGTTGAGCAAAGATACAAAAATTGTCTAGCCGTGGATAGTCCTGCCGAATAATTACATACAAAAAAAGCTTGACTGATTACTCAATCAAGCTTTTCAACTTCAGTACCCAGACCCGGTACAAGCCATAGAAATCATAGGAAAATAAAAGAATTTATCTTCCTTATTATCAACTATTTGAATATTTCCTATTTTCTCTATTTTTGCCATATTTTGCCCATTTTCCGTTATTCAGTACACTTTTAGTACACTTTGAAATATCATTTTCTTTTGTACCTTTGCAATATTGGAAAACAAAAGAAAATCAACTATTTAGCGTAATCACCCGGTTATGGTACCTAAATCGGGATAAAACCTCTAAACAATGGCAAAGTTAGAAAATAAAACGAAAGAAAACCCCAAGTTAGAGCAAAATAAGCTCTCGGATGGTAGAATCAGCCTGTACTTAGAGTATTATTTAGGTAGAGAGGAAAAGCCCGTATTAGATGAAAACGGCAATCAAGTGTACTATGATAGTGGAAAGATGCAAGGTAAGCCCAAGTTTGCAGTAAAGCATAACAGGCGAAAAGAAAACCTTAGTCTGTATCTGATAGATAAGCCCCGTACCCCTGCGGAACGCCAGCAGAACAAAGAAACATTGGAGCTTGCCACAAAGATACGTGCGGAGCGTGAGCAGGAATTTAAAGAAAGTATGTTGGGCTATCGGTTGAAAAAAGATAGAACGGTCAATTTCTTAGACTATTTCCAAGCCTATATCAACAGTTATACCAAGAAAGATATTCGCATGGTACAAATTGCGCTTAGCCGTTTTAAGGACTTCTTAAAAGAGCAATACCCCATGAATGAGTTTAGTATCAAACCGGAACTTATCACCAAAGAAATGATGGAGCAGTTTGTAGCCTATTTGCAATCCCGAAGTGTGGGTGAAGGTGCTAAAAGCATTTACCAGCGTTTCAAGAAAGTTATTCGATATGCGATTGACCACGATGTAATGTTGAAAGACCCATGTAAAAGTGTTACCTGTAAAGTGGATAGCCAAATGCTTCGAAAAGATGTTCTTTCTCCCGAAGAAATACAAAAGTTGGCGGCTTGCCATTATGACAACGAGAACCCGAATGTCAGACGGGCTTTTATCTTCTGTTTATACAGTGGTTTGCGTTTCTGTGATGTAAAAGACCTTACCTATAAGAATGTGGATTACGCTAATCGGTTATTGAAATTTGAACAAAGCAAGACAAAGGGACATTCTGCCAGTAGTGGTGTGGTTATTCCCCTGAATGATGGTCTATTGTCTATCATTGGTGAAGCCCCGGCAGATAAAAACTGTTTGATATTCGATTTACCTACTTACGAAAGTTGCTGTAAATCAGTAAAGCGTTGGGTAAAGAGAGCCGGGATAGACAAACATATAAGCTG